>Ga0272446_1000132_pt1 | contig 105793 bp, 102 predicted proteins | sample YNPCB0061_FD_194587 | JGI IMG/M metagenome (GOLD analysis project Ga0272446, IMG submission 194587) | Hot spring microbial mat communities from Yellowstone National Park, WY, United States - YNP-CB-006-1 | ecosystem: Environmental > Aquatic > Thermal springs > Hot (42-90C) > Sediment | place...
AAACGAGCCGCAGAAAACGCACTTCTTGCCACGCAAAAAGTTGGCCGCGCACCCGAATACCCTGTTTTGTCCCGTAACCATAAGGCCTCCAGCCTATCACATGGTTACGAAACGCCCTAATTACCTTTGAAAGACCGTTTGTATGTGAGTTGAGCAAGCCTTTGCCTTGATCGGAAATTTGTTCCAGAGAACCGCCCCGGAGAACCTGAAGATAATTCGCTGCGTCGATCCATACCGTAGGAGAGACGATCCCGTTGAAAGAGAAATGGCGCGCCGCTTCTTCGCAAGAAACAATATCAGGGTTTTCCGGTTGTCTTTCCCGCAATTCCGCGAATTTGCGCTGCAGTTGGGGCATTTGCGATAACAGGGAGCTGAAATCGTAACGATCTTCGGCAAGACGTTCCGGATGAGCGTAGTTGTCTCTGTATGCTATCAGTATACGGGGCGTTATGTCGGCGGTAAGAGCCTCGTTTTTGTCAAGGAATCCTTGTCTGACAAGCTTTTTTACGGCCTCCCCCATTTGTACCAGACGCATGGCATTGGCCTGTTCTATGATTACCGGATCCGGATTTGTTTCTTTTTCCGGTGATTTAAACAGGCGAGACAATTTCAGGGACAAATCCACGGCCTTGAGTAACAAGGCTTTGTCGCAGACAACGACGGCTTCGATAAATGTGCGGAACGATTCAGGCATGTCGGCCTATCCTTCCCTAAAATAAAATAATAAAGCACGAAAATATCCCGCCAATCTAACCCGGCCTCAAAATTCGTCCGTTCTGTTTCCCATGTTTCGATTTTCCGTCAAGTTCTTCAAATATCTGTTGTATTGGATTGTAACGTTGTTCCTTTATGCCGAAATGATGCGTAAGATCAGGCGTGTGTTCGCGATCGAACGCCAGAATAATGCCCTCTTCGCCAATTATGTCGCTTATTGCCAAAGACAGATTCATCAAAAGATCAGCCTTTATGTGCTGTTTTTCCATAAGCACGTGAAACACCAGATCTCTTTCCGTGTCACGCTGTCTGGCCAAGTTATATTCCGGAGTTATGACAATAGCTTTCACTTCGTTGTCTTGTAACAACGAATTTAGTTTACTCAATGTCGTTTTATTCGAGAGTCTATGATGTACATTCTCGAGCGCCGATCCTTTTTCGGCGTTTCGTGGAAATATTTTTATTATGGGAAATTCCGGTTTCACTGGTTTTTTCATCTGCATATGTTCCTATTGTTTTTTGAAAGTTTTTGCCGAGATCATCGGCATTCTTTCACTTTTTTAATACGTTATTTTTTATACCATATTTCCGTTAACAAACCCGAAAGGCTGGTTTTAGTGGCATTTCAAACAGTTATTTTGCGGTTTTTAGTCTATGTCGCAGAAAGGCTAAAAGCCGGGATGTGCAATTATGGATGAAATAAAGAACCGGTTCTTTCTTGTTTGCTCTTCGGCCTCCAGCCGACGTTCCAGGGGCGAAGGGCGCGTCCTTCGCGTGAGCGCTGAATATCAAATCCTTCATCTTTGACGAATATCGCATGCGCTCCGTGCCGGCGGAACGATTGCTTGTTGAGAACTATAGCCGAATCGTCGCCGCAGGCCGCGTAATCGCCGAAATTCACGATGACGGAATGTCCGGCCGCGCATTCGGCGGGAAGTGCTTCCGCGTCAGCAATCCACGCCATGGAAAATCCGTTTTCGCGCCACACGCAACGCGCTTCGTCGCACGAGAGCGGACCGGCGTTTTCGTCTTCTTCCAGATAATGAATTTCCTCTTTCCTGTATCCGAGCCTCGATGCCCAGAATTCCGCCATGAATTTGTCCGGCTTGTCATAACTGGCTATCAGCAGTTCATGGGGCGTTTTTCGGCTCCATCCCGCCTGTTCTCCGCGAGGGCTGAGCAGAATGTCAGGGCGGGGCTGGAAGAACGCCGCAAACATGGCTGAAAGCATAAGTGCCAAACCGCCCCAGCGCTTTTTCCCGCGCGTAAGGCAGAAGACAAGAAAACCGCAGGTGATGACGACAAGAAGCCATACCGGCATCGACGGCGGGCTGTAGTGCGCTCCCGGCAAATTTGATATTTTATGGCTGAGGCCGATCAGCAAGCCGGCGCCGGGGTCAAGCAGCTTCAGAGGCCACTCCGCCAACCCCAAAGGCCATAATACAAGCACGAAAACGCAAACGGGCATGAGCCAGAAGCTGGTAAGCGGGATCGCCAGAGTGTTGGCCAGGACGCTGTAAACTTCGGCTTCCTGGAAATGATATATACAAAATGGCAAGGTAGCCAGCGTGGCCACAACAGACATAAAGGCAAGCTCGGCCAAATGGCGCAAGGCGGACCAGAGAAAACCTTCGCGGTTCGGAAATAACCGCCACCCGCGCTGTTGCGTCCATTCATGCACAGAAATGATGCCGAGCACCGCCGCGAACGAAAGCTGGAAAGCCGGGTGCAGCAGCATTTGCGGCCAGAAAAACAGAATCAGAAACGCCGCCAAAGCCACGGAGCGTTGCGACAGGCTGATGCGGTCTAGCATTACGGCTACAAGCACGATCCCGGTCATTATCAACGCTCGGCGCGTCGGCACTGGCGCGCCGACAAGAAGGGTATAAAAAACAATAGCCAGCAACGCGAGAATGGCCGCCCACTTTTTTATGGGATAACGCAGGGCGATATAGGGAAACAGCGCCATCACCAGCCGCGACAGAAAAAAAACAAAGCCGGCAACGAGTCCGATGTGCAAGCCGGCAATAGCCAGCAAATGAGCGAGGCCGATGCTGCGCATGGCGTCGGTGGTTTCGGGGCTGAGTGATGTTTTGTCGCCGGTTAGCAGGATTATGGCCAGGCCGGCGTGATCGCCGCTCATCGCCTTTTTGACCTCTGCCTGAATTTCGCGCCGCATCCGGGCGAACCATATGCCGATCGCTCCGGATTCCCGTTCATCCGCTTCGGTCAGCCGGATTTTTCCCATCAGATATCCGGTTGCCCCTATGCCCTGAAAGAACGCGTTGCGGCGGAAATCGAACGCTCCGGGAGCCATCGGCTCGGAAAACGGCATGATTTTCGCCACTGCCTGCAGGCCTTGTCCGGGGATTATTTCGGGGGCCTGTTTGTCGAGGCGGCGCGGCATCACCATGCGTATGCGGCGCGGCATTCTGTATTCGGGAAGACCTTCGACCTTGACGTTGTCCAGCAAAAGCCTGCGTCCCGATTTATGCTGTTCCACGTCTATTATTCTGCCCGCTATGCCCGTTGCCTTAGTCGGCCAGTCCAGCATCGGCGTGCCGTATATGCGGCTGGCCGCAGCCGCCAGAAAGAAACCCAGAACGGCGAGAAAAAACGCGCGCGCGAACAGCTGCCTCCGCAACGCCGCAAGCAAAGTTCCAGCCGCCAGCAATGCGCTACCCGCTGCTATCAGATTTGGCTCCCGCGGCCAGCAGAAATAAACGCCTATTCCGGAGCCGAGCGCTACCGGTGACCACAAAAAAATCCGCGGCAGTTCTTCGCGCAGCGAACCGGCTATAACGCCGCGAAAGCCGGATATTCGGGCGCCGGGAAAACAACGCGCGGCCAAAGGGGGAATTTTCAGGACTTTGAACGGCATGGAGGAGCACAGCGGATGATGTTAATTCCATGTTAAATAACCGCTGATAGCCTGAAAAGCCGCTATTAGGGGAAACGACAATGTCTGGCATGCGGACGGATTCGCCTTTTTATCTTCGCCGCAGGGAAACCGGATCGGCTTTCGCCAAATCGGTGGAAAGCCTGATAGCTTCCGGGACCGGCGCGCAGCAACAAGCGCTTAGGTTGATGGCGGAAAATCCCGATGAATTCCTGCGCAAGGTGTGGGTTCCGCAGATAAGCAAGCTGCAATTTCAGATTGACAACGTTCCTTTTCAGGCCAGATATGAACCGGAAGATGACGGGATAAAACTTCATATATGGGCGGTTCTCGGCTATCTGCCATATTCGGTGGAATCGCACCGCCGCCGCCGCGCGCTGGTATCGATTCTCGACTGGGCTTTTGCCCTGAAAAACGCGAAATTCGGGCTGAACAGGGAAAGCCAGATAGTCGTTTCCTACACCGAGAAAGTTCCCGACATACGTCCGCCCGCCTTTATTTTTGTTCCGCTTGTGCGTTTTCTGCAGGAAGCCAGGCCTTTCATAAAGCTTATCGGCGAAGCCATTTGACGCACCGCGACCTATTAACAGATCGACACTCCGCCGAGAATCAGTTAAGCCTCAACGTCCTGTTTTGACTTTGAATTTGTTGTCTTGATGCTTCAGGCAAAGCGCGACCGCGTAATCATAATAGGCGCAGGGCCGGCCGGTCTTACAGCGGGGGCGGAGTTGGCCGCCGCAGGATACAATGTGACGATACTGGAAAAAGACCCTGAATACGTAGGAGGCATCGCCAGAACGGTGCGCTACGGTAAATTCAGGTTTGACATCGGCGGCCACAGGTTTTTCAGCAAAAATCCCGAGATAACCGAATGGTGGCGCAGACGGCTGCCCGGAGAGTTTCTGAAAGTCCGAAGACTGTCGCGAATTCTGTATCGCGGCAGGTATTTCGACTATCCGCTCAAGCCGTTGAACGCCTTCAGGAATCTAGGATTTTGGACGAGCGCCCGTTGTCTGGCCAGTTATGCTTTCGCCAAAATTTCGCCGGTGAGGCCGGAAGTTTCGTTTCAGGATTGGGTGAGCAACCGTTTCGGCAGGGAGCTTTTTTCCATTTTCTTCAAAACCTACACGGAAAAGGTTTGGGGGATTCCTTGCACACAGATAAGCGTCGATTGGGCGGCGCAGCGCATAAACAATCTTTCGGTTGCCAGGGCGATAGCGAATTCATTGAGGCCGAAGATTTTTCCTTCGAAAGAGGTGATTAAAACCCTTATAGACAACTTCGAATACCCGCGGCTCGGCCCCGGGATGATGTGGGAAAAAACGCGCGACGATATATTGGCCGCTGGAGGCAGAATAGAGATGGGGCAGAATGTCGTGGCGATAAACGCAAGCGGAGATAAAGTATCGTCGGTCGTTTCGCGTAACGCTTCCGGCTGCGAAAAAACATGGGATGCGGATTTTTTCATAGCCACCTGCCCTCTACGGGAAACGGTGCTTGGTTTCAATCCGCCGCTTCCTCTTCCGGCAAGGGAAGCGGCGGAAAGGTTGCGTTATCGCAGCTTCATAACGATAGCCCTTATGATAGGGAGAACAGAAGTCTTCCCCGGCCAATGGATATATGTGCACAGTCCCGAGGTGAAGCTTGGACGCATACAGAATTTCAATAACTGGAGCCCTTCGATGGTCCCCGCGGGAATGACCTGTCTCGGCCTGGAGTACTTTTGCGACGAAGGAGATGGTTTTTGGAATGCGCCGGACGGCGAATTGATAGAAACGGCGAAGGAAGAACTTGAAATCCTCGGCATATCAAAACCCGGAGAAGTCATCGATGCCGCTGTGGTGCGTATGCCGAAGGCCTATCCCGTCTATATGCCCAATTACGCCGAGGCGGTGAAAATCATCCGGCGGGAACTGGAGCCCTTCGCCAACTTTCAGGTAATCGGCCGCAACGGTATGCACAAATACAACAATCAGGATCATGCCATGATGACCGCTCTGTTCGCGGCGCGCAATATTCAGGGAGGAAAACTGGACGTTTGGCGGGTCAACGCCGACGCCGAGTATATGGAAGAAGGAAACGCCGGATCATGAGAAAACCGCGGGCGCGGGAATCTTCCCGGGATCAGGTCGGGGGATTTTCCCTGTTTTCCGGATTTGACAGCGGCGGCCCCGGCATTCCGCTTTTGCTGTCTGCTTGGGTGGTTTCAGCCGCTCTCGCCGTATGGGCGGTTTTTTTCGTGCCCATGAATATGGACGAGGCGCTGTATTATCATCCCATAGCCTGTTTCGATCATCCCTTTTCCTATCTTCATGTTTTTCGCGATGCTTGCGGCCCGCACAACGAGCTAAGGCTTTTTTTCGGCGTTAGCCTGCCGATGTCCCTTGCCTACACCGGCATCTTCAGCGCGCTGATATATGCGCCGTTTCATTACCTGTTTCACGGGCCCGCCGGACAATATGTCTTCGGGATAATGTGCCTGCTGCTTTTCGCCTGGCAGATGACGCGGCTTGGCAGGGCGTCATGGTTATCGATGCCTCTGGTTTCGGCCTTTTTTCCCGTGGCGTATCAGTTCATTCATGACACCGGCCCCATAAAATTTCCGTTCCTGCTTTTCACAACGGCAGCACTGCTGGCGCGCGGAGCGGGAGAAAGGAAAAAAACGGCACAGGCGGCTTTGTCCATTCTGTCCGGCTTGCTGACTGTCGCGGCGGTTTACGACAAGATCTTCCTCCTGTTTCTTTTGCCGGGGCTATTCTTTTTCATATTGGCTTTCGTCTATGATGGCGATGACTGGGCCGGTTTCACCGCTGCGATTGGGAAGATACGTCCGGCCGTTTTTCTGACTGCCGCGATAGTATGCGCCGGAACCGCCGTTCTGCTTTCCGCCGTTGGGCCGGACGGGAAAAGCTATCTCGATCGCCTCAGGTCTTTGGAATATGCCGAAAGCGCGCCGCTTACGCAGTTTTTGCGGTTTCTGCTGCTTTACCTGACTTTTTGGCCGGCTTACGCGCACCGCGCATTCGATGCAATCGATGTTTTCGATCCGCAAAACATCGTTTTCGTTTGTCTTGCGGGCGGACTGCTTGCCGCCGGGATTTTGGGGGCGATAAGCGGGGGACTGAGGTTAAAGCGTCCGCGCACCGTCATGCTTTTGCTGTCTTTCGCTTCCATTATCGCCGTGTTTTCGATCTTCAGAAACATATGGGCGGGCCATCATTTCGTGTTCATGTGGATTCCGCTGTTGGCCATATTCGTGGAATATGCCGGCTGCGCGGCCGGGATGCGGCGCACGGCGTTTTTGTCCTTGTTTCTCGTTCTGAATTTGCTTTGCGTTTTCGTGTTGGCACCGCTTCCGCAGGCGCGGCACTCGGCCCGCGACCGGCAAACGGTGCTGAATCATTTTCAGGATGAGCGGCTGGCGGGCAAGAGCGTGGTTACATATATTTCCTGGGGAGGATATTTTCTGCACGCGCTTTACGGACCGCGCGATCAGCTTATAACCTACATTCAACCGATGAACGAAAAGGATTCACAAAAACTGCTGGACATATCAAGACAAACCGGGCGCGACATATATATAGTATGCCTTACCGGCGAAACTATAGTTTCTGTGAATCCATGGCCCCACGCCGTGAGAATATGCGACGGGCGTTCCCTGGAAAAAATGTTCGGTAATGAACTTTTGTTCGAGGAATATTTGCCCGGCCAGAAAGACTGGCGGGTTTTCAAGGGAACAGCGCCGCGCCGCGAACCTTAATCCACCACGCGCCAGGCGCCGTCCGGTTGCAGACAAGCGGTGCCGTAGATGTTGCGCGTCTCTCCTCCCACTGTGGCCGAAGTTTCATACTCGCGGCACGCGCGCCCCAGGCTGTCGGTGAAAGTCGGCGATATCTGGTTTGCCGGTATTGAGGCCTGAACCGGCGGCGCGGAGTACACTACCGCCGGTCGCGTATAGATTACAGGCGGGGGCGCGAATACTATCTCCGGCGGCGGGGCATAAACCACCCGCGGCGGATAATAGGGCGGGTATATATAACGGCGTGGATACCAATAAGGTCCGTAATAACAGCAATCTCTGCCGATGAAAACTCCGACGCCCACACGAGTTTTCGCTTCGGCGGCGCGCGGGAAGCAGAACGGAACAGAAATGACCGCCACGCATAAGAGAAAAAGCAAGGTCTTTTTCATGACGCTCTCCATTGGGGAAAATGGACTCTGCGTCATTCTATGTTGCGGTTTGTGGCCTAAAAAAGGCGCATATGCGCTATAATTCCGGCGATATTCCGCTTTTCCACGGCCCGGGTTTCCGTATGCTTCCGGCTTTTGATATTTCGCGCAGGGCTTCCTCGGCCGCGCGCGCCAGAAACGAATGATGTTCCTCATAGCCGAAATTGGTCATCACCCGCAAAGCGCCTTCCGCCATTCTCGGGCATCCGCCTGGCACGGCGGTAGCCTTGATAATGATTTCGATCGCCTCATCGAAAACATCCGAAACTTTTACCGGATCGTCGAGCTGAATTCTCGCTATATTCGCCGCGGACGCGAGTAGGGTGTTGGCGCTGAGCAAGCGGCCCTCTTTTCTGTTTTTCACCGCAGCGCTGAGCAGGAAGGAAAAAACCTTTTCGGCGTCGTGTTTTCTGTTCGCCGCGATGAGATTGCCGGCAAAGCTCTCCATTTTTTCACCAACGGTTTTCACTTCTGCGTTATCTATCATAGAGTCGGCCTTGCTGAAAACAAGGCCGAGAATGAAATTTCCGCCCAAGCAGCAACCCTTGCATTTCATGTATTGTTCGATCGTTTCGTCTATATCCGGTCCTTTTCCGCTCATGATGAATTCCCTTCAATATCGTTTTCCTGAAAGCAGAGGCGTAACAAAAACGCGATTGTTTTTACAAGAGCGCATTATGGTTAACGGCGAAGCGCGAGTCTTTTCGCCAGAGTGTCGAATTCCAAAAGATTTTCCGCCAGGGCGGGAAAATCCTTCAACGCCACCATGTTGGGGCCGTCCGATGGCGCCCTGTCGGGGTCGGGATGGGTTTCGATAAAAACCGCTGCGACTCCGACGGCCACAGCGGCACGCGCCAGAGTGGTGACAAAACGGCGGTCGCCGCCGCTGCTTTCGCCCTTGCCGCCGGGCTGTTGCACCGAGTGCGTGGCGTCAAAAACAACCGGATAGCCGGTTTCCGCCATTATGGGCAGGGAGCGCATATCGGAAACCAGCGTGTTGTATCCGAAACTGGCGCCGCGCTCGCACAAAAGTATTTTTTCGTTGCCTGTCGAGGATATTTTTGCGGCGACGTTTTTCATATCCCACGGGGCGAGAAACTGGCCCTTTTTTACGTTCACCGGCTTGCCGGTTTTTCCGGCGGCGACAAGAAGGTCAGTCTGCCGGCAGAGAAAAGCTGGAATTTGCAGCACGTCAGCTACTTCCGCCACCGGCGCGCATTGCCATGTTTCGTGAACGTCGGTCAGCACCGGCAGGCCGGAAAATTCGCGCACTTCGGCGAGAATGGGCAAACCCTTTTCCATTCCCATGCCACGCGCGCCGCGCAGCGAGGTGCGGTTGGCCTTGTCGAACGACGTTTTATAAATAAGGCCGCAACCGAGCCTCGCCGCTATTTCCGCCAGCGCCGCGCTTGTCTCCAGCGCGTGCGAACGCGATTCCAGCTGGCACGGACCGGCTATGAACGTTAGTGGCAAATTGTTGCCGATCCTTACATGTCCGCCTTTGGGCGAAGCGATTTCAACTTCAACATATTTCGTCATGATCAGCTTTCCGTTCCTCCATAAGCCGGCGTTTGCGGTAGCTGCGCCAGCCGTAGGGAAGAAGCAAAAAATACAGGGTACCGGCGCCCGAAAGGGTAAGCCACGGGTTTGTTACCAAAGCCGCCAGAAAAAGCGCCGCCGCGGCCATAACCGGCGCCACCCAGACGGGAGCGATGCGCCTGCCCTTCATGGAAAGAGTGGGCAGCCTGCTTACCATCAATCCGCCGACCACTATCAGCCATACGGCGAGCACGGCTGCCGGGGGTTTGACGGCTTCCCCGAACTGCAAAAAATAGATCAGGGGGAGAAGAGCCAGTCCCGCACCGGCCGGCGCGGGCACGCCGGTGAAGAAGCTTTTGGTCCATGCCGGAAGGGAATGATCGTCCAGCATAGTGTTGAACCGCGCCAGCCTGAGGGCGGCGCAAACCGCGAACACCAAAACCGATATCCAGCCGAGGCCGGTACCTTCGTGCTGGAACATCCACAGATACAAAATGAAGCCAGGGGAAACGCCGAAGCTTATGGCGTCGGAAAGGCTGTCGAGCTCGGCGCCGAACTTGCTGGCGATGTTGAGAAGGCGCGCCACGCGTCCGTCGAGAACGTCAAATACGGCGGCCACCAAGATCGACAAGACTGCCGCCTCCCAGCGTTCCTGCAACGCAAATCTCATGCCCGACAATCCGGAGCACAGGGCCATCAGGGTTAGCAAATTCGGCAAAAGACGCGTCAAGGGCATGTCTTTCACCCGATTCATGGTTTGCGGCATTTTCCGGCCTCACAAGGTTACGTTTCTTTTTTTATCCTGCTTTTCTTCACGGTCGACTCGCCTGATTGGCTTGTTTCGTCACCTCACTTCACCGCGCCGCGCCTCTTCGCTCGAGAAGCAATCGGCGATTACGGTCTCTCCGGCTATCATCCGCTGCCCCACCGCCACAAGCGGCTGCACCCCTTCGGGCAGATACACGTCGCAACGGCTGCCGAAGCGTATCAGACCGTAGCGTTCCCCGGCCTTCAATTCGTGACCAAGCATGGCCGTGCACACTATACGCCGGGCGATGAGACCGGCTATCTGCACGACCCCGACAAGTTTTCCCGCGCAGGGATGATCCCCGTATAATTTCAGGGCCAGCGCCATGCGTTCGTTATCTTCGCTGGCTTTGTCCAAAGAAGCGTTCAAAAACTTTCCGGCGTGATACACGGCATATACCACCACGCCATCCGCCGGACTGCGGTTAACATGCACATCGAAAACATTCAGGAAAATGCTTACGCGCACGCGAGGCGTGTCGCTCAAACCGGTGCCGGGATCGGGCTTCACCGTCTGCACCGCCACGACGCGCCCGTCGGCAGGGCTTATGATAAGCCCGGGACGGACCGGAGTAACGCGGTCGGGATCGCGAAAGAAATACACGCACCAGGCGGTCAACACGGCTCCCAAAAAGAACCATGGCCAGCCCAGCAGAGATAAAACAGCCGTTGCCAAAGCTAAGACGCCAATGAAAAGCCATCCGGCCGGGTGCACGTAGGATATTATCTTTCTTGTGTTCATAACTTGCGCTTGTGTCGGGAGAGGTTCGGTTACAGACGCTAGCGGACTCGCGCGGATTTGGGAAGGGGCGGCGGAGACGCCTGTTATCCTTTTGTCCCGGAAGGTGGCAGGCTTTGCAAGCCAGGCTTGTTGAATGTTGTCAAGGCGCTGTTCGGACGATTAAAAACACAAAGCTTTTTTGCGGGAGAAGGTATTTGCGTCGGAGCAAAAAGATTTTGGTTGCAAGAATGTGCTTTTAAGGGGCAGGAATGCAGGTATGAAGGAAAGAAGCGGGAAAACGAAGAATTTCAAAACCGGTGGCGAATTCATTCCGGAATTCAACGAACGCTTCCGGGAAGCGCTCGATCTTATGGAAAACACGGACAAAAGCGTTGTCATAACCGGCAAGGCTGGCACCGGAAAATCCACTCTTTTGACATGGTTCTGCCGCAACACGAAAAAGCGAATGGTAGTCCTAGCTCCTACCGGCGTGGCGGCCCTGAACGTCAGGGGCCAGACTATACACAGCTTTTTCAATTTCTATGTCGACGTGACGCCGGATAAAGTCCGCAGGAAGAAAACCAAACCGAAGGACGAAAAGCTCTACAGGAAACTGAAGACAATCGTTATCGACGAGATCTCCATGGTGCGGGCGGATCTTCTCGATTGCATCGACGCTTTCCTGCGTCTTTACGGGCCGGATCCCTCACGTCCTTTCGGCGGCGTGCAAATGATTTTTGTCGGCGATCTTTACCAACTTCCCCCGGTTGTGACTTCGCGGGAACAGGCGATTTTCAGGACGCACTACAAAACCCCTTATTTCTTCAGCGCCCACGCCATGGCGGAAGTGGAGCTGGAAATAATAGAGCTCGAAAAGGTCTATCGCCAGAAGGACTATGACTTCATCGAGCTTTTGAACAGAATCCGCAACAATTCCGTGGATAGAAAAGACATAGACCGCCTGAACGGCAGGGTGGGCGTTACAGGCGCGAAAGGCGGTGGGAAAAACGGGGAAATGGACATAACCCTGACCACCACGAACGCCGCAGCCGACGAGATAAACGCCGCACATCTGGCCGCGCTGAAAGGCAGAACCCGCCGTTCGATGGCTATAGTGGAAAGTTCCTTCGGCGAGGAATATTATCCGACCGCAGTGGATTTGCGCTATAAAACCGGTGCGCAGATTATGATGTTGAACAACGACAGCGAAAAAAGATGGGTAAACGGCAGCATAGGCGTCATAACCAGCGTGAACGAGGATGAAGAAGAAGGGGAATATCTTCGCGTCAGGCTGCAGGGCGAAAGGGGCGAGGTGAAGGTTTACCCGTATACATGGGAAGTTTACCGCTTTGCGCTTGACGGGGAAAACATAGTTTCCGAGCCGGTGGGAACCTTCACCCAGTACCCGTTCCGCCTGGCGTGGGCTATCACCATTCACAAAAGTCAGGGCAAAACCTTCGATCGCGTGGTGATAGACATAGGACGGGGCGCTTTCGCCACAGGACAAATGTACGTGGCGCTGAGCCGCTGCACTTCTTTCGCCGGAGTAACGCTGAAAAAGCCGGTGCGGGCGCACGACATCCGCACCGATTACAGGATTTTTTCGTTTCTTACCGGGCATCAGTACGAAAAATCTGCCCGGGAAATGTCTACGGAGGAAAAAACGGCCTTTATCAAACGCGCCATCAGGGAAAAAGCGCCGCTTGAGATAACCTATCTCAAGGCCAACGATACGAAAAGCACGCGCAAGGTGCTTCCGCTCAAGGTGGGGCGCGAAACCTACAAAGGCATAGAGTACGAGGGCATGAAGGCTTTCTGCGCCCTCAGGCAGGAAGAGCGCATGTTCCGCATAGACAGGATTCTGAAACTGGCCAGGGCGGAAGGCTGAACTCTGACACTGGACACTTATTCGCCTGGCTTCAGGGGCCTGTCCTCGGCAATTTGGTTCCGGCGGCGGCGCGTTCGTTCAAAACTTCGCGGCGGAAGGTGAACAGCTTGGCGGGACGGCCGCGGACATCGCGCGTATAGACGCCGGTCTCCTCCACCAGACCTTGCCCCTGCACCAGGCGGCGGAAGTTTTGCTTGTGCAGCCTCAATCCGGCCAAAGCCTCCACTGTGTTCTGCAACTGCAACAAGGTGAAAGCGGGAGGCATAAGCTCGAACACCACGGGGCGGTATTTTATCTTGGCGCGTAGCCGCGCGATTCCGGTGGCAAGAATCCGGCGATGATCGTGCGGCATGGCGAGGCCGGGAATCGTGGGTGTTCTGTCGTTTGCCGCGATCCTGCCGCTTCGCCGCGCCTCTTCTATCAATCCGGCCTCCCATAGAAGCTCATAACGTTGCAGAACGAGTTCCTCGTTCCAGGCCCGCGGATCGCTGGGAAAATTGACTGATATGCGGGAAGCGCGCGACTTGGCGGCTGATTTGTCGGGGGAAGATTTGTGCCATGCGGCCAGGCCCTTCATGATAAGGTCTGTAGCCGGCTGGGGCACACCGAAGCGCCGATCCTCCCAGGGGAAGAAATTATACCATGGCGACGCGATGAGACGGTGTTTCCCTTTCGTCATGGCTCCAGGCTCACGCACCAGCGCCAGATATCCGATAGACACAAGCCGCCGCCCGTCGGCCATGCGGTCTTTGTCGGCGAAGGTATAAAGCTGTTCCACATAGCCGAGCCTGAGGCCGCTCTGCGCTTCGACCCATGCCCTTAGCCCTTGTTCAAGCGTGCGGTGCCTGGTGCCGAAAGGCCCGGTGGGAAGCGATTTGTCGGGCAAAAGCATGACCTGCGGTTCATTGCTTGCCACGCTTACTATTACGGCGCTGAGGTCAAGCAACACATTTTGATTCGGTTCGTTTGTCATGCGTAAGCTCGCGATTTCGTAACTATTTGATAACAAGTTTGACATATTATGCTCAACATGACTATAAGCATCCGCGCCCCCTGCGGGGTTTCTTTTTAACCTCTAATAATGCTCAAACGGAGCATAAATGTTGGATTTTCTTCCGCCTGAAACCGCCGTTTCGCTCTATGAACGAGTGAAAAAGGTGATAACCCCCGAAGCTTGGGAAAGCTTCGCCGATGACATCGCGGCGATACGCCGCCTTAAGCTGGAACGGAACGCCATAATACTGGCCCACAACTACATGACCCCGGAAATTTTCCACTGTGTGGCAGACATAACGGGCGATTCCCTTGCCCTTGCCTGCGAAGCGGCGCGGACCCAGGCCGACGTTATAGTCGTGGCAGGCGTGCATTTCATGGCGGAAACGGCGAAGCTTATAAATCCGGGCCGCAAGGTTCTAATTCCGAATCCGGCCGCCGGCTGTTCGCTTGCGGATTCCATAACGGCGGGCGATATTCGCGCGCTGCGCCGTGAGCATCCCGGCGCGCCTGTGGTGACCTACGTAAACACTTCGGCTGAGGTGAAGGCTGAATCCGACATTTGTTGCACTTCCGGAAACGCGCTCAAGATTGTGGAATCCCTGAAAGAGCCCGAAGTAATCATGGTGCCGGATGAATTCCTGGCGCAAAACGTCGCGGCGCGGACGGAGGTGAGGATAATCACCTGGCGCGGACGTTGCGAGGTGCATGAGCGTTTCACCGCTCAAGACGTGCGCGCGGCGCGTGCGGCGCATCCCGGGCTTGCCGTGCTGGCGCACCCGGAATGTCCGCCTGAAGTGCTGGCCGAAGCCGATTTTTCCGGCTCTACCGCGCAAATGACGGAATGGGTGGAAACCATGCGCCGTTCACCGGTTATGCTACTCACCGAAGCCTCGATGAGCGACAATACAGCCGCCAGGTACCCTGAACTCGAATTCGTGCGCCCATGCCTGACTTGTTCGCACATGAAGCGCGTAACGCTTGCGAGCATACGTGCCGCGCTGGAAAACATGACGTATGAAGTGTCGATACCGGAAAACATAGCCGGCAAAGCCAGGAAAGCGGTCGAGAGGATGATGGCGGCGAAATGACAACGATCTTTCCTCCAGTGATTATCGGCTCCGGCATCGCTGGCCTCAGCGTGGCCCTTTCTCTCGCGCCGCGTAAAGTGATTATTCTGACCCGCGGCGGAATCGGAGAAAAATCCAGCAGCATTCTGGCTCAGGGCGGCATAGCCGCGGCTATCGGCTCCGGAGATTCTCCGTCGCTGCACGCCGAAGACACTATTAGGGCCGGTGCGGGATTGTGTTATCCGGAAGTTGTCAGGGTTGCGGCGGAATCTGCGCCGGACGCCATAAATAAGCTTGCCGAATGGGGCGTGATCTTCGATCGCGACGAACAGGGGCGGATGGATCTCGGCCTGGAGGGGGCCCACAGCAAACGCCGCATAGTCCATGCCGGCGGCGACAGCACGGGCGCGGAGATCGTGAAAGCCCTTGCCGTGCGGGCGCGCGCGACTCCCTCCATCTCCCTTGTCGGCGAAGCCGAGGCCGTTTGCGTGACGACCGGCGATTGCGGGGTTACCGGCGTGGCCTTTCTGCGGCGTGGTTCGATGCATCACATTGTCACGGACAACGTAATTCTGGCGACGGGAGGGGCCGGGGCGCTGTGGCTCGATTCGACCGCGCCGAACGAATCATGGGGTCAGGGGCTGGTTCTTGCCGCCATGGCGGGCGCGAAACTACAAGATATTGAGTTTATGCAATTCCATCCCACCGGCATAGAAACCGGCTCCAATCCCGTGCCGTTGGCGAGCGAATCCCTGCGCGGCGAAGGGGCGGTGCTGATAAACGACAGGAACGAGGAATTCATGTCCGGGTTTCCCCGCGGCTGTCTAGAACCGCGCGATGTGGTGACACGGGCCATCCAGCGCCAAATGCAAGAAGACCGTCGCGTTTTTCTGGACGTCCGCGCGATCTCCGGTTTTCCTACCCGTTTTCCTTCGGTTTACTCTTTATGCAAAGCGGCGGGGATAGATCCTTTGCGCCGGCCGGTACCGGTGCGTCCGGTCGCGCATTATCATATGGGCGGCGTGGCCGTGGACATAGACGGCCGCACCGGCGTTGACGGACTTTGGGCTTGCGGCGAAGCGTCTTCGACGGGATTGCACGGCGCCAACCGCCTCGCCAGCAATTCTTTGTTGGAAGCGGTCGTGTTCGGCCGGAGGACGGCCGAAGCTGTGCTTGGCTCCGCTGCGCGCAAGATCCGGGCGCCGCAAACGCTGGATTTTCCGCTTTCGCGCGAGACCGAAGACGAACGCCGCGCCCTGCGCAGGATGATGAGCGCCTGCGCCGGGGTACTGCGCCACAAATCGGGACTGGAACAGGCTATGGCATGGCTGGAACGGCGCGCGAAGCGTTCGCACATGGCTTTTGCGGCTCTTATGATAGTGAAGGCGGCGCTTAGCCGGGAAGAAAGCCGCGGCGCTCATTACCGTTCCGACTTTCCCGCAACAGCTCCGGAGGCCCGCCATCAGATCATCGATCCCGGCGGCTTTGCGGGCAAGCCGTCATTTGTTCACGATCGCGCCGCGCTGAAGTGCGGGACGGCCTGAACTGTTTCTTCCTGGTGCCGAGACCATGATCCTGTCTTCCCTTCCCGACGCCGTTCTCGAGCCTTTCGTACGGACCTCGCTTGAGGAGGACCTTGGCGCGCGAGGAGACATAACCACCAACGCCGTGATTCCTCCGGACAGCAGGGGCAGGGCCGCTTTCGTGACGCGAAGGGATGGAGTTATCGCCGGTATTGATCTTGCGCGCTTGTCTTTCCGCACTGTTGATCCGTCCATAGTATTCAAGCCGGAAAAACTCGACGGAGAAAAAGCGAAAGCCGGAGAGGCAATAGCCACCGTCGAAGGCTCGTTGCGCGGCATACTGACAGCGGAACGCACCGCCCTGAATTTCCTCGCCCGTCTGAGCGGCATAGCGACGGCCACGCGCGCGCTTGCCGATGCGGTGAAACCCTACAAAACCCGCGTTTCATGTACGCGCAAAACCACGCCGGGCTTGCGCGTTCTGGAAAAATACGCGGTGCGCGCGGGCGGCGGGGTCAACCACCGCTTCGGGCTTTATGACGCAGTGCTCATAAAGGATAACCATCTCGCCGCAGCGGGCGGCGTGCGCGCTGCGGTGCTGAAAGCGCGCGCCGCCGTAGGCCCGTGCGTGAAAGTGGAGATCGAAGTCGACACGATCGAACAGCTAAGGGAAGTATTAGATCTTCCACTGGACGCCGTTCTGCTCGACAACATGGACACAGCCATGCTCGCCGAAGCGGTAAGAATGGTGAACGGCCGTTTCGAAACCGAGGCCTCAGGCGGAATTTCCCCGGCCAACGCCGCGGCCATTGCTGCAACTGGAGTTGACGTGATTTCCTCCGGCTGGGTAACACACAGCGCTCCGGCGCTGGATATAGGGCTGGATTATGTGTCTGAAACAGCCGGATGAGTGCATATCGCGATGCATATAGACCGCGGCTGCCCAAGAAATCCGGACAGAAGCTATATTCCCAAGCCGTTCATTACGGCCATGAACAGGATGCCGAGCGAGGCGGCCAAAACGGCAAGGATGACGAGGTCTTTTTTTCGTTGCAGAAAGCCTTCCCGCTCGTTCCGCCGTGCTATGAATATGCTGTTATATTTTTTCACCAGCACGTTTTCGCGCGCCCAGACATAGGCGATGGCCAGATAGACGACGGAAAGCACGAGCAGGACCGGTATATAGGCTTCCGGCAAGGAAAGTTTTCTCGATAAAAACATCCCGACGGACAGGATGCAGCCGAAAAACGCCACAAATGCGATGTAGGTATATACGTTATAGACGAAATCAAACCCGCCACGTTTTTTCTCAAGCAGCCACAGAACCTTTTGCGTTATTCCCACGGACAGGTCGTCATCGTTTTGGGCGTGCACTATTAATGCTTCCGGCTCGAAGTTGACGTGCAAGTGCGGCTTTTCGACAAAGAAGGAAATTTCGTGCAGCGTTTGATCGCGGAATTCGCCGTAAAGATCGTCAAGCGATTCCACCGCCCGTTCTCCCGCCGTGATTTCGACCTTGCGGTTTTGTCCCTTCAATATGGAGAAAAGTTCTTCTATGTCGTCGAAATAAAGCCTGGCGCGGGGAAGCCTGTAATGAAGCGGTTGCGGCGTTTTCCTCATGCGCTTTTCTTTCTGGGAAAAACAGCGTCGATGACATATTCTTAAAGCCGTCTTTAATTCTAGGCGCTGACAACATGAAGGGCAACACGAAGGGCGCGAAAAGCCGGACCGCCATGGCCGAAGAAAAACAGGCCGTTGGGCGGAATTTATCGTTAACGCCGGAGGAATTCGAAGTCCTTGTGAATCCTCTCGAAGCTGATCCCCGCCGCTGCGCCGCGGCCGTTTCCGGTGGCCCGGACAGCATGGCCCTTGCCTGGCTGTTGAAGACGTGGGCCGAATCCCGCGGCGGCAAGGCGGCGGCTTTCATTGTCGATCACCGGCTGAGGCCGGAGTCAACGGAGGAAGCCAAAGAAGTGAAAAGACGTCTTGAAGAGATAGGCATGGAAAGCGAAATTTTGACATGGGAACATGGACCAGTAACGGCGCGGATTCATGTCGAGGCGCGGAAGGCCCGTTATGATCTCTTGTTCGCGGCATGCAAACGCCGCGGCGCGAGGGATTTGTTTCTCGCCCATCAGATCGAGGATCAGGCCGAAACCGTGCTCATGCGCCTCGCCAAGGGCAGCGGCGTCGAAGGCCTTGCCGGAATGGCTCCGGTGACTACGGCCGGGGAAGTGCGTTTGTTGCGGCCTCTTCTTACAGTAGCAAAGGAAAGGCTTGCCGCCACCTGCCGGGAGGCCGGAATCGCCTACGTTTCCGATCCGAGCAATGACAGCTCCCGTTATGCGCGCAGCAGGCTGCGCCGCGTCATGCCGCTTTTGGCCGGGGAAGGATTGACTGTCGAGCGTCTGGCGGATCTCGCCGAGCGGGCACGGGAAGCGCGCGAGGCTTTGGATCACGCCGCTCGGGCTTTGCTGCGCGTGGCGGTGAAAACGGATCTTTACGGCGTTCTGCGTTTCGATCTGGAACATTTGCGTTCCGCGCCGCGCGCTGTGGCCTTGAAAGCTTTGGCTGCGTGTTTGCAAAGCGTTCACATGGATAACTTCGCTCCCAAAAGGGCCAAGCTCCTGCCGTTATATGAAGGGCTTTGCTCTGACGCGCCCATGGACCCGCGTACGCTGCACGGCTGCTTCATCAGCAAAGGGGCGGGCGAAGCCTGCATAATGAGGGAATATTCTGCCGTCTCTGACTCCAAGCCGGTATTTCCGGGAGAATCCGTGGTTTGGGATGGACGCTGGCTTGTAGAACTGGCGCCGGAGCTGCCGCCGGAACTGAAGCGCGCCGGGCTGACCGTTCGCGCCCTCGGCTTTCAAACCCGGGAGCTTATCAATCGTCTGGCGCCAGGCCTCAGAAAAAAAGCGGCGAAGGGAAGGGCAAGAGCCGCGCTTCCGGCGCTTTGGAGAGGGGAAGAACTGGCGGCAATACCGGATTTTGATGGGTACGGAAAAGCCCCTATCAGGGCAAGGGTAGATAATACGCCGGAAAAAGCCGTTTAAACAAAAATTCGCTTTTTAACGGCCGCTGGACGTTGCATTCCGGCAAAGCTTTACGATATGCTTTAATGAAAACAACCAGACGGTCCGGGCGGGCCGGAGTGCGATTGAAAGAAAGGGCGGCGTATTTTGAACAACAATCTCGGCAAGAATCTGGCGCTTATGATCGTCATCGGCCTGCTTCTGGCCGCCCTGTGGAACGTGTTCCAGGGGCCGCCGGCCATGCAGATGCAGACGGCGATGCCGTTCAGCGAATTCATATCACGCGTGGAAGAAGGCAAAGTCGCCGACGTGACCATAAAAGGAGACACGGTCAGCGGCCATTTGACCGAGGGCGGAGCGGCGTTCCTTACCTATCTGCCGCCCGATTCCAACGTTATCGACAAGCTTTTGGCGAAAAAGGTCAAGGTGAGCGTTCTGCCGGTCGATACGGGGGAAATCACGTTCTGGGGCGTGCTCCTGAACTGGTTCCCGATGATACTTCTGGTCAGCGTATACATCTTCTTCATGCGCCAGATGCAGGGCAACAGCGGCCGCGCTATGGGATTCGGCCGCAGCCGCGCGCGGTTGCTTACGGAAAAGACCGGAAAGGTCACTTTCGACGATGTGGCCGGAGTCGAGGAAGCCAAGCAGGAGTTGCAGGAAGTGGTGGAATTCCTGCGCGATCCACAGAAATTCCAGAAACTTGGCGGCAAGATACCGAAAGGGCTGTTGCTGGTGGGACCGCCGGGAACGGGCAAGACGCTTATCGCCCGCGCCGTGGCCGGAGAAGCCAACGTTCCGTTTTTCACCATATCCGGCTCTGACTTCGTCGAGATGTTCGTGGGTGTGGGGGCCAGCCGGGTGCGCGACATGTTCGAGCAGGGGAAAAAACACGCGCCGTGCATAATATTCATCGACGAGATAGACGCCGTTGGAAGGCACCGCGGCGCTGGTCTCGGCGGCGGCAACGACGAGCGCGAGCAGACACTCAACCAGCTGCTGGTGGAGATGGACGGCTTCGATTCCAATGAAGGCGTTATACTGCTTGCGGCCACAAACCGGCCAGACGTTCTTGATCCTGCTCTTCTGCGTCCCGGACGCTTCGACCGGCAGGTGGTGGTGCCTAATCCCGATATATTGGGACGCGAGAAGATTCTGCGCGTTCACATGCGCAAGGTGCCGTTGGCTCCGGATGTTGATCCCAAGGTCATCGCACGCGGCACTCCCGGATTTTCCGGCGCCGATCTGGCCAATCTGGTGAACGAGGCGGCGCTTTTGGCCGCGCGCAAGAACAAGAACATGGTGGACATGGAAGATCTTGAGGCCGCCAAGGACAAGGTGATGATGGGAGCGGAACGCCGTTCGATGGTGATGACGGATATGGAGCGCAAGCTGACCGCCTATCACGAGGCCGGGCACGCCCTTGTCAGCCTGAACGTGCCGCAGAGCGATCCGCTGCACAAGGTGACCATTATTCCACGCGGACGGGCGCTGGGCGTCACGATGAATTTGCCGGAGCGGGACAAATACAGCCAGACGAAGACCGAGCTGGAATCCCGTTTGGCCATAATGTTCGGCGGACGCATCGCCGAAGAGATAATCTTCGGCAAAGAAAACATAACGACCGGGGCTTCAAGCGACATTCAGCAGGCGACGGCGATAGCCCGGCGCATGGTGACAGAATTCGGCATGTCGGAAAAACTGGGGCCGGTCCGTTATAACGCAAACGAGCAGGAAATATTCCTTGGCCACGCCATCACACAGCAGCAAAACGTGTCCGAGGAAACGGCGCGGCTGATAGACGAGGAGATACGCCGCCTGATAGACGAAGCGGAAACAAAGGCCAGAAACATACTCAAAACGCACCTTGACGACCTGCACACCATCGCCAAGGTGTTGCTTGAACACGAAACGCTTACCGGCGAAGAAGTGGCGGCGCTGCTGCGCGGCGAGAAAATAGACCGCAAGGAAGGGCAAGCCCCGCCTTCTCCCCGCGCGGCCCCCGAAGCGCGCGGCAAGCACGGTTCGGTGCCCGCGACGGCTCCCGGTGCGCCGCCGCTCGCTCCGGCGCCGCAAACGCCGCGGGGAATAGTTGTATAGCCATAGACATAAGCACGGATGCTTTCGACGCAATGAACCGTAAACTTTTCGGCACCGACGGCATACGCGGCCGTGCCAATCAGGAACCCATGACAGCCTTGACGGCGCTCAATGTCGCCATGGCCGCCGCGCGTCTTTTCCGCCGCGGCGATCACCGCCATCGCGTGGTGATAGGCAAGGATACGCGCCTTTCCGGCTATCTGCTTGAACCGGCGCTCACCGCCGGCTTCATAGCCGAGGGTATGGACGTGATTCTTCTGGGGCCTTTGCCTACGCCGGCGGTGGCCATGCTTACCAAAAGCTTGCGCGCGGATCTCGGCGTCGTGATTTCGGCCTCGCACAATCCTTATTATGACAACGGCATAAAATTGTTCGGGCCGGACGGCTTCAAGCTTTCGGACGAGCTTGAGGCCAGGATAGAAAACGCGATGGCCGCCGATTCTTCAGACGGTCTCGCCGCGGGCGACGCTCTCGGCCGCGCCAGCCGCCTTGACGACGCCATCGGCAGATATGTTGAATACGTGAAAAGCACTTCGCCCAACGGCTTGCGCCTCGATGGCATGAAGATAGTGGTGGATTGCGCCAACGGTGCGGCCTACAGGGTTGCGCCGGCGATATTGTGGGAGTTGGGAGCCGAGGTTATATCCCTCGCCGTGCAGCCGGACGGCCTCAATATCAATCATGGCTGCGGGGCCACCGCGCCCCGGCTTATGCAGGAAGCAGTGGTTATGCATAATGCCGATATCGGCCTGGCTCTGGACGGAGACGCGGACCGTCTTATCATGGCCGACGAAAAAGGCCGGGTCATAAACGGCGATCAGCTTATGTGCCTTATCGCCCAAGCATGGTCCAGAGCGGGAAAGCTTAAAAACAATACGCTGGTCGCGACCGTGATGTCCAATCTTGGCATGGAACGGTTTTTGAACGGGCAAGGCATAAATCTTGTACGCACGCCGGTGGGTGACCGCTATGTTGTCGAAGCCATGCGCAGGGGCGGATACAATGTCGGCGGCGAACAGTCGGGACACATCGTGCTGGGCGATTTCAGCACCACAGGCGACGCGCTGATAGCCGCCCTGCAAATTCTGGCGGTGCTGCGCGAGCGCGGCGCTCCGGCCAGCGAGGCCTGTTCCCTGTTCAGACCGGTGCCGCAATTGCTGCGCAATGTGGAGGCGGACGGGGAAGTTCTGGAAAAGCCGAAGATTCGCGACGCGCTGGCCGCCGCGGAAAAAAAGCTTGAAGGCAGGGGGCGCCTTCTTGTCCGCAAATCAGGCACGGAACCTCTTATCCGTATCATGGCCGAATGCGACGATGAAAAGCTTGTATGCGCGCTGGTGGACGAATTGTCGGAGCTGATAAAGTCCGAGGCAGCCTGAATTACCGGGACTTGTTTTTGCACCCGCCAGGGACTTGCCGCGCAACGCCCCGCCGTCTGTAAGCGCGGTTCGCGTCAACCGTTTTCCTCAATGGCTCTCTTTATCTTGCCGGTGTTGAAGCGGAGCATGTCGATATAGATTGGGGCGGGACCGTCGGGCGGAGAAAGGGCGTCTGTATACAATGCACCGCCCATGCGTACGCCCGCTTCGCGGGCTATCTGTTCCATCAGGCCGGGATGAGTCATGTTTTCGAAGAAAACCGTTTTTATGCCTTCGGCCTTTATGCGTTTTATAAGATCGGCCACATTAAACGATGAGGGCTCAGCTTCCGTGCTAATACCGAGAAGGGAGATGAAAGTGACGCCGTAAGCTTCACCGAAATAGTTGAAGGCGTCATGAGTGGTGACGATCTTGCGTTTTTCCCGTGGTATGCTGGCAAATTGCTCGCGCGTTTGCCGGTCCAGCTCCTTGAGTTTTGCATCGTACCGCAAGAAACGCTCGCGTATTTCCGGAGAATGTTCCGGCAAAGCGGCCATCAGGGCGTTGGCTATGTTCCGGACGTAAAGCCTGCCGTTGCTTATGCTTTGCCATGCGTGCGGATCGACAATTGGGGCCTCTCCTCCGGCAAGAATAAAAGGCTTCACGCCCGCCGATGCGACCAGCAGCTTGGCCTTCGTTCCTGAAGCCTTGAGCAGGCGGTCCATCCATCCTTCGAGTCCAAGACCATTTATGACAATGATGTCGGCTTCCTTCAAAGCCTTGGCGTCGTTCGGGTTCGGCTGGAAGGTGTGCATGTCGGCGTCAGGCCCGGCCAGAACGGTAAGTTGAACCATGCCGCCGCCTATTTCCCTTATCATGTCGCCGATTATGCTGAAACTGGCCACCACCCGGAGAGGGTTTTCCGCGAAAGCCGGCGGTGTGAACCACGGCGTGAGCAGAAAAAAAGTGAAAAACAAAAGAAGTTTTTTCATAGCCTAGTTTGAGTTATGTTGCTTACATTCTATCGCGACTATAGCTTCATCTGACCTTTCAGTCAGCGCAAAAAAAAGAGGAAAAAAGGAACAACACCATGTTTTTCTGGGGGATTTGGCAAAGACTTGCCCTGGCTTTGGGGGCTTCGGCCTTCGCCGCCGCTGTTTCGCTATGGGCCTTCAGTTCGTGAAAAGTCATTTAGTGAAAAGCTGTTCATGATCGATAACTTACAACCGGCTATAGAGCTGGAAAATGTGACGGTGATGTTCGGGCCGCGCAAGGCTTTGCACGAAGTCACCGGATCTTTCGCCCCCGGATCGCTTACAGCCGTGGCGGGCCCTAACGGCGCCGGGAAAAGCACTTTGCTCAAGGTAATCGCCGGAGTCATCAAGCCGGCCCATGGGCAAGTCCGTTACTGCCGTAAATGCGCCGGTAAAATCGCCTATTTGCCCCAGACTTCTTCCATAAAACGCGATTTTCCCGTCTCCGCGTTGCATGTGGTGTGCTCCGCTTTCTGGCCTGAGCTTGGCAATATGGGGAGTATTTCCGCGGAACACAGAAAAAAAGCCCTCGGCGCGCTTTCCGAAGTGGGGATGGAGGGCTTTGAAACACGGAGGATAAGCGAGCTTTCCGGCGGTCAGTTCCAGCGCCTTTTGTTCGCGCGCCTTATGTTGCAGGACGCCCGGATAATTCTTCTCGACGAGCCGTTTTCCGCCGTCGATGCGGAAACCACCGCCAAACTGATACAGATACTTTTGCGCTGGCATAAGGAAGGACGCACGATAATATGCGTGCTTCACGATCTTATGATGATAAAAAAGTACTTTCCCGAATCTTTCCTGCTGGCGGGAAAGTGTCTCGGCCGAGGCCATACCCACGCGCTTTTCCAGCAAAAGCTGCTTTCCTTCGATCTGGATATGGCAGAACTGATCGAACCGGAAACAGAATCAAAACCGGAATCAGGAAAAACTTCGGCGTGGACAGGGCAATGACCTTATCTGAATTGCTTGTCGATCCCTTTTCCCACTACGCTTTCATGCGTCGCGCCCTGGCCGCGTGCGTTGTTCTTTCGCTGGGCGGCGCGCCGCTCGGCGTGTTCATGACGCTGAGGCGCATGACTCTTGCCGGAGATGCCATATCGCACGCCATATTGCCCGGGATTGCGACAGCTTTCGTGATCTCCGGTTTGTCTTTATGGCCGATGGTCTTCGGCGGGTTGCTGGCCGGCCTTGCGGTAGCCGCCGCCGCGTTCTGGTTGACTCGTTTCACTCAGCTTAAGGAAGACGCCACCCTTACTTTATTCTATCTGTTATCGCTCGCAATCGGAGTGGCGATAGTTTCCTCTAAGGGGGGGAATGTCAATTTACTGCATCTGCTGTTCGGCAACATTCTTGCTGTAAATGGCGAAGCCATGCTTCTTATAACCGGCGCCGCATGCGTCTCCTTGTTCGGGATCGCGGTTTTTTACCGCTGGTTCGTGATAGAGGGGTTCGACCCAGATTTTCTGCAAGCTGCGGAACCGCACGCTTTTCTCGGCGGCATGGTTTTTTATTTTCTGCTTATGTTGGATCTTGTCGCTGCGTTTCAGGCTCTCGGGACTCTGATGGCGCTCGGCCTTGTCATACTGCCGGCGATTGCCGCGCGTTTTTGGTCCCGCAATATAGATTTCATCTTGCCGCTGAGTGTCTTTTTTGCCATCGCCGCTTCCGCGGCAGGCTTGCTTGTGTCTTTCCACACCGGAACGCCTTCCGGCTCAACCGTAGTTCTCGCGGCGGGGATCATAAGCCTGCTTTCGGCATGTTGCGGTCCGTATAGCAGCGTGCTTTCTTACTTTCTCGGACGGCAATGAAGACGCGGGGAAAGATCAGCGCCCTATCTGCTGATTGACCTGTTCTATGACGTAACCAGTGCCTGCGCCTATAGCGCCGCCTATGGCTGTTCCGCAAGGTATGCAGCCGCCCAGTATCACCGTGCTGACTGTACCCGCCGCGGCGCCTACCGCTGTGCCGGTGAGAGTGCTTTGCTGATTGGGAGTGAGCGTGCCGCAGGCGCCAAGAGCCAAAAGCCCTAAAACCGCAAAGGAACGCCGCAAGATACTGATCATTTTCTTATCCCCCGTGGTTCCGTTTCATCATCGTCCGGGCGTCCGGTTGAAAAAGTGATAGACATATCCCGCGCCTGCGCCCGCGCCCGCGCCGATGGCCGCTCCGCACGGTATGCATCCGCCGGTGGCAACGGTCGCGACGGTACCGGCCGTGGCTCCCACCGCGGTGCCGACGGCGATGCGCTCACCGGCAAGGCTGGTGGACTGGCAGGCGCCAAGCGCAAGCAGGCACAAAATGGCCAGAACGCCGGGGAAACGTTTGTTGAAGCACATAGTTTTTCCTGTTTCGCCGAAGGTTGATAGGCTGTCAGGAAAAAGTTATTTTTTCGTTATCAAGAAGTCAAAGCCGGTTTTATTCCGGCGGCTTTTTATATTGCAACTGATCATAGGCGTATCCCAGGCCGGAGCCCAATATGCTGCCGACGGATCCGCCGCAGGGAATGCATCCGCCTGTCATCACCATTACGCCTATGCCCACCGCCGAGCCAATCGAGCCGCCGGACAAAACCCGCTGTTCCGTCGGCGTAAGATCGGCGCATCCTGGCACGGCCAAAAGGCACAGAGCGGCGCAAACGATGCGAGTGAACGATTTTTCCGGCCTGCCCATATTATAAAGCTTTTCTTATGGTTAAAAAATGCGCGTTAACCTATTAAATAAACACAAAAAAGTTATTTTTTGGTTATGAGACAGATATTTTGTTAAAAACAGCCGGTTGAAAGATTGAACAGGCTTTTCCCGCAAATCCAGCGGCGCAAAAAAACCGGGAACCCGGTTTGCGCCGGGGGCGGGAAAAAGAAAGGGCGGGCATTATGTAACTTAACTCTTTGTTATAACGCGGTTTTATTATCATTTTTCGTTTGGTTTTCCGGCTTACTGGTGCTAGCTTTGCCGGAATCTTGTTAACATGCTGATTCAAAGAAAAAAAACGGTTCAAATTTGACCTCTGCAAACATACCTCAACCTACTTCGTCGGACGTAACCCAGGTCACGATCGAAGACGAAATGCGCCGCTCGTACCTCGATTACGCGATGAGCGTGATCGTCAGCCGCGCTTTGCCGGACGTGCGCGACGGGCTCAAGCCGGTGCACAGGCGCATTCTCTACGCCATGAAGGAAGGCGGCTATGACAGCGGCAAACCGTACAAGAAATCGGCACGCATTGTCGGCGATGTCATGGGTAAATATCATCCGCACGGCGATGCCGCGATCTATGACGCCATGGTTCGCATGGCGCAGGATTTTTCCATGCGCCTGCCGCTTATCGACGGGCAGGGTAATTTCGGCTCGATGGACGGCGACCCGCCCGCCGCAATGCGCTACACCGAGGCCAGGCTCGCTAAGACGGCGGAAACCGCGCTTGAGGATATCGGCAAGAAAACGGTCGATTTCCATCCCAACTATGATGAAACGACCCTTGAGCCCACCGTTCTGCCCGCACGTTTTCCCAATCTTTTGATAAATGGCGCAGGCGGTATCGCCGTGGGTATGGCCACCAACATTCCGCCGCACAATGTCGGCGAGGCTATAGACGCTTGTATAGCGTATATAAAGAATCCTGACATATCGATTGACGAACTGATTGAAATTATGCCGGGGCCGGATTTCCCTACGGGCGGCATAATAATGGGACGTTCCGGCTGCCGCGCCGCCTTTCATACCGGACGCGGCAGCATAACTGTGCGCGCGCGCGCCACTGTCGAGGAAACGCGCAAGGATCGCATGGCCATCGTCATAACCGAAATACCATATCAGGTGAACAAGGTGCGCCTGATAGAACGCATCGCCGAGTGCGTGAACGAAAAGACAGTCGAAGGCGTCACCGATTTGCGCGACGAGTCGGACCGCGACGGCGTGCGCATCGTCATAGAATTGAAACGCGACGCCGTTCCCGACGTAGTTTTGAACCAGCTTTTCAAGCACACTCCGTTACAGATAAGCTTTGGGGTCAACATGCTGGCGCTTAACGGCGGCCGGCCCGAGCTTATGAATTTGCGCTCTATCATCGGCGCGTTCGTCGCTTTCCGTGAACAGGTCATCACCCGCCGCACCGAGTTCGAACTCGGTGAGGCGCGCAATCGTGCCCATATATTGCTTGGTCTCGCCGTCGCCGTAGCCAATATCGACGAAGTTATTGAACTTATCCGCAAAGCGGCGGATCCGGCGGCCGCAAAGCGCCAATTGTTGGCGCGCGCCTGGCCTGCGCGCGACGTGGCTCCCTTGATAGAACTGGTCGACGAAGGCGGCGCCGCGTTGCAGGACGGCCTTTACAGGATGAGCGAAACGCAAGCCAAGGCCATTTTGGATTTGCGCCTGCATAGGCTCACCGGGCTGGAGCGCGACAAGATAGGGGAAGATCTGCGCTCGCTTGTAGAACAAATAAAGGATTATCTGGATATTCTGACTGATCGCTCGCGCGTTATGGGCATAATGATCGACGAGTTGACGGAGATACGCGAAAAATTCGCTACGCCGCGGCTCACCGCGATAGAGGAACAGGAATTTGAAACCGACATCGAAGATTTGATTCAGCGCGAGGACATGGTGGTGACGGTCAGCCATGCCGGATATGTCAAACGCGTGCCGCTGTCTTCATATCGCGCGCAAAGGCGGGGCGGGAAAGGCCGCACCGGCATGATAACAAGGGACGAGGACTTCGTAAGCGAAATTTTCGTGGCCAGCACGCATACGCCTATGCTGTTTTTCTCCACGCTTGGGCGGGTCTACAAACTTAAGGTTTACAAGCTTCCCATTGGCACGCCACAAGCGCGCGGCAAGGCGCTTGTGAACCTTCTGCCTTTGCAGCAGGGTGAGACAATCTCCGCCGTCATGCATTTGCCGGAGGACGAGGCATCGTGGGACAGACTGCACGCGGTTTTCGCCACATCCTCCGGCTATGTGCGGCGCAATTTGCTGTCGGATTTCTCCAACGTGCGGCCCAGCGGCATTATCGCCATGAAACTGGAAGAGGGGGAACAACTGATAGCCGTGCGCACTTGCACGGAAAACGACGACATTCTGCTGGCGACGCGGCAAGGCAAGGCGATACGCTTCCATGCTGCGGACGTGCGCGTGTTCGCCAGCCGCTCGTCAAGGGGCGTGAAGGGAATAAGGCCGGCCGCAGGGGACAAGGTAATTTCCATGTCCGTGCTGCGCCATGTGGACGCCACAACCGAGGAACGCATAGCCTATATCCGCCAGGCCAAGGCTTCGCGCCGCGCGGCGGGCGCCAACGGCGAGGGGGAAAGCGTGGAAGAAGGCATGGAGGAAAACGAAGAGGGCTCGACCGATCTTGTTCTTACACCCGAAAGATTCTCCGAGCTTGAGCGGCAGGAAGAATTTCTGCTTACGGTCTCCGAACGCGGATTCGGCAAGCGCACATCGGCCTATGAATACCGCGTGTCCAATCGCGCCGGGCAGGGAATCTGGAACATGGAAATGTCCGAGCGCAACGGGCCGGTCGTAGCCACCTTCCCGGTCAAGGAAGGGCAGGATGTAATGCTGGTCACCGACGGCGGCCAGATAATAAGGCTGCCGGTGGCGGATATACGCGTTGCCGGCCGCCGCACGCAGGGAGTGACCCTGTTCCGTATAGAAGAGATGGAAAAAGTCGTTTCCGTGGCGGTGCTTGAAAATCAGTACGGGGAAAACGGCGATGGCGAAAAGAACGGCTAAACCGGCAAGAACGTTATATAAACGCACAGGCCTTTACCCTGGCACGTTCGATCCGATAACACTTGGGCATCTGGAAATAATCTACCGTGCCGTGAAGGTAGTGGACAGACTCGTCATCGGGGTGGCCAAAAACGCCGGCAAAGGCCCTCTGTTCGATTGCAAAACGCGCATTGAAATGGTGCGGCACGAGGTCGCCCCGCTGGTGAAGCGTGGCGTGGCGATAGAGGTTTTGCCGTTCGACAAGCTGCTCATGCATTTCGCGATCGAGATTGGCGCCGGAATAATAATCCGCGGCCTTCGCGCCGTGACGGATTTCGAATACGAGATACAGATGGCGGCCATGAACCATCGAATTAACAACGACATAGAAACAGTTTTTCTTATGGCCTCGGACCGGCATCAGTTCATTTCTTCGAGCATGGTTAAGGAAATCGCGCGGCTTGGGGGAGAGGTGCATCCGTTCGTCAGCTCTCATGTGGAAAGGCGCCTGAAACGCATTTTCTCCCGCGCCGATGGCCGCCGCAAAGTAATGCCTACGGTAAGGGATTAGGGGATTGACGATTTTATATCATAAAGGAAGCGGCTTCAGGTAAAGTCGGCTCAGGCCTCTCCATCCACCTTTTTTATGCAAGGATTGCAGTTTTTCCGGATACCTGATACCTGTTCTTGCAGTGCCGGTTTTCCGGTAGTGACCCCGTAGCTCAGCTGGTAGAGCATCTGACTTTTAATCAGGGGGTCGCGGGTTCGAATCCCGCCGGGGTCACCATTTTCTGCGGGTTTTCCCGCGATGAATGCCGCGATGAAGTCCGCAAGGGCTTTCGCGGACGGAAAATTCGGGCGTGTTTCCGTTTTTCGAATTCGCAAGATGCCTCTTTCTTCCTCTTTTCAACCGCAAGAAAACCCTTCCATTTCCGCCGTAGTACCCTGTTTCAACGAAGCCGGGAATTTGCGCGAATTGGCCAAACGGCTGTCGGCCGCTTGCCGGAACGCGGCGGGTGACGATTACGAAATAATACTGGTGAACGATGGATCCACCGACTCCACCTGGGTGAAGATGAGCGCACTGGCCGGAAAAGACAGCCGCATAACGGCAGTCAATCTTTCGCGTAACTACGGCCATCAACTGGCTCTTTCGGCCGGTCTTTCCCTCAGCCGCGGTGACAGGGTTTTTGTTCTGGACGCCGATCTGCAGGATCCGCCGGAATTGCTCAATGACATGATAGAGCTGATGGACAGGGAAGGGGCTGACGTTGTGTACGGGCAGAGAACCGGACGCAAGGGGGAAAGCTGGGGCAAATGCTTTTCGGCTTCCCTGTTTTACAAGCTGCTCGGACGGCTGGGCGAAGTCCCGATTCCGCACGAGGCGGGCGATTTCCGTCTCATGAGCCGCCGCGCGGTCGATATCCTGAACAGTATGCCGGAACGCAGCCGCTATATCCGCGGCATGGTGAGCTGGATCGGCCTTAAACAGGTGCCACTGCCTTACGAACGCCAGCCGCGCTTTGCGGGGCGGACAAACTACCCTTTGCGCAAAATGTTGCGCCTCGCCGTGGATGCGGTGACGGGATTTTCCACGATTCCCTTGCGTATCGCCTCGTACGCCGGGGCGTTCATGGGGATCGCCGCGATAGTGGTTTTACTTTACGCGCTTTATGTGTGGCTGGCCGGAGAAACGGTTCAGGGCTGGACCAGCCTTATGGTGGTGGTGCTCGCGCTCGGCAGTGTCCAGCTTGTCAGCCTTGGGGTTTTCGGCGAGTATCTGGGGCGGCTTTATATGGAAGCGAAACAACGCCCCCTTTTCATCATAGACAAAATAGAACGTTCCGAGCGCTCGGCGCCGGAAGCATGATTTTGTTTCTCTGATCGTCTTTTACCATCCGGTTTCAACCGCCGCCGGCGTTTCAGGAATATGGCTCAGAGAGCCGGCTTTGCTTAACGCGTATATTCGCCCCCAGGCCATTCATCATTTCCGAAAATCCCGGGAAGCTGGTCGCTATCATGCAGCCGTCGTCTATTGTAACCGGCTCGCGCGCGATAATGCCCAGCACGAGAAAGCTCATGGCGATGCGATGATCCATGGCCGTGGCTATCGCTGCGCCGCCGAGCGGCGGCAGGCCATCGCCGTAAACTATCAGATCGTCTCCTTGCGTTTCGACGCGAGTCCCGCACGCTCGCAGCCCCTCGGCCACAAGAGTCAGGCGGTCGCTTTCCTTGACCCTCAGTTCTCCCAGACCGCACATGCGCGTCACGCCTTTGGCGCATGCGGCGGCTATCGCCAATATGGGATATTCGTCTATCATGCTGGGGGCGCGCTGGGCCGGAACTTCCACGCCTTCCAGGGGGCTGGCCCTTACGGCAAGATCGGCCACCGGTTCGCCGTTTTCGTCACGTTCGTTTATGATTTCTATATCGGCTCCCATTTCCTTCAGGGTCGTAATCAATCCGGCGCGGCGCGGATTTATTCCGGTGTTTTTTATCTCAAGCGCGGATCCGGGACATAGCAACGCTGCGACGAGCGGAAAAGCGGCCGAGCTTATGTCGGCGGGGATGGAAACGCTCCGCCCCTCAAGCCGGGCCGGACCCGTTACAGATATAGCTTCGGCGCCGTCGCCGGTTTTTTCCACTGTCAGACTGGCGCCTAACCGGCGCAGCATGCGTTCGGTATGATCGCGCGTGGGTGTTTTTTCTATTACCGTTGTGGTGCCTTGCGCGCCAAGGCCGGCCAGCAGAACGGCCGATTTCACCTGTGCCGAGGCGACAGGAAGAGCGTAAGTTATGGGGACAGGAACTGCCGCGCCCGTGATTGTCAGGGGCAGGCGGCCCCCCGGTCGGCTGTTCACTTTCGCTCCCATAAGCTCAAGTGGAGTTATGACGCGGCCCATGGGCCGCTTGCGCAGGGAAGCGTCGCCGGTAAGCGAGCTGGCGAATGGACGCGTTCCGAGAATACCCATTAAAAGACGCGCAGATGTGCCGCTGTTTCCCATGTCGAGAGTTACGCGCGGCTGCCGCAAGCCCTTCGGACCGGCTCCCTCGATTCGCCAAACGTCTCCGTCTTTTTCGATTTTCGCCCCCAGCTCTCTCAGCGCCCCTATCGTGCGCATGACATCCTCGCCCTCCAAAAGGCCCCTAACAGTGGTTACGCCTTCGGCCAGGCCGCCAAGCATCACCGCGCGGTGGGATATGCTTTTGTCTCCCGGCGGGATGACGGCTCCTTTAAGAGGTCCGGACGCAGAAGAAACAAGAGGTTGCGGCTTTGCGTTCATGTTATTCCATATAGCAGAAAGGCAGCCTGCGACCACTTAAAAAGACGGGTGAAAGAAAGGTTAAGGGGCGTGGGCAAGGAAAATTGACATGAGACAAGTTTCGTGTCAGATGACTGCGCCTTCAAAAAACCTGTCGTGTCTGACATACCGGGAGGACTACAAAGTGGCCAAGGCTGAATGGGGTTTGAAACGCGTCTGCCAGCATTGCGGAACCCGTTATTATGACATGAAAAAACGCCAGCCCAAATGCCCAAGCTGCGGGGCTGTGTTCGATCCTGAAGAACTGGCCAGATCGCGCCGCGGGCGGGCTGTCGCAGCGGAGAAGCCCGGAAAGGCCCTTGTCACCGACGTTATAGACATTCTTCCCCAGATAGAGGGCGAGGATCCCGACGCCGCGGTGATAGAAGATGCGGACGAACTGGGCGGCGACGTGGATGTCGAGGAAGTAATAGACGTTGACGAAACGAAGGAAAAACTGGACGGTTAGTCATCAGTACCGATTTCCGTTTCTCCGCCCAGAATTTCCCTGGCCGTATCATAGGAAAAACCCGCCCGCTCCATGGCGGCGAACTCCCGGCGTAACAGCAAACTGCGTTCCGTTGCTTTTTCCTCCTGGGGCCGGGAAAGACGGAAAAGCCCGATTTTTTTGCGTTTGGCAAAAGCGAGAGCTGCAGATAGTTCGGCTTTCCCGGCTATGGTTTTTTCCTGCGATAAAACCGATGATATAATCGAGTCCGCGATTCCATCGCGCTTCAAGCGCAGCGCTATGATTTTCGCGCTGTGACCGGTCCGGCGCAGTGAGTCGGCTTTCGCGGCGGCATAGGCGGAATCGTCCAGAGCGCCGGATTTTCTGTGCTTTTCTATAAGCGAGTCTATTACGTTAAGCAGCTTTCGCTGCGCTTCCCTGTCGCGGGCGAACCCGCCATCCGCGGCGGCAGCTCGTCTTATGCTGTTTTTCAGGACGCGGCGCAGATTCGCTTCGGAGGTGGCATACCTGCTCAAATAGCGCACCGCGGCGGCAGCAAGGGATTCTGGCGTGGGAATTCTCGTGCGTCCGCCGCTCCTGCGGCGAGTGTCCTTGCGGTTTTTGCTCATATAGCCTTGTTGGTTAATTGCTGTCTTGCCGCGCACGCGAGTCGCGGAGAAACCCCAAGATTAAAGGAAAACGTCTTGTAAGCAAAACCCCGTCATTTCCTTAAACGGAAAGGGTCTCTCACTATTCCGCGGGTCGAACCCGGATAATAATGGGTGTTGAAATCAGCTCTGCCGGAGCTGACGCTGTAGTTCACCGTTGGCCATCTGCCCCTGAGACCGCCCCCGCCGCCGCTTCCGCCTTCGAATACGGTGCCGTCGTAATAATAATGGCCATTACTTGAATGAGTGTTGCCCGTATGACGGCTGGCGCATGAGGAAGTCAGAGACACTGCCGCAGCTGCGAATCCGGCAAGCAAAAGAGGGCAGGTGTTTCTTTTAAGGAAAGAAAGAATGGCTCGTGCCGTCCGCTTGAACTCTTCCATGAAATTTATCCGTTTTTTTCAGCCCGTCTTTCCCGATCACGTCACAATAAAATTATACAAACGGAAAGGCATGAAAACAATCATGCGTAGCCAGGTTTTTAAGGTTTTATGGTTAACCGGAGGAAGGCGATCTGAAAAAATTAACCGTAAAACACGGCGATGCCGAACGGAAAAGCCTGAAACTACGGATGCCTGTTGGCCGGGAAGTAATATCTGCTCTGAATCGGCGCGCGGTGATTTCCAGGAGGATAAGGCGTTATTTTCCGTTCATGAGAATGATGCTGGCGCATGACATTTCCACGGCCCGGAACGGCCGGCGCATTTTGAATGCGCGGAGAACGAATGATAGCTCGATGTTCGGGATAACGCTTTGGCGGAATGACTTGAGAGACAGGCAAAGGAACTACAACATGCCGGTGTCCGCGCGCAGCGGGCACGGGCAATGCTTCAGGGCTGAAGGTAAAAAAGGTTCGCGGATGGGTCATGACCGTTCGCGTTATAATTTCCCTGCCTGAAAAATAGCGGTTTATCACGATTTGACGGTCGTAATAAAACAACGGGCGGTTATAGCGGTCGAAAGATACGATAAGCCCGAAAACGAACGGAATTACTACCCCGAAATAGGGATCGAACAATCCGTATCCATAGTAAGCATCCAAACGGCGGATCTCCATTCCCGGCCAATAGGATTCCCGATGCCAGATATTCTGGTCGTCAAGTATGAAAACCCAGCTTGGATGAAGCAGCGCTCTCACCGGATTGTAACGCACTCTGCCGATGCGAACGGTTTCCTGCGTAGTTGTGGTTACAACGGAAGTTTCCCTGGCTGCGCTGCGCCACTGAGCGCATGCAGGCGAGGATACAAAAACGCCGGAAACAATTCCGCTAATAGCGGCCGCTGCCGCCAATTTCATATGCGGCGGGAAATGCGCGGCTTGTTTTCTTTCTTTCGGGTCGTTCATTTCCGTGTTCACGATTTCATCATTTAAATGGTAACATGATTTACGCCGCGGACAAGGGATCTGTTTTTGTTTGTGACAAGCATGGTTAAAGATTATGCAGGATGTTAACAAGCAAATGTAACTGCAATTAAGTAATGGAAAACATCACTGTACGGCAAAACCATGAACAGAATGTGTTGGAGTATAAAAAATGATGGAAACAGGAATAAATAAATTTTTCCCTGTAAGCTGGGACGAACTTCATCGCAACGCCAAGGCGTTGGCGTGGCGGCTGCTTGAAAAAGGGCCGTGGAAAGGCGTCGTGGCCGTCACGCGGGGAGGCCTTGTGCCCGCGGCCATCGTCGCGCGTGAGCTTGACTTGCGCGTTATTGAAACCGTGTGCGTAAGGGGCTACGAAGACGACGACACAAACCCAAGTCCTGCGCCTGAAGTGAGTATTTTAAAGCCGCCCGCCAACGTGGGAGACGGCGGCGGATGGGTCGTGATCGATGACTTGATAGACACCGGGCGCACGGTGGAAGCCCTCAAGAAATTTATGCCGGAAGCGCATTACGCCGCTGTTTACGCTAAACCCAAGAGCAAGCCGCTGCTTGATACCTTCGTCACCGAGGTAAGCCAGGACACATGGATATATTTCCCGTGGGATATCGAGTTGCAGTTCGTAAAGCCGCTTGCCGTCCAACGCAAAAAAAGCTGAAGCAGTGAGCGTTTCTCCGCCATCGATCAGATTGCTGCCCGGGGGCCACAAGCGCGCCGCGCGCGGGCATCCGTGGATTTATTCCAACGAAATAAAAATGGACGACGCGGCCAGGGCGCTTGAACCGGGAATCATGGCGCGATTTCACTCCCACGACGGAACATTCATCGGCACTGGCAGTTTCAACCCTCGTTCGCTTATCGCTGGACGGATTTTCACGCGCGTGCGCGCGGAATCGATGGATGTTCCGTGGTTCGAATCCCGCCTGAAAAACGCGCTCAGGCTGCGGGAATCGCTTTTTCCTGAGCCGTTTTATCGTCTTGTTCATGCCGAGGCCGACGGCTTGCCTGGGTTGATAGTTGATCGTTTCGGGCCGCATCTCGGCGTTCAGTTGAATACCGCCGGTATGCAGAGACTATGGCCGGAGATCGAAGCCGCTCTGGCCGCCCAGCTCAAGCCGGAAACGATAATCCTTCATAACGACAGCCACGTGCGGACTTTTGAAGGACTTGAAAGGATGGTCACTTTTGCTCTCGGCTTGATCAAAGAGCCGGTGGAGATCGCCGAGAACGGAATCGTTTATTTCGCCGATATTGCCGGCGGGCAAAAAACAGGGTGGTATTTCGATCAGCGCTGCAACAGAGCGCTCGTGGCGCGCCATGCGAAAGGAAAGCGGGTGCTCGATCTTTATTGCCATTCGGGCGGGTTTGGTCTGCTGGCGGCCAAAGAGGGGGCGGTCGAAGTCGTTGGAGTGGATTCTTCGGAGCCAGCACTGAAGCTGGCGCGAATGGCGGCGGAGAGAAACGGGCTCACGAAGCGCATGACATGGCATAGAGAAGACGTGTTCGATGAACTCGAAAAACTTGCGGCGGCTAAGGAAAAATTCGATATCGTCATAGCCGATCCTCCTCCTTTTGTGAAAAGCCGCAAAGATCTGGCCGGTGGAAGCCGCGGCTATCGCAAACTGGCCAGGCTGGCGGCGCGGATGGTTTCGGAAGGCGGCCTGTTGTTCATGGCCTCTTGCAGCCATAATATGCCGCTTGACGCTTTCATCGGGGAAACCGCGCGCGGTTTGCACGAAGCCGGGCGCGGCGGGCGTATTTTGTACACCGTTTTCGCCGCTCCCGATCATCCCGTGCATCCGCAACTTCCGGAAAGCGGGTATTTGAAGGGCGTTATGTTGAAGCTGGATTGACGGCAGCGTTCCGGCGGAAGGCGACAAGAGGAAAGAACCGGCGCATGAGAGGATATTTCGGCGTAGGAGTGGAAGGCATAAGCAAGGGATTCAACCTCGGCAACCTGGTGCGTACTTCTCACGCTTTCGGGGCGAGTTTCTTTTTTACTATCGGCGCTTCTGTGAGTTACGCGGAAGTCCGCGCCTCCGACACTTCGCATGCCGACATTCACATGCCTTTCTACGCCTATAAAGACCTGGCGGAATTCAACCTGCCGAAGGATTGTTCCCTTGTCGGGGTGGAACTGCTTGAAGACGCCGCGGATTTGCCGGCTTTCCGCCATCCGCTGCGCGCCGCTTATGTGCTTGGGCCGGAAAAAGGAAGCCTTTCGCCTAGGCTTTTGGCGCGGTGCGATCAAGTCGTGAAAATTCCCGCCAAATTCTGCGTCAACGTCGGCATCGCCGGAGCGCTGGTGATCTACGATCGCATGATCTGCCTGGGCAAATTCGCAGAACGCCCGGTCATGCCCGGATCGCGGATTTAATCATTCTTTAGGACCAGCAAGAACCTGGACGTTCTCTGCGAAAGTTTCAGCGGCTTCAGGCTTGAAATCCTGTTTGTAGTTAATGGCCACCGGCCAATGCCGCATAATGCTTTGGGAAAAGGATTAATGTTAATGCTTTGTTTACCGTAACCAATTGAAAGTAATGACAAAATTGTTTGACCACCGGATTTTTGCTATGTTCCCTAAAGCGCCGGATGTGAAACCGCTGCAAGGCGTGTGAGCTATTAGCAGCCGCGAAAACATTTTACGAGCCTATAGGGAGAAAGCTATGTTTAACGCAGGATATTCAGAAAACACTAACACAACCCACGCCTGCTGGCGTTTTGCGGATCGTGAAGGATGAAAACGAAGTGAAGCGCGTTGTTCCAACATTGCGGCCTGTGGCAGCTATTTTGGAAGGGGAGACCGGTATCTACAGGGGGATACTGGCCGCGGTCGTTTATCCCATGCCCGATGGCAAGCTTGTTTATTTGCCTTTTTCAGGCCATGCCGATTATGAATATGACAAAGCGAGATACCTTCCAGACGATCATCCTGTTGTTTTAGAGTATGCCAGAAATCCCGGCAAAGAAATAAAAGCCGAAGGTTCTCAACACGATCTTAAAGGCCCGTTTTTAATCGATAGCGATAAAGTATGGCTGAAAAGAACGCTTGAGGCACAAAACAAACGAATAGATAAGGAGCTAAGAGCGCGAGGACTGATTCCGTAATCGGTAACGCGCCATGTCCGCTCTCTGGCTCACCGCCGATGAAATCATCGAGCTTGTGAATGCCGTCATCCGCAAGGATGGCACAGCGGCCTGTCCCTATTCCGGCCGAGCCCATCTATATACTGGCCCGCGTTATGAAATTCACGAAGATAGATTTTCTTTTGGCCGGTGGTTTTTAGGCGTTTTTTTGTAATTGTCCTAAGCTGTTTTTGAAAAGTCACCGCAAATCGTTTGCCGGGATAAGGTTGCGTTAACGGTAAATTTACCCTAAAACGGCTATCGACAGATGCTTGGCGTTTTCCTCTTTTGTTTTTCCTCTCTTGTTTTTCTGAAACAGGATCTTTCAATGTCGAAGGTGGCTCCGGACGTATCGAGGGAAATATGTTGCCTGAAAAATGCGTTCCATTCCAGGCGCACATACGGTGACGACGAACCGGAAATCCGCTCGCATCGCGGCAGGGTGGTGTGGAGGGACGCAATGAATCTTTCCCACGTGAACGCCACATACGCACAGGCGATCAAATTTTTCCTTTGATTTCCGCCGCTCAGGCCGACTGGAATTGTTTCCGGGAGGCGGCGGCCGTTTCTGTGTCCCGTTCCGGTTATCCCTGCATTCCGTACAGCCGCGCATAGACGCCGCCTTTGGCGAGAAGCTCGCCGTGGCGCCCGCGCTCGACGACGCGGCCGTTTTCCATGACTATTATCATGTCGGCGTCCACTATGGTCGAAAGGCGATGCGCCACGACTATGGTGGTGCGTCCCTGTTGCAAGTGCTTCAGCGCTTCCTGCACCGCGCGCTCGGATTCGTTGTCGAGCGATGACGTGGCTTCGTCGAGAAGCAGAATCGGCGCGTTGCGCAAAACGGCGCGGGCGATGGCGATGCGCTGTTTTTGCCCGCCGGAAAGCTTGACCCCGTGCTCACCCACTATCGTATCGTAGCCTTGCGGCAGGGCGCGGATGAAATCGTCCGCCGCCGCCGCTTTCGCCGCCGCGATTATTTCGCCGTCCGGCGCTCCCTTTTTGCCATAGGCGATGTTGTCACGGACGGATTCATCAAAAAGCATGGTGTCCTGGCTGACAAGGGCGATGTGAGATCGCAGGCTTTCAAGCGTTGTTTTCCTGATGTCCTTGCCGCCTATCGTTATCTCTCCTTCGTCAACGTCGTAAAAACGTGGGATGAGGTTGATGATGGTGGATTTTCCGGCGCCGGAAGGCCCGACTATGGCCACGGTCCTGCCGTGCGGGACCTCGATACTGACGCGGTCGAGCGCAAGCGTTCCGTCGGGATAGTGAAACACGACGCCGTTCAGGCGGATGGAAAAATCCCTGGTTTTTAAGGGAGCGGCGTCCGGTGCGTTCACTATCGAGGGGCGGGTGTCGAGAAGCTGAAACACCCTGTCCGCCGCCGCCAGCCCGGCTTGAAGCTGCGAATTCACCTTGGCCGTGCGGCGCATGGGGTCGAAGGCGAGCAGGAAGGCGGTGATGAACGACAGCAAGGCGCCTGGAGTGGCTAGGCCGGCCTCGATTCGCCAATTGCCATAAAGAACGACTGCGGTTATGGCGAGGCCGCTCATAAACTCGGCCAAAGGATCGTAGAGCGCGCTTACCCTGTAGTTTTTAAGCGCGATGTTGAATATGTTCTCGGTCACTCCACGAACACGCTCGTGCTCGCGATCCTCCATGCCATAGCCCTTGACCTGCCGCATACCCTGAAAAATCTGGTTCAAAAGCGAGGTGAAACGGCCCATTTCCTCCTGTGTCCTTGTTGAATAGCGGCGCAGATGCTTTCCGGCCAGGGTGACGAAAACCGCTGACGCCGGAAAGACGAAGAATGCCGCCAGCGACAACCGCCAGTCCTGGTAAAACATGACGCCGACAAGGAAAAGCAGCGTCAACCCGCCCTTGATCGAGTTGGTGAAACATTCGCTTACGGCCGAGCGCATGACTGAAACGTCATTGGTTATGCGCGAAATCAGATTGCCGGATGAATTGGCGTGAAGGAACGCAAGATCGGCTTCAAGCAGATGGCGGTGCATTTCCTGCTGTACGTCCGTGACTATGCGTTGTCCTATGCGGTTCATCAGCACCGTGTGCAGATATGTGGAAAGCCCGCGCACTATGAACAACCCCATGACCAGCGCTCCGAGACCGGCGGCGAAGGACGGCCCGCGCCCCTTGCCCAGTTCGTTTATTATCGGCTCGATGGTTTTGGCCATGCCCCCCGTGGCTGCCGCCGCGATTCCCATGAAAAGGAAGGAGGCGAGAAAACCGGAAAGATGCGGGCGTATGTATCCGCGCAAAAGCCTTTTCACCAGTGTCCAGGAAGAGCTCGGCGCCGCATGGCCGCCGATAGCGGAAGAAGGCCTGTTTTGCGCGGCGGAAGAGTTTTGCGGCAGTTTGTTTGCGGCGGACAAGTGAAAAAGCCTCATTTTTTCTGCTGTTTCTACCCCAACTTTATGGAAGCGGAGCATCATAAACCGCAAACGGGGCGGCGATAAAGGCCTTTGGGTTTGGACCTGTCAAGCGGCGGCCTGAACTGTGTAAGCCAGGGTCTCGCGTCTGTCAGCGGCGAACGTCCGGAGAAAGCTAAAAGCACCTCTCAAGCGATTCTACAACCAAAGCCACATCCGGCTCGGACATATCGGGGAACAAAGGCAAGCGCAGAATCGATGCCGCCACCCGGTCGGTTACGCCCATGCCGCTCGCTACGCGCCCGAATTTCCGGCCCGCGGGCGAGGAGTGCAAGGGCACGTAGTGCGAAACCGCGCAAACGCCGTCTTCCCGCAGCCGCCTGATGATGCCCGGTCTTGTTTGCGCGTCTTGCAGCAGCACATGGTAGATATGCGCGTTATGCCCGCATCCGGCGGGAATGACGGGACGGCGCAAAACGCCTTTTGCTTCCAGTCCGGCGAGAGCTTCGTGGTACAAGCTCCACAGCCGGAGGCGGCGTGCGGTGATTTCCGCCGCTTGTTCCAGTTGCGCTAGCAAAACCGCCGCTACCAGATCTCCCGGCAGATATGACGAACCGATATCGAGCCATTCGTATTTACTTACCTCGCCGCGCTGGAACTGCGCCCGGTTGGTGCCCTTCTCGCGGATTATGCGCGCGCGCTCGGCCAAATTTTCGTCGTTGATTACAAGGGCGCCGCCCTCGCCGCAAACCACGTTCTTGGTTTGGTGAAAGCTGAGCGCCGCCAATTGCCCGAAGGAGCCGAGTCTACGTCCGTTGTACGTGGCCTCGATAGCCTGCGCCGCGTCCTCTATGACCATAAGATTGTGTTTACGGGCGAAAGCCTGGATCGAAACCATGTCGCAAGCCACCCCGGCATAATGTACCGGAACTATGGCGCGGCTGCGCGGCGAAACGGCCTGTTCCAGCAGTTTTTCGTCAATGTTGAAGGTGTTGGCGCGTATGTCCACGAAAACGGGCACCGCTCCGCGCAGCACAAAGGCGTTCGCGGTAGAAACGAAAGTGAAGGAAGGCATTATGACTTCATCGCCGCTCTCCACGCCGGAGAGAATCGCGGCCATCTCGAGCGCGGCGGTGCACGAATGAGTCAAAAGAACCGGCGCGCCGTAGGCGGCTTCCAGCAGCTTGTGGCACTTTTCCGTGAAAGGCCCGTCTCCGTGCAAGTGGTGGTTTTCCACGATGGCGGCCTTGAGATTCGGCAATTCCTTGCCTGTCAGGAAAGGAAGGACAAAAGGTATTTTTCGCATTTGCCGCGTTGGCGCAAGATGGACAGACCGGGAAGATAGGTTATTTTTCAAGCGGCAACAAGGCGATAAGAATTGCGCTCGCGCGGCCAATATGGCCTTGAAACGGCGGGAGGATGGGACTAAGGAGAACTACCCGGCCATCATTCGGGCCAGGCAAGCGATGCCTGTTCGGGGATTGCGGCCGGTTCCGGTGAGGGCCGGTTTTCTTCACCATTACCACGCAAACGGGGGAAGCTCGAAATGAAAGTGATTGTTCTAGGCGGCGATGGTTTTTGCGGCTGGCCGACATCGCTCCATCTTTCCGCGCAGGGGCACGATGTGGTCATCGTCGATAACCTTGTGCGCCGCAAGGCAGACGTGGAACTGGAGGTTGATTCCCTAACCCCCATTGAAACCTTGTCCGGACGGCTGGAAGCGTGGCGGGAGGTTTCCGGCAACACCATAAGCCACGTCAATCTGGACGTGGCGAAGGACTATCACCGGCTTTTCGAATTGTTGAGGGATTACAGACCTGACGCTGTTGTGCATTTCGCAGAGCAGCGCGCCGCTCCATACTCGATGAAGAGCGAGTGGCACAAGCGATACACCGTGGACAACAATGTCAACGCCACGCACAATCTTCTTTGCGCGCTTTCTGAACTGGATCTGGACACCCACATCGTGCATCTGGGCACTATGGGCGTCTATGGTTACGGCGGCGGAGCGCACATACCGGAAGGATATTCGAAGGTCGAATTCATAAGCGCCGACGGCAAACGTACGCCGCGCGAAATCCTTTTTCCCGCCGATCCGGGCAGCGTTTACCACATGACCAAAAATCTGGATCAGATACTGTTCCTGTATTACAACAAAAACTATGGCATCAGGGTCACCGACCTGCATCAGGGCATCGTTTGGGGCACCAACACCGCCGAAACCAAAAGGGATCAGCGGCTAATAAACCGGTTCGATTACGATGGAGATTACGGCACGGTTCTGAACCGTTTCCTTATGCAGGCCGCCATAGGCTATCCGCTCACCGTGCACGGCAGCGGCGGCCAGACTCGGGCTTTCATACACATTCAGGACACTGCCCGCTGTGTCGAGCTGGCGCTGTTGCGTCCGCCCAAAAAGGGGCAGCGCGTGCAGATATTCAACCAGATGACGGAAACGCACCGCGTGCGTGATTTGGCGAGGATAGTTTCGGAACTTACGGGGGCCGAGATACAGCACCTGCCCAATCCGCGCAACGAAGCGCCGGAAAACGATCTTTTGGTAGAGGCACGCAGCCTGGTCGAACTCGGCCTGAAGCCAACCCGCCTTGAGGCCGGGCTGCTGGAAGAAGTGGTGGAAGTTGCCAGGCGGTATGCGGATCGTTGCGACCGCCGCCGCATTCCTTGCACCTCCAGGTGGCGCAGGGATATAGACCTTTCCGCGCTGCCAAAGGAGCAAGAAACCGAACGGGCCATGAGGAAAAAAGCGGTGTGATTGCCGTGCCGGGCGAAAAAGAACCCGCTTCGCGTTGGGGTACGCTGCCTCTCATAACCGGCTTATTCATGGCATTGGCCGCCACCGCTGTTGCGCTGGCGATATATCTTATCGACGGCGTTGGCAGTTTCCCCGAAATCCTTTACGCCTGCGCTCGCAATGGAATGAATGCGTCCGCATGCTCGACGGCAGCCATGAAAGCCGGGCTTGTCACTTTCGTGTTTCAGGGCACAGGTTTGCTTTTATTGCTCGGAGCTGCCTGTTTTCTTTCATATAAACCGGCGCCCCCGCTACTGAAAACATCCACCGAGGCCGAGAAAATCATAGTTCTTTCTGTGCTAGTTTTGTTGCTGGTCCATATGATGCGGACAGTTTTTTCCTTGCCGGTAAGCTCACGGCCGGAGGAGATAAATCGATTCTCGTTTTTTCTTTCCACTGAGAACGCTTTCTGGCCGCTTCTTCTTCAGTTGTATGTAATAAACGAAGATAACGGTAACCGTCCCCTCCTGTTCGCCGCGCTTATGGGCATAGTCATGCTGTCTCCATTCAGGGCCGTTGGCATGGCCGTGGCCTTATTAGGTTTTTTGTTGCCATTGGCGGAGGATTTTTTGACGGTGGATAAAAGCGGGATGCTGGACAGAGTAGGGCCGGGAAAAGATGTAGGGAAGATAAGAAAAGCTACTCTAGCCGCGCTGGTTTCCGCGTGCGTGCTTCTTCAGGGAGGACAAGACACTTCTTCGCGTGGCGCTCCGGTTCTAATGTTGAGCGATATGCCGGAACAACTGGCGCAGGATATGCGGTCTTTGTTCCAGCGCGGCGATGAATACGACGATGGGAAAAACCTGCTGCTTTCCTCAAAAAAACCCAGGCTTCACCAAAGGCTGCTGTACCCGATCGTCCAGGCGGGGATAGTGGAACATTTGGCCGGGAACGCGAATCTGCCCAGCCCGATTACCGAGATAAAAAGAAAGCTGCGCCTTACGGAAGAGACCAACCTGAATGAATTCGTGTATCAGCGTATTTACGGCGGCAAGGGCATAGGCGAAACCACTTCGCTGGTTTATGGAGAAGCCATGGCCTATTTCCCGGATTTTCCCATGGCTTGGATGGCATTCGTTCCACTGGGGCTGCTGGCGCTTTGGTATTTTCTTCGCCGCGCCGGGGTGCAGACGGCCACCCTTGCCAGCCTGGCGTTGTGGAGAAGTTCTTTCGCCGGTCTTGTGACCATAATTCCGGGTCTGGTTTTTCAAACCGGAGCGTATCTGGCTTCGTTGAAGGCAGGAAAGTTTTCTGGTGGTGGGGAAAAATGGAGTCTTCGTTTTGGTCAAGCCGCCGATGCTGGTTTGGCCGCGTTGTTCTCCGCTTTGGTTTTTGTTCAAGTGTTCCTGATGCTCGGCTTTTTGTTGAGTGAGGGATCCGTGGAGGCGTCTATAACGGCGAAGGACACGCATTGTTTTTTCGATCGCGTGCGCACCGAAAATGCCCTGTCGGAAAGCATCGGCGGGGAATTCCGCTATGATTTCACTCTTGCTAACAGATATCTGCTTTCCGTAGTAGTGCCAGACGGGAAAGGCCATGAAGCGCGCTTGAGAAAGGTTATGGATTCGCTCGACAGATCAATGCAATGTTCCGTGGCGGAGGGGGGCGGAAAGTTCGAGACCGGAGCGCGGATTATCAAAACTGTAAGCATAAAACCACGCATAAACGCCGTGCATGTTCTGACGTTTGCCGCTACTTTGTTCGCGTTGTTTCGGGTCGGCCGGGGCTTTTGGCCGTCTTTTTTGCGGCGGTTTGTTTTGCGGAGGAGAAATGGCGGCTGAGGAAAAAGGACATATTCCCTTCGCCGTTCCCGACATTACCGATAGGGAAATCGAGGCGGTTGTCCGTTGCCTCAAGTCCGGCTGGCTTACCACTGGGCCGGTGGCGAAGGAATTCGAAAAGGAATTCTCGCGCCGTATGGGCGGCGGGGTCGAGGCGATCAGCGTGAATTCATGCACCACCGCGCTGCAAGTGGCGCTTAAGGCGCTCGACGTGGGGCCGGGGGACGAGGTGATAGTTCCCGTCTGGACTTTCACCGCCACGGCGATGAGCGTGGTGCACGCCGGTGCCAGGCCGGTTCTGGTCGATGTCGATACAGTTACGCTCAACCTGGATCCGGAGCGCGCAGCCGCAGCCGTCACTCCGAGAACGCGCGCCATAATACCGGTGCATTTTGCCGGATTGGCCTGCGATATGGATGCTCTTCGCGCCATCGCTGACGGGCACAACCTGAAGATAATCGAGGACGCCGCGCACGCCTTGCCCGCTACATACAAAGGACGCTTGATAGGCGCGGACAGCGCCGACGCCACAGCTTTCAGCTTTTATGCCACCAAGACCATGACGACGGGAGAAGGCGGCATGATAACCGTGGCCGATCCTGAAATCGCCGCCCGTTGCCGCACTTTGCGCTTGCACGGCATAAACCGCGACGTTTTCGACCGCTACACGTCCGCTTCGTCGCCGTGGTACTATGAAGTTGTCGCCCCCGGCTTCAAATGCAATCTTACCGATATGGCGGCCGCCATCGGCCTGGTTCAACTGGAAAGGCTGGATGAAATGCTTGCGCGCCGCTGCGCGCTGCGAAAGGTTTATCACGAAGCGTTCGCGGATTTGCCCCTGGAGCTGCCGCCCGATGCGCCGGAAGGCGACATTCACTCGTGGCATCTTTACGTTGTAAAGCTGCGCCCGGAAGCGCCGTTGGATCGCGACGAATTCATAAAGGCCATGGCGGCCGAAAAAATAGGGTGCAGCGTTCATTTCATCCCGCTGCACTTGCACCCGTACTGGCGGGATTCGCTCGGCGTGACGGAAGCGGATTTCCCCAACGCCACCGCGGCTTACAAACGCGCGGTCAGCTTGCCGTTTTACACCGCGATGACCGATGCGGCGGTGGAAAGGGTCACTGGCACTGTTCGCAGACTGCTGAAGCGGGGCGGATAATGGCATCAGGGCAAGCGGTGACAAAAGGCGAGACCGGAAAACTCCCGGACGGGGTGAAAGATTTTTTCCTCGCGCCGGGAAATATAATTGGCTGGCTTACAGTGTTTATTCCCATAGCCCTTATGCTGGGGCCTGCGCCGGCCGACATCGCGTGTTCTCTTATCGCGCTCGTTTTTCTTTTTAATAGCATAAGGACGCGGGACTTCTCATGGGCGCGCCAGCCGTGGGCCGCTGCGGCTTTGCTGCTTTGGGCTTATGGTTTTGTCCGCACTTCCTTCTCTTATACGGAATTCGCCGGGCTTTGGCAGTCTTTCGTTTGGTTGCGCTATATCGTTTTCGCCGCCGCCGTGGCCGAGTCAGTGTTTTCCGGCAAGACGTGGGAAAAAAGATTTTTTTATTCCCTTGTCGCGGCGACGGCTTTTCTGGCCGCCGACGCCTGTTTGCAGTATGCCGCGGGCAGGGACATAATAGGAAATCCCGTAAATGGCAACCGGCTTACGGCCTTCTTTGGCTCGCCCAAGGTAGGGGCTACGCTGTCGTGGCTTTTCCTGCCGGCGGCCATGTTTTTTCTTCGGGAAGGGAAAAAGGCATGGGCGGCGCTTTACGGCGGACTTTGCTTCACCGCCGTTCTTCTCAGCGGAGACAGGTTCGCCTTGCTTGCCGTTCTTTTCGGCTTCGCGTTCATTACTGTGTTTTCTCCGGCGATAAGGAAAGCCGCGATTTTCGGGTGGCTGGCGCTTGCGCTGATAGCGGCCGGCGCCATGACGGTTTCGCCGGAAATATACCGGCGGCAGGTGGAATCCACAGCCTGGGTTATAGGAAATTTCCCGAAAACAAGCTATGGCCTGATCTGGAAAAGCGCCATTGACATCGCCCGTGAAAAGCCTCTGTTCGGCGCGGGAATAAGGAACTTCCGTTTTGTCTGCCCGGATCCGCGCTATGGCCCGGAGCAAGAAACGAAAAACTCGCCGCGCCGCTGCGCCCAGCACGCACACAACATATACCTGGAATGGCTGGCAGAAGGAGGGGGCATAGGTCTGTTGGGATTGTTGGCCTTCGTCTTTCTGGTTTTTGCCCGGCTGACGAAAAACATGCCCGATTCCGGCGGAGATCGGCTCGTTTATACGGGAATTCTTGCTACCCTGATAATGCGGTTTTGGCCGCTGGCTTCGACCACCAGCTTTTTCAACAACTGGGCTGCCATACCTTTGTGGCTCGTGCTGGGGTGGGGGCTTGCGCTGGCGCGGCGCAAAAATCCCTAAAAAGAACCCAAAACGACACAATTTTGTCCCGTTTTCCGGTTTGACTGGCAAACGGGCGCAGAATTTCAGCGCCTCTCATCTTGCGGAGGACGGCCATGAGGAAATACGCGAAAATCTTTCTTGCGGCGGCCTTGTTGAGTTCATTGGCGGCGGCGCCTGCCCATGCTCACGGCGGCGATGGCGGATATCATCACCAAAGAGTGGTTAAACACGTTGAACACCACCACTATCATCGATGGCCGGCGCATAACCATCACAGAATTTATGCGCGCCCCGGCAACAGAATTGGCTGGTGGTGGACGGCTGGCGACGGCTGGGTTTACTACCCGGCATATCCGGCGGCGGTTTATGGCTATCGAGTCGAGCCGGTTCCGGTCGTTTACAATCCCACCCCTGTTTTTGGTTTCTCTTTCGACTTACGTTGAGAGGCTTTAGCGGGAGCGGAACTTGTGCTTTGCGCGCCGAGACTCTAAAGTAAAGTGATGAGACGGCGCGCAAGGCATATTTTCGTTATATCGGCGCTATTTATTCTTTTCATCGGCGCCGCCTCGTTTTTGCTTTCAGGTGACAAGAACGAAAAGGTTTGGGTTGCCCCGGTCCAGGGAGTATCGGTACCTCTGGTTGAAACCGGCAAATCTACGGAGCCAGCGCCGAAAGGTCTGACCGGAGGAGATCAGCAACAACAAGCGGCTTCCATTGCTATTCCTACCACATTGCCCAAACCAGGGGAAACCATCCCGTCTGGCGGGAAACCGCGCATAGCCATAGTCATAGATGATATGGGCCTGAACCCGGCGCGATCAAAGCGGGCCATAGCCTTGCCACGTCCGGTTACCCTCTCGTTTTTGCCCTATGCTTCCAAGACGGTGGAGCTGGCAAAGGAAGCGCGCGCCGCCGGACACGAGATTCTTTTGCATTTGCCTATGGAACCGTTAGGCGCCGAAGATCCGGGGCCGGACGCTTTGCTGACCGGCCTTTCCCCGGAAGAGCAGCGGGCCAGGACCATAAAGGCACTTGAGACCTTCTCTGGCTATTCCGGAGTCAACAATCACATGGGGAGCAAATTCACCGAAAGCCGCGAGGGCATGGACGTGGTTATCGGCGTTCTTAAGGAAAAGGGCCTGTTCTTCTTCGATTCGATGACAAGCCCTAAATCGGTAGCGGCGCTTGCCGCGCGCGGCCAGGGTGTGCCGTTCGCGAAGCGCGACGTTTTTCTGGACAACACATCCTCCGAGGCGGCCATAAGAGCGCAACTGGCCAAACTCGAACAGATCGCGCGTAAAAATGGGCAGGCGGTAGGCATAGGACATCCGAACCCGGTCCTTGTCGGAGCGCTTGAGAAATGGCTTACCGAGGCGGAAAAGAACGGCTTTCTCATCGTGCCGCTGCGGGACCTGGTAAAGAGTGAGTAACGCAGGCCCGTTTAAAGGTCCGGCTTTTCCTTCCTATGGGCGCGGACAAACAAGCGAACGCGGATAAACGGAGCCGGGCCCGGCCGCCGTGCGCTGTACGGTTATGGACTCAAACATGGGAATGTCGTCCGCTTCGAACCGCTGCTCCACCCCGAGATTTATTTTCGCGTAATCGGATGCTGGATGTTTTGCAACCTTTTTGCCTGCCCCGAAAACCGGGAAAAGATCGCGGAACGAGGGAACAAGCAAGCCGCCCGAAGAATTCAGGATCTTTTTTTCCGGGAATTGCGCGCATCCCCTTTTTTCGTGGCCGCCTCCGGAAAATCCGTAAGCTCCCAGCAGTTTCGCTATTTCTCCGGCATGAGGTGTCCCGCTGGTTCTTACGCTCAGATTCACCACGCCCTTGCGCGAGCAATAGATGAAAAAAATTCCCCTTTCATTTTGTTTTGACAATTCACAGGCCATATCGGCGATAAAACGTCCGCCCGGACCGCGGATGTCGGCGGCTATTATCGGTACCCAGCTTGCCCTGCCGTCGGGAAAGATTATCGGCGTGTAATCTGGATCGCGCAAAACTATTTCGGCTTGTTCCTGGTATTTTGCGTAAGACCGTTCGCCGGCGGCGATGATTTTTTCGCGCGGAATTCCCTTCAGGCAATCAAGACTGAAGAAAGCGTTATATAATTCAGAGTTGGCGGAAAGTATGTAATCGTCAACAAAACTCACGATGGGACCGTAATCCGGCTCGCTGGTGAGACCGAGGTCGGCCATGCGCACGTAGCTGATAATGTCCGGTCTTTCGGCCAGGTCGGCGAGATCTCTGTTGCCGGCGGCATGCAGGCGCGGAAGAAAGACTTTTTCGTAAACGATTTCGGCACCGCATTTTTCCACATCGAAATGCAAAACCACGTTTTTCCAGGCCGGGCCGCTCGACAAAACAATGCCCTGTGAACTTATACTGCGCGGGTACTTAATTATTTCCGTGAAGTGATGGTCACAGACGGTTATTTGGCGGTACAGGGAGCCAAGCTTCAGGATTTTTTCCGGCGGCGGCGCGTAATCGGCGACGATTAATTCCTTTTCGGCCGACGCTTCCTTCAAAAGCTTGTGCCATTGCTCGTCGCTGACCGGATGGGCTAGGGGAACAAATATCGCTCCGGGATAAAGCCGGAACATCAGCCATGCGGCGGTAACGCCGTCAAGGCATCCTTCATCGTAACAAACTACCGGCTTCTTGCGCATATAAACTGATTGTGCCGATAAAAAACGCGGGCAAAACCCGCTCGTTCGGAAACGCTAGACCCGCTTAAACCGGCAGAGCAAGAACAAAAGCGTTTTTGTGAAATTTTGTTTTAAACAATCCTAAACCGTCAGCCCCGCAGCATGTTCAGGTTTTGCTTGAACCAGAAGGGTTAAGCAGTGATTGTGTCTGCATTTCCGCCCCGGATACGAACACGCGTTCGTTGTGTATGTTGACGCGCCCCTCCGCTATCATGCGCACGGCCAGGGGATAGATTTTATGTTCCGATTCCAGCACTCTCGCGGCCAAAGAGCTTTCGGTGTCGTCCGGCATGACGGGGACTGCCGCCTGGATGATGATCGGACCACAGTCCATCTCGGCGCGCACGAAGTGTATAGTGCAGCCGCTCCATCTGGCGCCGTAGTCTATCACCTTCTGGTGCACGTGGATTCCGGGAAAAGCCGGCAGCAGCGAGGGATGTATGTTTATCAGCCGGTCCATCCACCTGTTGACGAACCACGGCGTAAGGAGGCGCATGAAACCGGCCAGGGCCACTAGCTGCGCTCCATATTCGTTTATCCTGGCGTCGAGAGCTTTCTCGAACGCCTCGCGATCCTTGCCGAAGTCGCGATGATTGACCACCTCCGCCGGAATCCCGGCTTTTTTTGCCCGTTCCAGGCCGAACGCGTTCGGTTCGTTCGATATCACGCAGACTATTTTCGCCGGATATCCCGGCTCGCCGGCTGCGTCGATTAGCGATTGCAGGTTGCTCCCGCGGCCCGAGATAAGAACTGCCACCTTGAGCATTTTTACCTTTTCCTCCGTTTTTTCCTTTTCCTTACGGCCATCCGGAATCGGCGCCTTGCAACATCACGCGGTTGGGAGAAAGATTCCTTTCCACTTCCCCGATACGGAAAACCGCGTCACCTTCCGAGGCAAGGATTTCCATAACTTCATCCGCGCGCTCGTGCGCTGTCACGGCCACGAATCCTATGCCGCAGTTGAAAATGCGCGCCATGTCCTGAGCGTCCAGGTTTCCTTGCCGCGCCAGCCATTTGAGAACCGGCGGCACCGGCCATTCGGACACGCTGAGCCATACGCCGAATCCTTTCGGCAGAACGCGAGGGATGTTTTCCACAAGCCCTCCACCGGTTATATGCGCGAAAGCTTTCACATGCCCGGCGCGCGCGGCCTTCAGTGCGGGCCTGACGTAAATGCGGGTCGGCTCCAGCAAGGCTTCCCCCAGTGTGCGGCTTTTGTCGAAAGGCGCGGGCGCGCCGTAGGAGAGACCGGCCTCCCTGACTAGTTTGCGTATGAGGGAAAAACCGTTACTGTGCGCGCCGCTGGAAGCCACGCCTATGACAGTATCGCCCTCCGAAATATCGCCGCGGGGCAGGATATGGCCGCGCTCCGCCGCGCCGACGGAGAAACCGGCCAGGTCATAATCTCCCTGCGCGTACATGCCGGGCATTTCCGCCGTTTCTCCGCCAACAAGGGCGCATCCGGCGATCTTGCAGCCCTCGGCGATTCCGGACACGACCCTTTCCGCCACGGAAACGTCCAGTTTGCCGCAGGCGAAATAATCAAGAAAAAAGAGGGGTTCGGCGCCCTGCACCACAAGATCGTTCACGCACATGGCGACAAGATCTATTCCCACCGTTTCGTGCCTGCCGGTCTCGATGGCGAGGCGCAGCTTGGTTCCCACCCCGTCGGTGGCACTTACCAAAACCGGATCGTGATACCCCGCGGCTTTGAGATCGAACAGGGCGCCGAAACCGCCGAGGCCGGCATCTGAACCGGCGCGCGCCGTGGCCCTGGCCATTGGCTTTATGGCTTCGACAAGCGCGTTTCCCGCGTCTATGCTCACGCCTGCGGCGGCGTATGGGTCTGGCTTGGCTGCGTCGTTTTGCATGGTGCTTATGGCGCTAAAGGGATTGGTGAAAGCCAATTTCATTAAACCCGCTTGACGCGCTTTTTACAAGCGGGTTGATTGGACCGGTAGCGAAAACGGAAAACGTGGCACAGCGCGCCGCTGGCAGGGGAATACATATGCTGACGCGGACTTTTCTTTTCACCTTCACCGTCTTTTTGTTTTTGCCTTTTTTACCGCCTTGCTCGCGGGCGCAGGAAGGAGGCGGCGATCCCGCCGTTTTCCAGGTCTCTGACGTTGCCGTTGACGTCAAGGCCGACAGTGCCGCCCACGCCCGCGAGCAGGCCATAATGCAGGCGCAGCGCGGTGCATTGAATCAACTGCTTTCCCGTCTTGGGGCAGACGCCGCGCTTGAGCAGAAGCTCGGCGATGAGGCCGTTGCCGCGCTTGTGCAGGCGTTCGAAGTGCAACAGGAAAAACTTTCCAGCGTGCGCTACATCGGTGTTTTCACGGTGCGGTTCAAGCCCGCCGCGGTGCGAGGTTTGCTCGGCAAACACGGCGTCAGTTACAGCGAGGCGCGCAGCAGGCCGGTTGTGGTTTTGCCTGTGGTGAGCGACGGAGGCCGCAGCGTTTTGTGGGAAGACAGGACTTCGTGGCGGGCGGCGTGGGAGAACGTGGCCGGCAAGGGAGGTCTGGTGCCTGTGGTGGTGCCGGGCGGCGATCTTGACGACATAGCGATTATAAGCGCGCAGGAGGCGATCGCCGGAAAAGCCGAAGCCCTATCCGCACTGGCGGGAAAATACGGGACGGATGGAGTTGTGGTCGCCGTTCTTAACGCCGATCCGGCGGTTCCCGGCCCTGAGCAGAATATTCGAATCGATGTTTTTCATTATGACGCTTCCGGAACGCCGTACGGCGGGCCGGAGCATGTGAGTCTTCCGGCGGCGGATGGCAGTAAGGCGGTTGCTGCGGCCATTGAGGAAGGTGTCAGGCAGATACGGAACGGGATGGAAAGCAAATGGCGCGAAATGGCCAAGGCGACTGCGGCCGCAGGCCCGCTGGCGGGCCAGACCGCTCATTTGCGCGTTACCGTGCCCATAAACGGCTTGTCCGGATGGCATGCCATGAAGGGCAGGATAACAAGCGCCGCCGGAGTAAAGCACCTGAACGTAATTTCCCTGGCGCGCGAGGCGGCCAGTATCGAGCTGGAATTTTACGGCGACATACCGCAATTACAGGCGGCGATGAAAGCGCATAACCTGTCGCTTGATCAGGTGCCCGATACGGGCGCGTGGATTTTGCGGGAATCCGGCGCAACGGAAAGCCTGCCGGATTATGTACGCTGACGCATTAAGGTTTTTGACGTAAGACGCTGGTTTACAACCGGCGTTTCCGGAAAGGTCCGCGGTAGCCGATTGCGGCTTTCATCCGTTTTTACGGGATAACGTACATACAAGTGATATGGCTAAACTGATATAACTAAGCGAACAGGCGGGCGCTGGATTTCGTCTCCGCTTTGGTTTGATCCCTAGTTTATAATCTCTTTCACTTGCATATCCGCGAGGAATTCGACGGCGTTTTGATAGAGGCGCGCGGGGAAGGATTCGAAGGTTTGAGCGCCGAAGCGCGAGCGCAGGATTTCGAATACAGTCGCTTCGCTCATATTCTGCCGGTGCGCCGCATAGGCTGTCAGCGCGCGCAGGGCTTTGGCCTCATCGCCACTGACCGGCTCGTTGCCGCGCTGGCGCGAGGCGGCGGCAACGTAAAGTGACAGACGGAGATCGCCGCATGAAAAACCGGCCTCCCCATCCAGCCTTGTGTCTTCGACGCCGGAATCCTCGCTTTCTTCCGCCGCCCTGAAGATGTCGTGGAGAAGTTTGCGTGAGTAATGTTCGCTCACCTGGCCCCCTTTCAGGCCGCGGCGGCGAGATGATCGGTGGAACGGATGAAATTGTCCCAGCGCTCTTCTAGCGTCACCGGATTATCGTAACGGACGTTGTTGTAACGCTCCCAGATCTCGACGATATACTGGATGAATATCTCGTCATGCCGCTTAAGGAATTTGTCTAGATCGGACATCAAATTTCTCCTGTGTATGAATATTTTTATCAGCTTAATATTCATTATATATAACAGTTTTCAGAACCGAAAACAAGGGAAATTGTCACATAGAAAACCATAGATTATTTTTAAGATAAGTGTAATGGGCTGACAAATGGTTAAAAAATTTTCTCAATTCAATATTAATTACCATTTTTTGTTAAAATTATGCCAATTTTAGGTATGAAAAAGTTTATTTGACTATTACTTTGGATTACATTATAAAAAGTAACAGTTTTCATTATGAAATGTGAAAATAAGACATGATAACCGGAAAACAAATTAGAGCCGCCCGGGTTTTGGTTGATTGGGATGCCGAAGATCTTGCCAAGCGTGTCGGCATGAGCCGTATAGCCATTCAGAACATAGAAAGAGGCGACGCTCGTCCCAAACCGGAGACAATGGAAAAGATAAAACGGGCCTTTTTCGACGCCGGAATCGAATTCATGGAGAACGACGGATTAAGACGCCGTCCGGAAGGGGTTGAGATATTCGAAGGACCGGATCGATACGAAGAATTTTACGATTATCTTTACGAGCACCTAAAACAATACGGTGGCGATGTTTGTTGCAGCATTTACGATGAATCTCTTGCCTTAAAAAACCGGAAAAATCCTGATATCCACAGAAAAAGAATAAGAGAATTACACGATCGCGGCGAAATCATATTCCGACTGCTTACCACCAAAAGTGACTTCAATACACAAGGCTACGCACAAGTAAAATGGCTTCCCAGGCAAAATGAAACCCCTACAGGGTTCTACGCCTTTGGCAATTGCCTTGCGCTTATGTCTTTTGTCAACGAAAGGCACCCTTATGTAATTGTAATCAAATCCGCCCATCTTGCCGAGGGATACAGGCAAGGATTCAATGCAGCGTGGGAAGCCGCGGAAGAACCGCCAGGAAAAGGAACGGACGCATGACCAACATTGCTGACGGATCCGATCAAATTCTCTTTCGCGGCAAAGACGAAGTGGCCGGATATATTCTTGACGGTATCCTTGCGAACAGGAAAAGAAAGATCGGCACGGAAATTGAGATGTTTCTTGTTGATGGGAACGGCAGGGCAATATCATGCAGCGACGGACAAAAGGCTTTTGCCGAATTCAAGCGCGTTTTCGCTTTAAGGGGATATGATTCATTTTTAATTTATGAACAAGACGCAGAAGGGCGGAAAACTATTTTCGGGCTTGATGTACCCGGACTCGGAACCATTACACCTGAAATAGGCCATCAATTCGAATTCTCCAGTTCTGTCTGTGAAACAGCGGAAGAGATCAGGGAAAAGAACAGTGAGTTTTTCTGCGCTGTGCGGGAAGTTGCGGCGCGGATGGGGTTTTTCCCAGTTTTTTGCGGGCATATTCCGGGTTATGTCGAAACCACTGAGGGTTCATATCGCAGCCGAAGCATAGAATGGCACAGATATTTTAAAAGCCGTTTCGGCGCGGATTCGTTGCCTGTTTGCGAAACGCTGGATGCGACGGCCAGCACGCAGGTGTCCTTGGATTCCGGCGGGGAAAGGTTTCACGAGTTTTTCCAGGCCCTATTGTTGATAGAACCGGCGTTTTCGCTTCATTATGCCAACTCGCTCAGACGGCATGTCGGCGTAACACAGATGCTCCCTTCGCATATAAAGCCGATAACGAGCGTTTGGCGCGCCGGATCGGCGAAAGAAGCCGTGGAGCACATAGTTGATAGGCTTATGTATCTTGAGGTGCCGTTTTTACCCGATCCCGAACATCCCCAGATATACAAGGCAGAACCCCTTTTGGGCCGATGCCCTCCGACCGTGGAAGATTTGATGTTTCATGGGCGTTTGAATGGAAAAATCCTTAACAATGTGGGCGGATTTCTGCTTTCCCGTCCCGCAGTCAGAAGGTTTTCTCAAGGCATTTTGGAAATGCGCGGCGTCGATGCGCAGGATTCACCGGAGAAGGTTGCTGAGATAGCGCAGCGTGTCATGACGCTAGTGTATAACGACGAGGTTAGGAAGGATCTGCTTTCCAGCTATGAACATTTGAACGTTTTCGATATAGCGATGATGCACAAAGCCGCTTCCTTGCCGAATTTGCAAGAAGCCCTTGATTTCCAGGTCGCTGGAATAAAAATGTCCGATTTTATCGATGATGTTTTCGATCGCAGCGAAACGGTGGAGACCCCGCCAGTTTATTTTAATGCATGTGAATATATGGCAACAGCTTAGCTAACTGTGTTTTTTCCGCTTTGATTTGTTCTGCTTGTCTCGTTGTGCGGAATCTTGCGGTTGCGTGGCGGGGTTGAAATTCCAACCCGCTTATCAGTTTATAATCTCTTTCACTTGCATATCCGCGAGGAATTCGACGGCGTTTTGATAGAGGCGCGCGGGGAAGGATTCGAAGGTTTGAGCGCCGAAGCGCGAGCGCAGGATTTCGAATACGGTCGCTTCGCTCATATTCTGCCGGTGCGCCGCATAGGCTGTCAGCGCGCGCAGGGCTTTGGCCTCATCGCCACTGACCGGCTCGTTGCCGCGCTGGCGCGAGGCGGCGGCAACGTAAAGTGACAGACGGAGATCGCCGCATGAAAAACCGGCCTCCCCATCCAGCCTTGTGTCTTCGACGCCGGAATCCTCGCTTTCTTCCGCCGCCCTGAAGATGTCGTGGAGAAGTTTGCGTGAGTAATGTTCGCTCACCTGGCCCCCTTTCAGGCCGCGGCGGCGAGATGATCGGTGGAACGGATGAAATTGTCCCAGCGCTCTTCTAGCGTCACCGGATTATCGTAACGGACGTTGTTGTAACGCTCCCAGATCTCGACGATATACTGGATGAATATCTCGTCATGCCGCTTAAGGAATTTGTCTAGATCGGACATCAAATTTCTCCTGTGTATGAATATTTTATTAAATACCAGCCTAATATCTATTGGGTAAATGTAACGAGTTTCGGGATTGAAAGCAAGGAAAAAGTATTATAAAAAAACCTCTCAAGCTTTATTATAAAAACAGTGTTCTTGATTAATTAGTTAATTTTTCGGTGATACCAATAGTGTTTGGAAAAAAATTATTATAAAAGGAAAAAAGACTGCTAAAAAAACATGAGTCCACAACCATTTTTTGTTTTACCTTTTTTCAGCAATTAGTGTTACAAATACCGGGAAGTGTTTTTATAACGACTGGAAGATGCCAACAGGAAAGCAAATAAGAGCAGCAAGAATGCTTGCTGGCTGGGAAGCCCAAGATCTGGCGAACAAAACCGGCCTTAATCGTGAAACGATTTTTAAAATTGAACGCGAGACAGCCAACCCGAAACCGGAAACAACAGAAAAAATAATCACTGCGTTTGCCAAAGAGGGCATCGAATTTACTGACAACGAAGGTGTCCGCCGCCGTCCCCAAGGTGTTGAAATCTTCGAAGGGCCTGAACGCTTCGGCGAATTTTATGACTTTCTCTATCACCATGTTCTGGAAAAAGGCGGCGACGTTTGTCTTAGCGTTATGGATGAACATCTTTTGGCTAAATACCGCAGAAATCCGAAGATACAAAGGATGCGTATGAGGGAACTGGTCAACGCGGGCCATATAAAGTACCGCGCCATTGTTACGATCGGAGATTTCACAAGCGATTATGTGGAATATAGACAACAGCCAGCTTATGCCTCTGCGCCTACGGCTTTTTATGCCTTTGGAGAATGTCTGGCGCTTATATCGTTTCCCGCAAAAAATGCGCCGCATGTGGCTGTGATCAGGGTGGAACCTTTAACTCAAGCCTACCGCCAGTTTTTTCAAGCCGCTTGGGAAAAAGCGGTACCTGTGAACCGGAAAGAAATAAAAAATTAGTGTTTACTAACAAGGGATAACAAACATGACTTTTACACAGCTAAATACATGCGATGAAACAACGTTATGCGACAGACAAAAGCACAGCGCGGAAGATAAAGGCGATAGTTATATAGGCGACCTTTCTTTTACCGATTACTACCGCATCATCGGGGAACGCTTTCCTTTCATGCTTCAGCTGATAGATGCAGGCCGTGTAACCGGACCGGCGTTACACAGGCGCATAAAAGAAATGAACGAAATGTCATGGGAATTCGAGGGTCAAAACGAAGGCGGGCGAGGAAATGCCTATAATCTTGCCCAACGCAATCCGAAAAACAGGGTTATCGGCACATTGTCACTCCTCAAGTGCTTTTCAGACGATTTCGAAAAAATCCCTGGCCCGGACAAAATCATTTTGGATGCTTTGGCTGGTGACGGAACCATAACGCGACTGTTGCGCACGGAAAAACTGCACGCGCCGACGATTATCTCCGCTGATTTGTCGAGTTTCATGATACAGTCTTGTATGGAACAAAAATTTCCCTGCATAAGGCAATCAGCCACATACGGCCTGTTGAAAGATTCCGTTCTTGATGGAGTACTTATCGCTTACGGGTCCCATCACTTGGACGGATCCTCCAGAAAGCAGGCGGCAGCTGAAGCTTATCGTATGGTAAGGTATGGCGGCCGCTTTGTGCTTCATGATTTTGAAGAAGGAACGGCAATGGCAAAATGGTTTGATCAGGTAGTCCATCCTTTTTCGCGCACCGGCCATCCGCACAAACACTTTACGCGAGATGAAATGTATGAGCTTCTTCAACAAGCCGGTTTCAAAAACATCTGCGTTTTCAGCATGGCTGACCCGTTTGTTCTTGAGGGAGCCACGCCGGGAGAATCTCGCGCCGCGGCTTTAATGCATGTTTATCGCATGTATGACTTGATAAACATCGCACCCAAATTGACGGAAGCGTTGCACAAACTTGAGGCGCTTATAGACGAATTTTTGGGCGGCATAAATATTGAACGAAAGAATTCTGTATGGACTGCCACCATTCAACGAGAAGCTTTGGTGGCCGTAGGGACGAAGATGATCTGACAGGATTCCTTTTTTGCTTTTTTCGTTTTGCCGTCAGTTCAGGATGTTTTTCACTTGAATATCCGCGAGGAATTCGACGGTGTTTTGGTAGAGGCGCGCGGGGAGGGATTAGATGGTTTGCGCGCCGAAGCGTGAGCACAGGATTTCGCGGACTGTCGCTTCGCTCATATTCTGCCGGTGCGCCGCATAGGCTGTCAGGGCGCGCAGGGCTTTGGCCTCATCGCCGCTGACCGGCTCGTCGCCGCGCCGCTTCATTATACGGTTCAAATAAACGCCTCTTCGTATATAGTACGATTCTCACTTGCCGGATTCTCCGCTGCCGCAAGGAGCAATTATGGAACATCAATCGGGCGCCTTCGTTTCCATCCTTGTCGTAAGCCTTGTGGCGGCCTTTACCGGCGGATTGGCGGCGCGGTCCCTGCGCCTGCCGCCGTTGCTTGGATATATCGCCGCCGGAGTGCTGATTGGGCCGTTCACCCCCGGGTTCGTTGCGGATCAGGCGGTCGCCGCCGATCTCGCCGAGGTCGGCGTGGCCCTTCTGCTGTTCAATATAGGGCTGCATTTCTCGGTCAGGGATCTTTTGGCCGTTCGTAAAGTCGCGGTTTTCGGCGCTCTGGTTCAGATTTTCATAAGCGGTTCGCTCGGCGCTTTCGCGGCATTGGTTTTTCTTGGGGCTTCGCCTGTCGCGGCGTTGATGATCGGGCTTTCCGTGGCGATAGCGAGCACGGCGATTTCCACACGAGTTCTGGAAGAACGGCATCAACTCGCCACTCTTGCCGGCAGGGTCGCCCTTGGATGGCTCATAGTTCAGGACATAGTGGTGATTGTCGCGCTGGTGCTTTTTCCGGCCTTTTCCGGCGGCGCGGACATGGAGCCGAAACACCTTGCGGCGAAGCTTGGGCAAACCGTGTTGCAGGTGGCCGGATTCGCTGTGGTCATGATTTTCGGCGGCAGGCGCGTCATACCGAAGATGCTCGCCTACGTGGCACGCATAGGCTCGCGCGAGCTTTTCACCCTGGCGGTCATAGTCATCGCACTGGGCATAGCCTATGGCTCTTCGATGGTTTTCGGCGTTTCCCTGGCGCTGGGCGCTTTTTTCGCCGGAGTGGTCATCGGCGAAAGCGATCTCAATCATCACGCTTCTTCGGAAGCGCTGTCGATGCAGCAGATTTTCACGATACTTTTCTTCGTCTCCGTGGGAATGCTGTTCGATCCCGGAAGCATCGCACGTATGCCCGTGCAGATAGCCGTTTTCTGGGCAATCGTCGTGGCGGGCATGGGGCTGGTGACTTTTTTTCTGATGCTGTTCTTGCGGGTTCCGGCGGAAGGAGCGGCGCTGGTCGGGGGCGCGTTCGCGCAAATCGGCGAATTTTCCTTTGTGCTGGGCGAGCTGGGCCGCGGCTGGGGCATTATCGGCAGGAACGACAGAGATCTGATACTGGCCGTGGCTTTGGTGAGCATAGTTTTGAATCCGCTGGTCATGAAATTTTTCCCAATCCTCGGCCGCCGGATCGGAGAGAGCAAAATCGTTTCGCGTCTGTTGCGGGAAGGGGAAGCGCACCTGCCCGAACCTGTTCAGCCGCTGGCCGGACACGTAATTCTCGCCGGTCACGGCAGGGTCGGGAAAATAGTCGCGCAGGCGCTCTCGGCGCATGATATTCCGTACATAATCATCGAATCCAACCGCCGGTTGATGGAAAAATTGCGCCAGCAAAACCGTATGGTGATATTCGGCGACGCGGGCCGCGAAGCCGTACTGAAGGCGGCGCATCCGGAAACCGCGAAGATGATTATTTTGACCCTTCCCGACGGGCCGCATGCAAGGCGCATAATCTCCCTGGCGCGGCGCATCAATCCTTCGCTGGAGATAATAGCGCGCGTCCATGACGACGCCGAAGTGGGCCATATGGAGCGCCTTGGTGTTGGGCTTGCGGTTATGAGCGAGCGGGAAACGGCCCTTGGACTTTCGGCCTACGCGCTTCAACACTACGGCGTGGATTCGCAGACCGTTCTGGAAACGCTTGCCGGGCTGCGGCACAATCCACAGCCGGTAACGGCCTAGTTTTGCAAGGACGGAAACGGGGGGAAAAGACAGATGAAAGAGGTGCAGGGCGGAATTGCCGCGCCCGCAGGCTTCAAAACGGCAGGAGTCCGTTGCGGCGTAAAGCAGGCCGAAGGCAGGAAAGACCTGGCCCTTATCGTGCCGGAGACCGAAGCGGCGATAGCCGGCGTCTTCACTTCCAACATCGTTAAAGCGCCGTGCGTCGTCCTCAATCAGGAGCGCATCAAAAGCGGCAAGGCCCGCGCCATAGTCGTGAACGCCGGCAACGCCAACGCTTGCAACGGCAAGCGCGGCATGGAGGACGCGCGGAAGATGGCGTCTATAACCGCCGGAGTATTAGGCGTGCCGGAGAGCATGGTGTTGGTGGCCAGCACGGGGGTTATCGGAAAATACCTGCCCATGGACAGGATAGAGGCGGGCATCAGGGAAGCCGCCTCCGGACTGCATGCCGGAGGAGGCGGAGATGCGGCGCAGGCGATAATGACCACAGACACCTTTCCCAAGGAAACCGCGCTTGAGTTCGAACTCGGCGGCGCGAAAGTGCGCATAGGAGGCATGGCCAAGGGTTCGGGCATGATAGCTCCGGACATGGCCACGATGCTCGCGTTCATCGCCACCGACGCCGCGGTCGATCGTCTGGTTCTGCAAGGAATGCTGAGCCGGGCCGTGAAGACCACCTTTAATGCGATAACCGTGGACGGCGACACCAGCACCAACGACATGTGCCTGCTGCTGGCCAACGGAGCGGCGGGCAACCCGCTTTTAACGGACGAGACGGGCGCAGAGGCGGAAAAATTCAGGCAAGCCCTGCATGAGGTGTGCTTGCGGTTGGCAAAAGAAATAGCGCGCGATGGAGAGGGGGCCACCAAGCTGGTGGAGGTGACGGTCAGGAACTCGCATGGAGCGGCGCAGATAGCAAAAACAATCGCCAATTCGCCGCTGGTGAAAACGGCGCTGTTCGGAAACGATCCGAATTGGGGCCGCATTCTCGCCGCCGCCGGACGGAGCGGTGTGACGTTCGATCCTGAAGGCGTGGAGATAACGCTCGCCGGGACCGTTGTTTATTCGCGCGGCGCTCCGGCGGAATTCGATCCTTCCGCGGTTTCGGACGGCATGAAAGCGAAAGAGCTGAGCATCGTGTTCGATTGCAAAGAGACGGGCGGGGAAACGGCGACCGTCTACACCTGTGATTTCAGCTATGGTTACGTGAAAATCAACGCCGATTACCACACCTGAAGAAAGACCGGAGAATCTTCAATCGCCAAGATTGTGCTTCGGCTGGTCATGGCTATGGGCAATCTGCGAATTTTGAGGCAGCAGCGGAGAGTCCGTTTCTTTTTTTGGGGTCAGAAGAACGAATTTCAGAGGCCCTTCAGAGAAAAAGCCTTTGACCTGATTTTCGCGCAATAACGACGGGCCGAATTGTCTTTCCACCATGGCTGCGCTCCTTAAAAATCGGTGTTTACAAATCCGCTCGTTTTTAAACCTGCGAACATCTTACAGCTATCGTCTAACTTACAATTACCCTAGCACGAGATCAGGCAAACATAAACACTTACGGAGCCCGTTAACGATGTTTTTTGTTAACCATGAATGGTTAATCCGTGAATCGGGGCGAGGGAGAAAACTTGGCCCGGCACCAGCCGAAGCGGTCTTATCTCCCGCTTTTTCCGCGTAAAATCATGGCGCTGGCTTTTGGCTTCGACGTAAGATACTTAGGAAACGTTAGGCACGGACATCAACCTGTTACCGGCGGAACGAGAAATGCGCCCATCCAACCGTTCCCGCGATCAAATGCGGGAAGTCTCCATTGAAACGCAAGTGTCCAAATTCGCCGAGGGTTCTTGCCTGGTGAAATTCGGAGACACGCACGTCCTGTGTGCCGCCACCATAGAGGGCGGCGTGCCGCAGTTTTTGCGCGGCTCTGGGCTCGGCTGGGTGACTGCGGAATACGGCATGTTGCCGCGCGCGACCATGGAGCGCACCGATCGCGAAGCGGCGCGTGGACGCCAGACCGGACGCACACAGGAGATACAGCGCCTGATAGGACGCTCGCTGCGCGCGGTGGTGGATCGCAAGGCGCTCGGCGAGATACAGATACGCCTTGATTGCGATGTTCTTCAGGCTGACGGCGGCACGCGCTCAGCCGCGATAACCGGCGGTTACGTAGCTCTGGTTCTGGCGTGCAGGCACCTGGTGAAGATCGGCAGAATCGCGGAAGTCCCGTTGTTCGATTCCGTGGCGGCGGTGTCTTGCGGTATATACCGCGGCGCGGCGGTGCTCGATCTCGATTATGAGGAAGATTCCAATGCCGAGGCCGACGCCAATTTCGTTTTCACCGGCTCCGGAGGAATCGTCGAAATACAGGCGTCAGCGGAACAGGGTTCTTTTTCCGAAGAACTTTTCCGGGAAATGATGCTTCTGGCGCGATCGGGCATAGCCGGATTGACCGCCGCGCAGCGCCGGGTTCTGGAAAAAACATGAAAAGCGGGTCCGGACTCGCTTCTCACGCAAGGCCCGGAAAAATCGAAAGGCTGGTCGTGGCTACCGGCAACCCGGGCAAGCTTGGAGAAATACGGGAATTGCTGGGGCCTTATGTGAAGGAAATCATTTCTTCGGACGATCTCGGCTTGCCGGAGCCGGAAGAGACCGGGGAAACGTTCATGGAAAACGCATTGATAAAAGCGGCGGCGGCCGCAAGGGCTTCCGGCCATGCGGCTTTGGCGGACGACAGCGGACTGTGCGTTTCCGCGCTTGGGGGAAGGCCGGGAGTACGCTCGGCCCGCTGGGCCGGCCCCGGCAAGGACTTCAAAGCCGCGATGAATCGCGTCAACGATGAGCTGGGGGATGCGAAAGACCGCTCCGCCTATTTTGCTTGCGCTCTTGCTCTGGTGTGGCCGGGTGGCATGGCTAAGGTGGTGGAAGGCCGTTGCCCCGGGTCTCTGGTTTGGCCGCCGCGCGGCGAGGGCGGATTCGGTTATGATCCGGTTTTCATGCCGGAAGGCAGCGGACTGACGTTCGGCGAAATGTCCGGACCGGAAAAACACGCCTTGAGCCATCGGGGAAAGGCTTTGCGCGCGCTGGTGGAAGAGTGCTTCACCGGCGGCGGAATCGAAAATGAAGGGAACGGAACATGACAACGGCGGATTGCGCGTTCTTTTCCTCGCGGAAACAATCGCCGTAAACAGACCGGACGCGGGCGCATGAAGGATTCCCTGGCTGTCTATGTCCACTGGCCTTACTGCCTGTCCAAGTGCCCCTATTGCGACTTCAATTCGCAAGTTTTGACTGGCGGGGTGGATCAGAAGGAATGGAGGAAAGCTTATATTCTTGAACTTGGCGGCTATGCCCGTATTTTGCCGGGACGGGAAATAGGCTCGGTTTATTTCGGCGGCGGCACGCCTTCGCTCATGGAGCCGGGAACTGTCGCCGCGGTTTTGGATAAAATAGCCGGGCTATGGCGGCTGGCGGGCGATTGCGAAATTACGATCGAGGCGAATCCGTCGTCGTCCGAAGCTGAAAAATTCACAGCTTTCCGCAAGGCTGGCGTCAACCGCGTTTCGCTTGGCGTGCAATCGCTGCGCGATGACGCGCTGCGCTTTCTCGGCCGCGCGCATGATGCGGACGAGGCAAGGCGCGCGATCGAGATTTCGGCGAGGATCTTTCCGCGTTTTTCTTTCGACCTGATTTACGGGCGCAACAACCAAACCCTGGAAATGTGGGCAGCTGAATTACGGGAAGCGCTTACCTTCGAACCTGAACACCTTTCGCTTTATCAGCTTACCATAGAGCCGGGCACGCGCTTCGCGCTTCTCGCGGAAGAAAGGCCAATGACCGCGCCCGAAGATGACGCGGCGGCCATGCAGGATGTGGCGGTGGATATTTCGCGTTCCAGCGGGTTGCACAGGTACGAGATTTCAAACTACGCGGTTCCGGGCGGGGAAAGCAGGCATAATCTGGCTTATTGGCGCTATGACGATTATCTGGGGATAGGGCCAGGCGCGCACGGCAGGCTTGTGCTGGACGGAGAGCGCCACGCCACGGAAAACGCCGCCGCGCCGGAAGAATGGCTGCTCATGGTGAAGGAACAGGGACACGGCCGGATAGCGAACGAGATTCTCGATATCGAAACAGCGCAGCGCGAGGCGCTTATCATGGGTTTGCGCCTGACGGCGGGGATAGACTGCGCGGAGTGGCGGAAAAAATTCGGTATGGAGTTGTTTGATTTTCTGCCGGAAGCAAGGGTGCGGAAGCTCTGGGCGGAAGGGCTGGTTTTGCTTGAAGACGGAAAGTTCCGGGCGACGCCGAAAGGCCTGCAAAAGCTGAACGGCATATTGGAATATCTGACGCGGTGAAGCCGTCCGTTTGCATGAGAAAACCGCTTATCATGCCCGTGCCGGGCTGGATTCACGGGCGCCCTGCCGTTCAGGCTCTCAAGCCGCTTAGCCGAATTCTCCTGGCGGCGGGTCTATCGGCACGTTGAGCTCTTCGAGCAGAAGTTCTTCGTTGGTAAGTTTCATCTGGCCGATGGTGAAATGCTCGGTGGTGCCGAGCTCTGGATCGTAGGCGTCCATTTCATAGGGCGCGACTTTTATGTCAGTGCGGAACAGGGCGTTTTTGAACACTACGGTGCACGTCATCGTGAACATGTTGTCACGGCCTATGCCTTTATAAGTGACCGGCATAAGCTTGGCTTCCACTTCATTCTTTTCCTTTTCGTTTGCTTCCGGCAGCCAGACGACTTCCTCGGGCTTTTCCACTATTATGAAACGGCCTAGTTGCCCGCGCACGAAGTGGAAGAAAAATTTCGCGTAGGGGATTATGGTTTTGCGGTCGAGCTTGATCGGCGCCTTTTCGTTGACGGAGTATATGGGCTCGTTGGTCCAGTTCATCAAATTCACGTCGCCCGGCTTGTGCAGCATATAGCGCACGTTGGGCGGCGGCAGGGTCATATCGGTGATGGCGTATAGCTTGTATCCGGGATAAAAGAGAAGCGGCATCGCCTGCACCAGGGTTTTGTCCAGCGGGAGCTTGACGGGCGCGATTTCCGGCGCGATTTCCGCCAAAAACCCGCGGGCGGCGTCAGGCGTCAGGGCTTCAAAATTAGCTTCGAACATAACGGAAAGCTCCTTTCAATGAATACCGGCAATCATTAGCCTAATGTTTCGAGTCTGTCATCAAGTCTTAACAATTGTCGCCGGTTCGTTGGCTATATCGCTGGCGGCCAATGCTATGCGCGCGTCGAGCATGCGCCCCACGAGTTCGCGCAGCCCGTCATAATCTCCCTGCGCGCGCAGCTTCTCGCCTTCTTCCAGCATTTCCCTGTATTCTTTCTGATCCGGGAACAGGAACGGTTCGTTCGACAGGCGCCGGAACCATGCGGCGATGTAATCGGGATCGCGCCAGGCTATGGAGAAGAACAGGGAGCGCATTTCGGCCATCCTGAGAGCGGCTGTGTCCAGCGAGTCCGAATCGTTTTCGTCTATTATTTTCTGTACTGCCTGGACGTGGCCGTCGAATTTGGCGGCCTCTTCCTTCGTAGCGTTGGCGCGAACCACGCGGTTGAAAGCGGCCGCCATTTTGCCCAGCTGCCTTTGCAGCATGGGTATGCCGTATTTTTTGCCGAGCCGCACTATGTCCTGGCGGATGAAGCGCGTTTCCTCCACCACCTTGCGTATGGTTTCAGGGTCGGCCGCGCTTTCTTCCAGAATCTCCTTTTGTTCCTGCAGCCTGGTTTTCATCAATGCCACTTCCGGTCCGCCGTCCGGCCCCAGCGCCGCAGCCAGATCTCCCCATTCGTCATCGCCGCGTTTGAGCACCGCTTCGGCGAGCGAAATGCCGTTCTTGCCGTCGAAGGATATTTCCCCCGCCTGCGGCGCGTAAAATCGGGGAACGCGCAGTTCAAGCGCATTCGCGGGCAGGCTCACCGAGGCCTGCAGGATTCCGCCCTCGCTCATGCGCCAGTTGAAGACGACCGGGTCCCCGGCGCGTATTGTTTGCCCCTGCGGCAGGTCCTTGCCTTCGATGCGGAAAAGGCCGACGCACAAGTTCAGGTCTATACGTTCCGGATATTCTACCTGGAACAATTCGAAGCTGATGGAGCCTGTGCCGCCGGATTTGAGATCACGCCCGGCCTTGAATTTAGCCTGTCCAGAGGCCGGCAGGGGATCTCCTTTGGTTATCAGAGGCACAAGTATGTTTTCCCTGGTCCCCGGCTCTTCAAGGGCTTTGATCGCTATGGTATGCGCGGCCGGGATCGCTCCCGAAACTGCGGCGGCCCGCGATATTGTCAAATTCCGGTCTTGTTCGGAAATATGTTTTCCGTCCTCGTTGAAAATCCTGGCGGTGAACGAGTGCTCGCCAATCGACGGAAGCGGAACGAGGATCGTAAGGCCTTCCGTGAGAGGAAGCAGTCCGGAATCCCAGTCCCTCGAGGTCAGGCATATCTGCAACTGCTCCCCTGGATCCCCTGCCAGTCTTACGGTTATTACGGTCTTGTCTTCTGCCGTCCGCAGCGCGTGTTCGAAATCCAGGCCGTATTTCTGCTTTTCGGCTGCCGCGGCGGTTTTGTCCTGGGCTTCGGTCTTGACCGGTTTGGGAAGGCTGACTCCCGGCAGGGCGGTGTCGAGCCCGGCCATTTCCCAGCGCCTGCTTTCGCAGTAGTAGGCGGCGCCTATGGCCACCGCGGTCATTGGGTCGGTTTTGAGATCGGGGGCTATGCCGAGCTCTTCGGATACAAGCCGGCGCACCATCGGCGTGCGAGTGGGTCCGCCGATGAAGACGATGCGGTCGATGTCTTCGCGGCTGTAGTTGTTTTCGTCGAGCATGTTGCAGATCATGGCGATGGTCTGCATGACCGGTTCGCGTATAAGCTCTTCGAACTGGGCGCGCGTTATCGGAGCGTCGAGGAAAATTTCCGTTTCGCTCTGGTCCATCAACCTGATCTCGTCGTCGGAGGCGAAAATCGAGGCTTCTTCCAGCGTGGAAAGGTCTATTTTCGCCTTTTCCGCGGCGAGGTGTGCTATACGTATCAGGCGGCGATAGGCAGGGTCGCGCTGGAAATTGTCGGGAAGGTCGAAATTGGCGATGAGCCACGGACGGATTATATCGTTGACTATCATGCGGTCGAAGTCGCGTCCGCCCAGCATGTTTATGCCCTGTTGCGCCACTATCTTCACTTCACCGCCGATGGCTTCGGCCAGCGCCACGTCGAAAGTGCCGCCGCCGAGATCGTATATAAGGAACTGTCCCGAACGCCTTGACCCCGCCAGGGACGCGAGCGCGGCCGCCACCGGTTCCTGCAACAGGTCAACGCGCTCCAGCCCCGCCATCCTGGCGGCGCGCAGAGTCGCTTCGGATTGCATCTGGTTGAAGGCGGCGGGAACGGTAACGATCGCTCCGGCGAAATCTTCCGTTCCGGTTTCGGTCGCGGCCTGTCCCAGAAGCTGGCGTATTATTTCCGCCGAGCATTCTTCCGGCGTCAGGGTAAGCCCCGCGCCTTTTATCTCTATCGGCGTTGAAGTGCCCATAAGGCGCTTGAAACCTGCGGCCACGTTTTCAGGATTTATCAAAAGCTGATCATGCGCGCGCCGGCCGTAAAGCCTGTGGCCGCGCTTGTCGAAGTAAATCACGGAAGGCAGAACATCTCCGCCGTCGACCGGACGGAACACGCGCGCTTCGCCGTCTATCAGGCCCGCTATAGCGCTGTTGGAGGTGCCGAGATCGATGCCAATATACATCGTCAATATATAGTCCCCAATTGCTTAAAGAATATTTGTCCAATTGTTGCAATTGGATAAAATCCGCGCAAGAGCAATGAAGATTAATTAGCCCGTTAACCATGATACGGGCATTTTCTTGTCTTAGCGGCTGCTTCCATCCTCGAAATTAAGCGTGTAATCGCGCCTGTTTGGCCCGACATCAACTTCCTGGAAACCTTTTTCCTGAAAGCCTCTTTCCAGACAATACGAATCCCCTTCTATGCGAAAGGCTTTTTTATCGACGCAAAAACGGTATTTACCGCCCCAAGTCAAGGGAGGCTCTCCGTCGGCGGAAGGGGGGGACAGAACGCGGCCGAAATAGAAATAAAATCTTTGGGTCAGGGGTTTGTTGAACACACGGGCGCACTGACCGGGCTGTATTTGCCACCAGCCTTCGGAAATCCATACGATTTGCTCGCGGTAACCGAAGGCGGTTTCTATGGTGTTCTGTGTTTTGTTGCAGAACAGAAAAACCGCTTCGGCACTATGGGAAAAGAGCGCTGAAAGAAGGAAAAAAAGAACCGCCGCCGAAAAACGTAACATCGTCATGAAACCGCGATATAGCTGAAAATGTTTGCGAATCGTGCTTATAATATACTGCCCTTGCCAAAACCGCCAAACCGTTATTCACTCGCCGTCAAATCTTTCATCCCTGTTTTTGGAATCTGTAATGGCAGCAGTCAAATTTACGATAAGCGACGAAGAGCTGGATCCCCTTATAACCCGCTATACTCGGGACTTCACCGCCGAGGACCGCGCTGGACGTTTCGACCCGATATCCGGCCGCGATCGCGAACTGGAGCATCTGACCCTTATCCTGATTCAGCGTATGCGCAAGAACGCCATACTGCTGGGGCCGGCAGGAGTGGGCAAAACAGCGCTTTTCGTCGGCATGGCGCAAAGGATAAATCAGGGGAAAGTGCCGGAACTGCTCAAAAACGCCCGTCTTATAGAGCTTAACATGTCAATGCTGGGCGCCGGTTCGACCTCGCGCGCCGATCTGGAAGGAAGGCTCATCCCCATACTCAAGGGAGTCGCTGAACGCAACGCTACACGCGCCCGGCCGCCGGTAATCTTCTGCATAGACGAAATCCACCAGCTTATGATCTCGTTCAAGGCTTCCAGCTACAGCGGCATAGCCGATCTGCTCAAGCCCTATCTCACTACAGGCGATCTTTACGTTATCGGCGCGACCACACGCGAGGAATATGAGGACTATATAAGGGGGGAACCGGCCATCGACCGCCGGTTCCAGCAGATATTTCTCGAGATCCCGGATCTTGCCACCACCTTGCACATACTCAAAAACCTGCGCCCCAATTTCGAGAAACATTACGGGCTTACCATATCAGACCATGCATGTGAGAGAATCGTGCGGCTTACCGATCGCTATCTCCGCACTCGCAATAATCCCGATAAATCGATACTTACGCTTGATCTTGCCTGCGCTTACGCCATTACTAACGGAGTGAGGGACGCTCTCGACGAACCGTCCATAATAACGGCGGTGGCGGCCGAAGCGGGCGTAAACCCCAAGGCGGTGGGCTGATCGTGCCGGTGAACATTGCGGTTGTGGGATCGGGATGGGTGACGCTGAATCGTCATATACCGGCGTTGCTGCGTGGCAAGGATTTGCGTCTTGCCGGCGTTATAGGACGCAACCGGGAAAGCGCCGGTAAGATAGCCCGCAAATACGGACTCCGGCATTGCTCCGCGGCCTCGTCATTGTCCACGGTGGACTGGCTGGCGGAGGTGGACGCCGTTGTCATAGGAACGCCGCCCGAAGCCCATGCGGAACAGGCCCGCGAGGCCCTGGCTCTCGGCAAGCACGTGCTGGTGGAAAAGCCGTTCGCCATGACCGTCGAAGAGGCGGAAAGCATGGTTTCCGCGGCGCGCGGGCGCGGCCTGATACTCGCGGCGATGCATAATTTTCTTTTCAGCAAGGGGGCGCGCAAGCTGGCAGCGGCCTTCGCCCGCGGAGAGATAGGGGCGCTTCGCCGCGTTTCCGTAGTTCATTTGGGCAATCCTGTGCGCGGACTGCCGGAATGGCATGAAAGATTGCCTCTGGGCTCTTTTTACGATGAAAGCGCGCACATTTTTTATTTATTGCGCAGTTTCGCGGGCCGTAATCTCAGGCTTGAAAAGGCATGCGGCGTCGCGGCGGCGGATGCGGGGCGGAAAACGCCGGCGCTTGTGTCGCTGCTTTACCGCAATGATGCGGGCGTTCCCGTCACGATAGACTGCCAATTCGACAGTCCCGTCAGCGAATGGTATCTTTTGCTGTCCGGAGAGAAGGCGCTGGGTATTTACGACATATACCGCGACATGTATATCCGCTTGCCGAACGACGGAAAACACAAGACGCTTAACGTTCTGCTCACCAGTTACAATGCGGTGGTTCAGCACGCGCTTCAGCACATCACCAACGGCTTCGATTTTCTGCGCGGGCATATGGATTATGGAAGTTGCGAAGTTTTTTCCCGTTTTGCCGACGCTATATCCGGCGGAACGGAGGCCTTGTTCGGTATCGGCGCCGGAGAAGCCGTTGAGGTGTTGAGGATGCAGCAAGAAGCAGCGGCGGCCGTTCGCGAAAACCTGCTTGCATGAAAGAAAAACCATCGGCGGGAAAGATGCAAAAGAAGGAAAAAGCGGGCCGGACCGTTCTTATGGTCAGCCACTATTTCAGCGGACACGGCGGCGGCATAGAACAGGTGGCCGGCAGGCTGGCGCATGAAATTTCTGCTTGCAGCGACTGCCGTTTCATATGGGCCGCCAGCGATGTCGACCGGCGCGACGAGCGTTCACCGGTAAAATTTTTGCCCATGCGCGCGTTCAACGCGCTTGAAAGCATGATTGGCGTTCCATGGCCGGTATGGGGCCCGCGAAGCCTGAAGATGCTGCGCGGCGCGGTATCCGCCGTTGACGCCGTATGGCTGCACGACACTCTTTATCCGGGCAATATGCTGGCTTTTCTGTGGGCGCGGCGTATGCGCAAGCCTGTGGTGATAACACAACACATAGGCCCCGTGCCCTACCGCAACTTGTTGTTGCGTAATGCTATGGCGCTGGCCGACCGGCTGATTTCCATACCCATGCTCAAGGCGGCGGAACAGACCGTGTTCATAAGCGATCGCGTGGCGGAGGATTATTACGCCCGCGCCAGCTTCAAAAGGCCGGTGAAAGTCATTCCCAATGGCGTGGATCACAGGGTCTTTCATCTGCCGCCGCGGGAAAAACGCCGCTATCTGCGAGAGCAGTTCTCCCTGAAAGGATCGCAGCCGGTGCTCCTGTTTGTTGGAAGATTCGTTGAAAAAAAGGGGCTTGGGGTGATACGCAAACTTGCAAGCATGATGCCGGAAATCCGTTTCTGGCTGGCCGGCAAAGGACCGATAGACCCCGCAAGATGGATGCTTCCCAACGTGCACGTTTTCCGCGACCGTAGCGGTCCTTCATTGGCCGAGCTCTATCAGGCCGCCGATCTGCTTATATTGCCGAGTTACGGCGAGGGCTTTCCTCTCGTTATCCAGGAGGCCATGTCATGCGGGCTTCCGGTCATGTGCAGTTCCAGGACGGCTGCTGGCAGTTTCGCAGCCAAGCCTTTGATAAATATAGCTGAAGTTTGGCCTGAAGATGCTTCGAAAACGGCCTCCGAATGGCTCAGGAAGCTGAAAGACATTTCATCCTTCCTGCCCCTGAAAGAAGGGCGGGCGGAATTGTCCGATTTCGCCCAGAACAACTGGGACTGGAAAGCGATAGCCAATGTATACGCGCGAATTTTCGACGGTTTGCTTTATTCGCGTTGAGATAGAACGGGCTGGCCAAGCGGTCCATAAAGTTCCGATATAACAAAGGCTTCGTTTAACGGTTTGTTGTATTTACTCTTTTTTAAAAGAAGCCGGGTATCTTTTCGTGCGGCGGTTAAGTCCGTGCTTTTCAAACAGCCAAGGAGAAAAATTATGAGAGACATGTTTGTCCGCTTCGCGAAAAAAGATGAAGGCGCCACGGCGATCGAGTATGGCCTGATCGCGTCGCTGGTTTCCGTCGCCATAGTCGCGGCTCTGGTCGTTTTGGGCCCGACGCTTCGCGGTGTTTTCGAAACCATCACCAACGCCCTTTAAAAAAAGCGGGTCCTTTAAAAAAAGAAACGCCCATTTTTCTGGCATACATTTCCCGGCTTTGGGGAGAGGGGAGGTTTGCCGGAAGGGGCGTTTTTTTGTTTTGCATACCGGATTTTATTTTGCATACCGGATTTTATCAGGCCGCGTTTTTACGGAAAATTTCCGTTATTTTCAATCCCATGATTCACTACATGTTAAACAGAGCGAGGGCATAATTACGCGCTTAGTCAAAGGCGGAAGACACGCGGAGATATCCCGTTTTTGCGTGTAAAAGCATTCGGAAACAAATTCATGCCCATGGATAGCTTGCCGGGGATTTGGAATTATATCACGTCGCTTGCGGCCGCGGCGCTGCTTGTGGCCGCTGCGGCTTGTGACATAGCCAGCTATCGAATTCCCAACGTTATACCGCTCGTGCTGCTTGTTCTTTTCCCTGTTTATGTAATAACATCGCCTGTGGCCGTTATGTGGGAGCGTCATGTGCTTGTCGCCTGCGCTGTTCTGGCTGCGGGATTTCTGCTTTACGCCGGAAAATTCGCAGGCGCCGGCGATGTCAAGCTGGCCAGCGCCGCCGGTCTTTGGGCCGGGCCTGAACGGATTTGGCTGATGTTGTTCTGCATGGCGGTCGCGGGAGGCCTTCTCGCGCTGGCCGCGGCTTTCGCCGCCTATCGCCGCCATCGCGCGGAAGGTTCCGGCTTGTCCGCCGTGGCAAAGGCGCCGATTCCCTACGGCGTAGCCATAGCGGCGGGAGGTCTTTGCGCTTTGGTATCCTCGCTTCGTCCTTTTTCGCCTTTTTTGGGAGAATAGCCCATGCCGGCGCGTAAACTTTTCCTTCTTTTGGTGGCTCTGATCATCGCCGGCGGGACAGTGATATTGGCGCGCACGATGATGAAGTCCAGTCCGGGCGGCGATGCCGAAGTGAACGGAACAAAAATTTCCAAATTCGAGGAAGTGCTTGTGGCGGCCCGCGATTTGCCGGCCGGAACTCTGATCAAGGAATCCGATCTTAAATGGCAGATTTGGCCGGCTGACACCGACATCGCCGCCGCAGGTTTCGCCGTCAAGGGCAAAAGCCAGATTTCCGACTTCGCCGGATCGGTCGTGAGGCAAGGGATGCGGGCGGGCGAACCCGTGATGGCGGGGCGGGTCGTCCGGAAGAGCGAACAGGGATTCATGGCCGCTGTTCTGAATCCGGGAATGCGCGCCGTTTCCGTTCCTGTTACTCCTGCGGGCGGAGTGGCTGGTTTCGTTTTCCCGGGCGACTTCGTCGATGTGATAGTCACGCACCAGATTTCGCGCAAGAAGGGTCCGGAAGATCCGGACGGACGCAAGGTAAGCGAGACTGTGCTTACCAACGTAAGAGTGCTGGCGCTCGACCAGAGGACCAGCGATCAGGCGACCGAGCCGAAAATAGCCCAGACGGCTACGCTCGAGGTCACGCCCAAGCAGGCGGAAACGCTGGTTCTGCTGACCCAGATAGGCACAATTTCCCTTGCCTTGCGTAGCCTTGCAAGCGGCGAAGAAGCGATTCCCGGCATAAACGCCGAGGCCCTTGAAACCGTGAGAAGGGCCGCCGATGAGGCAAACGACGTTACCTGGGACAGCGACGTCAGCAAGGTGCTCACCAAACCTGGCAACAGACGGGGAAGGGTGCAGCAGATACAGATTATGCGCGGCAAGGAAACCTCCGAAGCCGTGTTCGAGTTGCGGCAATGAGGACGGGCGCCATGAAAACAAGGTTCAAATTACTTCTGTTCGTTTCGCTTTGCGCCATGGCGCCGTTGTTCACGGCGCACCCCGCGTTTCCGGCCGGCGAATCCGAAGCGCAAAAGAAAAAAGCCGCTTTATCATCCGTCCTCAACGTGCCGGTCGACAAAGGCGTGCCGGTTACGCTGGATGCGCCGGCGGCATCGGTTTTCATAGCCAATCCGGAGATAGCCGACGTTCAGGTCATGTCGCCGACCGCCGTGATGGTTTACGGGAAAAAAACCGGACAAACCACGCTTATGGCCTCGGACAACGACGGCAACACCTTGCTGTTGCGAACCGTTATGGTGGCGCAAAACCTCGATGACCTGAGGCAGGCGCTGAGGGCTGTCATCCCCGGCCATAAGATAAACGTCGAGACCGTTCCCAACGGAATAGTGCTTACAGGCGAGGTCAACGATCCCGCCGTCATCGAAGACGCCCGGCGGCTTGCCATGCGCTATGTGCCGAAGGAAAACGGCGAGGTAATAAACCGCATCAAGGTGCGCGGCAGCAACCAGATCCATATACGCGTGCGCTTCGCCGAGGTTTCGCGCGATGTTGACAAGCGTTTCGGCATCGACTGGGAAAGCATAGGCACGATAGGCGGTGTGGCTTTCGGCTTGATGTCCGGCAACGCGGCGACCGTGGTTTCCAGCGGCGCCAATATCCTTAACCGCACGCGCCCGTCCTCCGGCGGCACAGACCGGAGCGACATAATCAGCTTCAGCTATAACAGAAGCGACGCCAGCATCAACGGCCTGATAGACGCTCTGGCCGCCGAGGGGTTTGTCACCGTTCTGGCGGAGCCCAACCTTACCGCGAAGTCGGGCGAAACCGCGAGTTTCCTCGCCGGCGGCGAATTCCCGATACCGGTGCCGCAATCGCAGCAGACCATCACCATAGAATGGAAGACTTTCGGCGTGTCCCTGGCCTTCACCCCGACCATAATAGGCGAGGATCGCATCAGCCTGCATGTGCGGCCCGAGGTCAGCCAGCTCAGCGACGCTGGCGCCGTCACGCTCAACAACATCACGATACCGGCGCTCACGACCCGGCGCGCGGAAACCACGATAGAACTCGCGAGCGGCCAGAGCTTCGCCCTTGGCGGCCTGCTCAACAACAATCAGGCGCAGACCGTGAACAAATTTCCTTTCCTCGGCGACACGCCCATTCTGGGACCGCTGTTCCGCTCCACTAGGTTCCAGAATAACCAGAGCGAGCTTGTCATCATAATCACCCCATACATAGTCAAGCCTGCCAATCAGGAAAATCTGGCGCTTCCCACCGATGGGTTCAGCCCGCCTTCCGACATAGACCGGATCTTCAGCAATCGTATAACCAACAGCGATCCCGCGGCCAGAACGGTGAGCGGAGAGCCACGTGCGGTTCGCGCCGGACAGGGCGGGGAGGGAGAAAACATGACACCGGCGGCGGCGCCGGTGACTCCGGTGACTCCGGTGGTTTCGGGGAGCCAGGGAGAAATCACGTCCGCTTCGCATAAAATGTCAACTTCCGCTTCTGTGCCGGAACCGGCTTCTGTTCGTCCGACCGGTTACGGCAAGAGGGGAGCTCCGTCCGTTTCTTCCGCGCTTGCCGTTCCGCCCGGGCACGGCGGCTTTATTGTGGAGTGACACAAAATGCGCGCTTTTCCGGTTTTTCTCTTTCTGGCTTTTTCCATGGCCGTTTGCGGTTGCGTGGACAATCCCTATGCTTCCGCGCCCGCGCCTGACTACAGGATAGGTTTGGTGAAAGAGAGGGACGGAAAATACATCGCCGTTCCGCCCGTCTGTCCCGACTGGCGCTTCTATAACCCGGGGCCATTCCAGAACGAGCCGTGGCCTCAGTACGGATGCGCCCACGCCCGTAATCTCGCCGCGATGGTGGAACGGCCGGAGGACCTTGAAAAGGGCAGGGAGATCAGCCCGGCTTTGGGTTCCAGCGCCGCCACGGCCATGAGAAGATACAATCAGGAGAAAACCAAGCCATTGATCGATCCTAACGCGAAGGCTCCCGTTGCCGATCCCGGCGCTCCGATGGGACAGGACAGCGAGGGGACCGGGGGGCAGACGAAATAGACCGGATTCGAGGGCAACATGAACAGCGAACTTATGATTTTTGTTGCCGACGAAGAATCGGTTGAGACCGCGCGATCATGGGCCGGGAAACAGGGTTTCAACCATGAGACGGTGAAAACCGGCGGCGCCGATCTGTTCGCGTCCATGCTTGAAGCCGAAGCGCCGCCCAGAATGGCTTTCGTCGATCTGGATAATCAGAACATGCCGGCTCAGGCCGTGGCGCGGCTTGCCGGAATGTGCGGGAATTCCACCAAGATTATCGCTATAGGCTCGGTCAACGATGTCGGTATGTTCCGCGAGATACTGGCGGCCGGCGCTGTCGATTATCTGGTGAAACCGCTTACCCCCGAGATGCTCACCCATGCCATGACGACGGCGATGAGGATCCGCGGCGCGGATGCGGGAGCAGCCAGAGAGACGAAGATAATAGTGGTTTTCGGCGTGCGCGGCGGCGTAGGGGTCAGCACCATCGCCACCAACATGGCCTGGTTCGCGGCGCACGAGCTTAAACAGAAGTGCGCCCTTATCGATCTGGATTTGCAATTCGGCACCAGCGCGCTTGCGCTCGATCTGGAGCCGGGACACGGCCTGCGCGAGGTGGTAAGCTCGCCCCAAAGGGTGGACAGCCTTATGGTTTCCGGGGCCGTCGTGAATGAAAGCGAAACCTTCTCGGTCCTGAGTGCCGAGGAAGCCGTGGACGAATTCGTCCATGTGGACAACAGCGCGGTTTCCATGCTGATAAAGGAAATGCGCCAGAACTACAGTGTGATAATAATCGACCTTCCCAGGTACCTGCTGGCGACGCAAAAACGGCTTTTTGTGCTCGCCAACGAGATCGTGCTGGTGACCGAAATGACGCTGGCCGGGATACGCGATACGCTCAGGGTGCGCACGGCGCTCAAGTCTCTGGGGGTGACCGCGAGAACGACCCTGGTGGCGGGAAAACAAAACCCGCAGCGTCCCACCGGAGTCGACGAGGCCACGTTCGCCAAGGGAGCGCAGGCCAAGATAGATTTTTTTCTGCCCGACGATCCCAAAAATGTAGCCGCCGCGAGCAATGCGGGAAAAACCCTCGGCGCCATAGCCAAAGGCTCTCCGTTGGCCAAGACCTTGCTGCAGATGACGCAACATCTTGTCGTTCCGGCCCGGGAAGAGGCGGAAAAGAAGCCAGGCTCCAAAGGCAGGCTGGCGGGTTTGTTCGGCGGACGTAAGCGGGCGGCCGACGGAGCGGCGTAATGATGCCGCAGCCATATCCTGAGAAAAACGAACCGCTGATAGACAACACCTTAAAGGTGTTGCACGACAAAATTTTGCCGGAAGTGAGCCAAAAAATAACACCGGAAGAAGCGAAGGCGCTTTCCCGCAGCGATCTTGTAAAGAAAGTAAAAGAAATAACCATCAACCTGCTTTCGCGCCAGAGCATAGAGCTGAATCTGCTGGACCAGCGCGATCTGGTCACGGCTCTTGTCAACAGCATCGCGCCGCAACCTAAACCCGAACCGGCTCCGGTGAAAATGCCTCCTGCGGCCGTTGCGCCCATTCCCGCGATTGAAGAAAAAGCTGGACCGGAACCGGAGCCCGAACCTCAGCAAACAACCGAAACGAAACGCCCCAAAGAGTCGGCGGTAAACCGGGGGCCGGCCGCCCGCGCCACTGTCAATCAGGCCAAAAACAAGATTCAGCCTATGGTGCTCGACCGCATCGACACGTCGGCGGCGGCGCGGATGACGCGTGAGGAGCTGTTCCGCGATCTTACCGGCATCGTGGGCGAGCTGCTGGTTGAAACGAAAACCCAGCTCACCGCCGCCGAGAGGCAGGAGCTGGTTGAACAGCTGCTCAACGACATGCTCGGCCTGGGGCCGCTCGAGCCGTTGCTGGCCGACGAGAGCATTTCCGAAATAATGGTGAACGGGCCGAAGCAGGTTTACATAGAAAGCAACGGCCGTCTTTCGCTCACCGACATAAAATTCCGTGACAACGAGCACGTGATGGCCATAGCGACGCGCATAGTCACGGCCATCGGACGACGCATAGACGAAAGCACCCCGCTTTGCGACGCCCGTCTTGCGGACGGCAGCCGCGTCAACATCATCATCCCGCCGCTGGCGATCGACGGCCCCTCGATTACCATCCGCAAATTCGCCAGAAAAAAAATCACCCTCGACAGCATGGTGCGGCTGGGCAGCATTTCCCCGGCGATGGCCAAGGTGCTCAAGATAGTGGGGCGTTGCCGCCTCAATATACTGATATCCGGCGGCACCGGATCGGGAAAAACCACGCTGTTGAACGCGCTTTCCCAGATGATAGACCACGGCGAGCGCATAGTGACCATCGAAGACTCGGCTGAGCTTCAGTTGCAGCAGCCGCACGTCGTTCGCCTCGAAACCCGTCCGCCGAACCTTGAAGGGCACGGCGAGGTGACGATGCGCGATTTACTCAAGAACGCGCTGCGCATGAGGCCGGACAGGATAATAGTCGGCGAGACCCGCGGCGGCGAGGCGATCGACATGCTCCAGGCCATGAACACCGGCCACGACGGATCGCTTTCCACCGTTCACGCCAACCGTCCGCGCGAGGCGATAATGCGTCTTGAAAACATGGTCGGCCTTGGAGGCGCGAATTTGGCGCCGCGCGCGATACGCCAGCAAATAGCCTCGGCGGTGGACATGATAATCCAGGTCGGAAGACTGCGCGACGGATCGCGGCGCGTCACCCATATCTCGGAAATAATCGGCATGGAAGGAGACGTTGTCGCCATGCAGGACCTTTTCACCTGCGAGGTTATAGGCGAAAAACCGGACGGCCGCCTTACCGTCGAATTCCGCAACCACGGCCTGCGCCCGCATTGCCTGCCGAAGGCGGCTTATTACGGTCTGGACAAGGATTTGCTGGAGGCCGTGACATGACTCCCGAAGCCATGACGATCGCGATAATAGCGGGGGGGGCGCTGTTGACCCTCGCCGTTGTTTTCATGCTGTTTTGGGGCGACGACAGGTCGAGCGCTTTCAGGCGGAGGCTTGACAGGGTGAGCGGCAACTTCGTTCTTTCCCGCACCTCCAAAAAGGAATCCGGACTGTCATTGCGCCGCCGCACCGCCGACAGTGAAATCGCTTTCATAGACCGGCTGATAAAAAGCACGTTGCCGAATCCTGACAAGCTGCGCGCCCGCCTGGGCAGGACCGGAAAAAATATATCGCTTGGCGAATACCTGATGATAAACGCCCTGCTTGTGCTTGTCCTTTTTCTGGTTTTTTCCTTTCTGCTGCGCTGGGGGCGCGCCCCTGCGTTCTTCGCTGCCGTGGCCGCCGGTCTTTATATTCCGCACATGATAATCGGCAGGATGGGAGACAGGCGTATACGGAAATTCCTGTCCCTTTTTCCCGAGGCGATAGACACCATTTGCCGCGGTTTGCGCGCGGGCCTGCCGGTGGCCGAATCCATCGCCACCGTGGGAACGGAGATGCCCGATCCCGTCGGCATAGAATTCCGCCGCGTCAGCGACAGCGTGCGGGTGGGCCGCTCCCTGGACGAATCCCTGTGGGATGTGGCTTCCAGGCTGGACACGCCGGAATACAGGTTTTTCATCATCGCTCTGGCGATACAGCGCGAAACCGGAGGCAATCTCGCCGAGACTCTGGGCAACCTCGCCGATCTGCTGCGCAAGCGGCGGCAGCTGCGGTTGAAAATACGCGCCATGTCGTCGGAAGCGCGGGCCAGCGCCATGATAATAGGCTCATTGCCGTATATCATGTTTTTGCTGCTCTATATCATCAACCGCGAATACATGACGGCGATGTTCACCACCACGGGCGGAAAGATAATGCTCGGCGGCGGCATAGGCTGGCATGCTCTGGGAATCTACGTGATGCGTCAAATGATATCGTTCGACATATGACGGAAGAGTGAGCGCATGAATCTAGGTTTTATAAACAGTCCCGATTTTCTCTCTTTCCTTTGCGGCGGCGCGGCTTTCGCCGTGGTAGTGCTATTGTGGAACGCGTTCATCGATCGCGATCCGCTGGAAGGCAGGCTTAAATCGATAGCCGAAAAACGCGAGGAATTCGAAGGCAAGCGGCGCCAGAAAAACACAAGACGGGCCGCGCTGCAAAAGATAGGGCTGATGAAAAGGGTGGTGCAGTGGTTCCGGCTTTCGCAAGGCACCAGCATAGCGGAGCTGCGGCTCAAGCTGCGCCGCGCCGGATATCAATCGCGCGACGCCATTTTCGTATTTCTGTTTTTCAAGCTGGTTTTTATGGGGATGTTCGCCGCGGGCGCGGCGTTTCTGTCCTTCGTGATTTTCGTCAACAAGGTACCTTTTGCCGCCGGAGTGCTTGCCGTCATTGCCGGCGCCCTTGTTGGCTGGATGTTGCCCGACGTAGCCGTGAAAAACCAAAGCCAGAGACGCGAAGAGATACTTCGCAAGGCCATGCCCGATGCCCTGGATCTCATGGTCATATGTGCCGAGGCCGGTCTCAGCCTTGACGCGTCGTTCGATCGCGTGAGCCGGGAAGTGGGGCCGACGTGCCCCGAGCTTGCGGAGGAAATCGGCCTCACCGCGGTCGAGCTGAATTTTCTGCCGGACAGGAACAAGGCCTTGCACGGCCTTTCCGAACGTGTGCCGTTGCCGAGCGTCATAGCGCTGGTCAACACATTGATTCAGACGGAAAAATATGGAACGCCGCTGGCGCAGGCGCTGCGCGTCTTGTCCGCCGAAATGCGCGAGGAACGAATGATGCGAGCCGAGGAAAAAGCCTCACGCTTGCCGGCTATCCTGACCGTTCCCATGATTCTGTTCGTTTTGCCGCCGCTTTTCGTTGTGCTTATAGGGCCGGCGGCCCTTAAGGTTTCCATGGTCATGGCGACAGCGCATCATTAACGAATCCGGCCGGATGGAAGGCGCCGGAATACGGCGGAATTTCCGCCTTTAAGTTTTGCCTTGTCTTTCGCGAAAAAATCGGCGATTTTCCCTGCTCCATACCGGGGCCATAGCTCAGCTGGGAGAGCGCGACAATGGCATTGTCGAGGTCAGGGGTTCGATCCCCCTTGGCTCCACCATTTTTTCGGATAGGGTTGGCTCTCCCCCAAAGGATGTGGCAAAGGCGGACTTCTGGTAAGACGAAAGTACGACCAACCATCTTGAAAGGAGCTCGCCGATGCTTGCAGACAGTGTTGTCACCGGCTTGCCGTTTTTGAAAGTGGAGGACGTTCAGTCTGGATGTCCGATGAAGGTTTGGTGCCGATTGGAGGCGGAGGCCGTGTGTCCGCGCTGCGGGGGACGGCAGCTGCGAGTGAAGGGCCGCAAACGGGTGCTTGGAGCGCGCCAGCCGCTGCCGAGGCCCGACCGGAGCAATCAGGTCTGATCGCTGGACTTCATGAGCGACGCGCTGGCATAAGTGGCGGGCATATGAACGCCTGGCTCCATTTACGAGCGCTCTGGAAATGTTGTTGTCACCGATGACACAAAAATCAAAATTGCGGTCTTACCGGCGGCCGCTTGTGGCGCAGCATCGAAAACCCGCGCTTTTTTAGCGCCGGATTCGGCAAAAGACGGTAATAGGCAAAGCACAAGCGCGTTTTTCCTGTTTTTTATTGCTTTCAACGGCTTTCTCGTCTAACTCTCGCCGTGCGCTGCAAAACCGCTCGGTCCCCTTCGTCTAGAGGCCCAGGACATCACCCTTTCAAGGTGGAAACACGGGTTCGAATCCCGTAGGGGACGCCATCGGCAACCGGAAAAAGCCATGAGCGCGGAGCCGGGACAGCCAAAAACCGGCCAAAAATTGACGCATGGTTAACGCCTGCAAACCATAAGCTGCGGCCTTTCGTTACCACATTACTTTCAAGCTTTGTAACTGCGCGGCTTTTTCCGGAAAACCGGTGAATGCAAAAAAAGTCCGTTCGCTTAAAAGTTGCTTAAGCGCTTTCATGTTATCAATGAACGCATAAGGCCGGAAGTTTTGTTCACGGCGGTTTTTTAAACCGGTTCTTCGAAAGAATATTGAGGGGGAAATTATGCAAGCCAGGAAAGTGGCCTGTGATCTCAAGGAAGAAGAGATGCTGCAGCTGGTCCGCAACGCGCTGATCGTCGCGGGCAACCGCATGGGACCTTCGGGCGATCACTGGCCGGTGATAAAGTCCACCATCCGCAGCATCATGAAAGACTGGGAAAACCTGAAAATAGCGCGCGCGGTTCATAATGAGATGAAAAACCACCTCTACAGGCAACTGGAGGCCATGGAAAAGGTTTTGCCCGAATGTCCACGGGAAGTGCAGGCCAATGTCGGGCCGAAATTGAAAGAGCTGCGTGAAATTTACGAGGCCTATTTCTCGGAAGCGGACCCGGATTCATACTACGTGGATGAAACAGGACTGCCGGCGCACATACTGCGCACCGAATTCATACTGGACGGACTGGAGATGGAAAATGCGTGAACGGGAAATCACAGACGCTTTGCCGCTGCTTCGCAGTTTTGCGCGTGGAAATCATCTTACATCGGCGAGCCTGAAAGCCATTCCCTATGGCGAGCTGGATGAAATGGCTCGGCTCATAATGGAAGAACTCGGATTGAAGGCTCCGGCTCCTTCTCGTCCGCTTGTCCGGACCTTGAGCGGAGCAAAAAAGGCAAGATTTCCTCAAAACAGTCTTGCAAAATAAACTCGCAAAAACATAAGCCAGGTTAAAAATCCGCCTTCTTCCTTAATCCGGATGAGGTTTCCATCCGGGCTTTTTCATGCATCAAGGTTAACGACGTCAATCTGAACGAAACTATTTCCGGCGCATTTTTGTTTGCTGTTTGCCCGGACTGCCGGTAAAAACCGTTCACGGTCAAATTTACGGATGGAGGTATGAAAGTGCGCGAATTAAAGCAGTATATGCCATTCGAAGAATTTGAAAATCTGCTGATTCCAACCGACGATGGATACCATACGGCCTGGTTCGACATGAACAACGGCCGTTATCTGCTGATCCGGACTGACGATGAGTGGTACGAAGACAGTCCAGGAAATGATGGTGCATTCGATGTGTTTGAGTACAGGATAGACAGTAACGGCTTGTTTGATAAAAATTACTGTTTGTGTTTCTTTTTCCCTGATTATTACTCACTCAGAAAATTCATGGATGAAGTGGCGGATAAACGTCCTATGCTATCCTCCGGTGTTGAGCTAAAGGAACAGGCTCTTATAAACAAGCCGATCTTGTATCCGGCTCTCCCCGATCAGGGCCACAGAATATTTACGGCCAACCTGATGAAAAAAGAAAACTGGGAGGACTATCGCGACCGCGAAATAAAAGGATGGTCATGTCTGATAGACATGGAAAACGGCCGTTATTTGAAGGTGGTTTCCGAAACGCCGCCTCGTGAGCTGAACAGGAAAAATCCGCCTGTTTTCATGGTCCAGCACATGACAGCCGAAAAAACCGGCGGCGGTGATTTTCAGCTTAAACCGTGCCCCGGCGATGTGCTGGGCGGCGGATTTTCAACCACCGGCCCAGGCGAGGAAGGCTTTTTTATAGTGGAGGGTTTTTCGGCCCTCAGAAAAGTCATGGAAGAAACCGCCGCGGCGAATGCAGCGACCGTAAGAATGCCATGGCCCGAAGAAGAGAAGCTTCCGGTCACTTTCATGGATCTGTTGGCGCCTGGCCCCGAGGTTTTGGCGCTGATGGAGCTGAAAGAATCCCATCGGCCGTTTTTTTCTCCGTTCGCTTCACGCATCCAGGCGCCGCGCCGCGATCCGGCATAGAAGAAAGAAGCGCTGCGCGGTAACGTTTCAAGGTGTGTTCTGGAAGCTGAGTGTTTTAAACGCGGAGAACGCGCGCCAGATACCGGCCGGTATAACTGCAAGCGGCCCTGGCCACGTCTTCCGGTTTGCCCTCGGCGATTATGCGCCCGCCTTCGTCTCCGCCCTCAGGGCCGAGGTCTATTATATAGTCCGCGGTTTTTATCACATCGAGGTTGTGCTCGATGACTATAACCGTGTTGCCGCTGTCAACCAGCGCGTGCAGCACTTCCAGCAGACGCTTCACGTCCTCGAAGTGCAGGCCGGTGGTGGGTTCGTCGAGTATGTAAAGAGTCCTTCCGGTCGTGCGGCGCGAAAGCTCCCTGGCCAGCTTGACGCGTTGCGCCTCTCCGCCCGACAGCGTCGTGGCCGGCTGGCCTATTTTCATGTAGCCAAGCCCGACACGTTCCAGCACCTCCAGTTTGTTCCGTATGGCTGGAACAGCAGCGAAAAATTCCTTGCCTTCCTCCACCGTCATGTCAAGAACGTCGGCGATCGACTTGCCGCGATAGGCGACTTCCAGAGTTTCGCGGTTATAGCGCCTGCCGCGGCATTCGTCGCAGGTGACATAAACGTCGGGCAGGAAGTGCATTTCTATGCGCAACACTCCGTCGCCTTCGCACGCTTCGCAACGGCCGCCCTTGACGTTGAAAGAGAACCGCCCGGCCTTATAGCCGCGCGCGCGCGCTTCCGGCAGGCCGGCGAACCATTCGCGGATTGGGGTGAAAACGCCGGTATAAGTGGCGGGATTGGAGCGCGGGGTGCGGCCTATGGGCGCCTGGTTTATGTCCACTATCTTGTCTATATGCTCCACGCCCGCCAGTTTTTCGTGCGCGCCGGGAACATCGCGTGAATTGTTGAGGCGGCGCGCCAGGGCTTTGTAGAGAGTTTCCGTCACCAGGGTGGATTTGCCGCTGCCCGACACCCCCGTCACGCAAACGAACGCGCCGAGAGGAAAACGCGCGTGCAGATTTTTCAGGTTGTTTTCGCGCGCCCCGATCACCTCCAGCCATTGCCCGCCGCGGCCGTTGCGCCGCTGAGCTGGAACCGGTATGGAACGCCTGCCGGAAAGATAATCGGCGGTTATGCTGCCTTCGGCTTTCATCACTTCCTGCGGCGTTCCGGCCGCAACCACCTTGCCGCCGTGTATTCCGGCCCCTGGTCCCATATCGATGAGCCAATCCGCCGCACGGATGGCCTCTTCGTCGTGCTCCACCACTATTACAGTGTTGCCGATGTCGCGCAGATGCTTGAGGGTGGAAAGAAGGCGGCCGTTGTCGCGCTGGTGCAGGCCGATGGAAGGCTCGTCGAGAACATACAAAACCCCGGTGAGGCCGGAGCCTATCTGCGAGGCAAGGCGTATGCGCTGGCTTTCGCCGCCGGACAAAGTTCCGGATGATCGCGCGAGAGTAAGATAGCCAAGCCCGATGCTGTTCAGAAAACCAAGCCGTTCGCCGATTTCCTTCAATATGCGCCGGGCTATCTCGTTTTGCTTGCGCGTCAGCCGGTCCGGCAGCGAACCAAACCATTCGGACGCCTCCTTAACGGAAAGCGCGGCCACCTCGCTTATGTTTTTCCCCGCCACCTTGACGGCGAGAGCCTCCGGCCTGAGACGCAGGCCATGGCATGCCTCGCACGGGCGCGACGACTGGAAACGGCTGAATTCCTCGCGTATCCATGCGCTTTCCGTTTCGCGCCAGCGCCGCTCCATATTTGGAATGACGCCTTCGAAAGGTTTGGTGGAACGAAAGCTGTGGCGGCCGCTTTCGTAATGAAAAGTGAACGATTTTTCGCCGGTGCCGTAAAGCACGGCATTGCGGAATTTTTCGTCCAGATTGCGCCACGGCTTTTTCAAGTTGGCGCGGAAATGCCGCGCAATGGCTTGCAGCGTTTGCGTGTAAAACATGGACGAAGTGCTTTTCCATGGCGCTATCGCGCCTTCGGCTATGCTCAGGCTTTCGTCCGGTATGATTAGCTCAGGATCGAAATACAGCTTTTCTCCCAAACCGTCGCAGGCCGGGCAGGCTCCGTGCGGATTGTTGAACGAAAACAGGCGTGGTTCGATCTCGTCTATCGTGAAGCCGCTTGCCGGGCAGGCGAAACGTGAGGAAAAGACCGATATTTCCCCGGTGGAAACGTTTTCCACGAACAACAGGCCATCAGCAAGCTTCAGCGCCGTTTCAACCGAATCCGCCAGCCTATTGCCGAGCCCCGGTTTTACTGTCAGGCGATCGACCACAACCGCTATGTCGTGTTTGATTTTTTTGTTCAGCGCCGGAGCGTCCTCGATGTCGTGTATCTCGCCGTCTATTTTGACGCGTTGAAAGCCTTTCTTGCGCAGATCAAGAAGCTCCTTGCGGTATTCTCCCTTGCGCCCGCGCACTATCGGCGCGAGCAGCAAAAGCCTGGAGCCTTCCGGCATTGCCATTATGCGGTCCACCATCTGCGACGCCGTTTGGCTTTCGATCGGCAGGCCGGTGGCGGGTGAATAGGGCATGCCCACGCGCGCGAACAAGAGGCGCATATAATCGTAAATCTCGGTGACCGTGCCCACGGTGGAACGGGGATTGCGCGAAGCGCTTTTCTGTTCGATGGAAATCGCCGGCGACAAGCCTTCGATGGAATCCATGTCCGGTTTTTGCATGAGCTCAAGAAACTGCCGCGCATAGGCTGAAAGACTTTCGACGTATCTGCGCTGCCCCTCGGCATAAATGGTGTCGAACGCGAGCGAAGACTTGCCCGAGCCGCTGAGGCCGGTGATCACCACAAACCGTCCGCGCGGGATGGAGACATCTATGTTCTTGAGGTTGTGCTCGCGCGCTCCGCGCACACGAATGACATTCAAGGCCTGCTTTCCGGTTTCCACTTCTTCCTTCCTGTTCATGCCCGGCAATATGGGCATTATGCCAGTTCAATGCCAGAAAAATATGTTCTTGCTTTGTTCCAGTGAATCGGGAAATATTGTTTGTCTCACCCGCACGCCGGGTCTAATCAAATAACAGCACGAAAAAGAAAGGGCGCAACATGGCAGGCAGCGTGAACAAGGTAATTCTGGTCGGCAATCTAGGCCGCGATCCGGAAATCCGCACTTTCCAGAACGGGGGGCGCGTGGCGCATCTGAACGTGGCGACATCCGAAACATGGAAAGACAAAGCCACCGGCGAGCGCAAGGACAAGACCGAATGGCACCGCGTGGTGATATTCAACGAAAACCTGGTCGGCGTGGCGGAACGTTATTTGAAGAAAGGCAGCAAGGTATATATCGAAGGGCGCCTTGAAACCCGCAAATGGACGGATCAATCGGGCCAGGAAAAATACACCACGGAAGTGGTGCTGCGCCCGTATCGCGGCGAGCTGGCCCTTCTCGACCGTCCGCAGGGAGCGGCGGGCGGAGCTGATCCTCTCGCCATGGAAGCCGGCGAGCCTGATACCGCCATCGCCGGACCGGATCTGGATGACGAGATTCCGTTCTGACTGCTGGCATAACCGGTTAAAGAGGGAGAGAGCGTCTTGCGGCATCACCATGTTTTCCTTTTCCGGTTGTTTTCTTTGCCGTGCACATGGAAAACGATTAATACAGCCGCGTTTTTGTTCACGGCCGTTTTATCCTGCGCTTTCCCCGTCATGGCCGCGCCGCGGCCCGGCGCCGATCAAAAGTTGACCCGCTGCATGCACCGCGCCGAACAGTCGCCGGACCATGCGGCGGCGGAAGCGGAAGCCTGGTTGAAAAACGGGGGCGGAGACAAGGCCATGGTTTGCCACGCCTTCACGCAATTTCATCGCGGAGAATTCGAAGCCGCGGCGCGGGAGTTCGCGTCCCTCGCCGCACGGCATGAAAAAGGCGATCCCAAACAGGCGGCGTCCCTGCATGTTGAGGCGGGCCTTTCCTTCGTGCGCGCGGGAAAGCCGGAAGCGGCGGAAACCGAATACGCGGCGGCTCTCGTGCTTGAACCGCACGATCCCGACATATGGCTTGATCGCGCAACCGCGCGCGCCGCGGCGGAAAGATACTGGGAAGCGCTGGAAGACGCCGGCAAGGCTCTGGAAATAATGCCCGATATGCCGGAAGCCTTGCGTTTGCGGGCTCAGGTGCGTGTCAAGCTCGGGCAGGACAGCGCCGCAAAATCAGATTTTGAGCACGCCGGCGCCATAGAAAGCGCCGAAGGCGCGGCCGCTTCCGGCAAATGACGGTAACCCGCTTCGCGCCGAGCCCAACCGGGCATCTGCACCTTGGGCACGCCTTTTCCGCCCTGTTCGCCGCCCGCGCCGCAGCCGAAACCGGCGGCAGGTTTCTGCTGCGCATCGAGGACATCGATCCGGTGCGCTGCAAGGAGGAATTTGTTCGCGATCTGATGGATGATTTGCGCTGGCTGGGGCTTAAGTGGGAAGAGCCGGTACGCAGGCAATCACGGCATATGGACGATTACGCCGCGGCAATCGCGCGGCTGCGCGGAATGGGGCTGTTGTATCCATGCTTCTGCACGCGGAAGGAAATAGAGGCGGAGATTGCGGCGGCGGGACACGCGCCGCATCCCGAAGATGATGCGTATGGACCGGTTTATCCCGGAACCTGCCGACGGCTGTCCTCGTCTCAGAGAGAAGAAAAACTCGCCTCCTGCCAATCACCTGCTTGGCGGCTGGACATGGCCTTGGCCTGCAAACAGGCCGGACCGTTGAAATGGCGCGACCGGGCAAGGGGCGAGATCGAAGCACGGCCCGAAGCCTTTGGCGATGTTGTGCTGGCGCGCAGGGACGTTCCCGCAAGCTATCATCTCAGCGTCACGGTTGACGACCATTTGCAGGGCGTGACTCTTGTGACGCGCGGCGAGGATTTGTTGCGCGCAACTGACATTCATCGTCTGCTGCAAGCGCTTCTGGGCTACGCGGCGCCGGAATACCATCACCATCCGTTATTGTTGAACGAGAACGGCAAGCGTTTCGCCAAGCGCGACCGGGCCGTGACCTTGCGCGCGTTGCGTGCAAGCGGCACGACGGCCGAAGAAGTGAAAAAAATGGCGTGGAGGCAGGTAAAAGCTTAGGCGGCCGATTTTTGGCGATAACCTGCCGTTTTTTGTTGATTACCTACAGGGAGAAATTTGTGGGTCGAGGTGCTCTGCAGAATCCCTTAGGAAGGCCGCAGGATAGGCACAGAAAGGTATTTTTTCCTAGGAGGCGGGGGAGCCGGGACAGGAAAAACGCTTCTGTGGTTATCCTGTAGAGTTCAACGGGTTAATGCCGCTTTGCATGGTTAATAAAATATTCCTGCCAAGGGTCATAGCGCCCGTTTCACCATCAGTTTTCTTATTTCGGCGATGGCTTTGGCCGGATTGAGGTTTTTGGGACAGGTGCGGGTGCAGTTCAATATGCTGTGACAGCGATAGAGACGGAACGCGTCCTCAAGCTGGTCCAGCCTCTCGTCCAGCGCGCCGTCGCGGCTATCCATTATCCAGCGGCAAGCCTGCAACAGCACCGCGGGGCCGAGATAGCGATCGCCGTTCCACCAATAGCTGGGACAACTGGTGGAACAGCACAGGCAGAAAATGCATTCGTAAAGCCCGTCGAGCAAGGCGCGTTCTTCCGGCGATTGCAGGCGTTCGGAATCGGAAGGCTGCGGCGTTTCGTTCCGCAGCCATGGCTTGATCTCCGCATACTGTTTGACGGCTGGCTTGATGTCAGGAACCAGATCCTTCACCACTTCCAGATGGGGAAGGGGATAGATGCGCACGTCGCCGCGTATCTCGTCTATGCGTTTGGTGCAGGCAAGGGTGTTGGTGCCGTCTATGTTCATGGCGCACGAGCCGCAAATTCCCTCGCGGCACGAGCGGCGGAAGGCGAGCGAGCTGTCTATCTCCTGCTTTATGTAATGCAAGGCGTCAAGCACCATCGGCCCGCATTTGTCCAGATCTATCACATAGGTGTCCAGGCGGGGATTTTCGCCGTCATCAGGCGACCAGCGGTATATCTTGAACGCGCGCGCGTTCCGCGCCCCTTTCGCGGCGTCCACGGTTTTGCCGCGCCTGATTTTCGAGTTTTCGGGAAGAAAGAATTCCACCATACCGGACCTCAATACTTGCGCGCCGCCGGCGGCATCGGCGGAGCCTCGGCCGTAAGCGGCTTCAGGCGCACCGGCCTTTCGCCCGCTTCGGTCGATCCGTCCTCTTTCATCCACACCAGCGAATGTTTGAGCCAGTTTTCATCATCCCTTTCGGGATAATCCTCGCGCGCGTGCGCGCCGCGGGATTCGGTTCGACGCACCGCGCTGTCCACCGTGACAATCGCAAGGCGCATGAGGTTATCCAGTTCCAGCGCCTCGGCCAGATCGGAATTCCAGATCATGGACTTGTCGCCGACCCTGACGCGGGCGCGTTTGCGCCATGACTCGCGCAACTTCTCCCGCGCGAGTTTCAGGCCTTCGCCGTCGCGAAAAACTCCGCAATGCTCCTGCATCACGGTTTGCATTTCCACGCGCAGCGCCGCGACAGGGATGTCGCCCCCGGCATGACGCAAACTGTCGAAGCGATCGAGAGCGAAATCCCCGGCGCCGCGTGGCAGATCGGGAACCGCAGAGCCGGGCTTGACCGTTTCCGCCGCGCGCGCCGCCGCCGCGCGCCCGAACACTATGATGTCGAGCAGCGAGTTGGAACCGAGGCGGTTGGCGCCATGTACGGAAATGCAGGCCGCCTCGCCTATCGCCATCAGGCCCGGAACTGCGGCGAATCCGCCGTCCGCCAACGGCCTGATCGCTTCGCCGCTCATGTTCGCCGGTATGCCGCCCATGCTGTAGTGCGCGGTCGGAACCACGGGTACCGGCTCTTTCGTCAAATCGACGCCGGCGAACAGGCGCGCGCTTTCGGTGATGCCAGGCAGGCGTTCATGTATCATCGCGGCGTCCAGGTGTTCCAGGTGCAAAAGCAGATGGTCCCCTTTGGGTCCGCATCCGCGCCCTTCGCGTATCTCCGTCGTCATTGCGCGGCTTACCACGTCGCGGCCTGCCAGGTCTTTCGCCTGCGGAGCGTAGCGTTCCATGAAACGTTCGCCATCGCGGTTGGTGAGATACCCGCCTTCCCCGCGCGCGGCTTCGGTTATCAGTCCGCCATTGGCGTAAGAACCCGTCGGATGGAATTGCACGAACTCCAGGTCCTGCAACGGCAGACCGGCGCGCAGGGCCATGGCGCAGCCGTCGCCGGTGCTGGTGTGCGCGGCGGTGGTGTGGAAATAGACGCGGCCGTAACCGCCGGTGGCCACCACGGTGACGTGGGCGCGGAAACGATGCATGGATCCGTCGTCCAGATTCCAGGCAACCAGCCCACGGCAGGCTCCTTCGCCGTCCATTATCAGATCGAGGGCGAAAAATTCGTCGAAGAAGCTGACCCCGTGTTTGAGCGCTTGCTGGTAAAGAGTGTGCAAAATCGCGTGTCCTGTGCGATCGGCGGCGGCGCAGGTGCGGCGCGCAGTTTTCTCGCCGAAATGGGTGGTCATGCCGCCGAAGGCGCGCTGGAAGATACGTCCTCCCGGCGTGCGGCTGAACGGCACCCCGTAATGCTCCAGCTCTATCACCGCCGAAGGAGCTTCCCTGCACATGAATTCTATCGCGTCCTGATCGCCGAGCCAGTCCGACCCCTTCACCGTGTCGTACATGTGCCAGCGCCAATCGTCCTCGTCCACGTTGCCGAGCGCCGCGCCTATGCCGCCCTGGGCCGCGCCGGTGTGGCTGCGCGTGGGATAGACCTTGGACACCACGGCCACGCTCAGACCTTTTCCGGCCATGCCGGAAGCGGCGCGCAATCCGGCTCCCCCGGCTCCTATTACCACGGCGTCGAAAGCGTGATCGGTGAAGGAATAGGCCGCGGGCATGGTTTCTCAATCCCAAACTATTATCTTCAGCACCGACGCCGTTCCGGCAAGCGCCAGAATCCAGGCGCAGAACTTGACGGCAAGGATTCCGAAACGGTTCAAACCGGCGTCGTGCACGTAATCCTTGATGATGGTGATGAACCAGCAAGCCTTGTAATATACGGTCACGGCCATGAAAAGCAGCATGGCTGCGCCGTTCGGCGGCGATCGCAGCCACGCAGCCACGCTTTCCCTGCCGCCGCCTAGAACCACCTCGAAAAAGAAGGTTATGAAGACATAAAGCGAAAGGGGAATGAAAAGCGCGGAGGAAAGCTGATCATATACCCAGTGGCGCGTGACGCTTCGGGAAGAAGGTGGAGATTTCAAAGGCATGGCAGCTCCTCCCGCCACAAAACGGCGATCCAGACCGCGAAGGTCAAAAAGAAAGACGCGGCCAGCATGAGATATCCGGTCAGATACACGCTTTTCAGCGACAGGCCGAGGCACATATCCCACGCAAGGTGGCGCAGCGTCGCGCCGATATGGAAGAAATAGGCCCAGGTCCAGCCGAAAAGGAAAAACCTGCCTGCCGGCGAGATCAAAATATCCGTGAACGGTCCATACCATTCAGGCATCCAGGCGAGGCAAAACAGCCATGCGACCAGAACGGCGAAGCCGCCCGCCAGTCCCACAGCGGTGAAGCGGTGGAAAATGGAAATGCCCGACGTTATCTGCGGCTGGTATATCTGCAGGTGCGGCGAAAGCGGCCGCCCTGTCCGCCGTGGCGGATCTGATGGCATGATATGGTCTCTGTCCGGTGTTGGAAACGAACCGCATCATATGCGCGCAGATGAACTTACGCAATATTTTGTGTGTCTGCTGCAGCTAGCGTTCCGGCCTGCGATTGAGAATATGAACAAAGACACCCCGGGCCGGTGCAACGACACGGACGGCGATTTTTCTTCTTTGGGATGCGCACGGCGCCGAGGCGCGGTAACGGCCAGGCATTCCTGAAGCAGCGGGGAAATAGCTATATCCCCGTTCCGGCAGGCTGTCAGCCTTTCTCGCTTTTTGTTATCGACTCGGAGGCGCGCTTTATTCCGGTCGTGACGCTTTCTTTTTCCTTGAAAGTATAGGCGCCGAAATTCACGACCGGAGTTATGGTGCAGCCGGGAATCTTGGCCAAATTCTGCATGATTATATCGGCGAGAGCTTCGCCTTTCCGCCAGGCGGAAGGATTGTCGCATCGCACAAGAAGAACTCCGAATTCGTCCGTGGCCAGCCTGCCTACCAGATCGCTGCTGCGGACATGGCGGAGCAGGGAATCGCAGACGGATTGCACGACCGCGTCCGCGATTTGCCCTCCGAGGGAGCGGTGAATATCGGACAGATTATCAAAATCAAAATACAAAACGCTGGATATGCCGCCGTAGCGTTCGTCGAAAGCCAACATGCGCGCCACCTCGCGGTTGAATTCGGGGCGCGATAAAATCACTGGTATGTGCGGCTCTTCTCCTCCGGCCAGATCAAGAGCTTTGAGACGGGCTTCAAGTTCTTCGATTCTTTCACGCGCCATGATAAGCTCGGCGCGGACCGTGTTCCATATTTCGCGCTGCTCCGGCGTTAAATTGGCGTCCGCGAGCAAATCAGCCATCAAATCGAAGCTTTGATCCACCGTTGCCTCATGTATTATCTATCTATTACGGAATCGCTTGACTGTCACCCATATCAGTCCTTTTAACAAGGGACTGGAAAACAAGAGCAAGGAAATATAGCTTAGAGATATTGAAGAAAGGTAAAAATCATGCCGCGTAAAAAACCGGAAACCAGAAAATCAGGGCCTCTCGTAGGTATCGTGATGGGCAGCCAGTCGGATTGGGAGCACATGAGCGAGGCGGCCCGGGTGCTGGAGGACTTCGGCGTTCCTTACGAAGCCAAAATAGCTTCCGCGCACCGCACCCCCAAACGGGCCTTCGAATTCGCCTCGACCGCCGCCGCCCGTGGAATCAAGGTTATAATAGCCGGGGCAGGCGGAGCGGCTCATCTTCCCGGCATCATGGCCGCGCTTACGACCTTGCCGGTTTTGGGCGTGCCCATGCAAACCAAATCCCTCGACGGCCTGGACAGTCTTTTGTCCATAGTACAGATGCCCGCGGGCATACCGGTCGGCGCCCTCGCCATAGGCAAGTCCGGCGCAATAAACGCCGGGCTGCTGGCCGTTGCCATTTTGGCGCTCGGGGACAAGTCCCTGGCCGCCAGATTACGCATGTGGCGCGCGGCGCAAACGGCCTCTATCGCTATGTCCCCCGGCCGGAATAGCGGCGGGAAAAAGAAGAAAAAAGGCGGAAGGAAAGCGGGCAAATAATGGAAAAAACACCTGCGAAAACCGGCGCCGGTGAACCCGACGTATGGGAGCTGCTGAAAAACGAGGCGTCGGAAGTATCGAAGCGCGAACCGGAAATGGCCGGATACCTGGAAAACACGGTGTTGCGCCATGGAAATCTTGGCGAGGCCATGGCTCATTTTCTGGGGCAAAAGCTCGGCACGGCCAACGGCGACGCTGCCATGATACGCGGCGCCTGCCTCAAGGCTTTCGCGGCCGATCCGTCAATTCTCGAATCGGCCGTAATGGACATGAAGGCCAGCACCGAACGCGATCCCGCCTTCCGCACATGGCTGCAGCCGTTTCTCTTTTTCAAGGGGCCGGCCGCGCTGCATGTCTATCGCGTAGCCCATTGGCTCTGGAACAACGGAAGGCCGGCCCTGGCCTATCATCTGCAAAGCCTGTGCTCGCAAGTGTTCCAGGTGGACATACATCCGGCCGCGCGGCTCGGTTCCGGCATTTTCGTCGATCACGCCACCGGGCTGGTGATAGGTGAAACCAGCGTGGTGGGCGACGATGTGTCCATCCTGCACGGCGTTACGCTGGGCGGCAGCGGCAAAGACAAGGGCGACCGGCACCCCAAAATAGGGCGCGGAGTGCTGCTTGCCGCCGGAGCCACGGTCCTCGGCAATATAAAGGTGGGCGATCATGCCCGCGTGGCTGCTTGTTCGGTGGTTCTGGAAGACGTGCCGCCGCATACTACGGTGGCGGGAATACCGGCCAAGCCGGTGCGCGTGCCGACGCCCGAAAATCCGGCCGAAGTGATGGAACACAGACTGAAAAAATGACCGGCGGAAAAACGGCCGGGCGAATCAGGTGTTTTTTTGCCCCCGAGGGCTGCACGCGAAGCTTTGCTTTTTGGCGGAAATGATTATGCTTCCTTCACAGGCCTTTTGAAGACAGGAGAATCCGATGCGTAAAGTTTTCCTTGCGGCGGCGATGGCTTTCCTCGGCATGGTTATGGCGACTGCTTCGCCGGTTTATGCCAAAAGCCACAAAGGGGCGCGTAAAGCCGGCGCGCATTCCATGAGCGCAAGTCATACGGCTGTTGATCCGGAATGTGTCTCGAGACAGGAAGCAGCTATAAAAAAGTGCGGCAAAAACAAAAAATGCAGGGCAAAGCATGAGAAATTGAAAAAGAAATGTTATGTAATCCGCAAGCCTGCTGAAACTCCCGCCGTTCGTCCTTTACATCCGGCGCCGGGAGCCGTTCCGGGACATCTGCCGCCCGGCGCGGTTTATAATGATCAGGTTCATCACAGTCCCGTCCCTTACAGCCCCGCGCCGCCTGTGTTTGAGGAAAAAGAAAGCGGCGGCATTTTGCAAAGAACGGCGCCGCAGCCGACAGGAAGATCGCCTGGGATAAAAGTCTTGCCGGAAAACACGTATTCTCCGCCGTGGATGAGATAGTTTTCCCCGGCAAGCCAGCCGTTGACCTGTCTGTTATGGCGGCCAGCGGGCCATGTGCAGCTTGCGCGGTTTGGACCAAACCTTCCGCGGCGCGGAAGCCATTTCTTGCGCCTGCTTGAAACGGGTAGCCCCGTTGACTCCTGTTCCGCCGCAATTTGCGGCTGACCGTTCCCTGGCTGAAACCAAGATGCTCCGCGATTTGCTGCTGCGTGCTGCCCTGCTTGTTCATGGCGTATATCTGACAGCTGTCTTCCGCCTTCCGGTTTTCGCCCCCCCCCCGCAGGTGAGATGGGGTTTCATCTCTGCGCTTGTCTGATAACTGTCTTTTGTTCTCTGGTTGCGGCTTGACGCCGCTTTTTGATCAGCTAAACTCTATCGTTACGTTAAATGATGATACGCCTTGTTGCGGCTTGACGCCGCTTTTTGATCAGCTAAACTTTGTACTTCAGCAAGCCCCTGTTTTCAGGGGCTTTTTTCTTGTTTTCAGCGGCGCGAAAAATGAAAATTCCGGTCATAAAAGCACCAATTGATCCGGATTTTTTGGAGACGGTGTTGTAACCCGGCTCTGTATATTGATGATCTCAGAAAACTGTTTGTCGGTAAAGAAAAGAATGCTTATCCGTCCCCCGGGCGGAGCGTTGTTTTTTATTTTTTTCACGTAAGGCTCAACGTTGCTGCGGTCGCCGCAGAAACGGAAATATACAGAAAACTGGGACATCTCGAATCCCTGATCGAGCAGGAAATTCCTGAACTTTGTTGCCTGTCTCCGCTCCTCCGAGGTCGTGACGGGCAGATCGAACATCACCATCATCCACATGAGTCGCAATCCGCTGCAAGTTAGGGGTGACATTTCAGGAAACCTCAAGCCAAAGGGGTGGCTGCGGCAGGGGGAAATCGATGTTTTCCTTTTTTCCCTCGTACACAAGGGCAAGACTCGTCGCTGCGTTTTGCACGGCGTTGCGGAGCGCCGTCATGCCCGCTTCGGCCGCAACGTTCATCTCAAGAACGGCGGCCAGTTTGCGCTTGGTCATCGGGGTTATCTGCTCCATGCCATTGTTGCGCAAATTCCATACGACGAAATCCACATACGGCCTGAACGGTTCCATGAGATCGTCGACAAGACGCATGGGATTCCCCGCGTTGCAATGGTGTATGCCGATGGAAGGATGCAATCCCGCGCCCATCACGGCGCGGGCGACGGCGGAGCGAACGACCATGTAGCCGTAGTTGAGCAAGGAATTGACTCCGCCCGCGTTGCGATCGCGCCGGAAACCCTGGCCGAAAACCAGCGGCCAATAACGCCGCGCCGCCTGCGCCTCGACGTTTTCCGGATCGCCGGAGCGCACGTTGCGCGCCAGCGCCCTCAACGGCACCCAGTTGACGCCTATTCCTTCGAGCACGGCGGCCTGCTGTATTATTTTGGCGATCACTATCTGTTTCCACAGATTCTTTCTTTTTGGCGCCGTGGCTTCTATTTGCGCGTCCATGCGCGAAGATTGGGTATAGTTGCCTTCAAGCGCCCAGAGAAAGGCCGACGGAACGAAATTCGAACCGCAAACAACAAGCAGCGCGTTGCGCCGCGACAGTTGAACCAGAAGATTGTTGGAATAGGTGATGCCGTGGGCGCAGGCTATGACGGCGGCGATGTCGTCAAGCGGGACGCGCGCCACCTCCCTTCCGTCTTCGCTCACCGTCATGAACCCGCGCTCGGCCGCAAGGTGGCGCCCGTCCGTTGTTATCTCGACGATACGGCTGGACACGGCCTTTCCCTCAGACAGCAGCTTTCGCCCTCATCGCCGCCGGATCCTTTACGCGCCCGAGGATATCGACGGAAATCTTGCGCGCGTTTTTCAGCATGAGCTGATTGGAAGAAGCGCCCCAACTTTCCTTATCTCCTTCTTCCTTGGCTATTGTGTGCGGGCGAAGATAGATTTTGCCGTTTTTTGTTTTGGCTATTTTCTTTACCCGGGCGATCACCGTTTTCCCGTCCTGTTCATAGGCCACCATGTCGTTTATCTGGAGACGCATCACAAGCCTGGCCTCGGGGTGTTCCTTGCGCCAATTGGGGATGAAATCCTTGCGGTGCGCGTCGAAGTTGGTGATGACTTCGCACAGCCACTTTCCGGCCTTTTTCCCCCTTTTGGGACTAAAGATCTCGGCGCAGTAGTTTCCGCCAGTGGCGTAGTATTTATACGGATTCTTCTTCTGTTTCGGAGAAGATATGCCGACCAGCGTGTCCGCGCCGCTTTCGGAATGGACCCGGACACGGCGCGTTCCGGTTTTTCTGGTGAAATCGGCCAGCGCCTGTTTCCACTCCTCGCTTTTTTCCTTCAATCCCTGCACCGCGGCCGAGAGCTTTTCCCTTATGACCGGATCGGCGACTTCGGAAATGTGTTTTGTTTTCTCGAGCGATTCGACGGGCACACGAACGGCCAGTTTCACCATGCCTTTCTTTTTACCCTCGGAAATGAAACCGTAGGCGGTCTGCTCATGCAACGGGCCGACGGTGTACGGGCGTTTCGCATTGATAGCGCGGCGGGCGTCGCCGTGATCCGGCTTGTGGGAAACCACAATCTTGCCTATGCGTTCCTTCAGTTCATCGCGGAATCCTTCATAAGGATCGGGCATGCCGGCGACGAGCTTGCGCCGCTTTTCCCACAGCTCCGGCGTGGTCTCGACCCTTTTCGCGGCGTCCGACACCTTTTTTATCATGCCGCGATCGATCAGGCCGATGACGAAGGCGTCTATGGCGTGGTGGCGATGGTCACGGCGTTCCTTGGCGTCGTCGTCTTCGCCGAGAAGCGAGTTGAGTCCGAGCTTTTCACGCAGCAGGGCAGTCATCTGGCCGGTGGTGGTCCAGACCTTGCTTTTTCCCTTTTCGTTGTCGAACACCGCCGCAAGATATTGCCGCGCCAGCCGCGCCATGTAGCGCGTGTCGTTAAGCATGCGGGCGATGACGCCGTCCTTCCCCTCCATTTTTTCCCATGCGTCTTTCATGAAACGCCATTGCTTGTTCTTGGGAAGATTCTGGACACGGGCGAGTATCTCGTTCCAGTAAGGTTCGTGGCCGAAAGCCTCGAAAGGAGAACGGTTGCCTTTCTTTCTGTTCCAGGCGATGTGGGAGAGAACCTTGTTCGCGCGGCTGTTGTTGAAGCTGCGCGAAAACGGCAAAAGGTGCTCTTCCTCGAATTCGCCGGAAAAAATGTCAGTGACGGAAATTTGTTTGCCGCTGAAAGGACAACAGCGCTTTTCCGGTTCCTTGGCCAGATCCTCCCAAAGCTTGAACAGCATGCGGTTGCGGTAGTTTTGTTTGACGCCGAGTTTTTCCAGCTCCTTGTTTATGCGATCATTCTCTTTTTTGTTTTTGGCCTGTTCCTTCTTGAGGTCATCGGCCGGTTCCTTGAGATCGCGAGCCATTTCGATCACTATCTCGTCCGGCTTGCCATATGTTTCCAAAATTCCGTTGACCAGCTTCCGTACCTGGTTCAACGCTATGTGGACCGATGGGTTGTTGACCTTGCCGTAAAATTTTTCCGGGAATTCCCTGTCCGCTTCGTCGTAGGAGCCTCCTATCACATTGCTTTGCAATATCTCGCCGTAATAGGGCAGGCGATCGAAAACCTCGCCGGTGCGGAAATCGGAATGATGATATCCGGCGTTGCGCGCCGCGTCGGCGTAACGGTTCCCGCGCTCAAGCCACGGCAGCATGTTGAGGATGGCTTTTTTGCTTACGCTACAGTACCCATCGGGCAAGGACACTTCGTTCGCCGTATATTCGGCCTTCTCCCTGTCGAGACCGTATTTCTCCATAAGCTCGCGGGCAAGCTTTTCCGGATCCGGTTCCTGGCAAAGAAGATTGACGATTTCTTCCTGCCGCTCAGGCGGAAAATTCCGCCATTCAGGACCGAAAGACTTTTCATCGGACAGTTGGGCCGAGGTTTCGTCGCCCAGCAGTTCCTTGCGCGAATCCGATTCGAGATTGAACCTTACGTCGCGGTTCAACCCAAGCAATGCCCGTATCTGCGAAAAAGTCTTTTTTTTGCCGGACAGGAGGGCTTCTATAATCTTCTGCCTTTCCTCCGGGCCCAGAACCGGATCGTCCTGCGATAACCTTTCTATCTCGAGATTGTTGACTTCCTGCAAAATGCGGAATTTCTGGAAAACGGGCAGGGCCTTTCTCGCCCGTTTTTCTCCGTTTTCAAACACGCAGTTGCCTGGCTCCGCCGGCTTCAGGGGGCGCTGGAAAAGGATTATGTCCTCTATTTCCTCGCACAGTTCCGGGGTCAGGAAAGGATGGTGCTTTTTTTGCGCCTCGAGAATCGTTCTGATTTCCGCTTCGTACATTTCGCGGCTGGGGTAAAGGACATATTCACTCTTGCCACCCTGGGCTTTTAAGGGGCGCGCCCTTACCGGTTTTTTGTCTTTGTGAAGCTTGTAAAGATATTCGCCAAGCGTGCGGCTTCCGGTTTGCTCCATCCGTTCGGCGAGGTCTTTTATGGCCTTTTTCATCGCGCCGGTTTCCTTTTCCTTTTTGTCCGCCTTGCGATTGCTTTTGAATCCGCGCCGCTGATTTATGTGGAAAAGGGCGCGGCCGAGATGGTAAGGAGGCAGCTTTTCGTCCAGCGCTTTAGCCCTAAGTTCGTACGGATCGAGTCTTTCCAGTTCTTTCCTCTCTTTTTCATCCTCCGGCATAAGACCGGCCCTGACGAGGCAGGCGATAAGTTGTTTCCGCCGCAAGCCGCGCCGGTCAAGGTTGCGGCGCATTCCGCGCGCCTTGCGGCGCGATACGGCCAGAGGCTCTTTCTTCTGTTCGTCGCGGCCGTCGGAGAAAATCCTGACGCCGATATCGCGAATGCGGCGCGGTTCGCCGTCATCAGTTTCAAAAAGGCACCAACCCAAAGAAGTGGAGCCGAGATCAAGAGCAAGGCGGTATGTCATTTCGGGTTCCTTTCCAGGCTAAAAAAAGGGCTTGACAAGAATGTTACTTTTCGTATTAAGACAAGCTGATCAAAAAGCGGCGTCTTTCCGTTAACAAGACACCGTTCACAAAATGAAACGGCGGGGTACGCCCCGCCGTTTTTTGTTTTTCGCCTGCTGAGCGATTTGCCCGGTTCTTTTCTTTCCGGGTTTTTCCGGTTTTTCGCGCAGTCCGGCCGCGGGGGTTACCGAATCCTACGCTGGTTCCTGCGCGCCGGCCACCGCGTGCGCGGCTTCTATCTCTTCAAGCGGGATGGAGAAATCGCGCCGCGCCGGACTATATTCGCGGACAGCGAGCGCCGTTTTCGTCCGCCGCACGAATTCCTTTATCAGCACCGCCCCGTTCTTCTTCACTATCACTATGCCGCATCCGGGCGCGGGCGGCCGGTGCGGATGCACGAACAGCAGTTGCCGCGGGCGGTACATCGGAACCATCGACGAACCGGTGACATAGATCGCATAAGCGTCTTTCACGTGCAGCAGATACGGCGGGCAGGGCGCGCGGTCGATCGGCCCGTCGGTCAGGAACATTTCCTGATCGCGCCCTCCGCGCGCCGCCGACAAAACCGGAATGGTGCGCGTTTGGCCGCAGGCGCGGGCGTGAACCGGCGGATACGCGGGATGGATTTTGTGCAAAAGCGCTCCGGCGCCGCCCGGCGCGCCCGTCTTCGCCGCGCGGGATTTCCGTCCCTCCGCGCCGCGCCCCTGCGTCGCCGCGGGCACCAGGTCGCGCGGATCTATGCCGAGCGGCCCGGCCAGGCGCACCATCCAATCGACGGTGAGGCGGCGCGCGCCTTTCTCCAGCTTGTCTATCTGGCTTTTGCTCGCGCCCACTGCGTCGGCCAGCTGTTGCAGGCTCCAGCCTTTGGCGAGGCGCAGTTCGCGGATCGGGTTTCGCGCTTCCATGACGAATCCATTGTAACGCGGGCCGTAAGGGCAGCATAGTACAAAACGGTTACGAAAACCTTGACACGAGTATCCATTTTGGATACGATGCAAAATGTACCGGAAACGCCGAAAACGCCAGGCACGATGCCGGCGGCCTGGCTTCACGATGCGGGCCGCGGAATAGCAGGGAAATCAAGCGCATGGAGGATCAACATGACATTGCAGCTTAACCGAGCGGCGAAAAACCGCAGCGGCCTGATCGCCCCGCGGGCGGCGGCCGACCACGGGCCTATAGAGCGCTGGCGCCATTCCGGCAGAACGCTGGAGCCGACGGAACGCGCCGGAGTGCTCGCGGCCCGCGCGCTCGAGGAAAGCGTTCTTGACGTTCTCGTCCTCCGCGGCGCGATAGAAGAAAACCAGCGCGAGGCGGCGTTGCGCCTCAGGCTGGATTTCCAGCGCGCCGGACTTCAGGCGCGCCTTTCGTTTTCATACAACCCGGCGCGCCGGCAGTTCAGCCCCTTCGGTCCGTGGGACGAGCGCACCGACGCGGAAGAGGCCGCTTATCAAAGATGGCGCAACGCCCTGCGCGCGGTCGGCAAGAGACACAACGATGCGGTCGTCACCGCCGCCTGCTTCGACATCGCCCCGGCCCCGGAACGCATGGACGCGCTGCGCGAGGGCCTGAAAAAACTGGCGAAGTGGTACGGAATGGAAGACGACGAGTGAAAAACGGAAGATACGAAATCGGAAAGAATCCGCAATCAGACGGTTATGTCTATCAAACTGCCGCGCGGCAGGGACGAGCCGGATTGCGAAATGCTTTTCCCCGAGTTTTCGTTGGCGAGAACCTTGCCTTGCTCAAGGCCTTTCTGCAGTTGTTCGATGATCGCGCGCGTGGCTTGCTGGTTGCCTTTGAGGGCGGCGATCCCGGCGGAAACGCCGGTCGCCTGCGTGCGCAGCTGCGGGCTTATTATGGAACGGGAAACCGGATCGACCATGATTTCGCTTTTTGTGGACTTCACCAGGAAACAGCGGACAAAAACGGCGGAGGTAACCGTCTCACCTGCGCCCGCTCCGAATCGAATCGGAAACCGCCGCTTCTATGGCATACTTCCGGCGCAAGGTTAACATAGAGTTAAGAAGGCGATAGCAGGTATTGGTTAACATTGGTCCTGAAGCTGATAGAATTTTTTTTATATTTTAAGAAAAAAGTTCTTGACTCTTGGCGCCGTTTTGGGGTATTGACAACGCACGGCTTACTGCGCGCGGAGACAGAAGACAAAAAAACGGTAGCGCAGACATCCGCGGCAGCGTTTTGTGCGACGGCGGTTTCAGATAAGCGCGGGGACGAAACCCCGCAATCATAAGACGGAAAACAGCAGACAGTGAAGAAAAAGAAAGCGGCAAAACCTTTCGCCGGAAAGCGGAAGGAAGAAATCGATGCGCGTGAAAAAGACACAAGGCGGGAAAAGCAAAATACGGCAACGAAAGCGGAAAGGAAAAAACCTCCCGTGCCGCGCACGCGGCGGACGATAGAAAAACGCATGCGCGAGATACTCCTTGAACTGATGCGCGACGATTTGAGCGGTTCGGTCCGTCTCGGCGCGATCAGGGAGCTGCGGGAGCTTCTCGCCCTGAAAGACAGAATGACCGCGGCGGCCGGCAGGGACGGACAAAGAAATGAACTCGAGGAGCGCGCCGCCGCCATCGCCGACGCAAGGGCAATTCTTGCTGAATTTGCCGAAGCAAAGGCTGGAAGCGTGGCTCGCGCGGGCGAGGTGGATCAGGACGGCGCGGCCGGAGCAGCTGACTCCGAAAGGTGACTGGCGCGTCTGGCTGGTTCTTGCCGGGCGCGGATGGGGCAAGACCCGCACCGGCGCCGAGGACGCGGCCCATTTCGCCTTGTGGAATCCGGGCGCGCGCGTCGGGGTCATCGCGCCGACGTTCGCGGACGCGCGCGACGTTTGCGTCGAGGGCGAAAGCGGATTGCTGCGCGTCCTGCCGCCTTCCTGCGTGGAGGCGTGGAAGCGCAGCACCGGCGATCTGCTGCTGTTCAACGGCAGCCGCATCAAGCTTTATTCCGCCGACCAGCCGGAGCGCCTGCGCGGGCCGCAGCATCACAGGGTGTGGTGCGACGAGCTCGGCGCGTGGCCGTCGCGCGGAGCGTTCGATCAGCTCTGGTTCGGCTTGCGCCTGGGAGACGATCCGCGGGTAGTCATAACCACCACGCCGAGGAATACGGAAGTGATACGCGAACTGTTGCAAAGAAAATATCGCGACGTGCGCCTGACGCACGGCCGCACCGCAGACAACGCCGCGCATCTCGCGCCGCGCGTGATGGAACAGCTTATGGAGCGCTATGCCGGCACGCGCCTCGGACGGCAGGAGCTTGACGCCGAGCTTCTGGACGACGCCGAAAACGCGCTTTGGCAACGCGAAGTCATAGATCGCTGGCGCGTGCAGAACGCGCCGGAGCTGAGGCGCGTCGTAGTCGCCGTCGATCCGGCCATGAGCAGCGGCGCGGGAAGCGACGAGACCGGGATCGTCGCGGCGGGGCGCGGCATCGACGGATTTATCTATGTGCTTGCCGACTGGTCGTGCCGGGGCAAGCCCGACGTTTGGGCGCATCGCGCCGTCTCGCTCTATCGCGAAATGCGCGCGCATGCGATTGTGGCGGAGGTAAACGCCGGCGGCGAAATGATCGAGCGGATTTTGCGTCCGCTGGCGCCGGACATGCTGTTCAAGCCCGTGCGCGCCGTGCGCGGCAAGATCGAACGCGCGTTGCCGGTGGCGGCGATGTACGAGCAGGGCAGGGTGCGGCACGCCGGTTCGCTGGCGCAGCTCGAAGACCAGATGTGCAGGTTCGCAGGCTCAGGCTATGACGGCGGTTCGCCGGATCGCGTCGATGCGCTGGTGTGGGCGGTCACGGAACTCAGCGAGGTTGCGCGCGGCGAGCCGAGGGTGAGGATGTTGTAAAAAACCGGGGCCGGATGCTTGCCGCCGGGCCGGATTGACGGTTGCGCGCGGCGGCCTGCGCCGGCGGCGTTTCAGGGCAAGGCGGATCAGGACAAGGAGGGAGAAGGCCAAAGCGCGCTTACTGCGGTCTTTCCCGAATCCGGATTGCGCGGACGGCGCGGCGCGGAGCGGGAAGAAGGGCGCCTTTCAATCGTTTTCGGCTCCGGATGCCACGGTTGGGCGATGCGCCCGGAAAGCCGTTCGAGGCTTTCAGGAGAAAGATAGCCGAAAGTCGTTTTATCGCCGCGGCGGCCGGAAGTTATTTCCACCTTTAT
>Ga0272446_1000133_pt1 | contig 105746 bp, 108 predicted proteins | sample YNPCB0061_FD_194587 | JGI IMG/M metagenome (GOLD analysis project Ga0272446, IMG submission 194587) | Hot spring microbial mat communities from Yellowstone National Park, WY, United States - YNP-CB-006-1 | ecosystem: Environmental > Aquatic > Thermal springs > Hot (42-90C) > Sediment | place...
AAGCGCCGCCCCAGCGCGCCGCACGCGAGCACCGCGCAGGCGGTGATCGCCGCGATCGCCAGCGACGGAAACCGCATGTTCCCCGACGGCGAAATCGGCGACATCAGCGCCGCGGCGGTGATCCCCCACGGCACCCCGAGCGCCGCACCGAGCGCCGTCGCGCGCCACCGTCCTCGCACCCTCTACGATACGGCGCGCGCGCCGGCGACCTCCCCTCGCTCGCCACGCCGCCGCTCGACGAGGATCGCCCCCGCCGCCGCCGCGACGTAGGGCTTCAGCACCAGCGACATCACCGGCACCGACGCCACCGCGCGCGCCCCGAGCAGCGCGGCGAACGACAGCGGTGCCTCCTCGAACGACACCGCCGCCGCGCGACCACCGCGCGTGAGCCGCCGCCACAGCCGCCCATACCAGCGCGGCAGGAACCAGCGGAACAGGAATACGCGCTCGACGAGCCACTGCCACACGCGCAGGAACCAGGGCTCGCGATCGGCCGGCGCCTCGTCGGAGAAATCGCTCTTGCCGGCGATCCCGACGGCGAGCCAGTAGACGCCCCACACCGCCACCACCGCCCCCTGCAGCCAGCGCCCGGCGCGCGGGATCGCCACCGCCGCGAGGAACAGCGGCGCGCCCGACGCCAGCACGAGCGCGATCGCGATGCGCCGCTTGAGCTTGCGCCACAGGTACCCGAGGTCGACGCGCAGCCGCGGCGGCGCCTCCGGCTCGACGACGCGGACCCCGACGAGGCGCGACCCGGTGCGCACCAGCGCGTCGTTGTACTCGCGGAAGATCCAGCCCACCGTCCACTCGACGATCGCGAGGTTCGCCCACAGCATCGAGAGCGCGGGGAACAGGGTCCCGTCGCCGTCGCCCTCGACCTTGACCTTGCCGCCGTGGTTGATCGCCGCCTCGACGAGGCGCAGCGTGCCCGGCACCATCAGCGACAGCGCGACGAGGATGATCGCCAGCTGCACGCCCGCGACGCGCACGAGCTCGCGCCGCGCCGTCGGCTCGCGCACCACGCGCCAGCCGATCACGAACGGCAGCCAGGCCGCGCGCCAGGTGTCGTGCACAACCCGCACACCGCCCTCATATCGCAACTCGGCCACGCCCGATCTACGATTCCGTCGTGCCCGTCGCTGCGCCCGAGTTCCGCGCCAACTGGAGCAAGCTCGCGCTGAAGTCGGTGCGGCGGCTGGCCGCGCCCGAGCGCGACCGCGTGCTCGACGCCATCGGTGAGCCGACGCTGGCGCAGATCCGCGCCGCCAGCGCGCTCGCCTGGCTCCCCGCCGAGGCGCACCACCGCGTCGCGCTCGCCGTCGAGCGCGAGCTCGGCAGCGACGGCGCGCGCGCCTTCTTCCGCGATCTCATGCTGGTCAGCTTCGATCGCCCGCTCATCCGCCCGCTCGTCGAAGGCGGGCTGCGCCTCTTCGGCGCCACCCCGAAGGCGGTGCTGCGCCTCACGCCGCAGGCCTGGTCGCTGGTCGCGCGCCGCTGCGGCACCATCGCCGTCGAAGACGGCGCCACCCCGGGCGGCGCGCGCCTCCTCGTCGACGGCATCCCGCCCGCGCTCTCGACGACGGCGCTGGTCGCGATCGTGACCGGGAACTGCTGGGCCGTGCTCTCCCGCCTGCGCCTCGACGGCGACGTCGTCGCCGACCTCACCTCGCTGCGCCGCGGCTCCTTCCGCGTCGAGGTCACGCCCCAGCGCGCGCGCTGACGACGAAGGTCGCATCCGCGAGCGCCGCGCCTAGGTTGCTGCTCGGCGCCATGCACTGGGGCTACTTCGCGATCCTCCTCGGCACCTTCTTCGAGGGCGAGACCGTCCTCGTCGTCGGTGGCTTCGCCGCGCGCCGCGGCTACCTGACGCTCGGGTGGGTGATGCTCGCCGCCTTCGTCGGCGCCTTCGCCGGCGATCAGCTCTTCTTCTGGATGGGCCGCCGCTGGGGCCGCCGCGCCGTAGAGCGCCGCCCCCGCTGGCGCGCGCGCCTCCACCGCGTCGACGCCCTCCTCGCGCGCCACGGCACCGCGCTCCTCGTTGGCTTCCGCTTCCTCTACGGGCTGCGCTCGATCACCCCCGTCGCCCTCGGCGCCAGCCACGTCCCCGCCGCGCGCTTCGTCGCCCTCGACGCCATCGGCTGCGCCGCCTGGGCCGCCGTCGTCGCCACCATCGGCTGGGCCTTCGGCGCCGCCGTCGAGCGCGTCCTCGGTCACGTCGAGCGCTACGAGCGCCTGCTCTTCGTCGGCCTCGCCGTCGTCGGCCTCACCGTCGCGGTGATCGTCCGCGCGCGCCGCCCGCATCCTCAGGGCGTCGCCGGCGGGTCCTCCCAGCCGCCCACGCCCGCGACCAGCGCGTCGGCCTCGCGCGGCCCCCAGCTCCCCGGGTCGTAGAGGATCGGCGTCTGCGGGTGGTGCACCACGTCGTCGACGATCCGCCACGCCGCCTCGACGCCGTCCTGCCGCGCGAACAGCGTCGAGTCCCCGCGCAGCGCGTCCCCCAGCAGCCGCTCGTACGGCGTCTCCTCGCCGGCCCCGCACTGCGCGACCTTCAGCTCCACCGTCTCGCCGACCAGCGCCTCGCCCGCGCGCTTGGAGCGCGCCTCGATCGCGATCAGCACCTCCGGCCCGAGTCGGAAGCGCAGCGTGTTCCCGACGGGCAGATCGTCGGGGAAGGCCACCTGCGACGGCGGCCGCCGCAGCCGCACCCGCACCTCCGTCGCCGTCACCGGCAGCCGCTTCCCCGTGCGAATAAAGAACGGCACGCCCGCCCAGCGGAAGGTCTCGATGTCGAGCCGCAGCGCCACGTACGTCTCCACCTCCGACGAGCGCGACACCCCCGCCTCGTCGCGGTAGCCGCGGAACTGCCCGCGCACCACCGCCTCCGGCCCGAGCGGCCGCGTCGCGCGGAACAGCTTCACCACCTCGTCGCGCACCGCCTGCCGGTCGGCGCCGATCGGCGGCTCCATCGCCAGGAAGCCGACGACCTGCATGAGGTGGTTCTGCACCACGTCGCGGATCGCGCCGACCTCCTCGTAGAAGGCGCCGCGCCCGCGCACGCCGAACGACTCCGCCATCGTGATCTGCACGCTCTCGACGAAGTGGCGGTTCCAGATCGGCTCGAGCAGCGTGTTGGCGAAGCGGAAGTAGAGGAGGTTCTGCACCGCCTCCTTGCCGAGGAAGTGATCGATCCGCAGCACGCGCTCCTCGGGGTAGACCGCGTGCAGCGCGCGCGCGAGCTCCCGCGCCAACGCGAGATCGCGCCCGAACGGCTTCTCGACGACGACGCGCCCGTCGCCCACGCAGCCCGCGCGCCCCAGGCTCTGCACCACCGTCGCGAAGAGGCTCGGCGGGATCGCCAGGTAGTGCACCGGCCGCTTGGCCGGCCCGAGCGCCTGTCGCAGCCGCGCGAACGTCGCCTCGTCGCGATAGTCGCCGTCGATGTAGCTCAGCCGATCGCATAGCGCCTCCGCCGCGTCGGAGCGGTCGGCCGCCGCCAGCGACTGGCGGACGTGATCGCGCAGCTGCGCGAGCGTCCAGCCCGAGCGCGCCACTCCGACGACGGGGACGTGCAGCCGCCCGCGCCGCACCAGCCCGGCCAGCGCCGGGAACAGCATCTTCTTCGCCAGATCCCCCGTCGCCCCGAAGAGCACCAACGCGTCGCCCGCCGCATCCGCCATGGGCGCGGAGGTAGGCCTCGACGACGACGCCACAAGACCTATTGCAGTCGGCACCATGGGCTATCAGCCGATCCAGAGCTACGGGATCATCGGCAACATGCAGACGGCGGCGCTCGTCGCCATCAGCGGCTCGATCGACTGGCTCTGCTGGCCGCGCTTCGACTCCCCCAGCCTCTTCGGCGCGCTCCTCGACGACGAGCGCGGCGGCCGCTTCTCCATCGCCCCCGTCGGCGACGACGTCACCGCCAAGCAGTACTACTGGCCCGACACCAACGTCCTCGTCACCCGCTTCCTCACGCCCGACGGCGTCGCCGAGCTCGAAGACTTCATGCCCGCCGGCCCGGACGTCCCGCCCGACTGGCGCGTGCGCCTCGTGCGCCGCCTGCGCGTCGTGCGCGGCCGCATCCGCTTCACGATGCGCTGCCAGCCCGCCTTCGACTACGCGCGCGCGCCCAGCGAGGTGACGCTGCGCCGCTTCGGCGCCGTCTTCCAGGGCGGCGGCCTCACGCTCGCCCTCTCCGCCAACGTCCCGCTCCAGCGCGACGAGCGCGGCGGCGTGAGCGCCGACCTCACGCTCGACGAGGGCGAGCACCGCGCCTTCGTCCTGCGCCCGCTCGGCGACGGAGAGAGCGACGCCACCTGCGCCGCCCCCGACGTGCGCGGCGCCGACGAGCTCTTCCAGGCGACGGTGCGGTTCTGGCGCAAGTGGCTCTCGCAGTGCCACTACGCGGGGCGCTGGCGCGAGATCGTGCAGCGCTCGGCGCTCGTCCTGAAGCTGCTCACCTACGAGCCGACCGGCGCCATCGTCGCCGCCCCCACCTGCAGCCTCCCCGAGAGCGTCGGCGGCGGGCGCAACTGGGACTATCGCTACACCTGGATCCGCGACGCCGCATTTTCGCTATACGCTTTATTGCGCATCGGCTTCACCACCGAGGCCGCCGCCTTCATGCGCTGGCTGGAGGCGCGCTCGAAGGAGGAGCACAAGAGCGGCGCGCCGCTGCAGATCGTCTACGGCATCGACGGGCGCCACGTCATCGACGAGAAGATCCTCGATCACCTCGACGGCTGGCGCGGGTCGCGCCCGGTGCGCATCGGCAACGGCGCCCACACGCAGCTCCAGCTCGACATCTACGGCGCACTGCTCGACGCCATCTACCTCTACAACAAGCACGGCGCGCCGATCTCCTGGGAGCTGTGGGTCCACACCCGCGGCCTCATCGACTGGGTGTGCGGGAACTGGCGCCAGCCCGACGAGGGCATCTGGGAGGTGCGCTCCGGGCGGCGACAATTCGTCTACTCGAAAATCATGTGCTGGGTGGCGCTCGACCGCGCGCTGCGCCTCGCCGAGAAGCGCTCGTTCCCGACGGACCACCAGCGCTGGATGCGCGAGCGCGACGCGATCATGGCCGAGGTGATGGCCTCGGGGTGGAGCGAGGCGCGCCGCGCCTTCGTGCAGGAGCTGGACGGCGACACCCTCGACGCGTCGAACCTCATCCTGCCGCTGGTCTTCTTCGTGTCGCCGATCGACCCGCGCATGCTCTCGACCATCGACGCCATCGCCCGCCCCGAGCGCGAGCGCGGCCTCCTCTCGGGCGGGCTGGTCTACCGCGACGACCAGCGCCGCTCGCCCGATGGACTGAGCGGGCGCGAGGGCACCTTCAACATGTGCACCTTCTGGCTGGTCGAGGCGATGACCCGGGCGGGGCGCGTCGACAAGCGGCGCCTCGAGCAGGCGCGGCTCCTCTTCGAGCAGATGCTGGGCTACGCCAACCACCTCGGCCTCTTCTCCGAGCAGACCGGCCCCACCGGCGACGCGCTCGGGAACTACCCGCAGGCCTTCACCCACCTGGCGCTCATCAGCGCGGCGGTGAACCTCGACCGCGCGCTCGACGGCAAGCGCGCCGACTGAAGTGACCACTGGTCACATTCGCGATGCTAGGGTCGACTGACCCGGGGACACGCAAGTCCACTAGCCACTGAGGACGGGACGACACACGGGCGCGACGCGGCGATCGCGTCTGGTCCGGCCATTGCTGTGGAGGGCGGCCATGCGCACGCCCCGCCTCGCCTTCACCGCCCCGCTGCTCCTCGCCGCCGCCTGCGGTGGCGCGGTCGACCCCTCCGCCACGCGCTGCTCGGGCAGCAAGTGCGACGGCAACGGCGTCGAGGCGCTCCAGGCCGCCGGCCTGCGCGACCTCCTCCGCTGCTGGAGCGGCAGCGACGGGGCGCTCTCCTGTCAGCTGCGCGATCGGAGGCTGCCGGGCGGCGTCGAGGTCTCCTACTGGGCGGCGGTGTGGCGCGCCGACAGCGGCGTCCGCAGCTCGAACCTCTTCGTGCGCCGCGACCGCTTCTCGACGGCGCCGGTCGCGCTCGAGGCCATCCCGGCGACGGCGTTCCCCGGCACGCTCAACGTCGGCGTCGCGGTGACGGCGCCGGACAACGGCACCTACGACTTCGGCTTCGAGCGCCACTTCTCGTCGGCGGCCGAGCTCGCGGCGCTGCGCGAGGAGGCGCCCTTCAAGGTCGATCTGCCGCTCGAGGTGTGGCCGGTCCGCGTGTGGCCGAAGGACGACGCCGTCGACGCGATGGTCGTCGGCTACGACGCGCAGTCGTCGTTCCCGATCGGCGACAGCCGCCTCCCCTACAGCGTCACGCCGCGCCAGACCTCCGTCGACCAGCGGCTGAGCGCGGTCCATCAGAAGGGCGATGCCTGGACGACCTTCGGCGTGCTCGTGCCGCTCACCGGCGCCGCGCCGACGCTGGACATCACCATCATCAACCTCGACGACGGCTCGCAGAAGAAGCAGACCCACGCCATCACCGCGCCCGGCTACTACGTCGTCGACGGGGACGCGGGGGCGACGCTGACCGCGCCCGCCGACCTGCCGAACGCCCCGGCCGCGCCCGATGCGCCGACGCCCACGCCGCCCGTCGACAACTCGAACGCGCCCGACATGACCCCGGCGCCCGTCGATCCCTGCCGCGGCAGCTGCGGCGCCACCCAGGTCTGCGTCGCCGGCGCCTGCGTCGCGCGCGACGAGCAGGTCCAGTCGTCGTCGTGCTACCCGGCCTACGCGCGCTGCGACGCCGGCGAATCGAGCGACTGCGCCGAAGGCCACGCCTGCGTGAACGGCCTCTGCACGCGCCTCACCTGCCAGACGCAGAGCACCTCCTGCTATTCGCCGACCGCCCAGTGCGCGACCGCCGCCGACTGCGCCGACGGGCACTCCTGCGTCGACGGCCTCTGCCGCCGGCTCACCTGCCAGACGCAGAGCTCGTCGTGCTACTCGCCGACGGCGCCCTGCGCCATCGCCGCCGACTGCGCGGCCGATCACGCCTGCGTCGCGGGGCTCTGCCGCCGCCTCACCTGCCAGACCCAGAGCTCGTCGTGCTACCCGCCGACGGCCCCCTGCGCGACGATCGCCGACTGCGCGACCGGCCACACCTGCGACGCCGGCGTGTGCCGCCGCAACGGCTGCTGAGCGAGCGCGCTCCGAACCATCATGCCGCAGCGCGGCATTCGTGCTAGCATGCACCATGGCCGCGACGCCGCCGACCTCGTATCCGAAAGACAAGATCAAGGTCCTCCTCCTCGAGAACATCCACCAGACGGGCCGCCAGATCTTCGCCACCGAGGGCTTCCAGGTCGAGGCGCTCTCGACGGCGCTGCCGCCCGACGAGCTCGCCCGCCGCATCGCCGACGTGCACGTCCTCGGCATCCGCTCGAAGACGCGCGTGACCGCCGAGGCGCTGGCGAACGCGCGGCGCCTGCTCGCGCTCGGCTGCTTCTGCATCGGGACCAACCAGGTCGATCTGGTGAACGCCAACGAGCGCGGCATCCCCGTCTTCAACGCGCCGTTCTCGAACACGCGCAGCGTCGCCGAGCTGGCGATCGCGCAGATCATCTCGCTGGCGCGGCAGATGACCGATCGCTCGCGCGAGGTCCACGAGGGCAAGTGGAACAAGGTCGCGACGAATTCGTTTGAGGTCCGAGCAAAGACCCTCGGCATCATCGGCTACGGGCACATCGGGCGGCAGCTCGGCGTGCTCGCCGAGTCGATGGGCCTGCGGGTCGTCTTCTACGACATCATCGCGAAGCTGCCGATGGGCAACAACCAGGCGGCTGAGACGATGGACGAGGTGCTGGCGCAGGCCGACTTCGTGTCGCTGCACGTGCCGGAGACGCCGCAGACCAAGAACCTCATCGGCGCGGCCGAGCTGGCGAAGATGAAGCGCGGCAGCTACCTCCTCAACCTCGCGCGCGGGACGGTGGTGGTGATCGAGGCGCTCGCCGACGCGCTGCGCTCGGGGCACCTCGCGGGGGCGGCAATTGATGTCTATCCGGAAGAGCCCGAGTCGAACGGCGCCGGCTTCACCACGCCGCTGCAGGGGCTGGCGAACGTGATCCTCACGCCGCACGTCGCCGGCTCGACGTCGGAGGCGCAGGCGGCCATCGGGCGCGAGGTGGCGACGGCGCTGACCAAGCTGGTGAACAGCGGGGCGACGACGGGCGCGGTGAACTTCCCGCAGGTCGAGCTGGCGCCCGCGCGCGACACGCACCGCATCCTCAACATCCACCGCAACGTCCCGGGCGTGCTGCGCGACATCAACCGCATCGTCTCGGAGCGCAACGCCAACATCCAGAGCCAGGTGCTCGCGACCGACCCGAAGATCGGCTACGTCGTGATGGACATCGATCGCGACGTCTCGCAGGAGGTGTACTCGGACATCTCGGCGCTGGACGCCTCGATCAAGACGCGCATTTTGTATTAGCGACGACCGACAACCCGAGCCCGAGCCCGAGCCCGTGCCCGTGCCCGAAGACCTCAGCGGCACTCGGGCACGGGCTCGGGCTCGGGCTCGGGCCCGGAAAGATCGGAGCGCTACGCGTCGAGGATCTTCCCCGGGTTGAGGATGCTGTTCGGATCGAGCGTCCGCTTGATCGCGCGCAGCAGCGCCAGCTCCTCCGGCGACCGCGAGTACGACAGATAGGGCTTCTTGAGCAGCCCGATCCCATGCTCCGCCGAGATCGACCCGCGGTATTTTTTGACTAGCGTAAACAGATCCCTGTCGGCCGCAGCGGTCCGCGCCAGGAACGCCGCCTTGTCGAGGTCGTCCGGCTTCATCACGTTGACGTGCAGGTTGCCGTCGCCGATGTGGCCGAAGACGCAGATCTCCCAGCCGGCGTAGTCGCGCGCGAAGACGGCGTCGAGCTCGGCGCAGAAGCCCTCCAGCGCCGCGATCGGCAGCGCGATGTCGTTCTTGTGCGGCAGCCCCGTCGCCGCCAGGCTCTCCGAGATCCCCTCGCGCAGCGCCCACAGCTCGGCCGCCTGCTTCTCGCTCTGCGCCACCGTCCCGTCGAGGATCAGCCGCTCGGCCAGCCCCGCCATCCACGACTCGAGCGCCTCGGGGTCGTCGCCCTCGACCTCCATGAGGACGTAGTGCGTGCCGGGATCGCGCGCCGCCAGCGGCACGTGGATCTTGCGGTGGCGCTCGACGCGGCGGGCGCACTTGTCGGTGAAGAACTCGAAGGCGCCGAGGGTGAAGGGCCCGCGCCGCGCCGCGCGGAACAGCGCCAGCACGTGCGCGAGATCGGTCACCGCGAACAGCACCACGTCGGAGCGCGGCGGCTGGCGCGTCAGCTTCAGCGTCGCGGCGGTGATCACCCCCAGCGTCCCCTCGGAGCCGATGAAGAGCTGCCGCAGATCGACGCCGGTGTTGTTCTTCTCGAGCGCGCCGTTCAGCTCGAGCACCTCGCCCGAGGCGAGCACCACCTCGAGGCCGAGCACCCACTGGCGCGTGAGGCCGTAGCGGATGACGCGCACGCCGCCGGCGTTGGTGGCGATGTTGCCACCGACGCAGCTCGAGCCTTTTGACGCAAAATCGACCGGCCAGGTGAGGCCGTGCTCGGCGACGTGGCGGTGCACCGCCTCGGTGATCGCGCCCGCCTCGACGCGCACCGTGGAGCCCAGCTCGTCGACGGGGCCCATGCTCCGCATGCGGGCGAGCGACAGCACCAGCTCGCCGTTCGCCGCCACCGCGCCGCCGGCGAGGCCGGTGCGGCCGCCCGACGGGACGACCGCCACGCGGTGCTCGTTGGCGAGGCGGAGGATGCGCGAGACCTCGTCGGTGGTGCGCGGCAGCGCGATCGCCGACGGGTTGGGCGCGTGGACCTTGGTCCAGTCGCGGCCGTACTCGGCCAGATCGCCGGGCTCGAACGAGAGCGCCTCGGGCGGAAGCGCGGCGCGGAGCGCATCGACGAACGCAGGAGGAAGCGCGGGAGGCATGACCGCAGGCTGGCGCGACGCGACGCGGTGCGCAAGAGGGTTGCGTGAGCGGTGAGATGCCCCCCGTCGGGCTGCGCTACGTCGAGCACTTCGTCGACGAGACGGAGGAGCGCGCGCTCTGAGGCGCCGGGCGCGGGCATCGGCTGGCACCGCGACGCGCCGCAGTTCGTCGTCGGCGGCGGCGTGTCGCTCGGCGCCCCGGCGCGTCTCCGCCTGCACCGCACGCTCGCCGGCGGAGATGTCGTCAAGCACGAACTCCAGCTCGCCCCGCGCTCGGCCGACGCGCTCGTCGGGCAGGCGCGCTGGACGTGGCAGCACATGATCCCGCCCGTGCGCAAAACGCGCACGTCGATCCCCTTCCGGACCGTGCGCCAGAGGTGACGGACGGCCCGACATCCGCGATAAGATCGCGGGACGTGCGCGCAGGACGTCCGGTGGCGATGGCGGTGGCGTGGGTGGCGTTCATGCTGGCGCTCGTCGCGCCGGCCGGTCGCGCCGTCGCCGGCGACGACGACCGCGTCGAGACGGCGCGACGCCACTCTCGCGCGGGCGAGGAGGCCTACCGCGCCGGCGACTACGCGCGCGCGCTGACGGAGTTCGAGGCGGGGTACGCGCTGTCGCCGCGCCCCGAGTTCCTGCTCAACTTCGCGCAGACCTATCGCCGCCTCGAGCGGCGCAGCGAGGCGATCGTCCAGTGCGAGCGCTTCCTCGCGGCGAGTCCGACGTCGCCGCTGGCGCCCGAGGCGCGGCGCCTGCTCGAGACGCTGCGCGAGGAGCGCGCGCGGCTCGGCGATCGCCCGGCGCCCGTCGCCGTCGACGAGCCGCGCGGCGCAGCCCCCGCCGCCGCCGCGGTGTCGGTGACCCGAGCGCCCGCACCGCCGCCGCGCCGTCGCTGGGTGTGGGCCGTGGTCGGCGTCTCGCTGGCCGCCGCCGTCGGGCTCGGCGTCGGCCTCGGGCTGGGCCTCGGCCTCCACAGCGAGCGCTTCCCCGACGCGCCGCTCGGGAGGGTCGACTTTGGCCGCTGAGGCGCGCGGCGCCCTCCTCGCGACGCTGGTCGCCTGCACGCTCGCCGCCGCCGGCTGCAGCGAGAGCGGCACCGGCGTCGACCTCACCATCGACGGCCCCGGCCTCACCGTCGACGAGCTGGCCATCACCGCCACCTTCGACGGCGCGGCACTCGATCGGCGCGTCACCCTGCCCGCGCCGACCGCGCTCCCCTCGCGCCTCATCGCCGCGCTGCCGGCGCGCGCGCTGGAGGTCGTCTTCGACGTCACCGGCCGCCTCGGCGGCGTCGAGGTCGGGCGCGGCCGCTCGTCGGCGATCACCGTCGCGCCGCGCACCATCGTCCCCGGCAGCGTCTCGCTCGGCGGCGCCGCGCCGCCCGATCTCGCCGGCGCCGATCTCGCGGGCGTCGATCTCGCCGGCGTCGATCTCTCCCGCGCCGACCTCACCCGCCGCCCCATCACCGTCGTCGGCGAGTCGCACGCCACCCTGCGCGACAACTCCACCTACACGCTGCCCGTCGCCGCGCTCGGCGTCGTCCCGGGCGACGTGCTCCTCCTCGTCGCCTACGCGCAGAGCGGCGCCGTCGCCACGCCGACCGGCTTCACCCTCGTCGGCAGCGGCTCCAACAACCCGGGCACGCGAATGCTTGTCTATCAAAAACGCGCCGCCTCACCCGTCGAGACCACGGTGCAAGTCGTGAACAGCGCGGCGACCCCGCCCAACTACTCGGCGGTCGCGCTGGTCGCGCTGCGCGGCGTGCGCCCGACGGGCGACCCGTTCGACACGCAACTCGGCACCGTCGTCCCGGTCAACGGCGTCGCCGCCGCGCCCGACATCACCTTCACCGCCCCGTCGATCGTCGCCAACGGCGCCAACGACTATCTGGTGACCGCCTACTTCTACGAGAGCGGCGGCGGCGAGATGTGGACCGGCGCCCCGCCCGGCATGCTGAAGCTCGTCGACGTGCAGATGATCGGGATCTTCGGGCAGCTCCTCCCCGCCGCCGGAGCGACGGGGACCCGCGCCGCCGTCGCCAGCTTCGCGAGCGGCAACGGCATCGAGGGGGGCGCCTGGGTCGGGGCCCTCGCGCCCGAGTGAGCGGCGCGGTAGAACCATCCCATGCATCGCCACTCGCTCCTCCGCGCCGTCGCCGCGGTCGCCCTCGTCGTCGTCGCCGCCGGCTGCTCGAAGCGCGTCGATCTCTCACAGGGCGGCACGCGCCTCACGCTGCGCGCCGACGCGACCGGCGCCGCCGACAAGCGCGACGCCGCCCTCCGCGCCGTCGTCGACCGCTTCGTGCGCGCCAAGGTCCCGGTCATCGCCACCCGCAGCGGCGACGACCTCTTCGCCGACGTGCCGGCCGGCGGCGACCTCGATCGCGTGAAGACGCTGGCCACCAGCCGCGGCCAGCTCCTCGTGAAGGACGAGGCCTCCCCCGACGGGCAGGTCCTCGTCGACCGCGTCGCCGGCGCGCGCATCGAGCGCGACAAGCAGACCGGGCGCGGCACCCTCACCTTGACGCTGCGCCCCGACGACGCCGCCCGCGTCGGCACGCTCTCGCAGAAGCTCATCGGCAAGAAGATGGTCATCGCGCTCGACGGCTCGCCGCTGACCCGCCCGCTGGTGCAGACGGCGATCCCCGGCGATCGCCTGCTGATCCCGCTGCCCGCCATCCGCGACCCGGCCATCGCCGAGGTCGAGTCGGCCTCGCTGGTGGCCATGTTCGAGAGCGGCGCCCTCCCCGTGGCGGTGTCGATCGCCCTCGAGGAGCCCATCTCGCCGCAAAAACGCTAGACAGGAAACCGTCATGTCATCGCTCACCATCGGGCTCGTCACCTTCCCGCAGCTCACCCAGCTCGACCTGACCGGGCCGTACGAGGTCTTCGCCCGCATGCCGGGCGCGCGGCCGCTCCTCGTCGCCGACTCGCGCGACCCGGTGCCGAGCGAGCGCGGCCTGCGGCTCCTCCCCGACGCCACCTTCGACGACGCGCCGCCGCTCGACGTGCTGTTCGTCCCCGGCGGACCCGGCGTGGGCCCCGCGATGGAGCACGAGCGGCTGCTCGCGTACTGCGCTCGTGAGGGGGCGCGCGCGCAGTGGGTCACCTCGGTCTGCACCGGCACGCTGGTGCTCGGCGCGGCCGGCCTCCTCCGCGGGCGCCGCGCGACGACGCACTGGCTCAGCCTCGACCTCCTCGCCCCCTTCGGCGCCATCCCCACCCGCGAGCGCGTCGTGCTTGACGGAAATCGGGTCACCGGCGGCGGCGTCACCGCCGGCATCGACTTCGCGCTGCACCTCGCGGCCATCCTGCACGGCCCGCGCGTCGCCCAGTCGATCCAGCTCCTCCTCGAGTACGACCCCGCGCCGCCCTTCGACGCCGGCTCGCCGGCCACCGCGCCCGCCGACCTCGTCGACGAGATCGCCGCCGCCCGCCGCGGCATCCAGGCCGAGCGCGCCGCCATCGTCGCCCGCGCCGCCGCCCGCCTGCGCGCGCGCGGAGAGGCCCCGGTGTAACCTCGACGGCGATGGCACGCAGCCAGCGCACGACCATCGAGATCGGCGGCCTCCCCGTCGAGGTGTCGAACCCCGGGCGCGTCGTCTTCCCCGAGCCGGGCCACACCAAGCTCGACCTCATCCAGTACTACGCCGCCGTCGCCGAGGGGGCGCTGCGCGGCGCGGGCGGGCGCCCCAACGTGCTGGTGCGCTTCGTCGACGGCGTCGGCGGTCAGGCCTTCTGGCAGAAGCGCGCGCCCGACAAGCGCCCCGCCTGGGTCGACACCGTCGTCCTCAAGTTCCCGTCGGGGCGCGAGGCCGAGGAGGTGGTCCCGCGCAACGCCGCCACGCTCGCCTGGATGGTGAACCTCGGCTGCATCGAGCTCCACCCGCACCCGGTGCGCGCCGAGGATCTCGATCACCCCGACGAGCTGCGCGTCGATCTCGACCCCGGCCCGGGCGTCCCCTGGTCGCAGGTGGTGGAGGTCGCGCGCGTGGTGCAGGGGACGCTGCCCGACTACAGCCTCGTTGGCTGGCCGAAGACCTCGGGCTCGCGCGGGATCCACATCATCGTGCGGCTCCACCGTCGCTGGACGTTCGTCGAGGTGCGGCGCGCGGCGCTGGCCATCGCGCGCGAGGTCGAGCGGCGTGCGCCCGCGTTGGCGACGAGCAAGTGGTGGAAAGAGGAGCGGCACGGGGTCTTCCTCGACTACAACCAGAACGCCAAGGATCGCACCGTCGCCAGCGCCTACTCGATCCGCCTCGGCGCCGGTCACCTGGGACGAGCTTTTCGCCTGCGACCCGGCCGACTTCACGGTGAAGACGATGCCGGCGCGCTACGCGCAGCTCGGCGATCTGCACGCCGGCATCGACGAGGCGCCCTGCGCGCTCGACGCCATCCTCGAGCTGTCGCGACGGCAGGAGGCCGAGGGGCAGGGCGACGCGCCCTGGCCGCCGCACTACGCCAAGCAAGAGGGCGAGCCGCCGCGCGTCCAGCCCTCCAAGGCAAAGAAACCGTCTAGCAAAAAGACGACCACCACCGGGCGGCGCGAGCCCAAGTTCCCCCTGATGGAGATCGCCAAGGCCGCGACGAAAGAGGAGGCGCTCGCCGGCCTCGACCGCTGGAAGGCGCGCCACCCGGCCGCCGCCGCGCTCCTCGCCGAAGACGACGTCCTCGTCGACCAGATGCGCGGCCGCTCGAGCGCCTGGTACCGCATCCGCCTCAACCTCCGCCACATCCCCGAGGCCGACCGCCCCGCGCCCGAGCCGCCCGACCCCGACTTCGACCCGTGGGCCGCCTAACGATGGACACCAACGACAAGCGGCTCTTCGAAGACGCGTTCAAGGTGACCGTCAAAAAGAGCGTGCGCGTGGTCGTCCTCATGACGTGTCTCGGGCTGGGCTTCATGGCGATCGCGATCTTCGACAGGCTCAAAATGGACGCCCGCGTCGTCGTGCTGATTGGCGGCGCCGTCTTCCTTGCCGTCGCGGGCGCGTATGGCTGGCACGCGTTTTCGCGCCTGCCGAAGCGGTTCGCGCGGATGCTCGACGTCCTCGAGCGCTCCCCCGCGGAGCTGGGCGTCGCGAGCGTCCTCGTCCGTCACACGGGCTACGCCGACGGTCCCGGCGCGGAGTGGACGCTGGAGCTCGTGCTGCGCGACGGCCAGAGCAAGCTGCGCCTCATGCTTCCAAAAAAGCGGTCGCAGGCCGAGGCGCTCCTCGCCGTCGTCCGCGCGCGCGCGCCGCACGCCATTTCCGTCTAGCAACTAACGCTAGCGCGCGCCGAAGATCTTCTGGAGCTCGTAGGGCGGGGTGACCTCGAGCTGATCGTAGCGGCACTCCGACGGGGACTTGTCGGGCCGCCAGCGGACGAAGGTCGCCGCGTGGCGGAAGCGGTCGCCCTGCAGGTGGTCGTATTTGACCTCGGCGACGCGCTCGATGCGCAGCGGCTCCCACGAGAGATCCTTGCCCGCGCTCCAGCGGCTCTGCGCGCCCGGCATGCGCTCTCCGCCCTCGTGCGCCGCGGCCCACGCGCGCCAGGGATGCGCGTCCATCGCCCCCTCGCGCAGCGGCGCCAGCTCCTCGACGAGCGCCTTGCGCTTCGCCATGGTGAACGAGCTGGTCACGCCGACGTGGTGCAGCACCCCCGCATCGTCGTAGAGGCCGAGCAGCAGCGACCCGAGCAGCGTGCCGTCGCCGTTCTTGTGCCAGCGAAAGCCGGCGACGACGCAGTCGGCGGTGCGCGCGTGCTTGATCTTCCACATCGTGCGCTTGCCCGGCTCGTAGCGGCCGTCCTCGCGCTTGGCCATCACGCCGTCGAGCCCGGCGCCCTCGAAGCGCGTGAACCACTCGGCGGCGACGGCGCGATCGCGCGTGGCCGGCGTGAGGTGCACCGGCGGCGCCACGCCCGCGAGCGCCTTCTCGAGCAGCGCGCGCCGCTCGGCCTGCGGGCGCCCGCGCAGATCCTCGTCGCCGAGCGCGAGCAGATCGAACGCCACGAACGACGACGGCGACTCGGCGGCCAGCTTGTTCACCCGCGACGCCGCCGGGTGGAGCCGCAGCTGGAGCGCGTCGAAGTCGAGCCCGCGCGGCGTGGCGATCACGATCTCCCCGTCGACGACGCAGCGCTCCGGCAGCGCCGCGCGGAAGGCCGGCGCCAGCTCGGGGAAATATCTGTCTAGCGGTTTCGACTCGCGGCTCTGGGTGTAGATCGCCTCGCCATCGCGGAAGACCAGCGCGCGGAAGCCGTCCCACTTGGGCTCGAAGATCCAGCCGTCGCCGTCGGGGAGCTCCTCCGCCAGCTTGGCGAGCATCGGCTCGACGGGCGGGTTGACCGGCAGCGACACCGCGGGCGTCTTCTTCGTCATGGCGCGAGGATGGTATCGTCTGCGCCGCCCGCGCGCATGCTCCCGGACGCCATCCTCCTCCTCTTCCTCGGCACCATGGCGGCGATCGTCGTCGTGCCGATCGTGCGCGCGCGCGGCCGCATCAGCCACTACGCCCCGAAGGGCGCCCTCGTCGACGGGGAGGCGCTCGTCGGCGAGCCGCTCGAGCTGGCGCTCCCCGCCGGCCCGGCGCTCGAGGTGATGCTCCGCTACACCGTCGACCACGGCGAGCCCACCTGGAACCCGGAGCCCTCGCGCCTGCGCAACGGCCTCGCGGTCCTCGACGAGGTCGAACGCCCGCCGCACAGCGCGCGCCACGAGGTGGTGATGGGCAACGCCGAGCCGCTCGGCCGCGCCCCGGTGCGTCCCGGCGAGCCCACCTACGACGTCGGCCGCTTCGGCGGTCAGGAGTCGGGGACCAAGGTCCTCGCCCGCGTGCCCGCCGGCGGCGAGGGCCGCGTCCGCATCCTCGTCGACCACGTGACCACGCGCGACTACGGCCTGACCGTCTTCGCCAAGCCCGCACCGACGGCGTAACGGCTTCTCACCGACGCCGCTCCGCGCATGATTTGCGGACACGGTCGCGCGACGGCCGCGTCCGCCGCGGCGATTGTCAGGCCCCACAAATGCACGTGCGACAGGCGGCATTTCCGGAGGGTCGTCATGCGCATCCTCGTCACCTGGGGCTCGAAGCACGGCGGGACCGAGGGCATCGGCCACATCCTCGGCGAGGCGCTCGCCCGCGCCGGCCACGCGGTCTCGACGCGCCCCGCGCGCGAGGTCCGCGGCCTCGAGGGGGTCGACGCCGTCGTCGTCGGTGGCGCGCTCTACGCCAACCGCTGGCACCGCGACGCGCGCCGCTTCGTCGAGCGCCACGCGAAGGCGCTCCGCCGCATCCCGGTGTGGCTCTTCTCGAGCGGGCCGCTCGACGACTCCGCCGATCGCGATGAGCTCGCGCCGCCGCCCCAGGTGAGGGCCCTCATGGAGCGCATCGGCGCGCTCGGCCACACCACCTTCGGCGGGCGGCTCGAGGCGACGGTGAAGGGCTTCCCCGAGGCGGCGATGGCCAAGCAGCACGCGGGCGACTGGCGCAACCCGCCGCACATCCGTACCGTCGGGCAGGAGCTCGCGCGCATGCTGCCGACGGCGCGCCCGCTCCCCGCCGTCGAGCCGCCCGGCCACTCGCTGGTCCGCTTCGCCACCTTCGCCGTCGCGGTGGGCGCGATCGCCGCCGCGCTGATGGTCGGCCTCCTCGCGCTCCACGCGCCGCGCGCGGTCGCCCTCGCGCTGCACGCGCTGGTGACGACGGCGGTGGTGGGGTTCCTCGCCGTCCGCTACTTCGGCCCGCGCGGCGCGCGCGCCCCGCTCCCGACGGCGCTCGCCTTCGCCGCGCTGGCGGCGCTCGGCGAGAGCTGGATCACCGTCGCGCTCGTCTTCGTGACGACGTGGGCCGTCGGCGCGATCTCGTCGATGCGCGGCATGCCGAAGGCGCCCCCGAAGGCGCCGCCGCTCGCCGCGCACTGACGGTGGCGGACCGCATTTTTTCCCACTGAGTGACCATCCAGTCATTTTTGCGGTAGGCTTCCCCGCCGTAGGACCAGGACCACAAGCCCTCACGGAGGAGCCCATGACCGAAGCCTTCATCTATGACGCCATCCGCACGCCTCGCGGCCGAGGCAAGAAGGACGGCTCCCTCCACGAGGTGAAGCCGATCTCGCTGGTGACCGGCCTCATCGACGAGCTGCGCGCGCGCAACCCGAAGCTCGACCCCAACCAGATCGACGACGTCGTGCTCGGCTGCGTGACGCCCGTCGCGGACCAGGGCGCCAACATCGCCAAGACCGCGGCCATCGCCGCCAAGCTCCCCGACACCGTCGCCGGCGTGCAGGTGAACCGCTTCTGCGCCTCGGGCCTCGAGGCGGTGAACATCGCCGCGCAGAAGGTCCGCTCGGGCTTCGAGGACTTCGTCCTCGCCGGCGGCGTCGAGTCGATGTCGCGCATCCAGATGGGCATGGACGGCGGCGCCTGGCCGATGGACCCGATGACCAACTACGACACCGGGTTCGTCCCCCAGGGCATCGGCGCCGACCTCATCGCGACCATCGAGAAGTTCTCGCGCGAGGACGTCGATCAGTTCGCGGTCACCTCGCAGGCGCGCGCCGTCGCGGCCTGGAAGGAGGGGCACTTCAAGAAGAGCGTCATCCCGGTGCGCGATCGCAACGGCGTCACGATCCTCGATCGCGACGAGCACGTGAAGCCGGGCACCACCGTCGAGACGCTGGCCAAGCTGCAGCCGGCCTTCGTGATGATGGGCGAGATGGGCGGCTTCGACGCCGTCGCGCTCCAGAAGTACCACTACGTCGAGGCGGTCAATCACGTCCACACCGCCGGCAACTCGTCGGGCATCGTCGACGGCGCGGCGCTCATGCTCGTCGGCAGCGACAAGGCCGGCAGGGCGGCGGGCCTCACGCCGCGCGCGCGCATCGTCGCCACCGCGCTCTCGGGCGCCGACCCGCTCATCATGCTGCTCGGGCCCGGCCCGGCGTCGCGCAAGGCGCTCGCCAAGGCGGGCATGAAGGCGAAGGACATCGACCTCTGGGAGGTCAACGAGGCCTTCGCGTCGGTGGTCATGCGCTTCGAGCGCGAGATGGAGATCTCGCACGACGTCGTGAACGTGAACGGCGGCGCGATCGCCATGGGTCACCCGCTCGGCGCGACCGGCGCGATGATCCTCAACACGCTCGTCGACGAGCTCGAGCGTCGCGGCAAGCGCTACGGCCTCGCCACGCTGTGCGTCGGCGGCGGCATGGGCATCGCCACCATCGTCGAGCGGCTCTAGGAGATATCCGATGACGACTGAACAGACTTCGATCCGCTGGGAGCAGGACGCCGACGGCATCGTCACGCTCACGCTCGACGACCCCACGCAGTCCGCGAACACGATGAACGAGCTCTTCCAGAGGTCGCTGAAGAGCACCGTCGAGCGCCTCCAGGCCGAGAAGGCGAAGATCAAAGGCGTGATCCTCACGTCGGCGAAGAAGACCTTCTTCGCCGGTGGCGACCTCAAGCTGCTGATCCAGGCGCAGCCGTCGGACGCGCCGCGCATGTTCGAGGAGATCCGCGCGCTCACCTCGCGACTGCGCGCGATGGAGACCGTCGGCGTGCCGATCGTGGCCGGCATCAACGGCACCGCGCTCGGCGGCGGGCTCGAGATCGCGCTCGCCTGTCACCGCCGCATCGCGATCGACGACGGCAAGTCGGAGATCGGCCTCCCCGAGGTCACGCTCGGGCTGCTCCCCGGCGGCAACGGCGTCGTCCGCACGGTGCGCATGTTCGGCATCCAGAAGGCGCTCATGGACGTGCTCGTCCAGGGGCAGCGCAACAAGCCGGCGAAGGCCAAGGACATCGGCCTCGTCGACGAGCTGGTGCCCGATCGCGAGACGATGATGGCGAAGGCGCGCGAGTGGATCCTCGCCAACCCGTCGCCGAAGCAGCCGTGGGACAAGGACGGCTACAAGATGCCGGGCGGCACCCCGACGACGCCGTCGCTGGCGATGCAGCTTCCGGCCTTCCCGGCGAACCTCAAGAAGCAGCTGAAGGGCGCCAACATGCCGGCGCCGAAGCTGATCATGGCCGCCGCCGTCGAGGGCGCGCAGGTCGACTTCGACACCGCCGCCAAGATCGAGGCGCGCTACTTCGTCGAGCTCGCGACCGGCAAGGTCTCGAAGAACATGACGAAGGCCTTCTTCTTCGACCTCGGGAAGATCAACTCGGGCCAGAGCCGCCCGAAGGACATCCCGACGTGGACGCCGAAGAAGGTGGGCATCCTCGGCGCGGGCATGATGGGCCAGGGCATCGCCTACGTGACGGCGATGGCCGGCATCCCCTGCGTGCTGAAGGACGTCAGCGTCGAGGCGGCCGAGAAGGGGAAAGCGTATAGCAAGAAATTGGTCGACGGCGCGGTGTCGAAGGGCCGCATGTCGAAGGAGAAGGCCGAGAGCATCCTCGCGCTGATCTCGACGACGGCCGACGCCAAGGACCTCGCGGGCTGCGACATGGTGATCGAGGCGGTCTTCGAGAACCGCGAGCTGAAGGCCAAGGTGACCGCCGAGGCCGAGGCCCACATCGAGGCGGGCGCGCTGATGTGCTCGAACACCTCGACGCTGCCGATCACCGGCCTGGCCAAGGCGTCGAAGGCGCCGAAGAACTTCATTGGCCTGCACTTCTTCTCGCCCGTCGACAAGATGCCGCTCGTCGAGATCATCACCGGCGCCGAGACCAGCCCCGAGGCGCTCGCGCATGCCTTCGATTACGTGCTGAAGATCAAGAAGGTGCCGATCGTCGTCGGCGACAGCCGCGGCTTCTTCACCTCGCGCGTCTTCGGGACGTTCGTGATGGAGGGCGTGGCGATGCTGGCCGAGGGGTACAACCCGGTCTCCATCGAGCAGGCGGCGGCGCAGAATGGGTCGCCCGTCGGGCCGCTGGCGGTCAACGACGAGGTCTCGCTCGAGCTCGGCCGCCACGTGCGCGAGCAGACCAAGAAGGACCTCGCCGCCGAGGGCAAGACCTGGCCGGGCCACCCCGCCGACATGGTGATTGACAAGATGTGCGTCGAGCTCGGCCGGAAGGGCAAGGCCGCCGGCGCGGGCTTCTACGAGTACCCGGCGCCTCCGGGCAAGAAGCACCTCTGGCCGGGGCTGTGGGAGCACTTCGTGAAGCCCGAGCACGCGCGCCCGACCGACGCCGAGTTCCAGGACCTGAAGGACCGCCTGATGTGGATGCCGGTCATCGAGACCGTGCGCTGCCTCGAGGAGGGCGTCCTGCACTCCGTCGCCGACGCCAACATCGGCTCGGTGATGGGCATCGGCGCGCCGCCCTGGACCGGCGGCTTCCTCCAGTTCATCAACTACGTCGGCGTGCGCGAGTTCGTCGCCCGCGCCAAGGAGCTGGAGAAGAAGTACGGCGCCCGCTTCGCCCCGCCCAAGGGCCTCCTCGAAAAGGCCGAGCGCAACGAATCGTACGAGTAGGCCTTCCGCTCACCTCGGCGCGCAGCTCGTACGCGCCCCCGCGATGTAGCGCACTTTCTTCGCAAATCCCCGTCGAACGGTACCTCTGCAGGGATATCATTCCCCTCTAGGCTCGGAGGGCGGGATGAGTGACGACGGCGGCAAAGCCGAACCACAGATTCGGCACAAACCATCACTCCTCGCTCGAAAAATCGCGGATTTTCAAGGCGAACCCGTCGGAGACCGCCGCGGAATGGCCGCCGTCCATGCGGACAAGCAGCAGTACCAGTTGTTCTCTTGATATCGATGTCGTTCAGTTTTGCGTGCACCGCTTCTGCGACCCCGTCGTTTTCAAGGCAGACGAACATGGCCGAAAGACCGCTGTCGAAGCCGATGAGCACCTCGTCGTCGAGGCCCTGGGCGCCAGTGTCGTCGCCGACGGCGTAGCCGAGGAGCTGGTGGATGCCGACCTCGCCGGCGTTGCCGGGGCGCAGCCGCCGTCGCCACGGGAGCCAGACGTCGTCCCAGTAGACGCCGTAGGCGTCGCGCGGCAGCGCCAGCCGCGATCCCATGCGCGCCGCCGAGCCCGGCACCGCGGCCGGCCCCTCGACGCCGATGAACGCCGACGAGTGCGGCGGCAGGTGCAGCTCGGGGAGGACGTCGACGCCGCAGGCGACGAACGGCTCGTCGTCGTCGTCGGGGGCCCACGCCGCCCGCGCGAGCGGCGTCCCCTTCGGCGTGTAGCGCACCGTCGTGTGGTCGCAGAAGCGATCGCTGAACAGCGACAGGAGACCGTCGGCGCGACCGTCGCGAGATCGATCTGCATCACGAACAGGAGCGGCCCCTCGTCGCCGATCGGCCACTCCGCCGCTTCGGGGAGATCGGGCTCGCCGCCGACACGCGTCGCGCCCACGGCCTCGTCCGCCGCGGTCGCCTCGCGCGTCTTCAGCCCGATCGCCGGCTTCAGCAGCCCCGCGATCGCGTCCCGCCACTCTGCCAACCCGGCGCCGTCGATCGCCGCCAGCAGCTCGGCGCGCTGGCGGGCGTGCTCGGTCGTCACGCTCCTCATCCGTCCATGATAGCGCCCCACGAAGGGCGCAAATCTGATACATGGGCGTCACCTGCTAGACTGACGCCGGTTTCCGATGTTGCCGTCCGACGTGCTGTTCCCTCTCCTCATGGAGCGGCTCGAGGAGATCCTCGATCTCCTGCACGAGCGCGGCATCGCCTATTGGTTCGACTGGGGGACGCTGCTCGGGTATCAGCGCCACGCCAACGTCATCCCCTGGGACTACGACGTCGACCTCTGCTTCCTGAAGCCCGACTACGACCGTGTGCTGGCGATGTTCGCCGAGCACGGCGGCCGCATCGGCGCGCTCGAGCTCCAGCCCGACTACTACGCCGAGCGCGAGAGCTGCGCCTTCATCCCCATCGACGAGGATCCCGAGAAGTGGCACGGCATCGACCTCGTCGCCTACGAGGTCCGCGACGGGCGGGTGTGGACGCTGATGAGCCCGGCGCTCGTCGCCAACTACGCCGGCAGCTACGACGTCCCCGAGGGCTGGGTCTTCCCCGAGGGGCGCGGCCACATGCTCGGGCGGCGCGTGCACACCGTCCGCGACGGCGTCGCCTACCTCACGCACCGGTTCGGCGACTGGCGCAAGTACCCCGATGACCAGAAGCCGTCGGCGATCACCGCGCCCCCCTTCTGCGAGGGGATGACCGTCCCCGCGCCGCTCGACGCGCGCCCCTTCACCACCGTCGCCGAGCTCACCCCCGGCGCCACCTGGCAGAAGCGCTCGCCCGGCGTCGACACGATCTGGATCGTCGCCCCCGAGGACGTCGCCGCCCTCGAGGCGCGCGGCGTCCCGCGCGCCGCGCTAGACAACAAATCCTTCACCGCGCTGGTCCACCTCGCCGATCGCGCGCTCTGGGGGCGCGTCGTCGTGGTCAGCCTCGGCGAGGGCGACGCCGTCGAGCTCCCCGCCGGCGCCTGGGTGGGCGCGCCGCGCGTCGCGAGGACGGCGTCGTGACTAGCCTCTGGCCGGAGGGTGGTCCGTCGGAGGACACGGCGCACCAGCTGCTGATGTCGCACCTCGAGGAGCTGCTCGATCTGTTCGACGCCGCGCGCGTCGCCTACTTCCTCGACTGGGGCGCGCTCCTCGGCATCTATCGCCACCGCAACCTCATCCCCTGGGACTACGACGTCGACGTCGGCCTGCTCCAGGAGGACTACGACGCGGTCGTCGCGCGCTTCGCCGCGGCGGGCGGGCGCATCGGCCGCCTCACGCTGAAGCCCGACTACTACGGCGAGCCGCGCGCGACATGCTGCATCCTCTTCGACGCCGACCCCGAGGGCTGGATCGGCATCGACCTCGTCGCCTACCGCGTCACCGACGGCGTCGCGCGCCACCAGATGTCCGCCGAGCTCCTCGCGCGCTACGAGCCAAGCGAGTACGACATGCCGGCCGACGTCCTCCTGCCGCTCGCCCGCGCGCCGCTCCTCGGGCGCGGCGTCCTGGTCCCCGGCCGCGCGCTCGCGCGCCTCGAGGCGATCTACGGCGACTGGCGCCGCCTCCCCGACGGGCGCGTCCACGACGCGCGCACCACCCCCGCCTTCCGCGACCTCGTGCGCTCCCCCGACGGCAACTACACCTGGCGCGGCGAGCCCCCCGCCGCGCTGTGGGTCGTCGAGGACGCGCCCGCGCCGCTAGACAAGAATTCCTCGTTCACCGCGCTGCTCTTCGCCGACGAGCGTCGCCTGTGGGGCCGCCCCCAGGTCGGCCTCGTCGCGCCGGGAGAGCGCGTCGTCGTCCCCGCCGGCGCGCAGGTCGTCGCCCGCCCGTTCCACCGCACCAGACTGGAAGGCCATTCGGTATGAGCTCCAACTATCTCGCCCCCGTCACCGTCGACCTCTCGCAGCCCGGCGCCGTCGTGCCGCCGCTCGGCGACGCGCCGCTCCTCGTGCGCGGCCTCGGCCTGCCGACGCCCTCCGCCGACAAGGTGCTGGCGCTGCTCGGCGACTCCAAGCTGTGGGCGATCGAGCCGCCGAAGTACGACTACGTCGAGATCCCGGCGACCGAGTACTTCTCGAAGTTCGCCGCCGGCATCGAGCACCGCAACATCGTCGACAGCTACCTCCTCGAGGAGAAGTTCGAAGCCGTCATGCCGGTGCCGCGCTTCATCGAAGAGTCGGACCTCCTCCGCGGCGACGCGCGCACCAACCACTACCGTCGCTGCCTGGTGATGACGCCGGCGGGCGCCTACACCGCCTATCACGCTGACGCCTACGGCATCTCCGGCTGGCTCTACCTGTGCGAGGGCGAGAAGGAGTGGGAGTTCTTCCGCGCCGGCGACACCGCCGCGCTCTACGACCCCGTCTCGAACGACTACTACGACGACCAGATCCGCCCCGCCCCGCCCGAGCGCCGCGCGCAGCTCGACGCGCTGCCGCGTTATCGCTTTACACAAAAGGCCGGCGAGCTGGTGGCCATCCCCTCGGGCGCGATGCACCGCGTGTGGACCCACGCGCCCAGCCGCGGCTGGGGCGGGAGCTGGCTGCCGCCGTCGCAGCTCGGCCTCGGCCTCGCCTTCCGCCGCTTCGAGCTCTCGCACTGGGAGCCGGGCACGCTCGACTTCTTTTCGTTTGTCGACGATCTCTGCGCGCGCCACGCCGGCGCGCCCTGGGTCCCCTCGACGCGCGCCGTCCTCACCGAGATGCGTTCGTGACCCGACGCCCCCTCACCGCGATCATCCTCGCCGCCGGCTACGCGCGGCGCATGCGGCCGCTCACCGACGAGACCCACAAGACGCTGCTCCCCGTCGGCGACTCGACCATCCTCGGCCGCATCCTCGACGGGCTCCTGGCCATCGGCGTCGACGACCTGGTGATCGTCACCGGCTATCGCGACGCCGACCTGCGCGCCTTCGTCGCCAGCCACCGCGCCGCGCGCTAGTCCGCTTCGTCCACAACGCGCGCTACGCCACGACCAACAACATCGTCTCGCTGTCGCTGGCCTTCGACGTACTCGACTTCAAGCGCGACATCGCCCTCATCGAGAGCGACCTCGTCTTCGACCCCAAGGTCCTCGAGGCGCTGCAGGCCCCCGGCGACGACAACCTGGCGCTCGTCGACCGCTACCACGCGGGCATGGACGGCACCGTGGTCTCCGTCGACGACGGCCTCATCTCGCAGGTCTTCCCGCCGCACCTCCAGGGCGCGAGCTTCCGCTACGACGACAAGTGGAAGACGCTCAACATCTACCGCTTCGACCGCCGCTTCTGCCGCGAGCGCTTCCGCCCGCTCCTCGCCTGTTACGCCAGCTACATCGACAACAACGCCTACTACGAGCTCGTCCTCGGGATGCTCGTCAACATGCAGCGCGAGCGCATCCGCGCCGTCGAGGCGCACGGCGCCTGGGCCGAGGTCGACGACCCCAACGACCTCGCCGCCGCGCGCTTCACCTTCGAGCCCACCGAGCGCGTGCGCATCCTCGATCGCGCCGCCGGCGGCTACTGGTCGTTCGACGTCACCGACTTCAATTACCTGCGCAACCTCCACTTCCCGACGGACGGCATGATGGCCGCGCTGCGCGAGGCGCTGCCGCAGCTCCTCGCCAGCTACGGCTCGTCGCAGCCGGTGCTCGATCAGAAGCTCGCCTGGCACCTCCTCTGCGATCCGCGCCACGTGCGCGCGCTCCACGGCGCGTCGCAGATCTTCCCGCTCCTCCCGCAGCTCCTCGGCGATCGCCCGGTGCTCGTCCCGAAGCCCACCTTCGGCGAGTACCGCCGCGCCTTCCCCGGCGCGCCCACCTACGACGATTGCTTCGCCATCGACTTCGAGGCCGTGGTCGCACGGGCGTCGCGCGGCAGCGTGGTCGTCGTCGTGAACCCCAACAACCCGACCGGCACGCTGGTCCCGAGCGCGACCCTCCACGCGCAGGCGGCGGCGCGCCCCGACGTCACCTTCTTCGTCGACGAGAGCTTCCTCGATTTCGCGCGCGAGCCGTCGCTCGTCGATCTGTGCGGCGCCCAGCCGCGCGAGAACGTCGTGGTGTTGAAGTCGCTGTCGAAGACGCTCGGCGTCCCGGGGCTGCGGCTCGGCTACGTCTACACGCAGAACGAAGCGCTCCTCGCCGCGATCGACCGCGCGCTCCCGATCTGGAACCTGAGCGGCCCCGCCGAGCACTTCCTCGAGCTGTCGTTGAAGTTCCGCCCCGAGCTGGCGGCGTCGTTCGTCCGCACCGAGGAGGATCGCCGCGATCTCGTCGAGCGCCTCGCCGAGTGCCCGGCGGTGCGCACCGTCCACGAGGGGCGCGGCAACTTCGTCCTCGCCCGCCTCGACGGCGACGACCCGGCGCTGGCCGCGCGCATGACCGCCGCGCTGATCGAGCGCCACCGAATGTATGTCAAAGACGTGAGCGCGCGCCTGACCCACGCGCCCGGGCCGTGGCTGCGCCTGGCGGTGCGCCTCCCCGAGGAGCACGCGCGCCTCGCCGACGCAATTCAGTCAATCGCAAATTCGGCGACCACCGGGAAGTGATCCGAAGGGAAGCGCGGGCCCCCCAGCCACCCGCGCTCGACGTCGCGCACGATCGCCGCGCGCACCACGCGCAGCGACGGCGACGCGAGCACCCAGTCGATGCGGCGATCGGGCGGCACCGGCCGTCCGGTGAAGCCGTGGAAGGTGTAGGCCGCCTCGTCGTGGTCGGCGCCGCCGGCGGCGAGGAAGCTGTCGACGAAGCCGGCCGCCAGGAGCTCCGCGTGGAGCGCCTCACCGGCGTTGGCGTTGAAGTCGCCCGCGAGGATCGCGCGCGTCGACGGCCAGCCGAGGCGCCGAAGCTCGTCGAGGATCGCCGCCACTCCGGTCGCGCGCGCCCGCGGCGACTCGTGATCGAGGTGCGTGTTGACGACGATGAGGCGCCGGCCGTCCACGCGAGCGACGCAGAACGTCGCGCCGCGCGCCTGACGAGCGCCGTCGAGCGCGATCGCGCCCTCTTGCTCGATGGCGACCGCGCCGCGGTCGACGAACAGCGAGTTGTAGACGGAGAGCGGCCACCGTCCGGTCGGCACTCCGCGCACCCGCGCGTGGCCGCGCAGCGCCGCGCCCAGCTCGTGCTCGACGGGCCGCATGACCTCCTGCGCCGCCAGGATCGTCGGACGATGCGCCGCGAGCAGCCGTCGGACGCGCCGCCGCCGGAAGGGCCACGCGTCCCACCCGTCGGGCGAGAGCGCGCCCCGGACGTTGAACGACATCACCCGCAGCGTCGGCGCCACGCGCCCAGAGTAGCAGTTGTCGCGCGCCGCCCCGTCGTGGAAGATGGGTCTCGACATGCGCGGGTCGCCCTCGTCGCACGGTCGGCTCCGCGCGCTCGTGATCGGCCTCCTCCTCATCACGTCGAACGCGGCGGCCTCCGTCGCCGACATCTATGCCGTCTCCAGCCTGGTGGTCGTCGTCGGCCAGCGCTCGCTGCTCGGCCTGTGGATCATCGAGGCCCTCCTCGCGCTCACCTTCGCGATGGTGATGGCGTCGGTGATGCGCCACGTGGCGCCGCGCCGCCTCCTCCTCGCCACCTGGCTCCTCGCGGCGGCGGCCTACGCGGTGCTCGGCGTGGTGTTCCTCCTCGGGCCGCGCGGCGGGACGACGCTGGTGGTCCTCGGGATCATCGACAAGCTGCAGGTGAACGTCGTCTACTTCGCCGCCTGGGCCTACGCCCGCGAGCTCTTCAACGTCGACGAGACGGTGCGCTACTACGGCGCGATCAACGCGATGAGCTTCTTCGGCAGCCTCGCCGGGACGGCCGTCGGCGGGGCCAACTTGAAGAGCGGCCTCGGCCCGGCGCCGGCGATGTTCGGCGTGGCGGTGCTGTTCGTCCTCGGCGCGATCGCGCTCGGGCCGCTCCTCAAGCTGGCGGCGCGCACGCCCGGCGAGGGGGCCGCGGCGTCGACGACGGAGGCGCCCGAGCCCGAGCTGCGCGCGGTGCAGCTCCGCGCCGCGCTCGGCTACATCGTCCGCTCGCCGATCTTTTTGTGTCTAGCGCTTTTGGGCATCGCCAACGGCTGCGGCTACACCGTCCTCGAGTACGAGGTCATCCGCCGCCTCGCTGCGCGCACCGCCGGCCAGGCCGATCCGCTGGGCGGCTTCGGCCTCCTCTTCGCCGGGCTGCGCGTCGCCCAGCCGCTCATCTACTCGATGGTCGAGCTGACGATCACCTCGCGGCTCCTCCGTCGGGTGCGCGTCTCGCGCGTCTTCTTCTCGGCGCCGACGGCGGTGACGCTGAGCCTCGCGCTGTTGGGGTACGCGCCCTCGGCGCTGCTGGCGCTCGCCGGGTCGTGCCTCCTCCAGGCCGCCTTCGCCGTCGAGACCCAGTCGGTCTCGGGCATCGTCGCCGGCCTGGCCCCCGACCTCCGCGCCACCGTCGGCGTCGTCGCCACCAGCATCTTCTACCCCATCGGCTACATCACCGGCTCGGCGCTCCTCTGGGTCGGCGAGCGCCTCGGCGGCGACCTCATGCGCCCGACGCAGCTGGGAGTCGGGTTGACTGCGGGCCTCGTCGCGCTCGCGACGGCCATCCGCCTCAATCGCACTGGAGTGCGCCTCGCCTTCACCGATCGCCGTTGATCATTCGCGACGCTTCCTTTTACACGGAGGATGGAGGACGAAGTTCAGACGGAGATTGTTGTTTGTTCAAACAATACTCCGTCCGTCCTCCCCTCTCCGTACTCCGTGTAAAAGGAAGCCGTACGTCAATCGCCGACGCTACAACCCTGCAAGCCGCTTGATGTGCGGCGCCAGCTGATAACGCCTCAGCACCTCACGATCGATGTGCTTGGCGCCGCGCACATTGCCGATGCACTCCGGTGCCCCGCACCAGCAGGCGAAGGGCTCGGCCATGTCCCACTCGGTCGACGGATAGAAGAAGCTGAACTGCTCGCCGGGCGCGATGTCCCGGATGACCAGCAGCCGCCGGTTCGGCAGATCGAACGTCAGGTTCGGCGCGCAGCTGTGCGACATCAGCCGGAGCGCCGTCGGCAGGATCTCGCCGTGGACGTCCTCGTCGATCTCCAGGCTGTAGCGTTTTTTCTCGATAGACGGAAATCGATGTCGCACAGCACCTCGCCGGCGCGCCGCGGCAGCGACGACTGCAAGATGAAGTGCTCCTCGTCGCGCCGGACGATCTCGAGGCCCAGCCGCGCGTTGCGCGCGCGCGCCTCGGCGACGTAGTCGCTGACGTGATCTCCGTAGACAGAAATCGGCGCCGTCAGGTGGTCCCACCCGGTGAGCGCGCCGCGGCACCCCGCCGTCAGGCACTGGCAGGGGAACGCCTTCGTCTCCGGCCCGCAGAAGGTCGCGTAGTCGAGCGTCACCGCCTCGTTCTGCGCGATCGCCCGCCGCGCCACCACGTCCAGCCCGTCGAGCCAGGCGTTCGGATCGCAGCTGTGGTTGTAGGGGCGCCAGTCCTCCGGCCGATCGCTCCACATCCCGAAGACGTTCTCGGAGAACGGGAACGCGTACTCGGCGAACCACTGGCGCTGGATCGAAGTGAAGGCCTTCTCGACGTGGCGCCGCGTCACCAGGTGCTGCGGCCGCTCCTCCAGGCGATCGATCACCTCGCCCGGCGCGAAGGCCCGCACCGCGTGCACGCCGAAGCCGCGCCCCCGGGCTGTGCCGGATCGCCAGCGTCGGGCGGTTGCGATCGCGGCGCTGGAGGCTGCTGGCGATGAGGTGCTTGAGGAAGGCGCGGTGCCCGCCCGGCTCGGCGGCGAGGATGAAGTCGGCGCTCCCGTACGCCCCCTCGGGATAGAACACGCCGCACATCGGGTTGATCTCGAGGAAGTGCACGTCGCCATTCTTGTCTACGCGAAAATCACAGCGCGCGAAGCCCGACCCGCGCAGCCCGCCGAAGACGCGCGCCGCCGCGTCCTTCAGCTTCGCCGCCAGCGCCGCGTCCTCGACGGCGCGCCACTTGATGCTCTCGTAGTCCTTCCACTTGAGGTCGAAGTGCTTGAAGTTCTCGGGGGCGCCGAGCAGGCACTCGAAGGGCACCAGCGCCCAGGCCTCCTCGGCGACGCCGGGGCGCGCCTCGGTGACCAGCACCGTCGCCTCGCCGCCGTCGATGAACTCCTCGACGAGCGCGCCGCCGTACTCCGCGAACATGCGCGCCACCTGCGCCTCGAGCTCGGCGACGTTCGTCACCCGCGACGCCGGCGTCAGCCCGATCGACGAGTAGCTCGACGGATGCTTGACAATAAGTGGAAAGCGCAGCTCCAGCGCCGCGCCCAGCTTGGTGGGGTCGTCGATGAAGGCGAACGGCGGCACGGTCACGCCCGCGTACGACGCCGCCAGCTTCATCGAGTGGCGCGAGGGATCGTAGAAGTCCGACGACGGCCCGGTGAAGGCCAGGCCGAGGCGCTCGAGCGTCTGCACCACCTCGATCCCCGCGCGATCCTCGTCCCACGCGCCGTCGCACAGGTTGACGAAGACGTCGAAGCCCTGCGTCGCCAGCCGCTGCACCTCGCGCACCGCGGTCGCCTTGTCGAGGAACGCCTGGTGCCACTCGTGCTCGGGGAGGAAGCGCGCCGGCTCGCTCGCCGGGTCGTACCCCTTGAACGCCGACGAGGACTGTTCGTACGAGGGGTGCAAAACACAGATGCGCATCGGGTGCACGATACCGCGCAGCCCCGCCCAGTCAAACGAGTCTCGTCGCGGTATCCTCGAGGTCAGGGGGGATGCGATGAGGCAGGTCGCGGTGCTGGGGGTGATCGCGGTGGGCGTGGCGGCGGTGTGGGCGGGCGCGGCGCGGGCGGAGCGGCAGTGTCCGCCCTGCGGACCGCAGTACTGCCTGGGAGATCCTGTCTATCCGAAAGCCCTCGCCTGGAAGAAGGCGCGCCTGCGCCGCTTCGGCTACCCCGAGCGCCTCATCGCGCTCCTCGATCGCGAGGCGCCCTGCGTCGGCTGCGTGGTGACCGCCCCCGACGGGTTCCACATCCAGATCGTCTACGACGACAAGCGCTCCATCTCCCTCGGCTGGACGCGCGCGCTCGAGCGCCAGGTGCGCGACGACCTGCGCGCCGGGCGCATCAAGGCCTTTTTCATCATGAACGCCGCGCACGCCTGCGCCTGCTGCGGCACCAGCGACGACTACACCAAGCGGCGCGACTGGAACGAGCGCCTCGACGTGAACACCGATCTGACGATCGGCTACAAGAGCCCGTCGGAGCTGGGCCCCGATCCCGACGATCTGAACGAGCCGGAGGTCGATCCCGAGGCGGAGCTGAACACGCCGCCGCCGCCGGTGCCGACGATCCCCGAGCCGCGCGAGGCGCACCCGCTCTGCCCGGCGTGCCAGAAGGAGGCCGACGAGCTCAACTCCTGGCGGCGGCGCGTCGTCGACGAGGAGCGCGAGGTGGCGCGGCCGCGGCGCGAGCTCCTCGAGGCCGAGCGCAACGCGCGGCGCGCGCACAACCAGGCCATCCGCGAGCACGTCGAGAAGGGACGCGCGTCGAAGGCCACGCGCGAGCGCGTCGACGCCGCCGCCAAGCAGGTCGCCGGGGCGCGCGCGATCGCCGACAAGCGCGCCGGCGACCTGGCCATCGATCAGCGCATCACCGAGGAGAAGGAGGCCGAGCTCCTCGCCTGCCAGCGCGACAAGTGCGAGCCCAAGCCGCAGACGGCCGCGCCGCCGCCGACGACGCCCCCGGCCACTCCGCCGCCGCGCACCGGCTGGCGCCCCGACGGCGCGGTCGGCCTCCAGGTCGGCGGCAGCTTCGGCCTGAAGGACGCCGATCACCAGATGGTCGTCGGCCTCGTCGCGATGCTGCGCGTGTTGCCGCGCGATCTGCGCGGCTACCTCGTCCTCGCGCCGTGGGTCGCCTTCTTCGGCGGGTCGGTCACCTTCGGCCTGCCGATCGGCTTCCAGTACGACTTCGCGCTGCCGCGCCTCCCGACGCTGTTCGTCTACGCGCGGCTCTCGCTGGGCTACGTCGCGCAGTGGTTCTCCGCCGGCCCGCTGACCGTGCGCGCCGACTCCGCGCTGCTGGTCCCCGAGGCCGGCCTGCGCTGGGACCTCGCCCGTCGCTGGACGCTGGCCTTCGACGCCATCAGCCTGCCGCTCTACCTCAGCGATCGCACCGTCGCCGTCAGCTACCGCCTCGCGATCTGGGGCGCCTTCCGTTTTTGATGGACAGGAATGAATGCCCGCCCTCCCCGCCCCCGGCAAGACCGTCCGCGTCATCGGCTTCGACGACGCCCCCTTCGCGCGCCACCGTCGCTACGCGCGCGTGGCGCTCAACGGCGTGGTCTGCGCCAACACCCGCTTCGAGGGGATGGTCCACGGCACCATCTTGAAGGACGGCCTCGGCGCCACCGACGAGGTCGCCCGGCTGCTCGTCGGCGGCAAGTTCCTCCCGCAGCTCCACCTGGTGCTGCTCGACGGCCTCGCCTTCGGCGGCTTCAACCTCGTCGATCTGCCGCGCCTCGCCGCCGCGCTCGATCGCCCCTGCGTGGCGGTGATGCGCAAGCGCCCCGATCTCGACGGCGTCGAGCGCGTGCTGGCCGACATGCCGAGCGCGCGGCGGCGCCTGGCCATCCTCCGCCGCGCCGGCCCGATCCACGACGCGCCGCCCTTCCACTTCCAGGTGGCCGGCGCGACCCCGTCGGAGATCGCGCGGCTCCTGCCGCGGGTGACCGATCGCGGCCACGTCCCCGAGGCGCTCCGCCTGGCGCACCTCATCGGCACCGCGCTCGTCACCGGCGAGAGCGGCAAACGCGCTTGACAGAAATGCCGGCCGGTCAGGTGGCGGTGCGGCGCAGCGAGCGATCGAGCGACAGCGTCACCGAGCCGCGGACGGCGATGAGCAGGAAGACGAAGCAGTAGAGCACCGCCATCTCCCCCTTGTTGACGACCGGCAGCCACTTCCACCCGGCGAAGGCCAGCTTCCAGTGGAACTGGACGTAGGCGACCGCCATCGTCCCCGACGCGAGCAGCGCCGCCACCCGCGTGAAGAGGCCGAGCGCGATCGCCGCGCCGCAGACGAGCTCGATGATCCCGCCGACCCACAGCTGCGACCCGAAGGCCGGCCGCGAGGTGGCGCCGAGGAGGCCGAAGATCTTCTGCAGGCCGTGACACGCGAACATCATGCCGGCGATGATTCGGAGGGCGACGAAGACGGGGCGTTCGAGCGACTCGATGCGCATCGCGACAGCTATACCGCGATCAGAGCCCCTTGGCCTTCCTCCAGCGCTGATCGCGCCGCATCTCCAGGTCCATGAAGGCGTTGACGCGCGACTCGACGAGCTCGCGATCGGCCGACTTGCCGACGGCGCGGCCGGCCACCTCGGCGTAGGTCTCCCAGAACTTGCGCTCGAGCGCCAGCCACTGGTCCATGCTCTCGATGGGCTCGGGGGCCCAGTTTCGCGCGCGGCGCCAGCGATTGACAGAAATTCGGAAGCGCTCGATCTCGTGGCGGATCGGCAGCGCCGCCTCCTGCCCGAGGGCGTGGCCGCGCCCCTCGAACAGCGCCGCCGCCGTATCGGCCATCACCTGATTCACGGCGTTGCAAAACGGGCATTTGACCGAATGCGATTCGTGGCGATTCGGGACCTTCAGCTCGCCGCCGCAGCCGACGCAGGGGACCGGCTTCTGCATCGCCGCCTGCGCCCGCGGCTCGAGGGCGCGATAGAAGCTCGCCTGCATGCGCGCCTCGAAGAGGTCCCAGGCCGCCGACAATTCTTGTAAAAAGTCCTCCTTCCGATCGAGCCCGCGATCGAGGAGCTCGCCGCCGATCTCGGAGAACTTGGGCTCGACCTGCTTGTCCCAGGTGTCGCCCACCTTCGTCTTCAGCTCCTCGATGCGGAAGCGCAGCCCCGACAGCGCGTTGCCGAGCGGCATCACGTCGTCGGGGTAGGCCTGGATGAGCTCGGCGATCCCCGCCTCGGCCTCGGCGAAGATCTCGCGCTGTCGCTCGCCGATCTTCCCGAGGAACCCTTCCCAGCGATTCCACAGCTCCTGGCTCATTCGTTCGCCCCCTCGTCCTGGTCGGGGCCGCGGAAGAGATCGCCGCGGCAGTAGCGGCACTTGAAGTCGCGCGCCTTCTCCTGCGGCGCGCCGCACGATTTACAGATGGCGACGAAGCGATCGCTCCACTTGAACGCCGTCCAGAACTCCTCGTTCACGCTGGCGGTGGCGTTGGCGAAGAGGTTCCCCAGGAGCTTCGACTTCGGCTTCTCGGGCGGCAGAAAGGCGGCGTGCGCCCGCTGCTCCTCGTCGACGACGCGGGTCAGGCGGTGCCAGAGCGCCGTCGCCGCCGGGTCGGCGTGGAGGATCGCTTCGCATTCGACGGCGCACTGAATGACGAGCGCGTTCACTACCGCGCGCACATTCGCGATAGACGGAAATTTGGCGGGCGCCTGCGCGGTGATGCGATACCGCGCCAGCACCTCGCCCCATTTGCCTTCCGTGCGCGCGTGCTCGCGCACGAACGCGAGCTCACGATCGAGCGTCGCCTCGAGCTCGGCTGCGGTCGCCATCGGGTCTAGAACTGGATGTCGCTGTCGCTGCCCGTCGACGCGTTGGCCGCCCACTTCTTTTCGTATTCGGCCGACTTGGAGTTATAGGCGTTGAACTTCGGGATATCGGCCATCATCTGCGTCATCCACCAGGTCGACGCCGACGACCAATCGGCCGCCACCATGTTGAAGTGCTTCTTGAGGAGCGCGTTCACGTCCTGCCCGGTCTTCGCCCAGGCGGCCATCGCGCCCTGGATCTCGCACAGCTTCTCGAACGAGATCGGCTCGCCGCCCGCCGCCGCCGCGCCGTTGTAGTTCGTCGCCGCCGCCGCCGCGCCCGCCGCGCCGTACTGCCCCTGACCCGAGGTCATGAAGGCCTTGCCGTAGATGCCGGCGATCGTCGCCGTCGTGTCCTTCGACATGCGATCGTTCCACACCTTCGAGGCGCGCTCCCACGTCGGGAAGTCGAGGTTGTTCGCCGCCAGCAGCTTCATGAGGTCCGGCTGCGAGATCTGCTGCGCGATGCGCGCGGCGATCTGGGCGTAGAGCTCGACGGTGACGCCCTCGACGGGCGCGAGCAGCTCGGGGTTCGCCTGCGCGAAGCCCGCCTGCTTCTGATCGCGGCGGCGCGCGTCCGCGCGCATCATCGCGGACATGTATTCCTGCGAATCGATGACGCAGTCGCCGAGGTTCGGCCCGTGCGGCGTCGCGAAGTATTTGAGGACCGTCGCCTCGACCCGGTAGTACTCACCGACGGACTTGTAGCCGAGCTCGAGCAGCTTCTTCTCCGCCTCGAGCGGCTGCCCCTGGTGCAGCTCGTCGAACTCGCGCGAGTGCACGCACCACTCCTCGAGGCGCTTGTCCTGCGGCACGTTCGCGAGCGGCCCCCACACGTCCTTCCACGACGCGCGCGGCACATCGCGATCCTGCCGATTCACCCACAGCGCGTCCCCATCCTCCTCGATGAGGTCGGCGCCATCCGACGACTTCACCACCTTGGCGTTGTCGCCCGTCCCGTGCACGTGGATGTTCTCGGCCCCCTCGACGTCCTCGAGGCCGCTCACCGCCTGATTCTTGATCTTCTCTTTGTCGCCCGCCGTCAGCGCCGGCGCCGGCGCCTCCTGCGCGTCGTCCTTCTTCATGCCGAGCAGGGAGAGGATGAAGTCGATGATCTTGCGCAGGAGGCCCATGGATGTCGCTCCTTCTTGGGTTGGAAGGAACGACAGTATCAGGTCGAACCGGTCCGTGACCAGTCCTCCGTGAGAGGATCTCGTCGACGACATCGACACTCTCGGCGACGACGGACAGGGTCACACCGCGGATCGGGCGACCCGCGACTCACATAGATGTCTACTGCCAATTCGCCGGCGCGGCGACGAAGCCCACGCCGACGCTAAGCGCGTCCTTGACGCCGTCGCCGCGCGGCGCCCAGCCGCCGTTCGCGTCGAAGAGATCGACGTCGGGCTTGAGCTGATCTTTGAGGGTCGCGCTGTTGGCGACCTCGCAGTCGGCGATCTGGCCGTCGCCGGCGGTGGCGCCCGCGCAGCCGCCGACGTCGAAGAGCGTGCGGATGGTCTGGCTCGTCGACGTCGAGGGGTTCGTCATGAGGTAGCTGCGGAACGACTGCGCGATCGACGGCACCACCACCGACGAGACGTCCTCGGCGCGGATGGCGCCGTGGAGCTCGCCGCTCATGATCCCGGTCGTGCTCACCTGATACTTCACGTGCGCCCCGACGAGCGTCACCGCCGCGCCCGTCCCGAGCGGCAGCACGAACGGCATCGTCGCCATCGCCGTCGCGCGCGCCGTCGCCGTCGACTCGAAGGCGCCGCTCTTCGTCGCCCCCTCGAGGATCGCGGAGGCGATCGACGAATCGAGCGCGAAGGTGAGCCCCGGCGGCGGCGCGATCCCGATCGACGAGCCGCGCTTCCAGACGCTGCGCGCGACGGCGTCATTGGTCAGCGCCGCGTCGTTGCCGAAGTGCGCGATGAGCTCGACGAGCTGGCCACTGTCGACGCGCGCCGACAGCACGTTCGACCCCAGCGCGTTCGACGACAACGTCGCCCGAATCTGCCCCACCTGATTGTCGTTCCGCCCATCCCCATCGAGGTCGTACGCAAACTCATTGACCCCGCGCGGCTCATCGAACCGCGTCACCACGAACCGCGCCGACTTCGCGAGCCCCCCGCTCTCGTCGACGGGCGCGAGTCGCGCATCCGCCGTCGCCAGATCCGCCGGCGCTCCGCCATCCTCCCCGCCCCGCCGCCGCGAATCGCCACACCCCACCGCCGCGTTCAGCACGACGAGGACGAAGACCACGCGGAACGAACACCTCATCCCCGCACCTTACCGCATCGCTGAACGCGCACCGAAACCACTCGCGAGCACAGGTCGTATGCGGTGGTGGAAAGGAGCCTCCCATGCACCGACTTGGTTTCATCGTCCCTGCGTTCGTCCTCTTCACCACGCCCGCGCTCGCCGCCGATTGGGGCAGCGCCGCCGACGCGCGCGCCTGCGCCGACCTCGCGAAATGGAGCGGCCCGGAGTGTCAGGGCGAAATCGCCAAGCGCACCAAGGCCTGCCTCGCCGACGACGACATGCAGCTGGATCTCGGCAACGTCGGCTACACGCCGTCGGCGCCGAACGACGAGGGGCGCGCGCTCTGTAAGAAGCAGGCGACGAAGGAGATCCAGAAGCAGCTCGCCGGCGCGAGCGCCGAACAGGCGGCCTCGTCGAAGGCCGAGAAAGAGGAGCAGGCGGCGCTGCAGACGCGCGAGCCGCCGAAGGCCTCGGGGCGCGCGCCCGCCATCGAGAAGATGGTGACCGCCCACTTCCGAAAGCTCTACCCCGAGAAGAAGCTCCTCAAGATCATCCTCGACGGAGACACGCAGTGGCAGATCGAGCGCGCCTCGAACGGCGCCATCACCCATCGCTCGATCTGGGCCACCATCCTCAGCAAGAAGGGCGACAAGTGCGAGGAGTACGGCACCTATTGGGAGCAGCAATACAACGGCCGCACCTTCGCCGGCAGCCTCGAAGAGCACAGAAGAGCACAGCCACGGCGCCGAGGTGCAGCGCGAAATCCTCTGCAGCAAAATCAAATGACCCGGCGTTTTCTCATTTTCCGGTGAAGCGGGCGGCGCGGCGTTCGAGGAAGGATTGGAGGCCCTCGGCGGCGTCGGCGCTCGTGAGGAGCGGCGCGAGATCGCCGAGGAGGCGCGCGGCGGCCTCGCGCTCCGACGAGGCGAGCGCGTGGCGCGACGAGGCGAGCGTGGCGCGCACACCGAGCGGGGCCTGCGCCGCGATCTTCTCGGCGAGCTCGACGGCGCGCGCGAGCTGCTGGCCCGGCTCGACGACCTCCTGGACGAGCCCCACGCGGAAGGCCTCCTCGGCGGTGAATTCGTCGGCGGTCAGCAGCCAGCGCATGGCGTTGCCCCAGCCGATCTCGCGCGGCAGCCGGATGGTCGCGCCACCGACGGGGTAGATGCCGCGGCGGATCTCGATCTGGCCGAAGCGCGTGTCGCGCGCGGCGACGCGCACGTCGGTCGCCAGCAGGAGCTCGATGCCGATGGTGAAGCAGATCCCCTGGACCGCGCAGACGACCGGCTTCGAGACCGGCGCGCCGTCGAGGCCGAGCGGATCGAGCGCGCCCTCGGGCTTCGGGAAGCTGCCACCGGCGAAGACCGGCGTCCACGCGGCGAGGTCGAGGCCGCCGGTGAAGTGCGCGCCGTGCGCGTGCAGCACCGCGCAGCGCAGCTCGTCGTCGCGCTCGAGCTCGCCGTAGGCGCGCCCGATGTCGGCGAACATCTCGACGGTGAAGGCGTTCCGCTTGTCGGGGCGGTTGATGCCGACGAGGAGGACGTGGCCGCGGCGCTCGACGGTGATGTGTGGGGAGCTCATGCGGCGCAGTGTAGCGCCTCGCGCCCCAGCGCGTCGTGCGCCGCCGTCAGCGCCAGCCACGTCCCGAGCGACGCGCCCACGCCGCCCTCGGGCGCGCGCCACCGCGCGATGCGGGCAAAGCCTTCACGCAGGAGCGCGATCCAGAACTCGGCGACGGCGAGATCGAGCGCCTCCGTCGACGCCACGCGCGCCGTGCCCGTCGCGCGCCACAGCTGATCGCGCACGATCGGATCGTAGCGCCGCATCAGCTCGGCGAACGCCTCGCGATCGCCGTCGACGACGACCGCGCGGTGCAGCGCCGCGTCGTCCATCCCGCGCACGTCTGCGACGAACAGACGCGCCAACGCCAGGTCCAGATCCAGATCCGTATCGAGGTCGAGATCGATCATTCGCCGTCATGATGCGGGCGTTCCGGCGCCTCCTTCGGGACACCTACAGGCAAAGCCATCCAATCGAAATCACGTGCGATCCGGCGCGATATTTCCTACGATTTTCCCCGCCGAGCGCGAGCGAACGCCATGACCTGGGTCCCCATCCGCGGCGCCGTGCGCGCCCTCCGCGAGGCCGCGCGCCTCGAGCAGCGCGAGCTCGCCAGGCGCGCCGGCGTCACCGAGCGCACCGTGCGCCTCCTCGAGTCGCGCGCCGCCCCGCGCACCATGCACGCCTCGACGGTGAAGGCGCTCGCCGGCGCGCTCGCCTGCACGCCCGAGGATCTCGCCACCTGGATCGCGCGCGCGCGCCCCACCGCCGACGACGAGGACGACGCCCCCATCGCCGACGGCGCGCTCCCCCGCGCCGCGACGCTCGGCCGCCGCGCCGCCCGCGAGCGCGCGCTCGGCCGCGACGCGGAGACCCTCGCGCTCGCCGACGGCACCACCGTCCCGCTCCTCGGCCCGACGCTGCTCCGCCGCCTGCACATCGCCTGCGCCGCCCACGCCGACCAGCGCCTCGCCATCCGCGGCGTCGCCAAGGAGGCCGAGCCGCTCCCCGCCCGCGCCGCCCCCGTCCTCGACGCCCGCGTCGGCGAGGGCGCCCGCTTCCTCGTCGCCCGCACCGTCGCGCGCGGCGTGCCGTTCTACGTCACCGTCTTTTCGCGCGACCTCGCGCAGACGACGCCGCTCCTCGACGCCGTCGAGCGCGGCGCCCGCGTCACCCTCCTCGCCCGCGTCCACGTCGCGCCGCCCGACCCGGCCACCGACTGGAAGGGATTTTTTGTCTTCGAGAAAAAGCCCAAGCCCCACCCCTTCGCCCTGGTGGTCACCCATGTCCTCTGAGTCAGACGAGAAGCTCGCCCGCCTCGCCGCCATCGCCCGCGCCCGCCTCGGCGACGATGCCGACCCCGCGCACGACTTCCAGCACGTCGCCCGCGTCGCCGCCAACGCCCGCCGCATCGCCGCCGCCGAGGGCGCCGACGTCGAGATCGCCGTCGCCGCCGCCTGGCTCCACGAGCTCTTCAACTACCCGAAGAGCCACCCCGAGTCGCACCGCTCGGGCGAGGTCTGCGCCGAGCACGCCCTCCGCGTCCTTGCCGACGAGGGCTGGCCGCCCGCGCGCGCCGCGCACGTCGCCGCCTGCATCCGCACCCACTCCTTCTCGTCGGGCGTGCGCCCCGAGTCGCTCGAGGCCGCCGTCCTCCAGGACGCCGATCGCCTCGACGCCATCGGCGCCATCGGCGTCGCGCGCTGCTTCGCCACCACCGCGATCATGCGCCGCCCCTTCTACGACCCCGACGACCCGAGCTGCGCGCGCCGCGACCCCGACGACAAGCAGTGGGGCGTCGACCACTTTTACAAAAAATTGCTGCGCCTCCCCGCCTCGCTCTCGACGGCAACCGGCCGCGCGCTGGCCGTCGAGCGTGCCGCCTTCATGGAGAGCTTCCTCGCGCGCCTCTTCGCCGAGATCGCCGCCGGCTGATCGGCCGCCAGCCGCAGCCACAGCCCGTGGAAGGCGCCCGTCAGCCGCGGCGCCGCCGCCACGCACCCCGCCGCCAGCGCGAACCCCGCGATGACGTCGACGAGGTGGTGATAGCGCAGATAAATCGTAGACAGAATCAGCCCCGCCACGAACGGCGCCGACACCCAGAACAGCGCCCGCCCGCCGCGCATCCAGCGGAACCGCCACAGGTACACCAGCGCGATCGTCGACATCGCCGTGTGCAGCGACGGGAAGCAGTCGCGATCGACCTGCTGCAGCGAGCGCCACATGGCCGACGCCGGCAGCGTGATCACCCAGCCCTCGAGCGGCACGCTGAAGCGCTCGGGGAAGGCGAACCGCGGCCCCACCGCCGGCACCAGCATGTACCCGACGAGGCCCAGGTAGAACGCCAGGCTCATCGCCACCCCCGCCTCGCGAAACAGCAGCACGTCGCCGCGCGCGTAGGCCCGCACCAGCACCACCGTCGGAAAGACGAAGAAGAGCGCGTAGCAGAAGGTCATCAGCTCCGTCAGCCACGGCGTCACGATCGCCTCGAGCGCCACGCTGGCCGGCACGCCCACCAGCCACGCGTCCGCCCGCGCCAGCGCGTCGTCGACGGTGTCGGGCCGCACCAGCCGCGTCATGTCGTGGAAATTGTCGTAGACGACAATGATCAGCACCAGCGGCGCCCAGTCGCGCACCAGCACCGCGACCGACTTTCCGAGCGACGCGTGGATGCGCGCGGCCCTGCGGCTTCGGCGCCGCAGGTGCTGCATCACCGCGACGACAACGAAGATCCCGAGCGCGCCGACCGGCATCCAGGTCGACCCCTGGACGCCCCGCAGCGGCGCGTCGTAGACGCAGGCTGCAGCGAGCACCAGCGCGCTGACGACCGCGAGCGCGATCAGATCCGGGCCCATCCAGGCCACCAGCGCGAGCGCGCGCCTCGACCACGGCTTTCTCATGGGGTGCACCTTCAGCAACCCGCGGGCCGCCGCGCCGTGCGATCCCGATCACGCGTCCGGCGTGCGCCGGGTCACGCTCCGACGGGACCGCGTCGAGCGCCTGACACTCCCCTGTCAGGTGTGCGAAAGTCCCGCCATGCAGCAGCATCACCTCGCTTCCCTTGTCGCCCTCCTCGCCTGCTCCCTCGCCACCGGCTGCTCCGACACCGACGGAAACGCGTCGTTCTTGGTGCGCCCGTCGATCAACCAGCTCCACATCACCCACGCGCAGCCCGGCACGACGCTCATCGCCGAATACGAGAGCGGCGGCGAGGTCGCCCGCGGCACCGCCGACAAGCTCGGCAGCCTCGTGCTCCGCAAGCTGCGCCCGGGCGGCTACCGCGTCCGCACCGAGGCCGGCGACGAGCGCACGGCGCGCCTCCTCGTGCGCTCGGCGGGGACCAGCCTCCCGTCACCCGACTTTTACGCTCGACAGAAATTGGTCCCGGCTTCCAGTACCTGACGATGCGCGACGGCACCACGCTGTCGGCCTACGTCACGCTCCCCGGCCCCGTCGAGATGGGCCCCTACCCGACGGTGGTCAGCTACTCCGGCTACGACCCCTCGAAGCCCGGCAAGCCGATCGGCGACTTCCAGTACCTCTGCGACAGCATCCCGTCGCTGTGCGACGCCCCCAACGACCCGGGCGCGCTCCTCGCGTCGTTCTTCGGCTACGCGACGATCAGCGTGAACATGCGCGGCACCGGCTGCTCGGGCGGCGCCTACGACTTCTTCGAGGAGGTGCAGCTCCTCGACGGGTACGACGTCATCGAGATCGCCGGCGCGCAGGACTGGGTCCTCCACCACAAGGTCGGCATGGTCGGCCTCTCCTACCCGGGCATCACCCAGCTCTTCGTCGGCTCGACGCGGCCGCCCAGCCTCGCGGCGATCGCCCCGCTGTCGGTGATCGGCAACGCGCAGACCACGCTCCTCCCCGGCGGCATCCTCAACGACGGCTTCGCCACCGCCTGGATCACCAACGTCCTCGAGCGCGCGCACGCCTACGGCCAGGGCTGGGAGAAGGATCGCGTCGACGGCGGCGACACCATCTGCCAGGAGAACCAGCTCCTCCACGAGCAGATGATCGACAACGTCGCGCAGGCGCGCACGGTCACCTTCTACGACCCCGCCGAGCACGACAAGTACAACCCGACGACGTTCGTCGACAAGATCGAGGTCCCGGTGTTCCTCGCCGGCTCGTGGCAGGACGAGCAGACCGGCCCCTTCTTCACGACGCTGATGGACCGATTCAAGAAGAGCCTGGCGCTGCGGATGACCGTCTACAACGGCGTCCACCCCGACGGGTTCGCGCCGCAGGTCCTCATCGAGTGGCAGCAGTTCCTCGACCTCTTCGTCGCCAAGCGCGTCCCCAGCGACCCCGACCTGATCCGCGACCTCTCGCCGATCCTCTTCAATCAGGTGTTCGGCACCTCGGCGATCCGCCTCCCGCCGGCGCGCTTCAGCGGCTACGCCAGCTACGACGAGGCGCTGGCGGCGTGGAAGGCCGAGCCGCCGCTGCGCGTGATCTTCGAGAACGGCATCGGCTCGACCGACCTCGGCGCGCCGCAGGGCCGCTACGAGCACTCCTTCGCCGCCTGGCCGATCCCCGACGTGAAGCCGTGGCGCCTCTTCCTCCAGCCCGACGGCAAGCTCGCCGACGCGCAGCCCTCGACGCAGAGCGAGTCGGCGTCGCGCTTCGTCTTCGATCCGGGCGCGGGCCAGCGCGGCGTCCTCGCGCCCGGCGGCCGCATCTGGGACAAGGTGCCGGCGTGGCAGTGGCGCGCGCCCGACGCGGGGCAGGCGGTCATCGCCACCACCGAGCCGCTCGCGGCCGATCGGGCGATGGTCGGCACCGGCTCGGCCGACCTCTGGGTCCGCGGCACCGTCGACGACGCCGACGTCGAGGTGACCATCAGCGAGGTCCGCCCCGACGGCAAAGAGGCCTACGTGCAGTCGGGCTGGCTGCGCGTGAGCCACCACGGCCTCGGCGCCGAGTCGTCGGCGATCTGGCCGGACATCACCTACCTCATGAAGGACTTCCTCGCGCTGGTCCCCGGCGAGTGGCGCCTCGTGCGCGTCCCCATCGCCGGCTTCGGCCACGTCTTCCGCAAGGGCTCGCGCGTCCGCGTGATCATCGACACGCCGGGCGACAGCCGCGCCGAGTGGCGCTTCGCCAACAAGACCTTCCTTCGCGTGGCCGACGTCCACTACGACATCGGCCACGACGCCACCCACGCCTCCAGCGTGGTGCTCCCGCTCGTCGACGGCGTGACCGCGCCCGCCGAGCACCCGGCCTGCCCGGGCCTGCGCGGCCAGCCCTGCCGCGACGCCGTCGTCTACACCAACACGCCCGCCCAGTGATGTTCGTCTAGGGTCGGGAAGATTGGCCCGCGTCGTGCGTTCCATGTTCGTGACCATGGACGACGCGCTCCCCGAGCTGTTCTACGAATGCGGCCGCTGCCGCACCGAGAGCCGCATCCCCGACGGTGTGAACCCTGAAGACTACTCCTGGCTGCACGATCGTCGCTGCCCGGCGGCGCACACGAGCTGCCCGAGCTGCAGCGCCGTCGTCCCCGTCCCGTCGGGGATGAGCCCGATCGAGGCCATCTGGCTGCACGAGGACGAGTGCGTCGCGGCGACGGAGGCCGCCTTCGCCTACGCCTGATATCCTCCGGGGGTGGCCCACCCTCCCGACGTCGCCGCGTCCGCCGCGGCGGTGATCTCCCGCTGGGCGCTCGGCGCGCCCGTCTCGCTGTCGCCGCTCGCCGGCGGCCTCATCAACCACACCTTCCTCGTCGAGTCCGACGGCGGCCGCGCGCGCCACGTGCTCCAGCGCGTGCATCCGGTGTTCGGCCCCGAGGTGCACCTCGACATCGACGCCATCACCCGCCACCTCGAGGCGCGTGGGGTCCTGACGCCGCGCCTCGTCCCGACGGCGGAGGGCGCGCTGTGGGTGGCGGCCGGCGACGGAGTCTGGCGCCTGCAGACGTTCGTCACCGGCCATTCGTACGCCCGCGTCTCCGGACCGGCGATGGCCGAGGCCGCCGGCCGCCTCGTCGCGCGCTTTCACGCCGCGCTCGCCGATCTGTCGCGCACGTTCCACTTCCGCCGCGCGGGCGTGCACGACACCGCGCACCACCGGCGCGTCCTCGAGGAGGCGGTGCGCGACGAGCGCGGCCACGCCCTCTACGACGAGGTCGCGCGCCTCGCCGAGGCGCTGTTCGCGGCGCACGACGCGCTGCCGCGCTGGGAGGCGCTCGGGCTGCCGACGCGGGTGGTGCACGGCGACCTCAAGATCTCGAACGTGATGTTCGCCGACGAGGGCGCGACCGAGGCGGTGTGCCTCGTCGATCTCGACACCGTCGCGCCGATGGTGCTGCCGTTCGAGCTCGGCGACGCGTGGCGCTCGTGGTGCAACCCGGCCGGCGAGGACACCGTCGAGACGCGCTTCGAGTTGGCGCTCCTCGAAGGCGCCTGGCGCGGCTACGGCCCAGGGGCGCGCGCCTTCCTGCGCGACGACGAGCGCGCCCAGCTCGTGGCGGGCGTCCTCACCATCGCCGTCGAGCTCTCGATGCGCTTCGCCGCCGACGCGCTCCGCGAGCGCTACTTCGGCTGGGATCCGGCGCGCTTCGCCTCGCGCGGCGCGCACAACCTGGTGCGGGCGCGCGGGCAGCACGCGCTCTACGCCTCGCTCGCCGCGCAGCGCGCCGACGCCGAGCGGGTCATTTCGCGCTAGACACTTTTCCAGGCGGGCGGAAGGCGTCGAGGATCGCGCGGCGCAGCCAGGCGTGCGCCGGATCGTCGCGCATCGTCGACGAGAAGAGCATCGAGAAGCGGAACCCGGGGAGCTCGAGCGGCGGCTCCAGCACCTTGAGCGGCGTGCGCGCGGCCATCCAGCGGGCGAAGCGCTCGGGCAGCGTGAGGACGAGGTCGGTCTCGGCGACCACCAGCGCCGCGGCGGCGAAGTGCGGCAGCGTCAGCACCACCCGGCGTCGGAGGCCGCGCGGCGCCAGCGCCGCGTCGACGGTGGAGCCGGGCAGCCCGCGCGGCGCGACCAGCGCGTGGTCGAGCGCGAGGTAGGTGGCGAGGTCGAGCTTGCGGCGCGCCTTCGGGTGATCGCGGCGCATCACGCAGACCAGGCGGTCCTCGTAGAGGAGCTGCTCGACGAGGCCGGTGAGGTCGCGGAAGAGCGTCCCGATGGCGAGATCGATCTCGCGCGTCTGAATCGCGCGATCGAGATCGGGGCCGACGAAGACGCTGCGCAGGTCGAGGCCCGGCGCCTCGCGGCGGAGGCGCGGCAGGAGCGACGGGAGGAGCAGGATCTCGGTGAAGTCGGTGGTGCCGATGGTGAAGGTGCGCTCGACGCGCGCGGGATCGAAGGTCTGATCGGAGTCGCGCAGGAGCGCGTCCGTCGACGAGAGGAGCTGGGCCAGCGGGCCGGCGAGCTCCTCGGCGCGGGCGGTGGGGCGGAGGGTGGCGCCGGCGCGCACGAAGAGCGGATCGCGGAAGGTGTCGCGCAGGCGGCCGAGGGCGTGGCTGATCGCCGACTGGGTGCGCCCGAGGCGGCGCGCCACCTCCGTCGTCGAGCGCGCGCGCAGGAGCTCGTGCAGGACCACCAGGAGGTTGAGGTCGACACGGGCCAGATGAACGGCGTTCATGATCCGATCATGCGATGTGAGCGCTGGCGATGATAGACAAAAAAACGCCCGGCGGAGGGGCATCCTCCGCCGGGCGGGTGTCGCTCGTGTCGCTCGTGTCGCTCAGGTGCGCGAGGCGATCGCGCGCGCGAGGGCGTCCGGGACGACGCCGTGGTGCGCGGGCGTCAGCGTGAAGCGGCCGCGCCCGTGCGTGAGGCCGGACAGCGCCCCGGCGTACCCGAACATCTCGGCGAGCGGGACCTCGGCGTGGATGACCCGCTCGTCGCCGCGCACGTCGAGGCCGCCGACCGCGCCGCGCCGCCGCAGCACGTCCCCGACCACCGCGCCGACCTCCGCCTCGGGGCAGACCGCCTCGAGGAGCATGATCGGCTCGAGCAGGCAGGGCTCGGCCTCGGCGGCGGCGGCGCGGAACGCCAGCGAGCCGGCCACCTTGAACGCCAGCTCGCTGGAGTCGTTCGGGTGCGTCGCCCCGTCGAGCAGCGCCACGTGGACGTCGACGACAGGGTGGCCTCCGAGGAGGCCGAGCTCCATCGCCTCGCGCACGCCCTTCTCGACGCCCGCGACGTACTCGCGCGGCACCGCGCCGCCGCGCACGCGGTCCTCGAAGAGGAAGCCCGCGCCGCGCTCGGCCGGCCCGACCTCGACGGTGATCTGCGCCCACTGACCGGGGCCGCCGGTCTGCTTCACGTGGCGCAGCTCGCGCCGCACGCGCCGCCGCAGCGTCGTCCGATAGGCCACCTTCGGCGCACCGACCGACACCGCGACGCCGTGCTCGGTGGCCAAGCGCTCGACGGCGATCTCGAGGTGCAGCTGCCCCATCCCGGCCAGCTGGGTCTGGCCGGTCTCGGCGTCGCTCTCGAGGCGCAGCGACGGATCGGCGGCGATCATGCGCCCGAGCGCGACGGCGAGCCGCTCACGATCGGCGGCCGCCTTCGGCTCGACGACGACGCGCATCACCGGCTCGGGGGCCTGGATCTCCTCGAGCACGATGGGCGCGTCGATCGCGGTCAGCGTCTCGCCACCGACGAGCGGCAGCCCGAGCACCGCCCCGATCTCACCCGCCTCGAGGCGCGTGACCTCCTCGCGCTCGTCGGCGAGCAGCTGCACGAGCCGCCCGACCCGCAGCGACCGCCCCGCGCGCGCGGCCCGCACCGTCATCCCCTTCTCGAGGACGCCGCTGTAGAAGGTCAGCTGCCCGTAGTCGTCGAAGACGACCTTGAAGCCGAGCGCCGCGAGCGGCGCCTCGGACGAGGGCTCGCGCTCCCCGCCGTCGACGCCGCGCACCGCGCCGCGATCGCGCGGCGACGGCAGGTAGGCCGCCACCGCGTCGAGGAGCGGCTCGACGCCCCGGTGCCGATAGGCCGAGCCGGCCAGCACCGGGACGACGCGCCCGCGCACCGTCGCCTGACGGAGCGCGCGCTCGAGCGCCTCGGCGCCGACCTCGCTGTTGTCGACGAACGCCTGGAGGATCTGGGGATCCTCGTCGGCGCACGCCTCGACGAGCCGCGCGCGTGCCTCCCTCACGATGTCAAAGAGCGACTCCGGGATCGGGACGACCTCCGGCACGGTCGGCCCTTCACCCGGCCAGCGCAGCGCCTGGCCGCGCACCACGTCGACGACGCCGGCGAGCTCGTCTCCGTCGAAGAGCGGCCAGGAGACGGCCACCGGCCGCGCCCCGAAGCGCGCCGCGAGCTCGTCGAGGCAGCGCCGGAAGTCGGCGCCGCGACGGTCGAGCTTGTTGACGAACACGAGGCGCGGCACGCGGTGGCGGTCGGCCTGCCGCCACACCGTCTCGGTCTGCGGCTCGACGCCAGCCACGCCGTCGAGGACCACCACCGCCCCGTCGAGGACGCGCAGCGAGCGCTCGACCTCGATGGTGAAGTCGACGTGCCCCGGCGTGTCCACGAGGTGGATGCGGTGGCCGCGCCAGTCGCAGGTCACCGCCGCGGCCATGATGGTGATGCCCTTCCGCTGCTCGATCGGGTGGTGGTCGGTGCGCGCCGTCCCGAGGTGGACCTCGCCGACGGTGCGGATGCGACCGGTGTGGTACAGCACGCGCTCGGTCAGGGTGGTCTTGCCCGCGTCGACGTGGGCGATGATCCCGATGTTCCGAATGCGATTTATGTCTAGCATGCGACGACTCATCTGAACGCTCCTGGGTCAAAGCGAGCGCACACGTCGAGCCTTCTGGCTCGCGCCAGCACGGTGCGCACGTTGGCTGTGGTTGGGAGCGCCCGCGTCGGAGCACAGCCGGCGGCGTCAGGCGAGACGCCGCGCGGACGGATGGGCTCCGCCGCGGGTTACAGTGAGACGGGCGTGAAGCAGAAGAGGGAGTAGTCGAGGGCGCGTGAGAAGGGACGCATGGGGAGCCTCGTCCGGCGCAATCTGGGTCTCACGCGGCGATCGTCAACTGGCGTGCTGGTGATGGCGGCGGGCGGCGGCGCCCGGCGCGTCGGTGTCGATCTCCACGTGCTCGACGGGGGACGAGAGGAGCGGCGTCGGCCCGACGAGCCGGCCGACCAGCGCGTCGAAGGGGCCCGAGGTCCGCGCGCGCGGGCCGGGGGTGAGGCGCGACAGCGGCGAGAGCGTCAGCATGCGCGCGATGGTCGGCGCGACGCGCGCGGCCACCCGGGCGTGGCGCAGCGCCAGCGCCGCCCGCCCGACGAGCCAGGCGAGATCGGGCGCGGGGAGGCGCTGCGACATCCCGCTCGCCAGCACGCGCGCGTCGAGGAGCCCGGTGTCGAGGAGCCGCGCCACCGTGCTGCGCTCGAGCCCCTGCGACAGCCGGCGGAAGGCGTCCGCCCCCGCCAGCAGGCCGCCGTACGCGCGGTGGAAGGCGCGCGTATAGTTGTCTAGCACGATGTCCGCGCCGGGGTCGCCGCCGGTGGCGTGCCCGACGGCATCGGCGAGCATGCGCGCGGCCACCAGCCCCATGCCGACGCCGCTGCCGTGCGTGCCGTAGACCTGGCAGGCGGCGTCACCGATGAGCGCGACGCCGCTCGCGCCGAGCGTGGCGTAGGGCCGCCGGAGCGGGATCGCGCCCGCGCCGCCCCAGCGCCGCTCGCCGATCCAGCTCGCGCGCGCGACGAAGCGCTCGAGCAGCGCCGGCCCATTGGGCGCGCCCACCGCCGGGATCGACCCGGTCAGCACGCCGATCTCCGACAGCGACGGCTCGGTGAACAGCGTCAGCGTCGAGTAGCCGCCCGCGATAGACAAAAATGCGATGCCGTCGCCCGGCTCCATCCCGTGCGCCGCGAGGAAGGCGGCCAGCGCCTCGGGGTCGCGCACCGCGTACTGCCCCTCGGCCGCCGAGCAGGTGTCCTCGGGCGCCACGTCGGGGCAGCGCGCGGCCAGCGCCGGCACGCGGCGGCGCAGCGCCCCGGCCAGCCCCGAGGCGTCGACGAAGAGGCGCGCGTGCAGGAGCGTGCCGTCGTCGAGCACCACCGCCTCGACGCGCCCCGCGCCGAGCGTCTCGGCCACCGCGCCGCGCTGCGCCCGCGCGCCCGCGGCCAGCGCCCGATCGCGCAGCCGCTCGACGAGCGCGCGCATGTCGACGTGCGCCCCCTCGGGCTGATCGACGCGCACCGAGGCGCGCGTCCCCGCGACGGTGATGAACGAGCGCCCGCGGTGCGCGCCGCCCCAGCGCTCGGGCGGCGCCGGCCGCGCCAGCCCCGCCGCGTCGAAGCACCACTCGGGCACCAGGTTCAGCCAGCGCGCCCCGCCCTGCGCGCCCTCGCGCTTGTCGACGACGACGACCGACAGCCCGCGCCGCGCGAGGTTCCCCGCCGCCGCCCAGCCCGTCGAGCCGCCGCCCACCACGACGACGTCGATCATCGACGCCGCCCCCGCGCCGCCCGCGGCGCCCACCCGAAGACCGCGAGGTCGATGCCTCCGCTAGACGAAAATTCGACGCCCTCTGCCTCGAGCTTCATGCGCTGGGTCGCGCCTCCGACGGGATCCTTGATGGTGACGTGGCCGACGCCGGCGCGGCGCTTGCCGACGACGCGCTGCCAGGGGACGCGCTTGCCGACCGACGCCATCGCCCACCCGACGAGGCGCGCCCCGCGCCCCAGGCCCGCCGCCTGGGCGACCTCGCCGTAGGTCAACACGCGCCCGCGCGGGATCTTGGCGACGACGGCGAGGATGCGCGCGTAGGCCGAGGCCGCCGCCGCGCCGATCTCGCGCGCCAGCGCCGCGTCCGTCCGCGAGCGCGTCATGGCGGCGGCGAGCAGCCCGCCACCTGATAGGCGTGCCACTCGTGGATGATCGTGTTGTAGCTGGCGGCGGTGACGTCGTAGAGGCGCAGCTGCGTCGTCACCACCGGCGTCGGGAAGGCGAGCTGGTGCGTCCCGCCCGACCCGCCGATGGTCCCGACCTGCACCCAGGTCGTGCCGTTCCAGTACTGCACCTTCGCCGACGCCAGGTTGCGCCCGTTGGTCCCGCACAGCGCCGTCTGCGACTCGGTCGAGACGTAGATCCCGCCGACGCGCGTCGCCTGCGGCCAGGTGAGCAGCGCCCAGGCCCCCGCCGCCGTCGTGCCGTTCGAGATCCAGGTGAAGGCGGTGCAGATCTGCTCGACGCCGTCGACGAGGTTGGCCGGCCCGTACCCGGTGGCGTCGGTGCCGCCGCCCGACGTCGTCGGCGTCGCCGAGCGCGCGACGTTCACGCACCCCGAGTAGCACTGCCCGCCCGAGCAGAGCTGCGTCGCCGAGCAGGGCTGGTTGCAGCCGCCGCAGTGGGCGACGTTCGTCGAGGTGTCGACGCAGGCGCTGCCGCAGCGGGTGGTCCCGCCGCCGCACTGGGTGGCGCAGCTCCCCGTCGTGCCGCCCTGCGGGATGGCGCAGAGCTGCCCCGCGGCGCAGGCGTTGCCGCAGCTCCCGCAGTTCCGCTCGTCGCTGGTGAGGTCGACGCAGGTCATCCCGCCGTCGGCGCCGCAGGGCGTGAGCCCCGGCTGGCAGGAGAGGACGCATTGCCGATTGACACAAATCGATCCCGGCCCGCAGGGGTTGCCGCAGCTGCCGCAGTTGGCGCGATCGCTGGTCAGATCGACGCAGGCCGCGGGCGCCCCGCAGGGCTCGCGCCCCGTCGGGCAGACGGTCGAGCAGGCGCCCATCGCTCAGACCTGCCCGGCGGCGCAGGCGACGCCGCAGCGGCCGCAGTTCATCGGATCGACGTCGGTGTCGGCGCAGGCGTCGCCGCAGCGGGTGGTCCCCCCGGCGCAGAAGAGCGCGCAGCTCCCCGCCTGGCAGACCTCGCCGGGCGCGCAGGCGCGGCCGCAGGTGCCGCAGTTCTCGACGGAGCGCTGGGTGTCGACGCAGGCGCCGTTGCAGGGGGTGGTGGCGCCGGTGCAGGTGGCCGCGCCGCCGCCGCCGTCGGTGGTGGGGACCGCCGGGCTGGCGCAGGCAGTAAGTGTCAAGCAACAAAGGGCGAGCGCGCGCGACATCTCGGACCACCGTACCACGCGCGCGGGCCGCCTCAGCGGGTGACGCGCATCCCGGTGAACTTGGTGCGGACCTCGACGGTGGCGCCGAGCGCGAGCGCCTCGAGCTTGCCGTCCATGTTCACGTCGCCCGCCCACAGGCAGGCGCCAGCGTAGGCGGTCTTCACCGTGCCGTCGCGCATCGACTGCGACGTCCAGTCGTCGGTGGCCGCCGCGCCGCTGTTCACCAGCGTCGCGTGCGCGGAGCTGATCCCGAGGAGCGCGCAGTTCACGCCGTTCGTCGCCACGCCGCCGCCGAGGAAGAGGTCGAAGGCGTCGCCGCCGTCGCTGATCAGGCCGAACGCCTCGGCGCTCTTGGTGGTGAGGGTCCCGGTGCAGACCGGATCGCACTCGGGGTTCGCGGTGCCGGCGCCGCACTCGCTCGACTTCGGCGGGACGAGCTGCCCGCTGCACTCCTGCACCGGGATCTGCACCCACATGCGGTGCTGGTAGGTGGCGTCGCGCTGGTCGACGGTGACCCGATCCGGCCACACCTCGCTCGGGCAGATCACGTCGGGGCGCGCGCAGTCGACGTTGAACGAGAAGGGCGTCCCATTGTGATTGACAGTAAAGGCGCCCCCCTGCGCCGGCAGCGCCTGGTGGTAGACGGCGCCGCCGATGGTGACGTCGATCTCCATCTGCGGGTCGTAGGCGATGGCCCAGGTGCCGGCGACCTGCGGAGCGGCGTCCTTCGAGTTGAAGGTGCAGCCCCCCTTGGCACCCATCGTGAGCGGCAGCGTGCAGGCGAGCGCAGTCAGAAGCCAACGAGTCCGGTCCATCACGGCACCTCCGCCGGTCCGCCATAGCAGGCGGCTTGCCAGACGGTGGCAATCGGCACCCGGCCCGAAATCGCTGGGGATTCTGCGTGTAGGTGTGCGCTCCGCACGCGGAGCGACAACTCCCATTCACGATCGTGCGCGCGATGTTCACGGGATCGCGTGACGCGCTCACACGTAGAACACCCCATGCGCTCTTTTCTTCCGGTCCTGGCGCTCGTGGTGGTGGTGGCAGGGCGGGCGTGGGGTGACGCCTCGGTGCGCCCGACGGGTACGACCACGCCGCAGCCGCTGCCGGCGCGCTGCTCGTACGACGACTCTCCGAACGCGAAGCGACCGCGAACGCGCGATCCGGTGCTCCAGGCGGCGCGCGCGGCGGCCCGCGTGACCGACGCCGACGGGCGCACGGTCGGGCTCCTGCGTCTCGAGCGGCTGGCGAGCGGCACGACGGTGACCGCGCTCGTCGACGCCAAGAGTGGCGCGCAGCGCTGGCGCGTCGACGGGCTGCACACCGGGCACGACGCCGCGGCGGTGCTCGTCGGGGACGGGCAGCTGGTGGTGGCGACGTTCCATCCGTTCGCCTCGGGGTCGCGGCTGTTCGCGCTCGACCTGGCGAAGGGGACGCCGCGCTGGATCGGCGACGTGGTGCAGCTGAACGTGCCGCACAGCGAGTACTTCAACGACGTCACGCTCGAGCGCGAGGGCGACGTGGTGGTGATGCGCGGGTGGGAGTCGGGCGGCTGCACCGAGCAGCGCTTCGACTGGCGCACCGGGCGGCGGCTGTCGGCGACGACGCGGAGGCTGTGGTGAGGGGCGCGGCGCTCGTCGTGACGATGGTGTCGGCGATCGCGACGACGGCCCACGCCGACGTGAAAGCGCCGGCGCCGGTGGGCGATCCGCTCGCGCGCTGCACGATGGAGGATGGGCCGCTCCGGCGCGCCTGGGCCTCGAAGCTCGACGAGAGGGCGCGGGCGGCGGCGGGCGGCTTCGTCGCGCTCGCCGGGATCGGGCGCAGCCACCTCCTCTTGTCGTCGTGGTGGCACGACAAGCCGGCGCGCACCGTGGTCCTGCGCGCGGGCTCGCTCGAGCGCGTCGCGGTCCTCGAGGGGACGCGGGCCGCGGCACTCGTCGAGGACGAGGGCGGGGCGCTGGTCGGCCTGCTCACCATCGACGCCGCCAAGAACCGCGACGAGCAGCTCCGCCTCGTCGGGATCGACGGCAAGACGCGGTGGACCTCGCCGCCGCTGGCGCTCGGCGGCGCCGACTCCGCCGTGGTGATCGCGCACGGCGACCTCCTCCTCGTCGCCACCTTCCACCGAATCGCCACCGGGTCGTCTCTGTTTGCGCTCGACGCACAGTCGGGCGCGCTGCGCTGGCGCGCCGACGTCGAGCAGCTCAACGTCGGCCACAGCAAGTACTGGAACGACGTCGCGCTCGACCTGCCCCTCACCCGCGACGGCGCGCGCGTGCGCATGCGCGGCTACGAGGCGGCCGGCTGCTACGAGCAGCTCTTCGACGCCACCACGGGGCGGCGCCTCTCCTCTCGCATCCGGAAGAGCTGGTGATGCGGGGCGTGCTGCTCTTCGCGCTCGTCGGCCTCGCGCGCGTCGCTGCCGCCGACGCGACCCTGCCCCGCACGGCCACGACCGACGCGCGCGCCCGCCCGGCCATCGACCTCGCGTCGGCGATGCCGGTCGCCGAGACGCGCGCGCACCTCCTCGTCCGACAGGCTGGCTCGCCGCGCCCGTCGCGCGTCGCCCTCGTCGTGCGCCGCGGCACGCTCGCGCTGGTGGCGGCGCTCGACGACGAGTGGGCCGCCGGTCTCGTCGAGGACGCGGCCGGCACGCTGCACGGCGTGCTCTCGCTCGAGCCGGCGCCATCGCGGCCGGCGTCCCACATCCGGCTCCGGCTGACCGGCACCGACGGGCGGACGCGGTGGCGCACCGTCCCGCTGGCGCTCGCCGACTCGGTCACCACGCTCGTCGCCGGCGACCTGCTGGTCGTCGCGACCTTCGAGCGCTACGGGACGCGCGCGGAGCTGCACGCCGTCGACCGGCGGACGGGCGCGCTCCGCTGGAGCAGCGACGTCTTGCCGCTGGAGTGGCGGCGCAGCGCGAACGGGTACGGAAACGACGTCCGTCTCGCGCTCGACGGAGAGCGCGTCGTCCTGCGCAGCGACGAGGCGAGCGGCAGGACCGAGCGACTCTTCGACGTCGCCACCGGCCGCCGCCTCTGACGGGCGATATCCGACGCCGATCGGCTCGACCCCGACGATGGCGCCGCTGCCATCGCGCCGCGCGCGCGCGATCACCCCACGCCCCGACGGCGACCGCGGCGGTCGACGCCGAACCCTGCCAGCCAGGCACGCATGGCGCTATCTTCACGTCGCTTGGACCCAGAAGACGTCAAGCAGAAAATTACCGCGCTGCGCGCCGCCATCGCCGCGCACGACGCCGCCTATCACGAGCGCGACGCACCGACGGTGAGCGACGCCGCCTACGACGCGCTCGTCGCCGAGCTGCGCGCCCTCGAGGCGGCGCACCCCGAGCTGGCGAGCGACGCCTCGCCGACGGCGCGCCCGGGCGGTCGGGCGCTGGCCGGCTTCCCGCCGCTCGTCCATCGCGCGCCGATGCTGTCGCTCGACAACGTCTTCTCGCCCGAGGAGCTCGACGCCTGGCTGGAGCGCGTGGCCCGCGGCCTCGGCGGGGCGCTGCCGGCGCTGGTGTGCGAGCTGAAGCTCGACGGCGTCGCCTGCTCGCTGGTCTACGAGGAGGGCGCGCTGGCGCGCGGCGGCACGCGCGGCGACGGGCTCGTCGGCGAGGAGCTGACCGAGGCGCTCCGCCGCGTCGCCGGGGTCCCGGCGCGCCTCGGCCCCGGCGCGCCCGCGCTCGTCGAGCTGCGCGGCGAGGGCGTGATGCCCGACGAGGCCTTCCGCCGCCTCAACGCGAGCGGCGGGCGCACCTTCGCCAACCCGCGCAACGCCGCCGCCGGGAGCCTGCGCCAGCGCGACCCGACGATCGCCGCCGCGCGTGGCCTGGTCTTCGTCCCCTACGGCACCGGCGCCGTCGAGCCGCGGGTCGCGCGCGGCCACCTCGAGGAGCTGGCGCTCGTCGCCGCGCTCGGCCTCGACACCGCCCCGCTCCGCGCCCGCGCGACCCCGACGCGCGACGAGCTCCTCGCCTACGTGCGCGAGGTCGAGCGCGAGCGCGCGCGGCTGCCCTTCGGGATCGACGGCGTCGTCATCAAGGTGGACGCCTTCGCCGCGCGCCACGAGCTCGGCGCCACCGCCAAGGCCCCGCGCTGGGCCGTCGCCTACAAGCTCGCTGCCGAGGAGCGCGCGACCCGCCTCCGCGCGATCGCGGTCCACACCGGCCGCACCGGCAAGGTCACGCCCTTCGCCGTCCTCGAGCCGGTCACCGTTGGGGGCGCGACCGTGTCGCTGGCCAACCTCTCGAACGAGGACGAGGTCGCGCGCAAGGATCTGCGCCCCGGCGACACCGTCCTCGTGCGCCGCGCGGGCGACGTCCGCCCCGAGGTCCTCTCGCCGATCCTCGACCTGCGCCCTCCCGACGCCGCGCCCTGGCTCTTCCCGCGCGCGTGCCCCTCGTGCGGCGCGGCGCTGGTGCGAAAGCCGGGCGAGGCCGACTGGCGCTGCCCCAACCGCGCCGGCTGCCCGTCGCAGCGCCTCGAGTGGCTGGTGCACTTCGCCAGCGCGCTCGAGATCGACGCGCTGGGAGAGTCGACGGCGGCGGCGCTCCTCGACGCGGGGCTGGTGGCGCACCCCGGCGACGTGTTCCTGCTTGACGACAAATTGCTGGCGGCGCTGCCGGGGATGGGGCCGAAGCGCCGCGCCGGGCTGCTGGCGGCGATCGACGGGGCGCGCCGTCCGCCGCTCTGGCGCCTCCTGGTGGCGCTCAACATCCGCCACGCCGGCCCGACGGTGGCGCGCGCGCTGGCCCGCGCCTTCCCGTCGCTGGCGGCGCTGGCCGGCGCGCCCATCGAGACCCTCGCCGGCGCCGACGGCGTCGGCCCGACGATCGCCGCCGCGGTGCGCGCCTGGTTCGACGACGACACCAACCGCGCCGTCGTCGAGACGCTCGAGCGCGCCGGCGTCCGTCCGCCAGACGGCGACGGCGCCCCGCTCCCGCTCGCCGGCAAGACCGTGGTCGTCACCGGCAGCTTCGCGTCGCTGTCGCGCGAGGAGGTCGAGCGCCGCCTGGAGGCCGCCGGCGCCCACGTCGCCGGCTCGGTCTCGAAGCGCACCTCCTTCGTCGTCGTCGGTGGCGACCCCGGCGCGACCAAGCTGGGCAAGGCGCGCACGCTCGGCATCGAGACCATCGACGAAGCGGAGCTGCTTCGCCGCCTGAGCTCGACAGAGTAGAGTAGGCGCATGGCCTCCGAGTACTTCGCCACCGAGGCGATCCGCGCCGGCGTCGCCCCCGCCAACTTCGGGCCGCTGGCCGCCTTCCCCTCGCTAGACAGATATTCCGCGTGGCGATACGTCGGCGGCGGCGCCTTCGGCAAGGTGTGGGCCGGCATCCACCGCGGGCACGGCCGCATCGAGGCGGTGAAGTACATGCCGCTCCCCGACGAGCGCTCGCGCCACATGGCGATGGAGGAGACGCGGGTGATGGCGCAGCTGCCGCCCCACCCGCACCTCGTCACGCTCTACGACGTCGAGGAGACGCGCGACGCCATCTACCTCACGATGCAGTTCCTCGACGGCATGCCGCTCGACGATCTGTCGCTGCCGCTCCCCGTCGGGCAGGCGCTCACCTTCGTCCGCCACACCGCCGAGGCGCTGGCGATGATGCACGCCAACGGCCTCGTCCACCGCGACGTGAAGCCGGCCAACGTCTTCGCCACCCGCACCGGCGACGGCGTCCTCGGCGACTTCGGCGTCGCGCGACCGGTGTCGTCGTCGGAGGGCATCGCCAAGATCGCCGGCACGCCCGCCTACATGGCGCCCGAGGCGTTCCTCGGCAACGCGACCGCGGCGAGCGATCTCTGGTCGCTCGGCGTGATGCTCTACGAGCTCCTCACCGGGCACCGCCCGTTCGAGGCCTGCGAGTCGCTGCCGCTCGCCGAGATCCAGCACGCGCTGGCCCGCGCGCCGCTGCAGCTCCCGTCGGTGGTGCGGCCGGGGATCCCGGGACGCATCGACGACCTGGTGCTGCGCCTGGTGGCCGTCGATCCGCAGCACCGCATGCAGTCGGCGATGGAGCTCCTCGACGCGCTCCCACGCTACGACACGGTGGTCTCGGTGTACGAGACCGACCTCACCAAGCTGAACGTCGACGCCATCGTGATCTCGGCGAACGAGCAGCTCTCGATGGGGCTGCCCGGGTCGGTGGCCGCCTCGGTCATCGCCGTCGGAGGCGCGACCATCGCCGCCGAGGCCGCGACCAAGGCGCCGGCGCGCGTCGGCACCGCGGTCGTGACCAGCGGCGGCGCGCTCACCGCCAAGCACGTCCTCCACGCGGTCACCCTGCGCATCGACGAGCGCGGCTACCTCACGCAGGCGCGCGAGGGCGACATCCGCAAGGCGCTGTGGGCGGCGATGCGCAAGGCGCACGAGCTGCGCTGTAAGCGCCTCGGGCTGCCGGCGATCGGGACCTGGTCGGGCGGGCTCCCCGTCGACGAGGCGGCGCGCATCGAGGTCGACGTGGTGCACACCTACCTCCTCGAGTTCCGCCCGCCGCTCGAGTGGGTCGTCTTCGCGCTCGCCGACAAGCCCATCGCCATCGCCTTCCGCGAAGCGGCGCTGGCCCGCGGCATGATTGTCGTCTAGCATCATCTCCATGGCCAAGCCTGGGAGGAAGCCCGGCCCCAACGGACCGGGCGTCTCGCACAAGACCCGACCGACGCTGGCGGCGCGGTATCCGGTGCTGATCACCTACAAAATCCTGCCCAACCTCCTCGCGGGTCTGCGGCGGGCAGAGGTCCTGCGCGAGGTCCGCGACGCGTTCCACGAGGGGCGCGAGGCGTTCGGCAGCAGACTCTGCCACTTCAGCCTCGTCGACGATCGCCTGCACTTCGTCGTCGAGTCGAAGAGCTCGGAGGCGCTCTCGAAGGCGCTCCACGCGCTGGCGGTCCGCGTCGCGCGCGCGATCAATCGCATGGTCGGGCGGAAGGGGCGGGTCTTCGCCGACCGCTACGAGATGCGCATCTTGAAGACGCCGGCGGACGTGCGCGCGGCGCTCCGCCTGGTCGAGCAGGGGAGCTTCACGTCGCTGTCGTCGCTCGAGACCACCGTCGTCCCGCCGTCGACGGGCCTGTTGCAGAAGGTCGAGCGCGCGCTCAAGCTGCGTCGCGCGGCGCCCGCGCGCGGAGCCCGGCGATGAGCGCGTCGACCATCAGCGCGTAGCTGTCGTCGACGGGCAGCGCGAGGCCGAAGCCGCCCGCCGCCTCGAGCGCGGCGAAGCCGTGGAGCGCGGCGCGGATCGCGCGCGCGCCGTGGACGGCGGCGTCGCCCGAGAGGCCGAGGCCCGCGAGGACGTCGACGACGACGGAGACGATCTCGGCGGCGACGCGCGCGGCCTCGACGTCCTCGGCCGGCGGCGCGGCGAGCGTGGCGGCGTAGAGGCCCGGGTGCTCGCGGGCGAAGCCGCGATAGGCGGCGGCGATGGCCCGGATGGCGTCGTCGCCCTGGCGTCCGACGGCGGCGCGGGTGAAGCGCGCGCCGAGGCGACGCGCGGCCTCGATGGCGAGGAGGCGCCGCAGCGCCGGCAGCCCGTCGACGTGGCTGTACAGCGACGGGGTCTTCACGCCGACGCGCGCGGCCACCGCGTTCAGCGTGAGGCCGTCGAGGCCCTCGGCGTCGGCGATCGCGGCCGCCGCCTCGACGAGCGCGGGGACGTCGAGCCCGCGCCTCACGCCGCGCTCCGGGTGGCCGCCGCCTGGGCCAGCGCGATCACCCGCGGGGCGACCAGCTCGACGCGCTCGGCGTGCGGATAGTGGCCCGCCCCGTCGACGAGCAGCACCTCGCCGCGCACGCGCTCGGCGACCGCCCGCGCCTCGGCGGCCGGATCGGGGAAGTCGGGATCGCGCGTCCCCATCACCACCAGCGACGGGACGCGCACCTCCGGGAGGCGCGCCTCGCAGGCCGCCTTCGACGCCGCCATCATCGCGCGCAGCGCCTCGAAGCGGCCGGGCGCGCGCAGGCTCGCCACCACCGCCCGTCGGTGCGCCGCCAGATCCGCCGGCGGCGTCTTGTGCAGCCCGGCGAAGTAGGCGCCCCAGGCCCAGGGTCCCCACGGGCGGCGCATGAGCAGGCTCACGAGGAGGCGCTGCACGCGGGTCATCGGCAGATCGCGCACGAACGGCCCGGCGAGCACCAGCGCCCCGACGCGCGACGGCGCCTCGGCCGCCGCCCACACCGCCGACGCCGCCGCGAACGACGTCCCGATCACCGTCGCGCCGCGCGCCTCCTCGGCCTCGAGGAGCGCGACCAGATCGCCGCCCACCGCCTCCGGGGAGTGGTCGCGGAAGCCGACGTCCGAGTCGCCGTGCCCACGCAGATCGACGAGCGCCACGCGCAGCCCGGCGGCGACGAGGCGCGGCGCGAGCGCGCGGTACTCGCTGCGCAGATCGCCCATACCCGGCGCCGCGACGACGAGCGGCGCCCCCTCCGGACCGAGCACCTCGTACGCGATACGCCCTTCAGAACGCGACAGAAACCGCATGAGTCACCTCGCTAACACCAACAGCCATATTCCTAATCAAATTAGGCGCCACACGCAAGCGTCATTGAGCACTTTTCTGCGCGCGCGACGATTTCGACGCAATTCCGATAACTTGACTAATCACTCAGATTCGAGTCACGAACTTCGTGACAAGCCGTGTTTCGGCAGTGTATCTCTGTGGGCCAGCGCTCCGGAGGTCGAGCATGACCGGATGGGTCCGTTACGCCGCGCTCGCCGTGGTCCCCCTCGTGGCCGCGGCCTGCGACCCGACGAACGGTGGTGGCTCCACGGCGGAGGGCGCGCGGCTGTACGCCGCCGAGTGCGCCTCGTGCCACGGCGCGCAGGGTCAGGGCGACGTCGGCCCGTCGCTGCGCTCGTGGTCGAAGGGGCGCCCCACCCTCGTGCAGACGATCGCCGAGCGCATGCCGCTCACGAAGCCTGGGAGCTGTACCGGCACCTGCGCGACGTCGATCGCCGACTACATCCTCACCGCCTTCAAGGATCCGCTCGACGCGCCGTCGTGCGACGGCAACGGGACCCCGGTCGCCCTCGGCAAGCGCCGCCTCCGCCAGCTCACGCGCGACGAGCTGCGCGCCACCGTGCGCGACCTCTTCGGCACCCGCGCGGCGACCGCGCCCACCTGCCAGCCGACGCGCTTCCGCTACGTTCCGCCGTCGGGGACCACGCCGCGCACGGTCCACGTCGCCGGCAGCTTCAACAACTGGGCGGGCACCATCGCCGCCGGCGGCTACCCGCTCCAGCAGCAGAGCGGCGCCTGGGTCCTCGAGCGCGCCCTCCCCGTCGGGCACCAGCTCTACAAGTTCGTCCTCGACGAGTCGAAGTGGATCCCCGACCCGGCCAACCCGCTCAGCGAGGACGACCACTACGGCGGCCGCAACTCCGTCGTCGACGTGACCTGCGACGCCAACGCGCCGGCCTCGAGCGGCTCGGGCGGCCTCTCGGTCGACATCGCCGCCGCGCTCCCCGTCGAGTCGCGCCCCGACGGCTACCCCTTCGCCAACGAGGCCGACGCGCAGCGCATCACCCCCGTCTACGTCGACGAGCTGCGCCTCGCCACCAAGCGCATCGCCGACGAGGCGACCCGCGATCTCGTCGGGCTGGTCGGCTGCGACGGCACCACCGACCCGGGCGGCTGCGCCGGCCGCTTCGTCGAGCGCTTCGGCCTGCGCGCCTTCCGCCGCCCGCTCGCCGCCGACGAGGTGGCGCGCTACCGCGACGTCATCACCGGCGCCGGCGACTTCAAGCGCGGCGTCAAGCGCGCGCTCCAGGCGATGCTGCAGTCGCCCTACTTCCTCCACCGCTCGGAGATCGGCGCCCTCGGCAGCGACGGGAACGCGCACCTCTCCGGCTACGAGGTGGCCAGCCTCCTGTCGTACACCTTCTGGGGCACGATGCCCGACGACGCGCTCTTCGAGGCCGCGCGCACCGGCGCGCTCGATCGCCCGGACGGCATCTCGACGCAGGCGCGCCGCCTCCTCGCCGATCCGCGCGCGCGCGACGCCGTCGGCGCCTTCGCGCTGGCCTGGCTGGGCGCCGAGCCGATTTTGACCGCAGACAAAAAACCCGACCTCTTCCCGATGATGACGCCGGCGCTGCGCGCCAAGATGGCGGCGGAGACCCGCCGCTTCGTCTCGCACGTGGTCTTCGACGGCAGCCACCGCCTCGACGAGCTCCTCACCGCCGACTACACCTTCGTCGATCGCGACCTCGCGTCGGTCTACGGGATTCAGGGCGTCACCGCGAGCGACCTCGTGCGGACGCCGTACGGCGACGGGCGGCGCGCCGGCATCTTCGGCCACGCCAGCGTCCTCGGCAGCTACGCGCACTCGGATCAGAGCTCGCCCATCCGCCGCGGCCTCTTCGTGCGCCGCCGCCTGCTCTGTCAGGATCTGCCGCCGCCGCCGCCGAACGCGGGTGGCGTCCCCGACGTCGATCCCAACGCCACCACGCGCGAGCGCTTCCGCCAGCACACCGCCAACCCCTTCTGCGCGCAGTGCCACAAGTACATCGACATGGTCGGCTTCGGCCTCGAGCGCTTCGACGCCATCGGCCGCTGGCGCGACACCGAGAACGGCCAGCCCATCCCGCCCGACGGAGACATGAACGACGTCGAGCGCATCGGGGCCGGCACCAGCGCGCCCTACTCGTCGGTGCCCGCGCTCGCGCACACCGTCGCCTCGAGCGGCGCGGCCACCGCCTGCTTCGCGCACCGCTGGCACCAGGCGGTGCACGGCGCGGTCTCTCCGACGGGAGAGAGCTGCGCGGAGAAGCGTGTCCTCGCGCACTGGCTGCAGGCGAACGGCGACATCCGCGAGCTCCTCGTCGCGCTCGTCGAGGCGCCCGAGGCCGTCACCCGCACGGGGGGGAACTAGCATGGACCGGCGCAGGTTTCTCCAGACGATCGCGGGCTCGGCGACGCTGCTCGGCGGCTTCGGCCTCGGGCAGCTCCTGCGCGGGCGCACGACGCGGGCGCAGCGCAGCGACGGGGCGGCGCAGGCAGCCGGCGGCACCGCCTCGCGCCTCATCGTCTTCTACTTCCCCGACGGCGTCCCCGGCGCCTCCTCCGACGGGATGCCGAGCGAGTGGCACGCGCAGGGCAGCGACACCAACTTCACGCTGCCGTCGGTGCTGGCCCCGCTCGCCGGCCACCGCGACGACTGCGTCTTCCTGAACGGCCTCTCGATGGGCCCGGCCGACGCCGGCTCGCACCCCGGCGGCGCCAAGAAGCTGCTGACCGGCGTCGACGGCGGCAACGGCGAGTCGATCGATCGCTTCCTCGCGCGCACCGTCGGCGCGGCGTCGCCGTTCGGCCTCGTCTACCTCGGGGCGATGGCCAACCAGAACAACGCCTCGGGCGACAAGCACATCTCCTACGTCGGCCCGGGCGTCACCGCCGCGCCCGACGACAACCCGATGAGCGCGTTCCAGCGCCTGTTCGCCAACGCGCCCTCGACGCCGGGCGGCGGCGGCGGCGGCGGGCCGAGCTCGCCCGATCCCGACGACGTCTCTGTGATCGACACCGTGCTCGCGGATCTGAACGCGTTCAAGAACCAGCTCGGCACGCTCGAGCAGCAGAAGCTCGACGCCCACCTCACGTCGGTGCGCGAGGTCGAGCGGCGCGTGAAGGGGCTGGCCCCGGCGCCGACGCCGGTCACGCCGGGCGCGAGCTGCTCGCAGCCGGTCGGCCCGTCGGGCATCGACCAGACGCAGCTCTACGACGCGGGGCAATTCCCGTCGGTGCTGAAGGCGCAGATCGACCTCATGGTGCTGTCGATGGCCTGCGGCCTCACCAAGGTCGGCGTCGTCCAGTGCTCGCACCACACGAGCGAGCTCCTCATGAGCCGCTTCCCGGGCAGCGCGATGTACGACCCGAGCTTCGACATGCGCAGCCACCAGGCGTCGCACTACGGCCCGCGCCACGATCTGGCCAAGCGCGAGTACCGCGACTTCGTCTCGCAGCGCGCCTGGTTCGTGCAGCAGTTCGCCTACCTGCTCGATCAGCTGAAGGCGCGGCCCGACGGCAACGGCACCATGCTGGACACGTCGACGGTGCTCCTCTGCACCGAGATCTCCGACGGGAACACCCACGCGCACGACAACATGCCCTTCATCCTCGCCGGCAAGGCGGGCGGCGCCATCCGCACCGGCCGCGTGCTCGACGCGCAGGGGCGCCACCACAGCCAGCTCCTCGCGGGGCTGGCGCAGGTCATGGGCGCGCCGTCGTTCGTCGGCGGGAACGTGCTGCCGGGGCTGCTGTAGCGGCTAGAGATCGATGCCGTGCGAGACGGCCTTGCCCGTGCGGATGGCGTAGGGCGTGCGCGCGATCGGATAGGCGCAGTCGTGGGCGCCGTCGTAGGTGAGGACCATGCGGCGGTCGGCGTCGTGGGTGACCATCTTCGCGCCGTACTTCCGCGCGTCGGTGCCGAGCCCCTGGAAGCGCGTCTCGCCGTGGAACACCGTCGCACGCGCGAGGTAGATGACGGTGTCGTCCATCGACACGCGGTTCACCGTCATGCTCGCCGTGAGGTGCCCGAGGCCGCGCTCGTCCATCTCGGTCTCGAGCGCCGCCGCGGTGTTCTTCATGCCCTGGATGGCCACGATCGCCGACGCCACCGCCGCGGTCACGTCGGTGCCGTCGTCGGCGAGCACGCGCGTCGTCGACAGGTACTGGAAGTTCTCCTCGCCGAGATCGGCGCGGATGCGGCGGTGGACGTAGTTGTCGGCGTTGTACTTCGCCAGCGTGCCGACGATGGCGCCGCAGGCCGCGCGCGACTCGCGCCACGGCGCCTCCTGCGTGATGCCGAACGTCACCTTGCCGTGCTCGTCGTCGTGGCGCCCGACGTGCGTCTTGAGGTCGATGTTCACGAGCACGTACGACTGCGCGTTGCCGGCGTAGACCTTGCGCCGCAGCTCCTCGTCGAGCTGGTGGGCGACGGTGACGTGCGCCAGCGTCGCGCCGTCGTCGGTGCCGCCGCCCGTCGGCGAGAAGGCCTCGAGCTTGAGCTCGCCGATCTCCGACATCGTGGCGAAGCGCGCCGCGACGGTGTGCACGTAGCCGGTCGTCGCCTCGCCCTGGTGGATGCGATCGCCGCAGTTGGTGTGCGCCACCGTCGTGACCACGCTCGGCAGCGCGAGGTCGGCGCCGCAGGCGACGATGTCCGAGTCGACCGTCAGCGTCGACGCGAACTGGAGCTCGTCGCGCAACAGCTGGAGGCCGTTCACCAGCGTGTAGCGGTCGCTGACGATCTCGTTGAGGTAGATGTAATAGGCCCGGCGCTCGGCGCCGAACCGCGCGTCGAGGTTCCAGCACTTGTCGACGCGCAGCTGGGCCGCGCTCGGATCGAACTTCACGCGCGGAGCGCGGCGACGCTGTCGAGGACGCGCGTCGGGTGCGGGCGGAGGCCGATGAGCAGCGTGTCGTCCTCGACGCGGACCTCGCGGATCGACATCACCGGCGAGACGACGCCGAGGATCTTGCGCAGGCGCGCGTTGGCCGCGAGCTTCGGCGACTTCAGGAGATCGAGCACCAGCAGATCGTCCTTCGCCTCGACGAGGACCGGCGGGCGCTTGGGCATGAAGTTCACCAGGTTGCCCGGCTTCGAGAGGTCCATCGCCTTCAGCATCTGCGCGAGCGGCGTCTGATCGCCGTCGAGCGACTGCGCCGTGACGTCGGAGAGGCGCAGCGCGACGCGGAGCTCGTCGGCGCCGATGCGGATCTCCTCGACGCGGATGGCGGCGCCGGCGCGCAGGCGCTGGCCCATGAACTCGAGCGTGGCCGCGAGCGTGATCGCCGGCGGGCGCTCCCCGACGACGACGTCGGTCGGCGTGGCGCGCCCCTTGAGGAGCTGGCCGAGGCCCCAGCGGATGAGGTCGAGCGGGATCACCGCGCGCATCGCGGCAGCGTGGCGGGCAGCCTTGACGAGCGCGAACGGGTTCTTCGTGAGGTAGGAGACACCGGCCGAGACGGCCGCAACGGGCGAGGTCATGGGCGAACACTACCAGCGATCGCCCCTCCGTGCATCGGGGTGCCGCGACGCGGCAGGTCCTCGGTCGCGAGCAGCGCGTAGAAGAAGTCGCTGACGGTGACGATGCCGACGAGCTTGCCGCCCGCGAGCACCGGGAGCGCGCCGAAGCGCCGCCGCGCCAGGAGCCGCGCCGCCTCGGGCGCCGGCTCCTCGGGGCCGATGGTGATCGGGCGCGGCGTCATCGCGTCGGCGACGGTGAGCGCGTGGCGCGCCGACAGCCGCTCGGCGACGTGGTTGGAGTCGGGGAGGGCCGCGCCGTCGGCGGCGAGCAGATCGAGATCCGAGAGGATGCCGATGACGCGGCCGCGATCGACGACGGGGAGGTGGCGGATGCGCGCCGCGCGCATGAGCGCGTGGGCGACGTCGAGCGGATCGTCGGGCGCGACCGACTCGAGTGGGCTGTGGGTCATCACGCGGTTGACGGTGATGGGCGTGCCGCTCGGGCCGCCCTCGACCTCGAGCGCGCGCGCCGCCGGCTCGAGGAAGTCGGTCGAGGTGATGATGCCGGTGAGGCGCCCGTGGTCGACGATCGGGAGGCACGACACGCGGCGGCGCGTGAGCGTATGGGCGGCGACGAGCAGCGTGGTGTCCGGCGGCGCGGTGAGCGGATCGGGCGTCATCGCCCGGCGCACCTCGATGGAGCGCAGGTGGCGCGCGCGCGTCCCCTCCCCCGCCGTGACGTGCGACAGATCGGCGCGATAGATGTCGCGGAGCGAGAGCACCCCGAGGAGCTTCTCCTCCTCGACGACGGGCAGGTGGCGGAAGCGGCACGACGTCATGATCGACAGCGCGATATCGAGGCGCTCGTCGGGCCGGATGGTGAGCGGGCGCTGCTTGATGGCCGCCGCGACCGTGATCTGAGAGAGCGCCATGATGTGAGGAGGACAGAGCAACCGGCGTGCCGTGATCACCCGGCGCTGATTCGAGATCTCTGCGCAGACCCTGCGTGGGTCGACAACGGCGCCGCAGTGAGTGCGGTCTGGTCAGCGTGGACGGTCAGTGTGGATGGATGGACGGACGGTCAGTGCGGACGGACGACGAGGACGGAGCGGTCGGCGTGGTTGACGACCTTCGCGGCCGTCGTGCCGAGGAGGCGATCGAGCCCGCCGTAACCGTGCGAGCCGATGATCACGAGGTCGGCCTCGAGCTCGCGCGCGGCGTCGAGGATCGAGCGCCACGGCGTCCCGAGCTCGACGCGCACGCCGGCGACGATGCCCGGCGGGGTGGTCTTGGCCTGCGCATCCAGATCGGTGCGCGCGGCGTCGATCAGCACCTGCGCGATCGCGTTGGGGTCGAGCCCGATGGTCTCGCGCGGCAGCTCGACGGGGATGCCGACGGCGCGGAAGAGGACGAGCTGCGCGCCGACGCGCTGGGCGTAGCGCACCGCCTCGGAGAGGATCTTGGTCTGCGCTGGCGAGCCGTCGAGCGCGACGAGGACGCGCTCGCTCACGGCTCCTCTCCCGCGCCCGCGACGGCCGCAGACGACGGAACTTTGCCCTCTTTCTCTTCCTTGTACTCGTGGAGCTTGTACTGAATTTTGCGCGGCGAGATGCCCAGCATCTCGGCGGCGCGCGAGGTCGACCCGCCGGTGTGCTCGAGCGTGCGGAGGATGGCGAACTTCTCGAGCTCGGCCAGCGTCGAGCCCGGGATCGGCGGCATCCCGTCGGGGGCGCCGGCGGTCGGCGAGCCGGCGAAGACCGCGATCGCCGGCGTCAGGTCCTCAGGACGGATCAGATCGCCGCGGCTGACGACGACCGCGCGCTCGACGGCGTTCTCCAGCTCGCGCACGTTGCCCGGCCACGGGTAGCGCACCATCCGCTCGAGCGCCTCGTCGGAGAAGCCGGTGATCTGCTTGCCGTTCTCTTTCGCGTAGCGCCCGAGGAAGTGCGACGCGAGGAGCGGGATGTCGCTCGGACGCGCCCGCAGCGGCGGCACCTCGACCGAGACGACGTTGAGGCGGTAGTAGAGATCCTCGCGGAACTGCCCCGCCTTCACGCGCTCGATCAGGTTGCGGTTCGTCGCCGCGACGATGCGCACGTCGACCTTGATGGTCTGGTTGCCACCGACGCGCTCGAACTCGTGCTCCTGGAGGAAGCGCAGGAGCTTGACCTGCGTGGCCGCCGAGATGTCGCCGATCTCGTCGAGGAACAGGGTCCCGCGGTCGGCCTGCTGGAAGCGGCCGTCACGCCGCCCGACGGCGCCGGTGAAGGCGCCGCGCTCGTGGCCGAAGAGCTCGCTCTCGAGGAGCGTCTCGGCGAGCGCCGCGCAGTGCAGCTTCACGAAGGGGCCGGCCGCGCGCGGCGAGTGCTCGTGGATGGCGGCGGCGATGAGCTCCTTGCCGGTGCCCGACTCGCCGGTGATCAGCACCGACGCGCGCGACGGCGCGACCTGCAGCACGGTGTTGAACACCTGCTGCATCGCGGGGCTCGCGCCGACGATGTTGGGGATGCGGTGGCGGGCGGCGAGGCGCTCGCGCAGCTGCCCCGCCTCGGCGCGCAGCCGCTTGCGCTCGAGCTCGCGCGCGAGGACGAGCGACATCTCCTCGATGTTGATCGGCTTCGTGAGGTAGTCGGCGGCGCCCTCCCGCATCGCCTTCACGGCGGTGTCGATCGCGCCGTACGCCGTCATCACGACGAGCACGCAGTCGGGGTCGCGCTCGCGCACCTTGTGCATGAGCTCGATGCCGTCGATGCCCGGCATCTTGAGATCCGTCACGACGACGTCAGGGGCGAACTCGTCGAGCTTCGGCAGCGCCTTGAAGCCGTCGGCCGCCGTCTCGACGGAGTAGCCTTCGTCGCGCAACAGCTCGGCGAGCGCCATGCGCGCATTGGCCTCGTCGTCGACGATCAGTACTCGGCCGCGGGACGTCATTGGTCTCGCAACCTAAGCAAATGTCGCACCAGGGATCCGCCTCAATTTCAGGCGGTTTTCACGCAAAACATGCGTCCCGGGGGCCGAACTGCTCCCGAATCCGCAATTTCAGCGCCGTCGGTCAGCTCCCGATCGGGAGGTGGAGCGCGAACACCGTCCGACCGGGGCGACTCTCGACGAGAATCTTCCCGCCGTGGTCGGTCACGATGCGGTGGGCGATGGCGAGCCCGAGGCCGGTCCCGCCCGACTTGGTCGTGAAGAAGGGCTCGAAGATCGGCGCGTCGGGCGACGGCAACCCCGGCCCGTCGTCCTCGACCTCGACGATGACGCCCTCGCCGCCGGGGCGCACGCGCAGCTCGACGTGGCCGCCGCGCCCGGTCGCCTCGATGGCGTTGCGGATGAGGTTGTGGAGCACCTGCTTCAGCCGCTCCTCGTCGACGCGCGCGAAGAGGGCGTGCCCGTCGGCGAGGGTGAGCCCGACGCCCGCCGATGCGGCGTCGGGACCGAGGAGCTGCACGATCTCGCTCGCCGTCACGTGCAGGTCGGCGGCGGCGAGGCGCAGCGCCCGCGGCCGCGCGAACTGGAGGAACTCCTCGACGAGCCCGGCGAGCCGGGTCATCTCCGACGCGACCAGCTCGGCCGCGCGCAGCGCCCCGTCGACGTCGGGCTTCTCGGCGCGCGCCAGCCGACGCTGCACGACGGCGAGCTGCAGCGCCGCGGCGTTGAGCGGGTTGCGGATCTCGTGCGCGAGCCCCGCGGCCATCGTCCCGAGCGCCGCCAGCCGCTCGGCGCGCCGCGTGCGCACCGCCAGCTCGCGCTCCTCGGTGACGTCGATGCCGATCGCGCACAGGAGCGGCGACGCCCCCTCCACCGACGGCAACGTCGTGAAGTGCCAGCGCACGCGGCGGTCGACGGTGAGGCTGCCCGGCACGCGCCCCTCCCACGGCGTGACGCGCAGCCCGGCGCGCACCTTCTCCAACAGCGCGCTCACCGCCTCGCGATCATCGGACATCACGAACAGGTCGAGCCAGCTCTTGCCGAGCGCACGGTCGCGCGAGACGCCGGTGACCTCCTCGCAGCGGACGTTGAACAGCCGCACCGACTCGTCCTCGGCGAGGATCGCGATCAGCGACCAGGCCTTGTCGACGATCTCGGCGTAGCGCGCCTCGGTGATCGCGAGCTGCGTCTGGAGCCCGCGCGCCTGCTCGCGCTCCGACTCCTGCACCATCTCGACGTGCGCCTCGCGATAGGTCTCGAGCATGATCGCGAGCTCGATGTCGATGATCTTGGCCAGCGCGACGTCGACGCGGATGGCCAGGTTCTCGTCGGTGATCATCTCGTGCGCGATGCGCTTCAGCGCGACGCGGATGAGCGTCATCGCGCTGAACATGTAGCGCTGCGGCAGGCCGATCAACACGTGGCGCCGGCCGATGCGCGCGCGGAGCTCGTAGTAGACCTCGTCCCACGGCCCCTTCAGCATGAGGTCCATCCAGGCGCAGAGCGTGATCTTGAGCCGCTCGACCTGCTCGGGACCGCTGAAGACGCTCTTCGCCTTCTCGTGCTCGACGAGGCGACCGTAGAACTCGTCGGCGATGGTGCGGAAGTGCGGCGAGGCGTGGGGCCAGAAGGCGCGCAGCGCGTCGCCGTCGCGCTCGTCGAAGCGCACGTAGCGTTTCAGCTCGTCGAAGAAGTGCTCGTCGCTCACGTCTCTCGCCCCGGGGCCCCCCTCGAGGAGGGGGCCCTCGGCGAAGCCTAGCATCGACCGGAGCGACACGCGCGTTCTCGGTCAGGCGGCTCGATCGGTGTCGTCCGTGAAGGCGGCGGCGATCGCCTCGTCTTCACCGAGGCGACTGACGAGCGGATGGAGGAGCTGCCGCTCCGCCTCGAGGTGCGTGTGGAGCGCGGCGCCGAGCTCGCGGAGGTCGCCGCCGATGGCGGCCCAGTCGGCGCCGTGGACGTGACGCTCGATGCCCGCGAGGAGCGAGAGGAGGACGACGTGCTCCTTGCGCATCTTCGCCGTCGTCTCGAACGCGGGGTCGTGCACGAACACCTCGACCGCCGGAAAGAGCAGGTCCTCCTCGAGGCGGATGCGACGGCGGAGGCGGCGCGCGAGCGCGTTGAACGCGGCTTCGGTGCCTTGGCGATCGCTGGCCGCCGCGTGCTGCACGACGGCCGCCCGCAACGCCTCCAGACGGTGCCCATCTCGGTGGAGCGATCGGACGACCTTCTCCATGACGGGCGCGTTGACATGAAAGAGCTGTGCCGACAGACGCTCGCCGGGTTTGCGACCAAACGCCGGTAAACCCTGCGCAGAAGCGCGACGATGAGCCGCGTGCGCGTCAGAACTGCGCGCACTCCCGAGGGCGTCTCGACGTGGGCGGCGCGGCATGCTTTACGCAATGCGAGGGGGCGGAGGCACGCCATGACGCCCACTCATCGCAAGGTCCTGGTTGCCGTCGACTTCGGCGAGGAGTCGCGGCGGGCGTTCGAGGCTGCCCTCGAGCTCGCTGCGCGTCTCGAGGTCGATCTCGACATCGTTCACGTCTGCCCGCCGCCGCCGTCGGAGATCTCGACGGCGCCGGCCTACGTCGAGGCGGCGAACGAGCTGCTCGCGGGCTTCGCGAAGGCGGCCGAGCAGCGCGGGCTTCAGGCGCGGACGCACCTGCGCATGGACGCGATCGCGTTCGCGCTCCTCGAGGTGATCGACGCGCTCGAGCCGTTCGTCGTCGTCGTCGGGAGCCACGGCCGCCGCGGGGTCGCGCGTGCGCTCCTCGGCAGCGTCTCCGACATGCTGGCGCGGCGCAGCCCGGTGCCGGTCCTCATCGTGCCGTCACCGAACCGGCGGAAGGTGGCGCGCACGACCGCGTTCGCCTGCGCCGACTGCGGCCACATGCTCGAGCCGGGCGAGTCGACCTACACCTGCGCCTGGTGCGGCAAGTCGCCGGCGAACTGGCAGAGCGCGCCGATCGAGCGCGAGCGGCCGGCCGACGTCGACGAGCCGCACGTGGGCGAGTCGGTCGTCGGCGACTCGTTCGAGGAGCAGCCGCACCGCGAGCCGTCGGCGCTCTTCTCGACGGCGCCGCCCGGGAGCGAGGGGACGTCGGTGAACCCCGAGCTCCGCGTCCGCTACTGAGTCCGCGGTTCGCCTTGCATCGCCGCGGCGTTGACCGCAACGTGCTCGGGTGACGCCGCTGCGCCGCCTGACGACGCTGTTCGGGCTCCTCGGGCTCCTCGGGCTCGGGGGTGCGCTGTGCGTCACCGTCGGCGCGCGCGCGCTCGCCGCGACTCAGCCGGCCGCCATCGACGACGCGCAGCACGAGGGGCCGCGGGTCGCGCTCGTCTCGCACGCGATCCGCACACAGCACGCTCCGTCGGCGCCCCGGCTCCTCGTGCTGGCGCCGCCGGCCTCCCCCATCCTCCTCGACGCCCCTCGGACGCGCGGCCTGCGCGTCGAGCGCAACGGCAACAGCCGCGCGCTTCGGGTCGCGTGCGGCTGCACGCGCGAGCCACGCGCTCCACCAGCCGCCGTCTAGCACCGACATCGAAGAGAGCTCGCAGCGGCCGTCGCCCCATCGGCGTCGAGGGGCGGCGTCCGCCTGCGCGGTCGCGTGGAGTTTCGAGAGGAATCGATCGACTCACGAAGGAGAGGTCATGAGCCAGACAAACGAGAAGGGTGCGACGAGCGCGTGGACGGTGGCGCTCGTGCTGCTCGGGATGGTCGCGCTGCTCATCGCAGCGAACATGTAGCGACGGCCGAGGGCCGCGTCGGCGCGCACGGACGCTGTGATGGACAGGCGTCTCGTGTACTGAAGGGTGGGGATCAGCCGCAGGAGGGCGGCGGCGGCGTCGAGGCGACGTCGGAGGGGACGACCTCCTGCGAGGCGCCGACGCGGCGGGCCTCGACGGAGCGCGCGATCAGACGGTAGATCGCGGCGCTGGCCGCCATGGCGGCGACGAAGAGGATCGCCGTCGAGCGGCCGGAGGCGAGGTTCACGATGCCGGGGCCCGGGCAGATGCCCGAGAGGCCCCAGCCGACGCCGAAGAGCGCGGCGCCGCCGAGGAGGGCGGCGTCGACCTTCGTGGCGGTGGTGATCGAGAAGCGCGTCTCGAGGAGCGGGCGGCGGCGACGGAGGATGAGCGGGAAGAGCGCGAGGGTGACCAGCACCGCGCCGCCCATCACGAACGCCAGGCTCGGATCCCAGGCGGTCGGGTCGAGGAAGCCGCGCACGCGCGTCGGGTCGGTCATCCCCGAGAGGCCGAGGCCCAGCGCGAACACCACCCCGACGCCGAACGACGACGCCGCCTTGGCGGGGCTCATCGGGTCACCGCGACGGTGAGGGCGGCGGTCGCCATGAAGGTGACGACGGCGGCGAGCGAGCGCGGCGAGCGCCGTCCAAGACCGCAGACACCGTGTCCGCTGGTGCAGCCGTTCCCGAGCTGCGTGCCGACGCCGACGAGCGCGCCGGCGGCGAGCGTGGTGCCCGTCGACGGGGCGAAGGTCGTGGCCAGCGTGCCGGGGCTGACCGCGGCGAGGATGAGGCCGCCGACGACGAGGCCGGCGAGGAACAGGAGGTTCGACGGCAGCGCGTCGCTCTCGCGGCGGTCGGGGAGCGCCACCGCACCGACGGCGCCGCTGACGCCGGCGATGCGCCCCTCGAGGAGCAGCCAGGCGGAGGCGGCGAGGCCGATGAGCAGCCCGCCGACGGTGCTGGTCACGGCCGAGGAGAGGCTGGGGACGACGAGGGACATGGCGGCCTCACAAGAAAAACGGACGCATGTCTATTTAAGAAGACGACCCCGCCCTCGTCAACCGCGATCATCCGTTTTGCTGGACAGGGCTCCACCGTGGAGGCGACGCAGGGCGGCGCGGGCCGCCTCGGCGCGGCGCGGCTCCCCGACGCGACGGGCGCGGAGGGCGAGGTTGTGGCCGGTCACCGTCGGCGGGGCGAAGGGCTCGATGACCACCTCGTAGCCGGCGGCCTCGAGGCGCAGCGCGCGCTCGGTGTCGACGAGCCCCTCGACGATGCGGCGGCGCGGCTCGGCGTGGCGGCCGGCCTCGAGGGCGGCGGCGAGCTCCTCGGCGCGCGGCGAGAAGGCGACGGCGCGGGCGTAGCAGCAGGGGACGACGAGGAGGTGGCGGGCGCGCGCGGCGGCCGCGGCGTCGAGGATCTCGTCGGCGGCGCGACCGCAGGCGTGCAGCGCGACGACAACGTCGGGGGCGGCGGGCCAGGCGGCGGCGTCGCTGGTGGAGGCCGCGACGGCGCGGACGTCGAGCGGCGCCCCGAGCTCGGCGGCGATGCGGGCGAGCGCCTCCTCGGCCCGGGACACGCGCGCAGCGTCGCGCTCGAGGAGGACCAGGCGGCGCGCGCCGAGGAGGGCGGCGGCGGCGCCGGCGACGTAGCCGTGGCCCGCGGCGGCGTCGACGAGGAGGCGGCGCGCGGCGGAGGCGGGCGGCCCGAGCAGCCTCGCCAGCGACGGGAGCAGCGCCGCGAGCTCGCGCGCCTTCTTGCGATCCTCGCGCCGCAGCGACGGGATCGTCCAGGCGCGCTGGAGCAGCGCCGCGACCGCGGCCTCGTCGGGGACGCGCGTCACCCGCGCACCGCCTGGCCGCCCTCGCGGCGCGCCCTAGGCTCTCGAGCATGGACGACCCCAAGAAGCGCGACGAAAAAAGCGCAGACAAAAAAGGGGCCGGGATCACCCCGAAGGGGACCAGCGCCTCGCTGCCCGTCGACGAGCCGATGGACGCCTCGCCCGACGAGGGCGGCGGTCACGAGCGCCACCCGGTCTACGACGTGAACGGGGACGTGCTGCCGGGCGCCGACGAGAACAACTTCCCCGAAGACGAACAGGACGAGGGGGACGTGCGCCGGTAGCGCGCCGCTCATCGAACGGTGAGGACCAGCTTGCCGCGCACGTGACCCGCCTGGCTGCGGCGCTGCGCCTCGGCGGCCTCGGCGAGCGGCAGCGTCTCGATCGCCGGCGGCACGAGCGCACCCGCGTCGACGAGGCGCGCGAGCTCGGCGAGCTGCGCGCCGTTCGGTGCCACGAAGACGTACTCGAGGCGCACGCCGCGCGCCTCGGCGGCGCGCTTGGTCTCGTCGCTGAGCGCCAGGATCGACACCAGGACGCCGCCCGGGCGCACCGCCTCGACGCTCCTCGTCTGCACCTCGCCGCCGACGGTGTCGAAGGCGACGTCGACCGCGCCCGCGCCCAGCGCCTCGACGAAGGGGCGGGCCCGATAGTCGATCACCTCCGTCGCGCCGAGGCCGCGCACGTAGCCCTCGTTGGCCGCGCTGGCCGTCGCCACGATCGGCGCCGCGCCCGCGTGCCGCGCCAGCTGGATCGCGTAGCCGCCGACGCCGCCCGAGGCCGCGTGCACCAGCACCGACTGCCCGGCGCGCAGCCCGGCGGCGTCGAAGAGCGACTGCCAGGCGGTGAGCGCCGCCAGCGGGATCGCCGCCGCCTCGACGAACGACAGGCGCGACGGCATGCGCGCGACGTTGCGCGCGGCGACCGCCACATCCTCGCAGTAGCAGCCCCAGCGGACGAGCGGCTTGCGGCAGTACGCATACACGCGCTCGCCGACGGAGAGCTCGCGCACCTCGGCGCCGACGGCGGAGACCACGCCGGCCGCGTCCCAACCGGGGATGATCGGCATCTCGAAGGGGATGGTCCGCCGCAGCCCCTCGCGGAGCTTCCAGTCGACGGGGTTGACGCCCGCCGCGTGGACGGCGATCAGGACCTCGTCGGGGGCGGGCGTCGGGGAGGGGACGTCGGTGGCGAGCCGCAGGACCTCGGGGCCGCCGAACTGGTCGTAGACGATGGCGCGCACGCGGGCATGTTAACGCCCGCGGCGCGGAGCGCTACGGCTGCTGGCGCGGGAAGACGGCGGTCGCGAGCGGCGCCGCCATGTTGGTCGCCGGCGCCACGCGCACGCCCGCGTCGCTGACGGCGTAGACGAAGTCGTTCCCCTGCGCGTCCGTCGCCATCACGCTGCGACGGATCTCGGGCGACCACCAGTAGGTAAACTCCGGGTAGCTCTGCGTGAAGTAGAGGTCGCGCATCGACAGCGATCCGCGCGGGGTGAAGCCGCGCTGCGCGTCGACGGAGAAGAGGCGCAGGTCGCTCACGAAGGTGTCCCACCACGAGGTCCCGCTCGTCTGCGTGTAGTCGCTGAAGGGGATCGCGAGGAGGCCGCGCTCGGCGAAATAGTTGAACGCCTTGTGCTCGTAGGCCGCCTCCGACCAGCCGTAGGCGGTGCCGACGAGCTGCGTGAACGACTCCTTCGGCTGCGCCAGATCAGTCACGTCGAAGATCGACAGCTTGAGCGCGCGTTGGCTCCAGTCGACGCGCCCGTCGGGGCCGGGGTCCGGCACCGAGGTCCCGATGGTGAGGAGGTGCCCGGCGTCGAGCGGGTGGATGTAGGTCGAGAAGCCGGGGATCTTGAGCTCGCCCTTCACCACCGGCGCCGTCGGCGTCGAGAGGTCGAGCGTGAACAGCGGGTCGACCTGGCGGAAGGTGACCACGTAGCCCTGGTCGCCGACGAAGCGCGCGCTCATGATGCGCTCGCCGGTGGCGAGATCGGCGGTCTGCCCGACGACGGTGAGCGCGCCCGCGCTCTCGCCGAGGACGGTCACGCGGTTGGTGGTCTCGAGGCGCCCCCACGGGTTCTGCGGGTTCTGCGTGTCGGGGACGCGGGTGGCGATGGTCGTCGCCGCGCGCAGGAAGCCGCGGTGCTCGTCGAGCGAGAACTGATCGACGAGGTGGCCGGCCACGCCGCCCGAGGCCACGTAGCGCGCCGCCGACGGGTCGGTGAGGTCGAATTTGTGGATATACGTAAAATCCTGCTGCCCGGGGGTCGGCCACCACCACCAGTGCTGGCTGGCCACGTACAGCGACGAGGTCGAGGCGTAGACCTCGCCCGGCTCGGCGAGGATGGTGGAGCGCTGCGGTTGCGACGCCGGCTGATCGAGGTTCACGGTGACGACGCTGACCATGCCGAGGTGCGACGGAGCGTTCTGCGCGTAGAAGTCGCCGCACGCGTAGCCGACGTCGACGATGGCGCCGCTCTCGGTCTTGCGCCGCGCCGCCGGCAGCCAGCCGCGCAGCGACTGCGCGCGGATGAGGCGCTCGTTGTCGATCTTCATCTGGTCGTAGGCGGCGTTGCGCACCGCCTGGTCCTGCCACTTGTTGGGGTCGTTCGGGTCGTACTCGAGCCAGGTGCGCACGCCGTCGGGGTAGCGGAACCAATCGGAGAGGACCAGGCGCACCGACGAGCCGATGCGGCGCGCGTTCACGTAGGAGCCGGGGAGGTAGATCTCGTCGACGACGCGCAGGGAGTCGAGCTTCGAGACGTCGACGACGGTGACCTTGGTGGTGTTGGCGTAGAAGTAGCCGCAGTCGAACGCGCCCGCGCCGCAGTCGATGGCCGGGGAGGCGCCCGACGAGCCGTCGCTCGAGGACTTGATGGAGATGCCGGGGAGCTGCGTGTAGACGTAGGAGAGGACGACGACGCGATCGTGCTCGTCGAGGAACATCGCCGACGGGTAGCCCTCGATGTCGAGCGAGCCGGCGAGCGCGAGCGCCTGCGGCGGCCAGGTGCGCGTCGCGTGGAGGCGGCGGCCCGAGAGCGCGAAGAGGCGCGTGCCGTCGTTCTTCATGAAGTCCGCCTCGTCGACGCCCTTCACCTGGTTGTTGGTGGTGGTGTGCGCGACCGGCGCGCTGCCCGACCCGCCGTTGGCGCCCGCGGTCGGCGCAGCGACGGGGCCGCCGCGGCCATCCTCGGCCCAGCCCCAGCCCCAGTACTGGTTCTGCTTCATCAGGTCGATCTGCTGCGCCATCTCGCGCACCGCGGTGTCCTCGATGGTGCGCTCGAGGTCGTCGCAGCTGGCCATCGGCGACAGCGTGACGCGCTGCTGGATGGGCGGGTTCGTCGACGGGGGTGCGGTGCACGCGGCGGTCACCGCCGTCATTCCTGCGAGGATCAAGCGAAGTGAGCGGGTCATGGGGCGCCTCCTCGAAACGCGAGGAGGGATAGCGATCGTCGTGCCGACGGGTGGGCGTCGTGATCCCGCACACTTGCGCGCGCGCGGCGCCTCAGGAATCTGAGGGCGAGGTGGGCCCCTCTCAGACAACCGTGAGCGCGAAGAGCGCCTGCGCGCCGAAGTAGGCGGGCAGGCCCCAGGCGCGGTTCACGAAGGCGCGGCGCACGAAGCGATCGAGCGCGACCGACAGATCGGAGGCGTAGAAGACCACCGCGGCGACGAGGATGAGCGGCGTCGCGCCCGCGCGCACCGCCCCGGCGGAGAGCGCGACCATCGTCGAGATCACCAGCATGTAGGCAAGCACCGGGCCGCGCATGCCGCGCTCGACCTTGGGCAGGAGCCAGCGCCCGACGACGAGGAGCGCGACCGCGATCGGCCCGACCGCCCAGAGGACGGCGGTGGAGTCGACGCCGCGGAGCACGAAGGCGACGGCGTAGGCGACGTGGCCGCCGAGGAAGGCGAAGAGGCCGGCGAGGAAGGGGCCCTTCTTCTTGGGGATGAGGAGCACGTCGCCGGCGAGCGAGAGCACCAGCGCGACGAGGACGGCGCGGCCGTAGGCGGTCTCGAGTGCGCCGCGGGCGACGGCGAGCGCGCAGAAGGCGAGCGAGGCGACGGGCTTGGTGCCCCAGACGGCGGAGCGATCGTCGCGGCGCTCGGCGACGAGGAGGCCGGCGACGGCGAGGACGAGGACGGCGAGCGCGGCCCACGAGGCCGTCGAGAGCGGGAGCGTCAGCAGCACGTCGCTGACCGTAGCATGGCGTCGCGGTGGTGATGGTTCGCGACGCTTCCTTTTACAGGGAGGAGGGGAGGACGGGAGGTCGGAGGGAGGACAGAATTTTTGTTATACAGAATCACCTCCCGACTGATCTCCCCTCCTCCCCTCCTCCCCGTAAAGGAAGCCTCGCGAACCGCCACCGCCGCCCGGGTCTACGGCGAATTTCTGTCTAGCAGGGCGGCGCGCGCGCCGGCCATCACGAGGACGATGTCGCCGAGTGTGAAGGTGGCGGCGACGGTGAGGTTGTGCAGCGACTCCTTCATGCCGATGAGGAAGATCCAGCGCTGCTCGGACGGGAGCTGGCCGATGTGCGAGGCCGAGACCTGGAGGCCGAGGGCGGTGCCGATGAAGCCGAGGATCAGCGTGGCGGCGCCGAGCCCGACGACGAGCGGGATGAGGTCGCGGCGACCCGAGCGCGCGTAGCGCCAGCCGACGACCAGCGAGGCGATGCCGAAGGCGAGGATGGGGAAGATGGGCCAGCCGGCTTCACGGATGACGTGCATGTCGAGCTCCTTTGGGCGATGAGGACGCTGGTACGGACAGCGGGCGCGCGGCGAAAGTTCCGTCGCTGCGCTGTCCGATTTCGAGAATCTCCGTCGCTGGAGTGTCCGAAAGCGGACACCGCGCTACTCTGTGGGGCGTGGAGGCGATTTCGTTCGAGCAGCTGGACGCGGCGGCGGGCGCGTTCGACGCCGAGGTGGCGGCGAGCGGCGACCTCGATCGCTTCTGCTCGTCGACGGCGTGGGTGGTGCCCGCGGCGCTGGCGCTGCCGCCGCGCGGGGCGCCCTTCGTGCGGCGCGGCGCGCACGGCTGGCTGGCGCTCGCGCGGCGCGAGGAGCCGACGGTGACGGTGCTCTCGCCGCTCGAGGCGATGTGGGGGCTGGCCTGCCCGCTCGTCGGAGGCGGCGACGATCCGGTGGCCATCGCGCGCGCGGCGGCGGAGGCGGCCGAGGTGCTCGACGCCGAGGCGCCGTCGGCGCTGATCGCGCTCTCCGGGCTCTACGCCGGGACGGCGCGCTTCAGCGCCATCGGGCGCGCGCTCGGGCGCGACCGCGGGCTGCGCCTCGGGCCCCCGACGGGGCGGCGGATCGCGTCGCTGGCCGGCGGCGTCGACGGGTTCCTCGCGCGGCGGTCGAGCGGCTTCCGCACCGCGCTCCGGCGCAGCGATCGGCGCGCGCGCGACGAGGGCGTGACCTTCATCGCGCCGCCGCTCGACGACGTGCGCGCGCTGTACGAGCGCATCCTGGCGATCGAGGATCGCAGCTGGAAGGGGCAGGACGGCGTCGGCTTCGCGCACAGCGAGATGCGCGAGTTCTACGCCGAGATGCTGCCGCGGCTGGCGGCGCGCGGGGCGCTGCGCGTGCTCCTCGCGCTCGACCGGGATCGGCGCGACCTCGGCTTCATCTTCGGCGGGCTGTTCGGGCCACCGGGCGCCGTCACCTACCGCGGGCTCCAGTTCAGCTTCGCGCGCGGGCTCGAGGCGCTGGCGCTGGGGAACCTCCTCCAGCTCCGCATGATCGAGCGGCTGTGCGACGAGGGCGTGGCCGAATACGACCTCGGCACCGACGTCGAGTACAAGCTGCGCTGGGGCGAGATCACGCGCGAGTCGGTCATGCTGATCGCGCTGCCGCGACGGGGAAAGTCGCGCTAAGGTCCGCGCCGTCACGACCATGGGCTTCATCGCGTACGCGCCGCTCACCTTCATGTTCTTCGGCTTCGCCATCGTCGCGGCGAACGCCTGGATGATCGGCAACAAGCGTCACCGGGCCTTCTCCCGTCGAGGGATCGGGCTCTACCTGCTGGGGATTTTTTGTCTATCGGTGCCGGCCGCTTTCGTGCTGCCGCTCTTCGCGCCCGCGCGCCAGGTGGTGCGGCTGACGCCGGCGACGGCGGGCGGGGTGCCGGTGCTCGTCGCCGAGACCACCTCGATGCTGCCGCCCTGGATGGGGGCCAAGCGGCTCTATCGCCTGGCGGCCGTCGATCCGGCGACGGGGCGCCGCCTCACGCGCGCCTCGCTGGGCGCGGTCGATCCGTCGGGGAAGCCGCCCGCCGAGCTGGTGGCGGCCTCGCCCGATCGGCTCTGGTACGACGGGCCGCGCGGGCTCGAGCTGCGCGATCCGGCGACGGGGAAGGTGATCGTGAACAAGCGCCGCCTCGTCGAGCTCTACCCGCAGCTGGGGGCGGGGCCGGCGGGCGAGGTGGCGACCAGCGACGGGCACGTCTTCCGCACCGAGAGCGGCGGCGACAAGGTGACGCTGGTGAAGGCGCCGCCGCCCGCGCTGCCGGCCGAGCCCGCGGCGCTGCCGGTGGCGTCGCTGCCCGAGGCGGCGCGCGCGCAGGCGACCCTCGGCGTGGCGCTCGCCGGGCCGGAGTCGGTGGTGGTCGCCGACGGGAACGCGGTGGCGCGAAAGACGCTTGACGGAAAAACGCTCTGGACCGCGCCGCTGCCGGGGCCGCCGACCGTCGCCGCGGTGATGAGCGGCACGCTGTGGGTCGGCGCCGCGGGGCGCCTCATCGGGATCGATCCGGCGACGGGCGCGCAGAAGCTCGAGACCGGGCTGTGAGCGCGCGCGACGACGACGAGGCGCCGCCCGATCCGCTGGCGGCGCTGACCGACGACGAGGTCGCCGCCCGCTACCACGTGGCGCTGGCGGCGGCATTCGCGCGCGGGCGGCTGCGCGGCGAGACCGACGGGCTCGACGACGTGGCGGCGATCCGCCTCGGCGCGGCGCGCGGCGTGCGGCTCCACAAGTTCAAGTCGCAGGCGACGCTGCCGCGGGTGCGGCGCGTGCTCGGCCTCCTGCGCGGGCTCGGCCCCGCGTCGCTCCTCGACGTCGGTTCGGGGCGCGGGACCTTCCTCTGGCCGCTCCTCGCCGACCCCGCGCTCGCCGGCTGCGCCGTCGTCGCCGTCGACCACGACCTGCGCCGCGCGACCGACCTCGGCGCCGTCGCCCGCGGCGGCATCGATCGCCTGTGCGCCGCCCGCGCCGACGCCGCGCGCCTGCCCTTCGCCGACGGCGCCGTCGACGTGGTCACCGTCCTCGAGGTCCTCGAGCACCTCCCCGACCCCGCGTGCGCCGCCCGCGAGGCCCTGCGCGTCGCCGCCCGCCACGTCGTCGTCTCCGTCCCCACGCACGAGGACGACAACCCCGAGCACCTCCACCTCTTCGACGCGCGCGAGCTCGCGGCCCTGCTCCAGGCCTCCGGCGCGGCCCGCGTCTCCGTCGAGCACGTCCTCAACCACACCGTCGCCGTCGCCCACAAATGACGCCGCCCGACCTCATCAAGTACCCGCGCACGCCGCACCTCGAGGGGTCGCGCCTCCAGCCCGGCGACGAGGATCTGGCGCAGGTCGCGCTCGCCGAGCTGCGCGACGCGCACCTGGTCATCGAGGAGAAGGTCGACGGCGCCAACGCCGGGCTGCGCTTCGACGCCGGCGGGCGCCTCTGGTTGCAGTCGCGCGGCCACTTCCTCACCGGCGGCGGGCGCGAGCGCCACTTCGACCTCTTCAAGCAGTGGGCCGACGTCCACCGCGCCGCGCTCTTCGAGGTGCTCGGCGCGCGCTTCGTCCTCTTCGGCGAGTGGCTCTACGCCAAGCACACCGTCTTCTACGACGCCCTCCCCCACTACTTCGTCGAGTACGACCTCCTCGATCTGGACACCGGGACATTCTTGTCTACGGCCGCGCGCCGCCGCCTCCTCGACGGGCTGCCGCTGGCGCCGGTGGCGGTGCTCGCCGAGGGGCCGGCCCCGACCAGCGTCGCCGCGCTGCGCGCCCTCGTCGGGCCGTCGCGCTACAAGTCGCCCGGCTGGCGCGACGCCCTCGCCGCCAGCGCCGCCGCCGCGGGCGTCGACGGGGAGCGCGCCGTCCGCGAGACCGACCCCGAGGACGCCATGGAGGGGCTTTACGTCAAGCACGAAATCGGCGACGAGCTCGTCGGGCGCTACAAGTGGATCCGCCCGAGCTTCCTGCAGGCGGTGCTCGACTCGGGCAGCCACTGGCTGGCGCGGCCCATCGTCCCCAACCGGCTGGCGCCGGGCGTCGATCTATTTGAGCTCAAAGGAGATCGATGAGCGCGCTGGAGCCGCCGCGCGCGCCCGACTGGCGCGTCCCCTGGGACGACCTCGACCGCGCCTTCGCCTGGATCCGCCGCCTGCGCGACGTCCCCCAGGACCCGCGCCACCACGCCGAGGGCGACGTCTGGATCCACACCCGCATGGTGGTCGAGGCGCTGGCCGCGGGCGACGCCTTCCGCGCCCTCACCTCCGACGACGAGCGCCGCACCGCCTGGCTGGCCGCGCTGCTCCACGACGTCGCCAAGCCCGACTGCACCGCCACCGACGCCGACGGCTCGATCCACGCCCGCGGCCACTCCGCCAAAGGCGCCCTCCTCGCCCGCCGCATCCTCTGGGAGGAGGGCGTCGACTTCCACACCCGCGAGCGCGTCTGCGCCATCGTCCGCACCCACCAGGTCCCCTTCTTCCTCCTCGAGCGCCCCGACGCCGACGTCCTGCAGCGCCGGGTGGCCCTCACCGCCCCCGCGCGCCTCCTCGCCGCCGTCGCCGACGCCGACGCCCGCGGCCGCGTCGCCGTCGACCAACGGCGCCTCGTCGACAACGTCGCCCTCTTCGCCGAGAGCTGCGCCGAGGCCAACTGCCTCGACGCCCCGCCGGCCTTCGCCTCCGACCACACCCGCCTGCGCTATTTTCAGTCAAGCGGGAAAGTCTCGCCCGACTGGCCGCAGCACGAAAGCTTCCGCTGCGAGGTGGTCCTCCTCTCGGGCCTCCCCGGCGCCGGCAAGGACACCTGGGTCCGCCGCCACCTCCCCGACTGGCCGGTGATTTCGCTAGACGACATTCGCGAGGAGCTCGACGTCGACCCGCGCGACGACCAGAACCCCGTCGCCCACGCCGCCCGCGAGGCGGCCCGCGCCCACCTGCGCGCCGGCCGCAGCTTCGTCTGGAACGCCACCAACCTCTCGCGCCAGCTCCGCGGGATGCCGATCTCGCTCTTCCTCGACTACGGCGCGCGCGTGCGCATCGTCTACCTCGAGGCGCCGCCCGACCTCCTCCGACGGCAGAACCGCGAGCGCGCGCGGCCGGTGCCGCAGGCGGTGATCGAGCGGATGCTGGCGCGCTGGGAGGTCCCCGACCTCACCGAGGCGCACCAGGTCGACTACGTCGTCACATCTTCATCATCATGATGCTCATGTCGTCGACGATGAGGCCCCGCGCACAGGTGCTCCCCGGCCCGGTGCAGAGATAGCCGAAGTCGACGCACTCGGGCCCGGGCACCGCCGGGCAGCAGGGCCCGCCGGCGTAGCCGCACGACTGCATGTCCATCCCGCTCAGGTCGAACTGGCAGATGTTCTGCCCGTTGCAGAAGTAGCTCATCGTCGTGCAGAGCGCGCCGGGGCAGCAGCTCTCGCCGGGGCCGCCGCAGGGGGTCATGTCGAAGCCGGCCATGTCGGGCGGCGGCGGGAAGTCGCACCGCGCCGGGCTGCCGGTGGTGCAGACGTAGGGATCGTTGCACGGCGCGCCCGTCGAGCAGCAGAGCTCGCCGTAGCCCCCGCAGACGTCGAGGCAGGTGCCCTGCACGCACCGCAACCCGGTGTTCGCGCAGTCGACGCCACCGCAGCAGGCCTGATTGAGCGCACCGCACGGCTGGCACTGGCCGTCGGGGTTGCACTCCTCGGGCTGCCTCGACGTCGACGGGCACCCCGCGCCGCAGGAGCCGCCGCAGCCGTTCGGGCCGCACTGTCGGTTGCCGCACACCGGGACGCAGCCGACGAGATCGACGCCCGCCAGATCGAACGGGCGCGGCGCGAGGTCGTTCGGCACGACGGTGAAGTCGGCGTTCGCCGGCAGCGCGAGATCGGGCGGCACGCTCAGATCGGGCGGCCCCAGATCGGCGGGCGGGCGCTTGGCGAGATCGGTCGTGCCGGGGTTCACCTCGGTTGCCATCGCGTCGACGCACATCATGTTCTTGGCGCAGAGCTTGTTCTGCTCGGCGCAGGAGAGGTTCCCGAGGCACTCGGGGTAGAGCACGACGTCGAGGCGCAGCGTGCGCCCCTTGGCGAAGTAGAAGACGGCGGTGTTGGCGAGGACGCGCGCCGCGCCGCGCATGGCGTCGATGCGGAGGCGCACCTGATCGGACGGCGCGCGCTCGCCCGGGATCACCTTCACGACGATGGGGAACTGGTAGCACTTGGGCGAGGCGTCGGGCGACTCGCCGTCGCGGCAGGGGCGGATCGGCTGCGGCAGCTGGAAGACCAGCTGGTCGCGCATGTCGCGCACCTCGAGGGCGAGGCCGTCGATCTCGCGCGGGATCTCGAGGCCGCCGTTGTCGATCACCAGCAGCATCTCGGTGCGCGAGACGTCGCACGCCGACGCCAGCAGCGCGCAGACGATTGCGCTAGACAGAAATGCGCGGCGCATCACTGCGTCCCCGGGATGGGCCCGACGTCGAAGGGGCTCTCGGGCGGCGCGCTCTTCTGCGTCAGCCCGAGGGCCAGCCCGACGGCGGCGCCGGCGAGGAGGATGCCGCCGATCGAGAGGCCGATGGCGAGGTTGCGGCGCTTGCGCTTCTCGTCGCGCGCCTGGCGATCGAGCTGCGCCTGGAAGACCAGCGCCGGATCGGGGCGGGCCGCGGCGGCGCGCTCGACGGCGGCGCGCTCGACGGCGAGGCGCTCGCGCTCGACGGCGAGGCGCTCGCGCTCGAGGCGCAGCTCCTCCTCGCGGCGGGCGCGCTCGGCGGCGGCCGCGGCGCCCTCGGGCTGCGGAGTCGAGGCGGCCTCGCGCGCGCGGCGCTCCTCCTCGTCGCGGCGCCGCGACAGCGCCAACTCGCGGTCGAGCAGCCGCTGCGCCTCCTCGAGCGAAGCGATGCGCTTCTCGACGAGCGGCTTCTCGGGATCGCCGGGCACCGCGCGCAGATAGTCGCGCAGCACCTCGGCGGCCTCGCCCGGGCGCCCCAGCCCCTGGAGCGCGCTGGCGATGTTGTAGAGGAGCGCCGGCTGCGCCGACAGGATGTAGGACTGCTTGAACTTGTCGTAGGCGGCCTTGTAGTCGCCGCGCTCGTAGGCGGCGCGCCCGTCGAGGAACTCGCGCTTGGCCTGCTCGATGCGCTGCTGGGCCCGCGCCTCCGACGGCGCGAGCGCCAGCCCCAGCCCCACGGCGACCACCAGGGCCGCGAGCAGACGACGACGACGGACGGGCATCGTCGTCAGCGTACTACGGAATCCGCGCGGACAGAATCGGCGCGCGGATCAGCGCGAGTCGCCGGCGGCCCCGGCGACGCGAGCGCCGTGCTCCTCGTCGAGCACGCGATCGCGCGCGACCTCCGACTTGCGCCGCGCCCCGTCGACCTCGGTGACGAAGGCGAGGATGCGGCGCGCGACCTCCTGCGGGAGATCGAGGTAGGGGCTGTGCGTGAAGTGGTCTGGCTCCTCGAGGCGCCCGCCCGGCGGCAGGTTGCGACGGAAGAACTCGACGTGCGACTCCGGCATGATGTGGTCGGCGCGCCCCCAGATCACCAGCGTCGGGACCTCGAGCCCCCGCAGGTCGTCGGGGCGCAGGAGGTCGCCCACCGTGAGCGAGCCGATCAGCCGCCGCATGTTGGGGTGGCCGAATTTCTGCTTGACACCAAGCGCGACCAGCGAGCGCAGCAGCGTCTTGCGCATGAAGAGGCGGTCGACAAACTGCAGCGCCTGGGCGTAGCTCGAGAGGTCGAACTGGCGCGCGAAGCCGACCAGCTCGTCGGCCTCCATCGGCGCGCCGCCCGGCGAACAGAGGATGAGGCCGGCGACGCGCTCGGGGCGGGTGCGCGCGTACATGACCGCCGCGTGCCCACCCATCGAGTTGCCGAAGAGGACCGCCGGCGGGCGCCCCTCGAGGACCTCGTCGAGCGCCTCGAAGAGCCCCTGGCGCAGGCAGCGCGTTGTGATCGGCTCGGGGGTGTCCGAGCGGCCGTGCGCCGGGAAGTCGGGCACCACCAGCCGTCTGACATGCGGCCGGAGGTGGCGCATCAGCGTCGCGTAGTGGATGGCCGCCGCCGAGAAGCCGTGGAGGAGGACGAGGCCGGGGAGCGTCCCTTCGCCTTTGCCGTCGAGGACATGGACGCGTCCGACGCTGGTGTGGACACGCCGCGCCCGATAGCCGATCAGGCGCAGTGACACGTGCGCGAAGGCCTCTGTCGTCCCGATCAGGGTCACGGCGTCATCGAGAGTAGCTCGATGGCCCCATCCCCGCCAATCCGCGAGGCGCGGTATGATGGGCGAGGGTGGGGCCCGGGTCAGTCGTCGCAGAGCGCTTCGAGGTGAACCGCGTCGCCGCGCAAGGCGGCATGGCGACGGTGTTCCGCGCCGTCGACCGCCAGACGGGGCGCGACGTCGCGCTGAAGCTCCTCGCGGCGAGCGCCAACGACGAGGGCGGCCGCTTCGCGCGCGAGGCGCGCGTGCTCGCCGAGCTCACGCACCCGGGGATCGTCCGCTACGTCGCGCACGGCATCACCCCCGACGGGCTCTGCTATCTGGCGATGGAGTGGCTGGAGGGCGAGACGCTGCGCCAGCGGCTCGAGCGCAAGCCGCTCACGCTCGCCGAGAGCCTCGCGCTCGTCGCTGCGCTGGCCGAGGCGCTCGCCGAGGCGCACGGGCGTGGGGTCGTCCACCGCGACCTCAAGCCCTCGAACGTCTTCCTGCCGGGCGGCGACGCGACGGCCGCCAAGCTCCTCGACTTCGGCATCGCCCACCTCGCGCGCGGGACGCGGGCGGCGACGCGCACCGGGATGATGTTGGGGACGCCCGGCTACATGGCGCCCGAGCAGGCGCGCGGCGATCGCGCCGTCGACGCGCGCGTCGACGTCTTCGCACTGGGGACCATCCTTTTCGAGTGCGTCGCCGGGCGCCCGGCGTTCCTCGGCGAGCACCCGATGGCGCTGCTGGCGAAGATCCTCATCGAGGAGCCGCCGCGCCTGCGCGCGGTGCGGCCCGATGCCCCGCGCAGCGTCGAGGCGCTGGTGGCGCGCATGCTGTCGAAGGATCCCGCGGGCCGCCCGCCCGACGCGACCGCCGTGCTGGCCGAGCTGGCCGAGCTCGGGCCGCTCGAAGGGAGCGACGCGACGCCTGAGCCGGCGCGCGACTCGTCGCTGACGCGCGGCGAGCAGCGGCTCCTCACGGTGGTGCTCGCCGGGCGCATGCGGCCCGAGACGAACCCGACGCTCGACGCGGGCGGCGGCGCGGCGGTCCACGACGAGCGCCCGACCGAGCTGGTGGCGCCGCGGGCGCGCCGCGACGGCTCCGATGGGCTGCGCGCCTCGCTCCTCGATCAGACGCGCGACGACGATCTGCTGGTGTCGCTGCGCGCGGCGGCCAAGCCGTTCGGCGGGCGGCTGGAGATGCTCGCCGAGGGGTCGGTGGTCTGGACGCTGGCGGGCTCGGGCGTGGCGACCGATCAGGCGCGACAGGCGGCGCGCGGCGCGCTGGCGCTGCGGGCGGTCCTGGCCGAGGCGCCGATCGCGCTCGCCACCGGGCGCGCCGTCGTCGACGAGGCGGGGTCGGCGGGCGAGGTGATCGATCGCGCGGCGCGCATGCTGGCCAGCGCGCCGGCCTCGCGCGCGGTGCGGCTCGACGAGACGACCGCCGGGCTGCTCGACGTGCGCTTCGAGGTCACTGGCGACACGCGCGGCCTCGAGCTCGTCGCCGAGCGGCCGGAGGTGCCGGCGACGCGCACGCTCCTCGGCAAGCCCACGCCCTGCGTCGGTCGCGAGCGCGAGCTCTCGACGCTGATGGCCGCCTATCAGGAGTCGGCGCACGAGCCGGTCGCGCGCGCGATGCTGGTGACCGCGCCGCCGGGCACCGGCAAGAGCCGCCTGCGCCACGAGCTCCTGCGCCGCTTCGCCGAGACCGACGAGCCGCCCGAGGTGTGGATGGGGCGCGGCGATCCGATGAAGGCGGGGTCGCCCTACGCCATCTTAGCCCCGGCGCTGCGGCGCGCGGCCGCCGTCGTCGACGGTGAGCCGCCGCATTTGCGTCAACGGAAATTGCGCGCCCGCGTCTCGCGCAACGTGCGCGCCGACGACGTCGCGCGCGTGGCGGTCTTCCTCGGCGAGCTGGTGGGCGTCCCCTTCCCCGAGGAGGACTACCCGCCGCTGCGCGCGGCGCGCACCGATCCGCAGCTGATGGGCGATCAGATCCGCCGCGCCTTCGTCGACTTCCTCGACGCCGACCTGCGCGAGCGGCCGCTGGTGCTCATCCTCGAGGATCTGCACTGGGGCGACCTCCTCAGCGTGCGCCTCGTCGACGCGGCGCTGCGCGCGCTGGCCGAGCGGCCGCTGTTCGTGCTGGCGCTGGCGCGGCCCGAGGTGCACGACGCCTTCCCGAAGCTGTGGGCCGAGCGCCACCTCGAGGAGCTGCGCCTCGGGCCGCTCACCCGGCGCGCCGCCGAGAAGCTGGTGCGCGAGGTGCTGGGCACCGACGTCGAGGCGACGGTGCTCGAGCGGCTGGTGGCCACCGCCGACGGCAACGCCTTCTTCCTCGAGGAGCTGATCCGCGCCGTGCGCGAGGACGGCGCGCGCATCCTCCCCGACACCGTCGTGGCGATGGTGCAGGCGCGCCTCGAGCGGCTGGAGCCCGAGGCGCGGCGCGTCCTGCGCGCGGCGGCGATCTTCGGCGAGGTCTTCTGGCACAACGGCGTAGCGGCGCTGCTCGGCGACGGCGGCGACGGCGACACCGGGCGCGCGCGCACGCGGCTCGACGAGTGGCTGGAGTCGCTCGTCGAGCGCGAGCTGGTGACGCGCCGGATCGAGACCCGCATCGCCGGCGAGATCGAGTACGTCTTCCGCCACGGCCTGGTGCGCGAGGCGGCCTACGCGATGCTCACCGCCGACGATCAGCGCCTCGGCCACCGCCTCGCGGCCGAGTTCCTCGAGCGCGTCGGCGAGACCGACTCGATGTCGCTCGCCGAGCACTACGAGCGCGGCGGCGAGCCGCTGCGCGCCGTCGCCTGGTATCGCCGCGCGGCGCAGCAGGCGCTCGAGGGCAACGACCTCGAGGGGGCGCTCCAGCGCGCGTCGCACGGCATCCTCGCATCCGAGGCGGGGGCGCTGCGCGGCGAGCTGCGCCTCATCGAGTGCGAGGCGCTGCAGTGGCTGGGCGAGTACGCCGAGTCGATGCGCGCGGCCAAGGACGCCGTCGCCGATCTGGAGCCGGGGAGCGCCGCCTGGTGCAGCGCGATGGGGCTCGGGGCGCAGGCGGCGTCGAAGACCAGCGACCACGCCTGGCTGGTGCAGATCGGCGAGGAGCTGCTGGCGCGCCTGCCCGCCGCCGAGCCGTCGCTGCCGTCGCTGGCCGACGACGACTCGCCCTTCAGCGACGACACGCCGCCGCCCGCCGACGCCAACGACCAGCTCTTCTGGATGGTGAGCGACGTCTCGCTCGGCGGCGTCGAGGCCGACATCATGGCCGGGCTGCGCGCCGAGGCGCCGCTCGTCGTCGCCGCCGCGCGCACGGCGTCGCAGCTCTACCTGCACGGCAAGGCGCCGCTGGCCAACGCCCTCGTCGAGCGCATCGCCCCGCTCCACGATCGCTACCGCGCGGCGCCCGAGGTGCTCGCCTGGCTCGACGACGCGATGGCGGTGCGCGACCTCTACTCGGGCGACCTCGGCGGCTATTTGACAAAAAAGGAGGAGGTCGTGCGCTGCTGCGCAGCGACGGGGCAGGAGCGCCTCGAGACGCTGCAGCGCGTGCGCCTCGGCTACGCCTGCCTCGAGATCGGCGACTACCCGCGCGCGGTGCGCGAGCTGCGCGCGGCGCTCACGCAGGCGCAGGCCAAGGGGCTGCACCAGGCGACGGCGCTGGCCTATCACAACCTCGGGCTGGCGCTGGCGCGCGAGGGCGCGCTCGACGAGGCGCGCGAGCTCGAGGAGGAGGCGGTGCGCGCCTTCGCGGCGCAAGGCGATCGGCGCCTGGAGATGGCGTCGCGCATCTACCTCGCCGAGATCCTCATCCTGGCGGGCGACCTGCCGGCGGCGGACGCGATGCTGCACGCGCTCATCCGCGACGCGGGCGAGGGGGCGACGCCGACCAAGGCCTACGCGCTGGCCTGCCTGGCCCGGACGCGGGTGCGGCAGGGGCGCAGCGACGAGGCGGACAGCTTCGCGCGGGCGGCGATGGCGATGCTCGAGGAGATGGGCGGCGTCGACGAGGGCGAGGCGATGATCCGGCTGGCGCACGTCGAGGGGCTGCTCGGCGTCGGGCGCGTCGACGAGGCGAAGGCCGCGCTCGGCCGCGCCCGCGATCGGCTGCTCGAGCGCGCGGCGCTCATCCGCTCGACGGCGCTCAGGACGTCCTTCCTCGAGCACGTCCCCGAGAACGCGGGCACGCTGGCGCTCGCGCGCACGCACCTCGACTCCAATTGATGAACACGTTGTCTCGAAATTCTCGAATGGCCTCGATCGCGATCGCGCTGGCGCTGGCCGCCTGCGGCGACAACCAGCCGCCGCCGCTCGTGTGCGACCCGCGCGCCGCCGGGGCGCCCGCCTTCAGCGACGCCACCGCCGCCTGGGGGCTGGGCGCCGTCGTCGGCAACCGCCTGGTGTCGGCCGATCTCGACGGCGACGGCTGGCCCGATCTGCTGGTCACCGCGATCTCGTCGAACCGGCGCGAGACCATCGGGACGCCGCCCAAGCTGGTGTGGGCGCTCATGAACCGCCCGCGCCCCGACGGGAGCGGGCGCATGTTCGTCGACGCCACCGTCGAGTCGGGGCTGTGGCAGACGCGCGACGGCTCCACCACCGCGCTGCGCTCGGCGCACCTCCACGTCACCGCCGACGTCGACAACGACGGCGACCTCGACGTCTTCTCGGGGACCTACGTCGACCCGACGAAGCCCGACACCGACCCCGGCGATCGCTCGGAGCTCCTCCTCAACGACGGCACCGGCCACTTCACGCTCGCGCCCCAGTCGGCGCCGTCGCCGCCGGCGAGCGAGCAGTGGCCGACGACGTCGGCCGCCTTCAGCGACGTGAACCGGGACGGGCGCGTCGACCTCTTCGTGGGCTTCTGGTACGAGACCTACGGCGCGACCTACAACGGCCTGCAGGCGCAGCTCTATCGCGGGCGCGGCGACGGGCAGTTCGACGCCGCGGTCGACGGCTCGTCGGGGCTCGAGACCACCTGGGACGGCTTCGCCGACGGGACCAACCACCGCCCCGCCTACGGCGTCACCGCCTGCGACCTCGACGACGACGGCGCGCCCGAGCTCCAGGTCACCGCCTACGGGCGCCAGTGGAATCTGCTGTACAGAAATCTCGGCAACGGGACCTTCGTCGAGGAGGGGCGCCAGAGCGGCGCGGCCGCCGACGCGAACCGCGACTACTCCGACAACCAGTTCTTCCTCTGCGCCTGCACCGGCGGGCTGTCGGACCCGAAGTGCGCCGGAGCGGCGATGCCGGCGCTGGTCTGCCCGTCGCCGCCGGGCGCCAACTGGAACCCGCGCGTCGACAACCAGGACTGGCGGCAGAACGGCAACGGCTTCTCGACGGTGTGCGCCGACCTCGACGGGGACGGCAAGCTCGACCTCTACACCGCGTCCATCCACCACTGGTGGGCGGGCCAGTCGAGCGACTCGTCCGAGCTGGTGCGCAACGTCTCGACGCCGGGCGCGCTCGCCTTCGAGCGCCCCGGCAACGCGGCGACGGGCCTCGCCTTCCCGCATCCGACGCGCGACTGGAACGAGGGCGCGATCATGGCGACGTCGGGCGACCTCGACGGCGACGGCCTCGAGGATCTGATCGTCGCCGCCAGCGACTACCCCGATCAGTTCGGCCTCGTCTTCCACCAGAAGCCCGATCACACCTTCGAGGAGGTGGGCGCGGCCTGGGGCCTTCACCACGCCTGCCTCTCGGGGATCACCGTCGCCGACTTCGATCGCGACGGCGATCTCGACGTGGTCGTCGGCTCGGGGACGGCGCGCGACTGCGCCAAGACGTGGAAGGCCAACGAGGTGCACTTCTACGAGAACCGCGGGACCCGGCCGCCGGGGTGGCTGGGGCTGCGGCTCGTCGGCGACGGCGTCGGCGCGAACCGCGCGGCCATCGGCGCCAAGGTCACCGTGCGCGCGCGCGGGGCGACGCAGGTCAAGGAGGTCTCCGGCGGGTACGGCCACTTCGGGCAGCAGAACGACGCCGGGGTGCTGCTGTTCGGCGTCGGCGACTGCGCGCGCGCCGAGGAGATCACCGTGCGCTGGCCCGACGCCGCCGGCACCACGCAGACCTTCCGCGACGTCCCGACCGGCGCCTTCGTCGAGCTGCGCCAGGGCGAGGCCCAGCCGCGCTCAGTCGTTTTCCGCTAGACGAGAACCGACCCGCGCGGCGCGTAGAAGGTGATCGAGACCGCACGCAGGGCACGATGGAAGCGCAGGTCGCCGTTCGCCGGCTCGGGTCCGACCGCGAGGCGATCCTGCTTGACAACAATAAACGCCGTCAGCTCGCCGGCCCAGGCCTTGAAGTGCTTGCGCGCCAGCGCCTCGGCGGCGTTCCCCGTCGTGACGTTCGCCAGCGGCGCCTCGAGGTCGTCCCCGGCCATCCCTCTTTGTCGCACGATCGTTGCCCGCCGTCCGGACGTGGTTCGTGGTCATCCCCCAGGCCTTCGGGTCGCTGGTCTTCGAGCGCGGCACCTCGCGCTACCTGCCGTTCGACGCCGAGGCGACGGCGCGCCTCGGCGCGCTCGCCGCGCGCGGCCGCGACGAGGTCGTCGCCGCCGAGCCCGACCCCACGCGCCGCCGCGCCGTCCTCGCGTTCTGCGACGCCTTCGCCGATCGCGGCTTCTTCACCGTCGACGGCTACTTCCGCGGCGCGACCCTGCCGCTCACGCCGCCCGCCGATCACCTCGCCGGGCCGCTCGCCACCCACGTCGAGATCATCGCCACCTGCAACCTCTCCTGCGCCCACTGCTTCGCCGCGCCGCTCCCCCGTCGCGAGGCGGCGCCGCTCACGCTCGGCGAGCTCGACGCGCTCTTCGCCGAGCTCGCCTCCGTCGGCGCCTTCCGCCTCGGACTCACCGGCGGCGAGCCGCTCGCGCGCCGCGACCTCTTCGAGATCATCGACGCCGCCACCGCGCGCGGGCTGCATCCCTGCTTGACGACAAATGGGCTCCTCCTCGACGAGGACGCCGCGCGCGCCCTCGCCCAGCGCGACCTGGTATGGCTGAACGTCAGCCTCGACGGCGCCACGCCCGAGACCAACGACGCCGTGCGCGGCCCCGGCACCTTCGCCCGCGTGCTAGACAAAATATCGCTCCTCCGCCGCGCCGGCGCCCGCTTCACGCTGGCCTTCACCGTGACCAGCGCCAACGCCGCCGAGGCCGACGCCTGCGCGCGCCTCGCCCGCGACCTCGGGGCGCACACCGCCGTCTTCCGCCCGGTCTACCCGGCGGGCGCGGCGCGCACCCACCGCGCGCTGATGCCCACCTTCGCGCAGTACACCGACGCCCTCGCGCGCGTCGAGCGCGCCGTCACCCCCGACGGTGCGCTGCGCGCCATCGACCCCTTCTCGCCGCAGGCGCGTGCCGCCACCCAGGCCCGCGTCGTCGCCAACCACGGCTGTGGCGCCGCCAACCTCACCGCCAGCGTCTCGGTGCGCGGCGACGTCAGCCCCTGCAGCTTCCTCGGCCCCGGCTTCGACGGCGGCACCCTCCGCGAGCGGTCATTTTTGTCTATCTGGAACGACAGCCCCGCCTTCGCCTCGATGCGCGCGCTGTCGCGGACCCTCGCGCCCGGCCGCTTCGCCGGCGGCTGCCGCGCGCGCTCGCTGGTGCTCGCCGGCGACGTCGACGCCGCCGATCCCTGGCAGCTCGCGCACGACGGCGCCGCCCCCGCGGCCACGCGCCCGCCCGGCTACACCCTCGAGGTGCTCGCCGATGGCTGACGACGCCGCGGCGCTGCGCGAGCGCCTCCTCGGCTGGCCGCCCGACGAGGGCGACGCGCGCGAGCTCCTGGTGATCGCCGATCACCTGCTCGAGCGCGGCGATCGCGCGCTGGCCGCGACCGCGCTCGATCGCGCCTACGGCCTCGCGCCCGACGACGCCCAGATCGCCCACCTGCGCGGCGCGCTCCTCGACGAGCTCGCCGTCGACGAGCACGGCCTCCGCTGGCGCTACGTCCCCGCGGGCACCTTCCGCATGGGCGCGCGCGACGGCGATCCCGACGAGCGCCCGACGCGCCTCGTCCGCACTGGCGCCTACTGGCTGACGGACGTGCCCGTCACGTGGGCCGCCTACCGCCGCATGATGGGCTGGCCGTCGCCGAACGACTGGGACGCCGAGGTCCCCGGCGGCAACTTCCTCCTCTACGAGGGCGACAAGATCCGCCGCAGCTACTGCGGCGGGCCCGACGACGAGAACCCCACCTACGACGAGCGACCCGTCGTCGCCGTCTCCTACCACGACGCCGAGGAGCTCGGCGAGCGCCTGTCGACGGCCGAGGCGCTGATCCGGTTGCCGACGGAGGCCGAGTGGGAGAAGGGCGCGCGCGGCGGCCTCGTCGACAAGCGCTACCCCTGGGGCGACGCGCCCGCCGACCGCACACGCTGCGACTGCGGCCACTTCGGCGAGTGGTCGATCGCCCGGTCGCGCAGCTACCGCCCGAACGGCTACGGCCTCTACGCGATGTCCGGCGGCGTCGCCGAGTGGACCGCCGACTGGTACGACGCGCTCGCCTACCGCCGCGCCGACGGTCAGGCCGCGCCCAGCCCCGCGCTCGTCGAGCGCGTGATCCGCGGCGGCTCGTGGGCCGACACGCCCGAGGCCTGCACCGTCTCGTTCCGCGCGTCGCTCGCGGGCGAGAGCTGGCGCGACGACGGCGGCTTCGGCCCGCACATGACTCCTACCGTCGGATTTCGGCTCTGCCGCGTCGCGCGCGTATGATGGGAGTCCCATGGCCAACGTCGAGCTCGTCCGGAAGCGCGACCTCTCGTCGTTCCGCAAGATCGCGATCGGCACCTGGCGCACCGCCGCCGACCCGTCGGTGTACGGCACCATCCAGCTGCGCATGGACGCGGCGATGCGCTACCTCGCCGACTTCCGCGCGAGGACCGGCCGCAAGCTGACCGTCTCGCACCTCATGGCCAAGGCCGTCGCCGCCGCGCTCGCCGAGTGCCCCGACGCCAACGCCATGCTGCGCTTCTCGCGCATCTACCTGCGCAAGCACATCAACATCTTCTTCCAGGTGGTCCTTACCGACGAGGGCACCGACAAGGTCGACCTCTCGGGCGCGACCCTCCAGGACGTAGACAAAAAATCGCTCGTCACCATCCACGACGAGTTCGCCGCCAAGATCGCGGCAGTGCGCGCCCGCAAGGACAAGGACCTCGAGAAGACCCGCAACCTGTTCGGCAAGATGCCGGGCTGGCTCGTCGGGCCGCTGCTCAACCTGGTCTCGTTCCTGAGCTACACGTTGAACCTCCGCCTGCCGGGGACGCCGAAGGACGCGTTCGGCGGCGTCATGATCACCAACATCGGGACGCTCGGCCTCGAGGAGGCCTATGTGCCGCTCGTCCCCTACTCGAAGGTGCCGATCCTCCTCGCGGTCGGCGCGGTGAAGGACGAGCCCGTCGTCGAGGACGGCAAGATCGTCGTCGGCAAGGTGATGCGGGTGAACGCGACCTTCGACCACCGCTTCATCGACGGCTTCCACGCGGCGGTCATGTCCAAGATCCTGCGCGACCACTTCGAGAACCCCTACGAGCGCTTCGACAAGCTCGACGACATCCCCGACGCCGCGGTCGTCGAACCGAAGGTCTAGTTCGCGGCGCATGCCGCTCCGCGCCTCCGCTTCATTCACCCTCGCGTTCTCGCTCACGTCGCTCGTCGCTGCCGGCGCCCACGCCGCGCCCCCCAAGGCGGCCGCACCGGCCGCGCCGCCGACGCTCAACGTGCGCACGCTGGCCGGCCGCCTCCTCGGCGCCGCGCTGACCGAGCGTCGCGCGCACGCCGTCGTGACCTCGCTCACCGATCGCACCGGCCCGCGCCTCGCCGGCTCGCGCGGGGCCGAGCGCGCCGTCGCCTGGGCGGTCGACGCGATGAAGGCCGCCGGCCTCGAGAACGTGCACACCGAGCCGGTGATGGTCCCGCGCTGGAGCCGCGGCGTCGAGCGCGCCGAGGTGCTCGCGCCCGTCGAGATCGCGCTCCACGTGACCGCGCTCGGCGGCTCGGTCGCCACGCCACCCGAGGGCATCACCGCCGAGGTCGTCGAGGTCGCGGGCCTCGAGGAGCTCAAGGCTCAGGCGGCCAAGGACCCGGGGCGCTTCCGCGGGAAATTCGTGCTCTACAACAAAGCGATGGCGTGCCCAAGAAGTTCCCACGGGTGATGACCTACAAGACGACGCTCACGCACGTCGAGCGGCTGCGCGACGCGCGCAAGACGCGCGCGATCAACGTCAGCGAGTTCATCCGCGCTGCCGTAGAGCGCGCGCTTGACGAGCTGGAAGGGAAGCCGGCGCAGTTCGCCGGCCGCCGCGTCGCTGTGCGCGCCTACGCGGCGGGCGGCGCCGGCGGGTTCTGACCGCAACACGCTTACCCGCGGGCACCCGTGGGTGCCCGTTGAAAAGCAGGACGGCGCCGCAACGGCGTCGCACAACATAGCGGACCCCTGAAACGCGAACGGCCCGACGCTGCGAACGTCGAGCCGTTCAGACTTCGGAAGGGTCTACGACGGGAACAGGCACTGAGCCGCGCCCCGCCGAAGGCGCCTACTCGCAAGCGCCAGTCTACGGCTGCGCGATCTCGCTGTCAATGTTTCGGGGGATTCGTGTGCCCTGAGCGCCCGTCGGAGAAAGGCGGCCGATGGGAGCAGCAGCGACGGCGCGCGAGCCGAGGAGTGCGCGCCAAGCGGCAACCTGGGAACGCAAGGACGAGTATTTTCTTGAACGCGACGAGCGCGACGCCATCGCACGCGAGTGCAAACACTGCGACTCGCTCGCCGCCGAGCGCCGCAAGCGCGGCGCCGGCCGGCGTCGCGTCGAACTGGGGCTACCGGCGGGGCTGTTCTCGCCGCGCGCTCTCGTGTTCGTGGAAGTGCTCGCCGGCGTCCTCCGCTACACCAAGCACGTCGGGCTAGTCGGTCCCTACTCGTCGGTGGCGAGTCTGATCGAAGCCTTCGGCGTCGAGTGCTCTTACAACTCGGCCCGCAACGCGATCGCCGAGCTGGTGCTTGCGCAGTGGGTGATCCGCAAGGGGCTTTGGTGTCACCACCCCGAAGGGTTCCACTGCCGCGACGGCACGACGAGCAAGACGCCCGAGGGGGGCAGCTACTACGTGCCCGGTCCGATGCTAGAGCTGGCGCTCAAGCACCTCGGCGCCACCCGCAGTCACCGACGGAAAAACCAAGGTTGCCAAAATTTAGAAACCAGTCCGGATCTTCTGCCTTCGGCAGAAGCAAAAAGCACAGAGCGCACGCGCGCGATCGCCGGGCCGCAGTCGCACAACCGCTACAGCGCCCGCCGACAGAACACGGAAAGCAAGGTGTCGCCGCCTACGGCGTCGACGGAGATCACCAAACAGGCGCCTTCGGCGCCGACGGAAAAAGCAGCTTTGAGGGAAGGGGTCGGCGGCAGCTCGCCGGCCGCTGCTAAATCCGTCGCCGTTGCGTCTGCGCGCCCCGCTGCTGCGTCGAACGCGGCGAGTGGCGTCGCCCCACCCCTTCGCAGCCCGAGCGCAAGGCGAGCCCGTGGCGCCGCGTATGGGTCGACGCGAAGGTTGAGCAGCAGCTCGCCGACTTCTGCCGTGTGAACAAGCGCAAGCGCGCCGAGCTGGTGGCCGATGCGCTCGACGCCTTCACCGCCGGCGCGATCGCGCCGGCGCCGCGGCTGTGCCTGGTGCCCCCGGTTTCCGTTTCGCCACCGCCGGCGCCGGCGCCGGCGCCCGCTCCCGTCGAGCTGGCGTCTGAAGCGTTCGCGCGCCTGTCGCTCGCGCTCGTGCGGGCGCGGTTCGCCGGGCGGATCACCAGTGCGGAGCTGGAAGCGTTCACCGCTCGTGTCGAAGCGGGCGAGATCGACCAGGTGGCGGACGAGCTGGCGGCGCGCACGGGCGAGCAACCCGTGCCGGTCGTAAGCGATCGCACGTTTCCGACGGTGGCTGAAAACGACGCAATAGGAGCCCCTACAAGCGACGTTTCGGGGGTGGGGGGCTACCCTGATACCCCCCTTCCGGCGCCGGTACGGGTGCCCACGGGTACCCGCGGCTCGAGCTGGACGGCGCCGGCCGACGACGATGCCGAAGCGGCGGAAGCGTGCCGCGCCTGGCTGCGCGACTACCACGCCGAGCTGACCGCCGAGCAGCCCGCGCCGCCGGCGTCGAACGCGCCGAGCGAACGTTGGGCGCCGGCGCCTGACTTCGATGTGCTCGGCGCCGAGCTGGCGCTAGGTGACTGGCGGCCGTCGAGGATGGGCGCGCTGCTCGACGGTGCGCTAGCTTCTTTGCGCCAGAAGGTACAGGAATAGTCGGGCACCCGTGGGTGCCCGCGAGGTACGAACATGGCATCAAGCAACCCGTCGCCCGTCTCCGTCGATGCGGACGAAACCGATCCGCCGCTCGTTCTGCCCGGCGTTCGGCCGTGGCTGATCTCGTGCGACGAGTCGGGAATTGATGCCCGTCGATACTACGGCTTTGGGTCGCTGTGGATGGCGTGGGACCGTCGCGGTCAATTCGTCGACGACTTGCGCGAGCTGGCGCGCGAGCACCGGATCAAGTTCGGCGTCGTCGACGGCGTGGCCCACGAGTTCAAGTGGACCAAGGTGAGCGGCCCCAAGCTGCCCTTCTACAAGGATCTCGTCGAGTATTTCTTCAAGCGGTCGTGGCTGCTGTTCCACTGCATCGTTGTCCGTCGGGCCGACGTGCGGATGGAGCTTCATCCCGGCGGGTACGAGGAGGCCCAGCAAAAGCACTTCACGCTGCTGCTCACCAACAAGATCGGCCGCGCGCTCAAGACCCAGCCGCACCGAAAGTTTCGCGTGTGGGTCGATCCTCTGCCGTCGTCCTACGCAAAAGCAAACGAGGTGGTGGAGATCATTTCGAATCACGTTCTCAACCGGCAGTTCGGCAAACAGCAACCCGTCGACCATGTGATCCCACACCGCTCACACGACACACCGAGCATTCAACTGTGCGATCTGCTCCTTGGCGCGGTCATGGCCGCGTGGCAGGCTGAGACGACGGCAACGGCGAAGATCGAGCTTCAACGGTGGATCGCTGGCCACCTCGGATGGACGGACCTGCGAGGCGACACGCGCGTACCGGAGCGCAAGTTCAACGTGTGGTTCTTCTGCGACCCGCGTAGCCGACCATCGGACGTGACGACGAGAGACGTGCTGCTCAAGTACCCGTGTCCGTAGTTCGGGTGCCCGCGGGTGCCCGTAGCTCGTCGAGGTTCGCGGCTACTTCCTCGATGGCGCCTACTTCCTCGATGGCGCGCCGCCGCTTGTCGATGCCCGCACGCATGAGCGCTACTGCTTCCGCGCCGTGCGAGCGCGCGGCCCACGCGATCGCGTCGGCAAGGTCGCGCAGGCACTCGCGCGCCTCGTCGAGCCGGTGCGCGGCGACGGCGAGCAACGCCACGCGCTCGTGCAGCTCGACGCACGAGGTTTACTACATCGGCGAGAGCCACACGCGGCGCCTGTTCGAGACGCTGACGCGCCACCTGTACTCATGGAGCGGCTTCGGCTCGGGGCCTTCCTACAACCCGGAGCGCGTCGAGGTGGCGTGGCTGGAAACGACGGCCGAAGATGCCCGCTACCAGCAATACGAGCTGATCATGCACTTCCGCCCGCTCGACAATCAGAAGGACGGGCGATCGCTGTTCACCGACGCGGCGCCGCTCGACGAGGAAGTACCCTTTTAGTTTGGGCACCCGCGGGTGCCCGTGATAGCGTGGCGTCGAGGAGGTGCAGCCTTGAGAGGGCTCGACGAACCCGTCGGGCTCGAAGTGCCGCGACGCCAACCCGGCGACGGTCATCGTCACGCTGGCCAACCTGATCGGCGAGCGCGGCGTCGGCCTCGTCGAGGATCGCACCTACGACCTCGAGGTCTGGAACCAGCCGGTCCGCGGCTACAAGGTGACCAACGCCGTCGGCGGCAAGATCCCCGAGATCACCAAGGACGAGGCCGTCGCCAAGCTGGGCCTCAATCGGAGCTTCAAGCCGCTCCTCGCCGAGGTCGAGGTCAAGAAGGGCGAGGAGAAGGCGGGCGATTGGACGGCGACGACGGCCGGCTCGGTGCTCATCAAGATGAGCGGCTCGGGCGACGGTGATCTCTACGTGAAGAGGGGCGAGGCGCCGACGGACGCGGCCTACGATTGCCGGCCCTACAGCGGCAACTCCGACGAGAGCTGCGAGATCGTGGTGGCCGCCGGCGACAAGCTCTTCTGGAAGGTGAAGGGCTACGCCGAGACGTCGAAGGTGGCGATCAACGTCGGGGCGCAAGAGGGCCCGGTCAACTACACGTACAACACCGCCGCGAAGCGCTTCTTCTACGTCGAGCTCGACATCGAGTACATCACCGAGTCGCGCCCGGCCCGCATGTCGCACGTCCCGACCGTCGACGAGTACACGCGCACCGACTCGTACCAGGCGGTGCTCGAGGCCGACGACAAGGGCAACCTCCTCGGCGGCGAGTGGGTCGGCGACAGCCTGCGCGCGCACCCCGACTTCCTCTGGTGGCCGGCGGGCAAGCCGACCGGGACGCCGGCGGGCCTGACCTACGCCGAGGTGAAGCGCCTCAACGACAAGGCCGCGGCGGTGGCCCCGACCCCGACGCCGGTGGGCGAGGTGAAGCAGCTCCTCACCAACGCCAGCACCAAGTGGACGTCGCTCTACCCGACGGTGGGCGCGCCGGGCGGCGCGACCATCGAGCTCAAGCTCTCGGGCACCGGCAACGCCGACCTCTACGTGAAGCTCGGCCGCAAGCCGACGGCGACGCTGTTCGACTGCCGCTCGTCGGGGCCGACCTCGGACGAGACCTGCACCATCAAGGTGCCGCCGCAGGGGGGCACCTACACCGTGCGCGTCCGCCCGGCGACGTGGGGCCAGGAGGCGAAGGTCAGCCTCACCGCGACCGTCACGCCCGCGCAGTAACCGTCTAGCAGAAATCGCGCCTCAGCCCACGCCCAGCTCGGGGGCGGCTGCCTCGCGGCGGATGCGCTCCCGCGCGGCGGCGTCGAAGGCGAACGGGTGGAGGTCGTCGCGCAGCACCAGCGTCCCCTTCGGCACGTCCGGCGAGTAGAGCGCCACCATCGTCCGCTCGGTGGCGTCGCCGTAGAGCGGGACGTGCCCCTTGTCGAGCTCGACCATCCCGACGAGCGCCTGCCCCGACGCCGTCTGCCCCTTCCAGTGCCAGCGCTTCTTCCCCGTCGGCGCGCCCTTCTGATTCCGGACCTCCTCGACGCTGGTGATCGACACGCGCAGCTCCTCCGACGCGGCGGCGATGGTGCGCGCGTCGCGCAGGCGGCGGAGGTGGCCGCGCGCCGCGAAGAGGATGGCGAGGCCGATGCCGCCGAAGATCGCGCCGCCGAACAGCACCAGCAGCACCCGCGACCCCGCCCGCCCCGTCGCGAGGTTGAGGGCGAAGCGCGACGGGTCGTTGGGGTCGTACCAGACCTGCGGCTTCAGATCCTTGTCGGCGCTGAGGAACAGCGTCGAGAACGACATCGGGTAGAAGTGGCCGTCGAAGGACACGCGCAGATCGTGTTCGTGATAGACAATATTCGTCGTCTTCACCTTGCCGCTGATCGAGGTGAAGAGCGCCGCCTTGCCGCCGTGCTCGAGGCGCGCCTGGCCGACGATGTCGGCGACGATCCAGCCAGCCCAGGCGAGCGTGCCCGCCGTCGCCAGGAGACCGAGCGCACCGACGAGGAGCGCGCGCGACCAGCAGGAGGAGACGAACGACGCCGCGAGCGTGAGCGGGCGAGCCGGGAGCACCGTGCGGTTGGCCATGCGCCATCGTATCGGATGTGGCACGCGCTTTGGGACACCGTCGGGAATGCGGGCGGCGCGGGCCTTCGTGGGGACGAGCGGGTGGGTCTATCCGCACTGGCGCGCGCGCTTCTATCCGGAGGGGCTCCCGCCGTCCCGCTGGCTGACCTTCGTCGCGGCGCGCTTCCCGTCGGTGGAGGTGAACGCCGCCTTCTACCGCCTGCAGCGCCCGGAGACGTTCGCGCGCTGGCGGACCGAGGTGCCGCCCGACTTCGTCTTCGCCGTGAAGGGGTCGCGCTACGTGACGCACATGCTCAAGCTCGGCGGCGGGATCGCGCCGCTGGCGAACTTCTTCGCGCAGGGGGTGCTGCGGCTCGGGGCGCAGCTCGGGCCGATCCTGTGGCAGCTCCCGCCGATGCTGCCGTTCACGCGCGAGCGCGCCGAGGGCTTCTTCGCGCGGCTGCCGCGCGACGTGGCGGCGGCGGAGCGGCTGGCGCGGCGGCACGACGCGCGGCTGAACGGGCGCGCGACGCTCACCGCCCCCGACGGGCGCGTCCGGCCGCTGCGCCACGCGCTCGAGGTGCGCCACCCGAGCTGGATCTCCGACGAGGCGCTGCGGCTCCTCGAGGCCCACGAGATCGCGCTCGTCGTCGCCGACACCGCCGGAACGTGGCCGCTCCACGAGGCGCTCACGGCGCCGTCGTTCGTCTACGTGCGGCTGCACGGCGCCGAGCGCCTCTACGCGAGCGGCTACCACGACCACGAGCTCGCGCACTGGGCGACGGCGGCGCGGCGCTGGCTCTCGTCGGGGCGCGACGTCTACGTCTACTTCGACAACGACGCCGAGGCGCACGCCCCGCGCGACGCCGCGCGCCTCGTCACGGCGCTCGGCGGGCCAGCCAGTCGCGCACCGCGAGGCCGGTCCCGAACGGCCACGGGCGCAGCCTCGCGACGGGCACGCGCTTGATGCCGGCGAGCTCGGGGCCCGGCGTGACCGGCCCCGCCGCGCGCACGTGATAGGCGACGATGAGCTCGTTGCGCTGCGGGAAGGCGTAGACCCCGACGAGGGCGACGAGCTCGCCGTCGACGCCCAGCTCCTCGCGCACCTCGCGCAGCACGCCCTCCTCGGGGGTCTCGTCGCGCTCGAGGAAGCCGGTGACCAGGCCGTACATCCCCTCGGGCCAGCCGACGTTGCGCGCGAGGATCACGTGGCCCTCGTGCTCGACGATGGCGGCGACCACCGGGGTGGGATTTTCGTATAGCACGAATCCGCAGGCGGCGCAGCGCAGGCGCTCGCGGCCGTCGTGGTCGCCGTCTACGCGCGCGCGGGCGAGCGGCCCGCCGCAGCGCTGGCAGAAGCGCGCCTCCGTCGACGGCGCAGCCATCGCTACGGCTCGCCGGTGTCGTAGCTGGCGGTGCCGACCCAGCTCCAGGCGCCGCCGGTGCGCTTCCAGGCCAGCGCCGAGAAGGTGCCGTACCCGCTGTCATTGTTGCTATACAAAAGAAGCTCGCCCTTCTGCTCGACGGAGGTCCAGGCGCCCCACTTGCAGCCGGTCCCCTTCTCGTAGTCCTCGCACCCCACCGACGGGCGGATGCCGAACGCCCCGGCGATGCCCTTCGACTGGAGGCGCGCCCGGACCTGGTCGCGCGTGAGCTTGGACTTGCCGAGGCGCAGCCCGCCCGCCGGGATCATGTCGAGGAGCCCGGGCAGATCCTCGTCGACGATCGCGTCCGCGAGGCGCTTGGCCAGCGAGCGCGCCTCGGGCGACAGCTTCTCCAGCTCCTTGTCGGGAAGCTTCGCGCCGACCTCGACCGGCGGGCGCTTGGGATCGCTCACCGACGGCGCGACCGGGATCGGCGCGCAGTCCTGCTTGAGGACGAGCTGCTGCTCGTAGATGGCGTTGCCCTCGAGATCGCGCACGGTGATCGGGACGGCGATGTCGCTCGCGCACTCGTCCCAGTCCTTCCCCTTCTCGAGCACCCAGGCGAAGCCGTAGACGCCGTCGCCCTCGCCGCCGATGGGCGAGCCCTTGCGCTCGTCGCCGGTGAAGGTCTTGAGGACGCCGTCGATGGTCTTGTGCCACAGCGTCTTCACCGACGGGGAGCCGCCCTCGACGACGCGATGATCGGGGGAGGTGAGCTCGCAGGTGAGCGACTTGCCGGTGAGGCGCGACGGGAACTTGGGATCGAGCGCGAAGGTGCCGCCCGCGGCCATGGTCTGACTGCAGACGAGCTTCGCTTTCAGCGGCTTGCGCTTCGGACCGGCGATCGCGGCATGCGGCGTGGCGAGGGCGACGAGGAGGGGGAGCGCGAGGCGCGCATGCACGTGGGCCATCTCGACACGATACCCGAGGTCGCGCTGTCCGGGCGAGTGTCCGAGGCGCGGACAACGTCCGGGGGCTGGACGCGCTCCAACCGGAAATGCGCGCGTTCTCGACGGAGAGACGGTTGGCACTCCGCCTGCTTTGGGGCGGGGCATGACCACCGCGCTGACGATCGCCCGCTCCCCCTCGCCCACCGAACTCTCCGACGACGAGCTCGCCGCCTTCGTCGTCGGCACGCGCCTCTCCGACGAGGGGTGGCGCCGCGCGCGCGATCACCTCGGCGGCCTCGCCGCGCTCGGGCGCGCCCACCCGCGGGAGGTGGCGCGCGTCGTCGGGCTGACCGAGGCGCGTGCCGCGCGGCTGCTCGCCGCCGTCGAGCTGGGTCGCCGCGTGCTGACGCAGCCGATGGTCCGCGGGGAGCCGATCGCCACGCCGGCCGATGTCGTCGCGCGCCTCGGCGCACTGCTCGTCGATCGCGAGGAGGAGGAGCTGCACGTCCTCGGGCTCGACACGCGGGCGCGCCTGCTCCATGCGTTCGTCGCCGGACGCGGGTCGCTCAACGTCGTCTACGCCGAGCCGCGCGAGCTCTTCCGTCCGCTCGTGCGCGTGGGGGCCGCCAGCGCCATCCTCGCCCACAACCACCCGAGCGGCGACGCCACGCCCAGCGACTCCGACCTGCTCCTCACGGAGCGGGTCGCGCACGCCGGCGTCCTCCTCGGTGTCCGACTCCTCGATCACGTGATCGTCGCGCGGTCGGGCAGCTTCAGCTTCGCCGAGCACCCAGAATATGGACAGCGGATCGACGTTCGATACGATGCACGAAGGAGAGTGGATGCACCGGCTGGTCACGACGATCGCAGTAGGCCTCTCGCTCCTCGCCGTCACCGGGGGGACGGCGCGCGCGCAGGCTGATTTCGTCGGCGTGCGCGCCCTCGGCATGGGCGAGGCCCGCCGCGCGA
>Ga0272446_1000134_pt1 | contig 105670 bp, 94 predicted proteins | sample YNPCB0061_FD_194587 | JGI IMG/M metagenome (GOLD analysis project Ga0272446, IMG submission 194587) | Hot spring microbial mat communities from Yellowstone National Park, WY, United States - YNP-CB-006-1 | ecosystem: Environmental > Aquatic > Thermal springs > Hot (42-90C) > Sediment | place...
CGGCTACCCGGACATGCTCACCGGTCCGGAAATTCCCCTGGCGGCCCGCGTGATGGCCATCGTGGCGGTCTACGAAGCCCTCCGGGTTCGCCGACCGCATCGGCCGCCACTGGCCCATAGCCGCGCCATGAAGATGATTCTCACCGAAATGCCCGGTCACTTTGACCCGGTTCTCCTGGCTGCCCTGACGGCTGCTGCACCCCGCTTTGACCAAATTCACAGAGGCGGCGATTAACAGCCGGCCATGGGGTTCTACCGGCCGTGCCCCGCACCCTTTCTCTTGACGAAACACCTCCTGCGGGTTATCGCACCCATTCCTAACGCCCCTTGCCAGAAGGATGAACTCGATGCCACGCGCCGGGTGGGTGTTGCTGGTCTGCGCGACCCTGATCGCGGCGGGGTGCGAACGACTCCTCACGCACCCGGACCTCGATCGCTCGCCCACCGTGGTGCGGTCCCTGGCCCCGTTTGCTTCCACCGATGGCCTGGTCGTTGAGTCCATTCTGCTCGAGCGACCGGCCGGCGATGCGTTCCTCGACGGCGACTTGTGGAATCACGTCCTCCTGGCGGGATCGCCCGAACGGCGGGCCTTGCTCTTCGAGAATGGACTGCGTGCCGGTCTGCTAAGCGGGAACATCCCCACGGCCTTCCAAACGCTGATTGAATCGGAGGCGGATGTCGTCGATTCGCAGGCGCGGACCTTCAATGTCCGCAAAGAGGCCGTGGTGCCCACGGCGGGGCCGATCGATCCGTGCGTGTTTACTGTGCTAACCGATCTGGCGGGGCAGCCCCGCCCCGTGGCATTGAAGCAAGCCCGGGCCGGGGTGTTCATCAAACCTGAATCCCACGGCGATGGCCGCGTCCGCATCTATTGCGAGCCGCAAATTCAACACGGGGTTCGCCGTGAATGGTATCGCCCCACCGAGGACGGTACGCAACTGGCCAAGTTCGACGAAGTACCGTTGGAACGCTACCCGGCCTGCGGCTTCCACGTTACGCTGGGGGCGGACGACTACCTCGTGATCGGCTGGGTGGCCGAACGGCCCGCGACGCTCGGGGCCGTGCTGTTCGGAGTCGAAGCCCAACAGCAACCCCGGCAACGCCTGTTGGTGCTCCGCGCCCGGCCCATGGTCTCCATCACCCCGGCCGACCTCAAACCTCTGTCCGGCCCGGCAACCGGCCCCTCCGTCGCCGCCCAGGCGGCCAGCCGCAAATTCGCGACTCCCATCAGTTCAACGCCGGATCGCTGAGACGGTTTTGCCGCCGCTTCAGCCAGCTCCCCACGGACAAACCCCGCGTCATGAGCAGCACATAAACCAGCCCCAGAAACAGCGGCGGACCCAGCCATTGCAGCAATTCCAATGGCGGAAACTTGGGAGCCGAACCCGCTTCGCGCCAGACCTCCCGCGTCGATTTCTGCGCCAAGAGCTCGCCCAGCAACACGCCAACCACCAGCAGAATCACCGCCACGGCCCCATCCAGAAGGGTGGGCATCACTCGGGAGAGCGAACCGGCCGGCTTGGCCGGAGCTGCGGGCAAGCCGGCCGGCGCGGCCAACGCAGGCACTGCCGGTTCCCGCTCGGGGATCGGTGACCCTTTCCAGTTGAAGTCGATGTTGGCCGACGAGTCCGGTTTGCTCGCCGACTCGTGGGCCGTCGGGTCGCCGGCCGGGGTCTCGGTGGTCGCCGTCGGCGGCGGAAGTGGTTGGTGCGACGAGGACACAACCGCTTCGCTTTTCCCAAGGTGGTGCGGCTCGGGACGTTTCAACCACGGTGGCGGTTCGGGTTCCGGCGACGGCTCGGGTACAGTCACGGATTGCCGGCACCCCTTGCACACAATCGTCAAGTGGGCCATGGCATCCGGCAGCTCGTTGGGCCGACCGCAGTGGGGACAATTGAACCGAATCACCAGTCTCTCAAGTTGAACCGGATAGTGAGTTTTGGGGCGATGATAGCGAATTGGCAAAACCGGGGGGAGACCGTCTCGCAGGGCGAACCCACTCGTCGCCGAATTCCCCCCCTACAATCGCCCGACTTGCTACAGCCAATTCGGAAAAAATTTTCCAAAATCAGTTGACAAATGTACAGTTACTGGCAAGAATGCTGATGAGGTGTTTGGGTTTGTCCGTTTCGTCCCCCACACGAGGTCCCACACGATGGTTCCGCTGGAGATTCGGGTTCTCCCGGTTGCTGAGCTTAAACCCGCTCCGTACAACCCGCGGCGGGTGTTGTCGCCGGCCTCGCCGGCCTATCGAAAGCTCCGGGCCAGTTTGGTGGAGTTTGGCCTGGTCGAGCCGTTGGTGTGGAATGAGCGAACGGGGCACATTGTGGGGGGGCATGCCCGGCTGCGCATTTTGCGGGATCTGGGCGTGACGACGGTGCCCGTCTCGGTGGTGCACCTGTCCGAAGCCCGCGAAAAGGCCCTCAATGTGGTACTGAACAACCAGGAAGCCCAGGGGCGGTTTGACCCCGCCCGGCTGGCCGATTTGCTCACCGAATTGCAGGACACCCCGGAACTGGAACTGAGCGGGTTCGATGAGCACATGCTGGCGAATTTGCGTCTGGAGCCGGTCGCCGCCCCGTTGGAAACCGAAGCGGACGACCCCGACCGGGTGGAAATCACCCTGGTCACCACCGCCGCAACCTACGACAAGCTGGCCCCGGAACTGGATCAACTGGTGGTCGCCTACGATCTGGAGACGCATGTGCGCCGCGGTGGGTCGTCCGGTTTCACCCGGTCACGATTCACCGCACCTCGCGAGGCGTAGCCACTCCGGTGGCCTGGACCTGGGCCAGGCAGACCGGCACCGCCTTGCCGGCCCGGGCCCGAACGATCTGAAACGACTGGGCTGGCAACTCGGCGGTGTCGGTGAGCATCAGAATGAAATCGGGTCGCAATTCGGCCGCGGCTCGAATGGCATCGAGATGATTGCTGGCTCCCCGAGGCTCCAGGCGCGCAAGGTGCTCGTCCGCATCGGCGATGTTGCGCGGATTGGCTAACAATCGCCCACCGGCCAACAGGGGCCGGGCCTGAGTGGAGTAGATGATGATCTGGAACCGAACGCCGTCGGGTTGTTGCCGTAACGTGGCCATCAGCGCCGCTCGAGCTTGCTCGAATTTCCCGAATTCACCCATGCTGCCGGAGCAGTCCAGAATGTACACAATCATGTGCCCGGGGCGCAGCGCACCATGCAGCGGAGTGGCCGATTGGCTGCCGGCCGGTGTCACCGCGGCAGCGTGGAGCGGTGCTCCGGGCTGTGACCACCGCCGCAGGATCATTTGCAGCTCCGCGGGTAGCCGGGAAGCCGGTGTAGCCCCGAGTGGGCGAAGCGGCTCCGGGGTGAGTGGCGGGGTGGTTGGCTCGGTGCGCGGGGCGATCGGGGTAAGCTGGGTATCCGGGAAGACTTCAATGGGCGCGTCCACCTCGGCGGGTAACCGCAGCGTCACATCCCGGATGCGTGTGTCCAGACCAACCGCCTGCGATCGCGATTCACGGGAGCCAATGAGCTGGATCACCGGGATGGCAACCAGCCCGTGGAGAACCGCGGAGATTGCCAAGGCCCGGCGAATCGCGGTTCGCGATTTGCGCGGCCGGTGCAACATGAGCCCGGCTATAGCGGGGAGGCCGATTTGTGGGAAGAGCGATCCGGCCGTTTGTGGCAGCTGCTGATAAGGTGATAGCGCCCCGGTAAACCCGGTCGCGGTGGAGGTTCGACCATGAGTGCTCATCGTCTGGCTGACCGCAAGTGTGAGGCGTGTACCGAGCAAACGCCGCGGTTGGAGTCGCCCCGCATTGCCGAGTTGCTCGCCGAGGTGCCCGGCTGGCAGGTCACCGCCGACGGGCACCGACTATCGCGCAGCTGGCGGGTTCGCGACTTCCTGACCGGGCTGGACTTCTTTCGCCGAATTGGAGAAGTTGCCGAGGCCGAGGATCACCACCCGGATTTGCATCTGGTGGGTTACCGCAACCTGACGGTGGAGTTGTGGACGCATGTAGCCGGCGGATTGACGGAAAACGATTTCATCCTGGCGGCGAAGATCAACGAACTGGAGCCACCGGCTCTGAAGGCGCACTAGCCAGTCTCGCTCGGAAGTACAGGAGGGCCAGATATGCCCACGGTTCAAACGGTTCGCGTTGGGTCGTACACGATTGGGGCCGGGCAGCCGCTGGTGTGGATCTGCGGCCCGTGTGTCATCGAGGGCCACGATTTTACCCTGCGAGTCGCCGATACGCTTCGGCAAATGGCCGATCAGCAGGGTGTGCAACTGGTGTTCAAGGCCTCGTTCGACAAGGCGAACCGGACTTCGGGCAAGTCGTTCCGTGGTCCGGGCCTGGAGGAGGGGCTGAAGACATTGGCGGCGGTGAAAGCGGCCACCGGCTTGCCGGTCACCACGGATATTCACGAATGCCACCAGGCCGCGCCGGCCGCCGAGGTCTGCGACATCTTGCAGATCCCGGCGTTCCTGGCCCGCCAGACCGATTTGCTGGAAGCCTGTGGCCGCACCGGGCGGGTAGTCAATGTCAAGAAGGGGCAATTCATGGCCCCGTGGGATATGGCCCATGTCGTGGCGAAACTGGCCGAGGTGGGCAACCGCCAGGTGCTGTTGACCGAACGCGGCACAACGTTTGGCTACGGCCTGTTGGTCAATGATATGCGGGCCATTCCCTGGATGCACGAAACCGGAGCGCCGGTGATCTTCGACGCCACGCACAGCGTACAGAAGCCAGGGGCGCTGGGCGATCGAACGGGCGGGATCCGGGAAATGGTTCCGGTTCTGGCACGCTGTGCGGTGGCGGCGGGCTGCGACGGAGTGTTCATCGAAACCCACCCGCAACCGGATCAGGCCTGGTCCGATGGCCCGAACATGATCCCCCTGGCCGAATTGCCCGCCCTGATTGGTGTGTGTCAACGGCTTCACGAGGCCCTTACCCTAGCTGAGCGACTTCCCCGTGCGAAATCAAACCTCCCCTTGCGCGACTCCGCCTGAGAAGCGAATGACGACCCGACGCAACCCGCTGCCCCTGCTGCCACCGTTGCCCCGACTGGCGATGGTCGTGCTCCTGGGTTTGCTCGTCACCGGCCCCGGTTGCCGGCGACCGCCGCAAGCCCCCAAAGATGACACACTGAGCAGCGGCCCCAAAGGCGATCCGTGGGAAGTGCTGGCCCGTCGGCTCAAGAAAGAAACCGACTATGTGGCCTGTAAGAATGCCCTTTCGGATCTGGCGAACAACCTGGCCGCACAGGACAACGCTACCCGTCTGCCGGGGTTAACTCCCGATGCCGAGGCAGCCCTGACGCGGGTCATTAACCTGATTCCGGGCGACCGCGAAGAGATTCGGGGTGCGTCCTTCAGCAGTCACGACCCCGTCTACCTGGCGGATTGCCTGTATCTGCGGGATGCGTGGCGGTCCTTGGATCTCCCCGGTCTGACGCCCGACCAAATGGCCGACCTCGGCTTCGCCTGGGTCTGCCGCCAGGTGTACCTGAACCCCTGGCTGCACGAGCTGGAACCCGGCCTCAAGATGGGTACGGCCGTGCCCCCCACTTATGTGCTGCGGCGGGGCTACGGGTCGGGGCTGGAACGGATGTATGTCTTTCTGGCTCTGCTGCAACAGATGGGGCTAGATGGCTGCCTGGTGGGTCCACCGGAAGCGGGCACTCAGCCCGCCGGTTTGGTCGCCTTGGGGCCGGATGAGAAGACCGTGCTAACGGGAACCCCCCGCGGGCCGTTCTGGGCCGTCGGGGTGCGACTGGGTAGCGATATCCGTCTGTACGACCCGTGGCGTGGGACCGCCTTCCCCGCCTCCTTCCAGCAGATGAAGGCCAACCCCGAGGCCTACAAGGACTGGTTCGACGATCCCGCGAATACTTCCGGGGCCAGTGTGGCTGAGATGAAAAAGGCGACGCTGTTCCTGGCTGTGCCCGTTAATGCCCTGGCCCCCCGGATGGCCACATTGGAGAAGAAGCTGAAGGAACAGAAGCTGGAAGTACGCCTGGCCTTGGATCCGGTCGCGATGCAGGCCGCCTTCCCCGATCCGAAGCCGAGCTTCTGGAACCCACCCACAGATCGGCTAGCTTACCTTCGGGTGGGGCGCGGGTTTCTCCCCACCGATCTGGGCGGGGCAGATTCCTCGCCCCCGTCGCCCTTGCGGCTTTACGAATCGTACATTCGCGACATGCTGCCGGCCGGCGTTCTCCAAAGCCCGGAGCAAATTCGGGACAGCGAGGACGCAGCGAAACGGCTGCGGACGGCGGGTGTCGGCCTGTACCTGGCCGCGTTTTTCGATCCACCCAACCCGCGCGAACGGGTGCAACGGGGCCAGTTCCAGGATGCCGCCAGAGACCTCGTTGCCAAGCAGGACATGTTCGGCAAAAGCATCGAACGCCGACGCAATAGCCCCGATGCCCAACAGCAAATTCGCGAATGGGTCAGCAAGGCGAAGGATCTTTACGATGAGCTGGGGCGGGCCGGCCTGATCACCGATCGGGAGGCGCGGGCCACAGCCATCGCCGCTGCCGCGACGGCCATCGACAATCATTGGCGGCATGGGGCAGCGGTTCAGCTACTGGTCGATAGCGTGGTGGGCGAAGTGGGCCTGGCCGAAGCAACTTACCTGCTGGCCCTGTGCAAGCATGAACAGGCGGAACGAGCCCAGGCGCGGCTGGAACATGCCGCCGGTTCCGATGTTGCCAACCTGAAGCGGGATACCGTGGATGCGTGGAAGACGGCGTTGGCGGAATGGCGAACCTACGAGGGTTTCGCGGCTGCCCACCGCGGCTTTCCGGGTCGGGAAGCCCATGCCGAGATGCTCAAGAAGCGGGCCGAGCAACTGGCGATGCAGAAGTAGGGGCTTGCAACCCCGCGTTGATCCCGGAACCGATCGGCCCGCCCTTGTGTTTGCGGGCCCATCAAGAAACAATAGCCGGAAACCTCAACTTCAGTTCCGGCCGACAGGGTAGTGCCCATGCGTGCGCGGTTAGTTTCCCTGGATGGTGGCCAGTCGTTCGATCTGGTCAAGGATCTGACCCTAATCGGACGCGACGAGACCTGCGATATCCGCATCGACCACAAGAGCATCTCGAAGTTGCACTGCGTGTTGGTCAAGACGGACGGTTTGATCTTCCTCCGCGACCTGGGCAGTACCAATGGTACCCGCGTGAACAATCAGCGGGTGCGACGAGCGGCGCTTTTGCCCAACGATACGCTGGCCATCGCCAACTTGAAGTATTCGGTCAAGTTCGGCATGGCGCTGGACGAGCTGGAGTCCCCGCCACCGGCTGAGCAGCACGCGGTCCAGCCGTCCCAACCTCCGCTGCGTGTGAATGCCTTGCCGGATGTTTATCCGGAGTCGAAAACCCCGAACAACTAAGTTCGGTAGGGTGTTGGTGAGTGCAGTACACCCGTTGTGGGGTGTTCGCATCCGGGTTACTGCGTGCGGTTCGGCATCGGGAACTGCCGGTGTGCAGGGGGTAGTCCGTTCATTCCCTCTGCCCATCGGGTTGAACCGAGCTCAAGGGTTGGCAGCGTGTCATGAATCGGGTGGCAGGCGGGATCGTAGCAAAGCTGTTTGATTGGGTTAATAGGCTTGATCGCACCTTGGGCTTCGGGGAGTATCATCGAACCGCGTTCCGGACCTAGTGTGGGGGGGCCCAACCGCGTAGGGAACGGGGAGCGCTTTCCAGGAGTATCGGTATGAGCGATTTGGTTTCGGTGTCGCGGGATGGCGACATTGGCATCATTACCATCAATAATCCGCCGGTCAATGCGCTCAGCCCGGGGGTGCCGGAAGGCATCGCGGCAGCGGTTCACGGATTCAATGCCGATCCCGGGATCAAGGGTATCGTGCTGATTGGAGGTGGCCGCACCTTCGTCGCTGGAGCGGATATTCGGGAATTTGGCAAACTCACCTCGGGTCAGAAACCACTGGATGTGGGGCTTGATCCCATGCTCAGTGCCCTGGAGGATTCGCCCAAGCCGGTGGTGTGCGCGATTCATGGGACGGCCCTGGGCGGGGGTCTCGAAACCGCGATGGCTTGCCACTATCGGGTGGCGGTGCGAGATGCTCAGGTGGGTCAGCCGGAGGTGAAACTGGGCCTGATCCCGGGGGCGGGGGGAACCCAGCGCTTGCCACGGCTGGCTGGGGTCGCCAAGGCCGCCGAGATGTGTGCGGGCGGCGACAACATCAGCGCCACCGAGGCCTTGGCGGCCGGTATTCTGGACCAACTAGTCGATGGCGACCTCTTGCCCGCCGCAGTGGCCTTTGCTCGGGCCCAAGCTGCTCAGGGGCCGCCCCGCCGAACCCGCGACCTGACCGAGAAGCTGGGTACCCCAGCCGCGAATGCCCCCATCCTGGCCACCATTCGCGAACAGGTGAAGAAAAAGGCCCGAGGTCTGATTGCACCTTTGAAGGCGATTGATGCCATTGAGGCGGCCGTCACCTTGCCGTTCCCGGAGGGCTGTAAACGCGAACGGGAACTGTTCATGGAGTGCCTATTCTCGGATCAGTCCAAGGCGCTCATTCACGTCTTCTTTGCGGAGCGGGAAGTCGCCAAGGTGCCCGGTATTACCAAGGATACCCCTCGCCTGCCGATTCGCAAAGCCGCGGTGGTCGGTGCGGGAACCATGGGCGGCGGCATCGCCATGACCTACGCCAACGCGGGGATTCCGGTGTTGCTCAAGGAAGTGGATCAGGCGGCCTTGGACCGGGGGCTGGCGATCATCCGCAAGAATTACGCCAGCACGGTGCAAAAAGGGCGGCTGACCCAGCAACAAATGGACGAGCGGCTGGCCCGCATCGAGCCGACGCTGAGCTTCGACCGCTTTGGTGAAGCCGATATCGTCATTGAAGCGGTATTCGAAAGCCTGGCGCTCAAAAAGCAAGTCTTCGCTGAATTGGACCGGGTCATGCGGCCCGAAGCAATATTGGCCACGAACACCTCAACGCTGAACATCGATGAGATCGCCGCGGCCACCCACCGCCCCGAGCAGGTGATTGGGCATCATTTCTTCAGCCCGGCCAACGTGATGAAGCTGCTGGAGATAGTCCGCGGTAAGGCCACGAGCCCTGCCGTAATTGCGACCTCAATGGATCTGGCCAAGCGGCTGAACAAAATCGGGGTGCTAGTCGGCAACTGTCGTGCATTTGTCGGCAATCGGATGTTCGATCCTTACGTTCGGGAAGCGCAGTTCCTGCTGGAGGAAGGGGCGTCGATTGAAGAAGTTGATGCCGCGTTGACGGCCTTTGGTATGGCCATGGGCCCGTTGGCTGTCCTGGACCTGGCCGGCCTCGATGTGGGCTGGCGGATTCGCAAAGAGGGCGGCTTCGTGCTCCCGGTCGGCCGCAAAGCCTATCTGGCTGAAGACCGACTGTGCGAGCTTGGACACTTTGGCCAGAAGACCGGAGCGGGTTGGTATCTCTACCAGAATGGGACCCGCACCCCGAATCCGGTAGCGGTTCGTCTAGTAGAGGAAGCGGCCCGTGAAAATGGCATCACACGCCGGACCATTCCCCCTTCGGAAATCGTCGAACGAACGGTTTATGCCCTCATCAATGAGGGTGCCCGGATTCTCCAGGAGGGCATCGCGTTGCGGCCCGGGGATATCGACATCATTTATGTGTATGGGTATGGCTTCCCCGCCTTCCGTGGCGGCCCGATGTGGTATGCCGATACCGTGGGGCTCCAAACTGTCTACCAGCGCATCTGCGAGTTCGAGCGGCAACTGGGCCAGACCTGGGAGCCCGCTCCGCTGTTGAAGCAATTGGCCGAAAGTGGTCGGTCGTTTGCGTCGCTAACGGGACCAGGTGCTTGAGGACAGAGGGAGCAACGCTATGGACCTGACGCCCTTACCCATCACGCACCGAGCCGTGATTTCGGATGACTACCTCGACGAAATGGGTCACATGAATGTGATGTGGTACACCCATCTCTTTAGCTTGGGCTCGTGGGGGCTGTTCCAGATGGTTGGGCTGAATCGGGCCTATTTCGAGTCGGCCCGTGCGGGCAGCTTTGCTCTGGAACAGCATTTCCGCTACCTGAAAGAAGTCCGGGTGGCGCAACATGTCACGATCCGCAGTCGGGTATTGGGGCGCACCGCCAAGCGCTGGCATACCCTGCACTTCATGACGATAGACGAACTGGACACTCTGGCAGCAACCTGTGAAGTGGTCCAGGCTCACATTGATATGACCATCCGGCGGACCGCCCCCATGCCGCCGCCGATCACTGCAGCCATTGACCGATTCATCGCAGAACATAGCCGACTGGGTTGGGAAGCGCCTGTGTGCGGGAGCATGAGACCGTGAAGGAGGAACCCATGAGCAATTACCGCAATCTTGCCGAGGTCCACCGACGGCAGGCCGAGCGGCTGGGTACCCAGCCGGCAGTGCGCTTCAAGCGAGAGGGTCGTTATCACGATGTCAGTTGGACCGACTATCGCAACGATGCTCGGGCCTGTGCGGCCGCCCTGATCGACGCTGGGATTGAACCCGGGGACCGGGTCGGGTTACTGGGCGAAAACCGCATCGAGTGGATGTTGGCGGATCTGGGGATTCTCACGGCGGCTGCGATCACCGTTTCGCCTCATTCCTCGCTGAGTGCCAAGCAGGTCGAATTTCAGATGCAAAACTCGGGGGCGAAGTGGTTATTCGTCTCCACTGCCGGCCAGCTGGAAAAGGTCCGCCAGATTCGCTCGGCATTGCCCCGTGTGAAAGGAGTCGTGGTTTTCGACCCGGTTGCCGCTGAGGATGCCCAAACCTGGACCCAGTTTCTCCAGCGGGGCCGGGTGGTGCTGAGTCGGCTTGAGACCGAGCTTGCCCGGCGTGAAGCCGAACTGGGTCCTGACGATCTGGCCACCATCATGTACACCTCGGGTACCACGGGCGACCCCAAGGGTGTGATGCTCTCGCACCACAACATTCTGAGTAACACGCTCGCCTGTCTCGAGATTTGCCCGCTGGAACCCGGTGACGTGCCGCTGGTCTGGCTGCCGCTGAGCCACATTTATGCCCGAACCGTTGATTTCTACGAAACCCTAGTTGCCGGTGTCACCGTGTGCCTGGCCGAGTCGCCCGAAACGGTGGTGGCTCAGCTGGCGGAGCTTCAGCCTACGCATTTGTCGTGTGTTCCGCGCTTCTATGAGAAGGTGCTGGCGGCGGTTGGTTCGTCGGATCCAGCGGTTACGGCGGCCAAGCTCCGAGCCATCTTTGGTCCGCGGATTAAGTTCCTTGGTGCGGGTGGTGCTCCGCTGCCCCATGCCATTGAGGACGCACTGCGAGCGGCCGGCCTGCCGATTCTTCCCGGCTACGGGTTAACGGAAAGCTCCCCCGTCATCACCTTCAACACGAAGACTCATGCCAAACCGCACACCGTGGGACGGCCCATTCCCGGTGTCGAGGTCAAGATTGCCCCGGATGGCGAAATCCTGACGCGGGGGCCGCACATTATGAAGGGGTACTGGAACAACCCCCGGGCTACCGCAGAAACCATCCGGGATGGCTGGTTGCACACCGGCGATCTTGGCCGACTGGATGACGAAGGCTATCTGACAATCACGGGTCGCAAGAAGGAGCTTCTGGTTCTTTCTAACGGCAAGAAGGTCATCCCCACGCAGCTCGAAGGGTTGTTGGTGGCGGACCCGTGCATCGACCAGGCGGTCGTCTATGGTGAGGGTCGGAATTTCCTGACGGCCTTGATCGTGCCGCACTGGGACTGTGTACGCCAAGCGCTGGGTCTGCAGGGTTCGGACGAAACCTTGGCGGCCGATCCCGCTGTTCGGGACTTTTTGCAGCAGCGTGTCAACGAACGGCTGGCCGACATGGCCGGCTACGAGCAGGTGAAGAAAATCTGTGTGCTTGCAAAGCCCTTTAGTGTCGCTGCCGACGAGATGACCGTAAGTTTGAAATTGCGTCGCAATGTGATCTTCCAGAACCACCAGGCGGCGCTCGATGCTCTGTATCGCGACTAAGTGGAGGCGGGGATGGCTGCAACGATTTCGCTCAAGGGGAAGGTCGCTGTGGTCACTGGAGGTGGCCGCGGAATCGGCAAGGCGATCGCTCGCCATCTAGCCGAGGCCGGTGCCCGCGTCGTCATTGCCAGCCGCAAGCTCGAAAACCTGCAAGCGACGGCAGCTGAGTTTGCGTCCTTACCCGGTCAGGTCGTGCCCATCGCCTGCCATGTCGGCCGACTCGATCAGCTCGAGAACCTGGTCCGCCAAACCGAAGATCAACTCGGTCCGATCGACATTCTGGTTAATAACAGCGCAACGAACATCGGTCAGGGGCCGGCGCTGGACGTGACCGATGAAATGCTCGACAAGATGATTGAGATCAATGTCAAAAGTGCGATGCGCCTGGTGCGGCTAGTGGTTCCGAAAATGATCGAGCGCCGATCCGGAGGCGCGGTGATCAACATTGCCTCGATTGCCGGCTTGCAACCCCAGCCGGGCGGTTTGCTGTATAGCTTCACCAAAGCCGGGCTGATCATGCTCACCCGCAGTTGGGCTCGGGAGTTTGGGCCATTCGGTGTCCGGGTCAATGCGATTGCCCCGGGCCTGATCCAAACCGATTTCAGTGAATACTTCTGGAAAGACGAAGAATACCGCCGTCAGATTGAAACGACCCAGCCGATTCGCCGGATCGGTCAGCCCGACGAGATTGGCCATGCTGCGCTCTATTTGGCCTCGGACGAAGCCTCCTACGTGACCGGTCAGGTTTTCGTTATCGATGGCGGGGCGACGGCATAAGTTGCGGCAGCCGACGAGCTGTCAGTCCGGCTTGTCCGATCTGAGTTCATCCGCTTCACCTGAAGATTGAATTGCCTACCATGCCGTCCGACGCGCCACAACCGCTGAATTTGATTCGGATTTTTGATTTCTATGTCATGCTGATGTTCCTGGTGAGTTTCTTCCGTCGCTGGCAAGTGTACTGGAATGCGCTGCGAATACTCTACGCCGTCCGGGGGCGTTGGCCGAAGCTGATCGAGCGGCTTGCCGAACATAAAAGTGTGCTGCTGAATTGGGCGTTCTTCCGTCCAGCGATCCTTGCCCTACTATTGACGATTGTGCAACTCATCGCCTCGCGGTTGGTTTGGCCGCAAGCCGTGCTGACCTGGCCCCAGTTGCACGAGGAATGGTCGCTCATCTTCGTCATCTTGGCCGCCCTGTTGCCTATGCTCGCCGTAGATTTGTACTTCATTGTGCGGGTGGGCAAATTTGATCACGATGAAACCGTGAAGTACTTCGACATGGCCGAGCGCTGGCTGGGCTGGAAGGGGCCAGTAGTTCGGTGGCTAACGCTGGGTTATGTCAATCCACGGCGAATGGTGGACGAGGAAGTCAAGAAAAGCCTGGTGGTAGCACATCAGACCTTATCCTCGTCACTGTGGTGGGCAACGCTCCAGATTTCGCTGCGATTGCTCTTTGGGTTGACCCTCTGGACAGTCTGGGCGTTGCAGAGATGATAACGCCACCGCTTATGGATCGCTCCCATGTGGATGAGGAAAGTGGATGAGGAAAAATCAGATGAATTGACGCAACAGATTCGCTTGAGTTGAGACGTTTCTCCATTCCCGAGGTTTCGATGACACCGTCCCAGGCCCAGGCTCTGTACTTCGAAAGGGCAGCGAATTTGCTTGGACTTGATGCACGCATGAAAGCGTCGCTCTCCACCCCACACCGGGAAATCAAGGTCGAATGCCCCCTGATCCGCGACGATGGCCGGCTATCCACGTTCATCGGTTTTCGGGTTCAACATGATACCAGCCGGGGCCCCATGAAAGGTGGCATCCGCTATCACCCGCAGGTTGATATCGACGAAGTCAACGCTCTGGCTGCCCTGATGACGTGGAAAACGGCAGTGGTCGATTTACCCTATGGTGGAGCCAAGGGCGGTATTGCTGTTGACCCCAAGCAACTCAGTGCCGGTGAACTGCAACGGCTGACCCGGGTGTTTACCCAGCGCCTTCACGACATAATCGGCCCCTACGCCGATATCCCCGCTCCCGACATGGGCACCAACGCGCAGACCATGGCCTGGGTGGTCGACGAATACGAGAAGTTTCACGGCCACGCCCCCGGAGTGGTGACCGGAAAACCGGTGGAGTTGGGAGGTTCACTGGGCCGCGACGCCGCAACGGGGCGGGGATTGCTCTTCGCCGCCGAACGGCTCTTCGAAGACCTGGGTAAAAAGGTCTCCGATTTCACCTATGCCATCCAGGGATTTGGCAACGTGGGATCGTGGGCAGCTCGGCTATTTCACGATGCCGGTGGCCGCATTGTCGCTGTCAGCGATGTCAGTGGAGCGGTTCGCAACCCCCGTGGGCTGGATGTGCCGGCGCTCTGTCGCCATGCCTCCGAGACCAAGTCCGTTGTCGGCTTTCCCGGGGGGGAATCCTTTCCCGGTAATCAATTGCTTGCGGAGCCGTGTGACGTACTCATCCCCGCCGCACTGGGCGACGTGCTAACCCGGGACAATGCCGATACCGTGCGAGCAAAAATTATCCTCGAGGGAGCGAACCATCCCACCGATCCGGAAGCGGATGCGATCTTATTGAAAAAAGGGGTCACCCTGCTTCCCGATATCTATGCCAACGCCGGTGGCGTGACGGTCAGCTATTTCGAGTGGGTGCAGAACGTGCAACAATATCGCTGGGATGAGGAGCGGGTCAACACGGAATTGCGGAAGCGTATGCGAATGGCCTACGCCGATCTCCGTGCGATTCAGGACCAGTACCGGTGCGATCTGCGCACGGCAGCATTCGTGCTGGCGGTCGGCCGGGTGGCCAAGGCAACCCAGCTCCGCGGCCTCGCCGTTTAGCTTCTGGAGACCAACCGGTGAGTTCCGAACTACGCTTGGCTCTGAATCAGGCCGTGGCCGATGAACTGGATGCGGCCCTCAGCCGGATCAGTCATTGCCTCGGCCAATTGACCGAGGAGCAGGTGTGGTTACGGCCTCGGGAGGATATGAATGCCATTGGCAACCTCCTGCTGCATCTGACAGGGAATGTGGGGCAACTTATCTTAAGTGGCGTGGGGGGCGAACCCGACCTCCGTGACCGACCGGCCGAGTTTGCCGCCCGTGGCCCGATACCAAAGAGTGAATTGCTGGAACGATTAACCACGGTGGTCGGTCGGGCCAAGACCGCCTTCGTGGCGGCCAGCGAGGCAACACTGTGCCAACCTAGCCCCATCAAACGGTACGATTGGACCGGGCTGCAAGCCGTGATCCGCTGTGTCGCACACTTCCGGGGCCACACTCAGGAGATCATCCACATGACCCGGAACTTGCTCGGAGAGGCATACCAGTTCGCTGGCCAGCGATGAGTCTGTGTCAGCCGGGCCGCTCTTCAAAGCGGAGGTGCCGGATCGATTCGCCCGAATCCCGCAATTCGATCAGGGTGTCAATCCCCACGGCCAGATGCTGCTCGACGAACCGCTCCGTCACGTCGGCATCCGAACGGGACGTTTTCACACCTTCGGGCGTCATGGGATTATCGGAGACCAAGAGCAAAGCTCCCTTGGGGATGTGGTTCACGAACCCAACGACGAAGATGGTCGCAGTTTCCATGTCGATCGCACTGGCCCGAATTTCCCGCAAATAATTCTTGAACTTTTCGTCGTGCTCCCAGACGCGGCGATTGGTTGTGTACACGGTTCCCGTCCAGTAATCGAGATTGTGGCGGCTAATGGTCGCCGACAGCGCCGCCTGGAGCCGGAACGAAGGCAAGGCGGGAATCTCGGGTGGTAAATAGTCGTTGCTGGTGCCCTCGCCCCGGATCGCCGCAATGGGCAGGATAAAATCCCCAACGCTCGTTTTCTTCAGCCCCCCGCACTTGCCCAGGAAGAGCACCGCGTGGGGTTCGATTGCGGCCAGCAGATCCATGACGGTAGCCGCCATCGCACTGCCCATGCCAAAGTTGAGGATGGTGAGATTCTCTGCCGTGGCGGATTGCATGGGGCGATCCCGCCCACGAATTTCGACCCCAAACCGCTCGGCAAATAACTCCACATAGTGGGTAAAGTTCGTGAGCAGAATGTACCGGCCGAACTCGTCAAGCATTCGGCCTGTGTACCGCGGTAGCCAGTCCTGAACGATCTCGGCTTTGGTCTTCATGCCTATCGGCTCCGTGGTCGGAACGGCTGCGGGGAGGCCGCCGGGTTCCAGATTCTCGGGTCGTGCAGCCAGACCGCCACATTGACGCGGGGATCGATCATCGCGGCATGGCTTGCCCGCAGCTCGATGAGCTTCGCGCAGGGTAATCGTCGGGCCAAGGCTCGACCGGCCGCGGGAGGAACGATCCAATCGTCCGGTGAAACAAAGACGACAGTGGGTATCTCCAACTCGGATAACCGAGGGCGTAAGTCCAGACTCGCGATGAGCTGAAGCCGTCGACCATATGCTTGCAGAGGTACATCGGCTGTCAAATTCCACCAGAGGTCTTGCTCCGTTCGGGGCGTTTGTGAGCTGAAGAAAAAATACCCCCGCAGGCTCCGGGTCGATTCGGGAGCCGGCCGATTGGGCAACCATCGACCGAGCCGAGCCAGCAGATCAATCACGAGTCGACGCGGATAATACGCGAAGCTATTCACTAATACCAACCGACGTATAAGCTTGGGCTGCTGAAGCGCGACGAGCAACGCCACCGCTCCCCCAAAGGACTCAGCCAGCACGATCGCCGGTCCGGTGTGGTGCAACTTCTGAAGACCGAGTGCCACCAAGTCGTCATAGGTGTGGTGGGAATCTTGTGGGTAGCTGACGCAATGGACGTCATGGTATCGGTACAAATCCATCTGCCGAAGCAGAAGCCGTCCTGTGCCATCGATGCCGGGCAGGTACACGACCGGGCAGTGCGGTGGGAGGGGCTCAACAGGAATTACCTGCAGGCGACGCTGCGCTTCAGCCACGGCAGAGGATCGCACGGATGGTGGGAAGCCGATCAGGAAACTACTCAGTGTTTTCGTCACTGCTACTGGTGGAGAGATCATAGCGGAGAAAGAGTTCCCGAAGTACCTCGATGGTGTCCGAAAATACGGCCTCGGCAACAGCCAACGAAACGCGGCCTTCGCCATGGGCCCCAATACTGCGAATGGCCCAGACGGAACCGGCTTTGCGGGCCAGGGTGGGGGTGATTTCGTTGGCCTTCTCCAGAACTTCCAGCACCTCGGTCACTTTCCGGTTCAGTCGCTTCAACACCATCGGCGAGGCTCCCATCCGGCGGTGATACTCCCGATAGATGTGCCGCACAACTGCTTCCAATGCTGAGCCACAGGCAACGGCAGCATGGCGACCCAGACCCTCAGTCACATCGCCATCGAGAGCATCGTTGGCGGCGAGCAGGCGGGTTCGAGGGTCTGCCATATCCGCCGTCAGAAACAGATAGGCACGCCGCATGTGGCTGACCGCTCGCCGATACAGCCCGTAACCTTCGGCATGCGGAGTTGGGCCGGTGAACGTCTGAAGTTTCTTCCAGAGCCGACGCCAGGATTCCGGGGGTATCGCATCGCGCACCATACCGTCGAACTGCTCAAAAGCGGCGACCGACTCACGGTCGTGCCCTTCCGTGGTTCCATAGCAGAAATAGCCGGATGCCCCCGCTCGCAAGCATCGGTACATCTCGCGGACATCATTGCGATCTGAGAACACGACCACGGGTAAATCGAAATGGGCCTCCTTGATCTGTTCGATGACCTGGACACCGCGGGTGGTGCCATGTGCATTGGAAAGATCGTGAAACACAATTGCCAGGTCTTCGGGCTTGCGCAGAATGTCCTCGGCCTCGGCCGGCGAGACTACCGCACTGCGATAGTGGCCAAACACTGCGGAAAAAAACTCGGGCCAACCGGTTCCTTCGGGTTGAGCAATGACGACGAGGACCCCGCGATGACGAGCGATGTTTTGCAACCGATCCCGGCCAGGTCGTAGCCCCATTCGATCGCGATAGTCTAGTAGAATTTGCTGATGCCGTTGGACATTCAGTTGCAGCCCTGCGGACTCGGCAAGCTGACCGATCGCCTGGACGTAGTCCGCGTCACTCACTTCCCGATATGCGTAGGCACCGATCAACAGGCGAGCCGCGGCACGCGAATCCGTCAAACACTGCCGCACTGTCATGGCCTCGGCTTCGAAGCCCAACCGAGCTGCTTCGGTGGACTGTTCGCGTGCTCGAGCCGGAGCATCGCCCATCAATTCACTCATGGCAAACGGTGTTCGGCGTGGAGGGGCGATCGGAATAATCCCAAGCAGACGTCCGGAACGCTACAGTTGCATCAATCCGCTCGTTCTAACGGACGCAATCCATCCAAACTGATTCCACAAAACGTGATTGTGATACCTCCCCTGGCAAGAAAATCGAAATCCAGCCATGAATACGCATGTTCACTATTTCTTCGGAACCGGAGCATAGAGTTCGAGCAGCTCTTCTACGGTGCGGACCAGCTTGGGATCCCTTTGTCGGACGGCAGCGACGAACTCCTTGGCCTCGTTATGAGGGCAAGATAGGGCGTAGCGAACAATCGCACGACGCACAATCGGTGCGGCATGGGTGGGCTTATCAAATTGGGCGAGTACCTCTGTCGTCAATTCCCAGTAGCCCCAGCGGCGTAGGTCCTCAATCGCCTGATCGGACAATTCGCCGTGGGGAAGCAGTGCGGCACAACATTTCAGCACCTCGGGTTTGCAATCGTTGCCGCGTGTGGCTTGGAAAAAGCGCACCGTGCCTATTGTCGATAAACGAACGGAATACGGCCGCTGAGCGTCCTGCAGTACTTGCACCGTGAAAGCCCAGCCCTCTTTTGGCGCAAGCAGCACATAACCGGCCAGCAACCCACCAAAGGCGGCAGCTGTACGCTCGGTTAGGGGGCGTTCATTCAACCATCCGGCCAGGAAGCCTGCGTCAGCTGGTCCACCACAGCTTCCCAGCAGAAAGGCAAATACGCCGAGACGTTCCGGTGGCGTTTTGGGGTCGGTCAGTAGCTTCCGCACCTGCGCTGGATCGAAGTTCTTTGCGGCCTTCAAGATGTCGGTATCGGCCGCGCGGGCGAACTCGAAGAAAGCGTCGTCAGCGATTGTGGCATCATGTGACTGGAGTTGGCTGTAATAGAAACCGAGTCGGGCGACGGGGTCGGACCTGTCGAGTTGGGCCACCCCCTTAATGTACTCCACCAACGCGGGACTGGCAGGCAGGCCAAATGTCGGATCAAGTTGCCCGTCCGTTACCGAACAAAAGACCAGAAAATCGCTCGGCGTGTTCCCGATCACGGGCAAGTATTGCGGGATCACCAGCATGCGCTGGCCCCGGCGAGCAGGGTCGTCCTTGAGTGTGGCCGTGATGTGAAATTCGGTGCTACCGGCATCCGTTTTCGGATCGACCTTTGGATTCTTCAGCTGGCCGTACAATACGGCCTTGGCACCTTGATAATGAAGCCGCAGGGTTTGCCGCGATCGAAGATCGCCTCCACAGAATGTGCAAGCACCAACGGGCGTGCTGGCGATGATCAATCCCAATAGTGGGGCACTGAAACGGAGCATCGGCAACTCCGAGTTGAAAAGCAGTTTGGCGGCCAGCCGGGAACACAGTCCGACCGACCGCCGTGTGATAACCCATTTCGGCACGGGAGGGGAAGACTATTTGATCTTCTTGGCCGGCTCCGTCGGCTTCAACTCTTCCTTAAGGACCTCTTCAAGGAACTCGACTCCTCGGGGGTCTTTGGCCCGCGCAGTAGCGACATATTCGAGGGCCGCCTTGTTGTTGGGGTCGGCGGTAGCCGCCGCAATGGCAAATTTCAGGATGGCGCGGCGCACAATAGGAATGCTATTATGTGATGGCTTGGTTCCGTAGTTTAGCACCAACGGTGTCAAGGACCACACCTTCCACTTCCGCAGGTCCTCGATGGGCATATCCGCGATGTCCGGGTTTTCGCAAAGTATCTTCATCGCTTCGAGCACCTGATCCTTGCCGATAATATCGGACCGGTATTCCCAGAAAAAGCGAACTGTTTTCAGTGCGGAGTAGCGGACCGGGAAGTCCTGGTTGGGGTCCTTAATGAGCGTCAGGAGGTAGTCCCAGCCGGCTTGAGGGTTCAGCAGGATATAGCCCGCGACCAGCCCATCCAGACCGCTACTAAAGGCCCGCTCCGGATCGTCCAGCAATTGTCGCAAGGCCTTGGCATCCTCGGCTTTGCCACAGTGCCCCAAGAGCAGGCCATACAGACCAACCCGGGTTCCGCGGGTATCGGGATCCTTGAGCCATTTGAGCAGAATCGCCGGTGGCAGCTTCGGTGCCAATTCACGGACATCCTTGTAGTCAGTGTACCCAAACTCGGAATAGGCATCCGAACTGATGAGCAAGTCTTTATCTTCCAGGTAATCGAAGAAATACCGCAACCGGGTGACCGGGTCCTTATCCCGAACCTTGATGGCTCCCTCGAGATATTGCGGGAGCTTGCTGTCGGCCGGCACGGCTTCCCCACGGTAGGCGTCGATCTGGCCGTTGACGACGTTAAAAAAGATCAAATACTTGAGGTCTTTGCTATCCGGCGGCACATAGCGGGGAATGGTGATCGACTTCTTCCCCTTGATCAGATCGTGTGGCTTGACCACCAGATCGATCGTCATTTCAGTGGTCCCTTTGTTTAGCGCCGTGGGGTCGTTCGGGTCGCGAACGGCTTTGGTCAAAGTCCCATAGAGGATAAAATCCGCTTGCGCCACCTCACCTGAGAGTGTCTGGCCCATCGGTGCGCAGAACGGGCAGGCAACAACGGTGGGGGTGACGAACAGCAGGCCCGCTACGACTGCGGGTATGAAATTCTGAAGCGTCATGTGGTGAGGCCTCCGGCAAGGGCAGGGCACACGGACATTATTCCTGTCGGAAGCCATCGACGGCAAGGCATAACTCTCAATTGAATAATGATATTACTAAGTTAGACTTGATTCGAGTATTTTGAGCTTCTGCTCGACCAGCTCAAGGGCTCGCTGCGCCGCCGGGGGTAAGCCCTGGCGGACGGCCTGCAGGTAGAACCGCGACTTCTCAGCTGACTTTCGCTGCTGAGCGCTTGAAACCGTAGTCGAGTCCATCAGATTGTCGTAGATATCGGCCAGCTTGATGACTTTAACTTGCCAGTCGGCGGCGGCGAGCCGGCGAGCATAGTCTGCTTCGCGATCATCGTGGGGCAAGCGTTTTTCTTTGGTCAGAGCCGAGACCCAACGAGCCACCTCGGGGCCGAAGTGATCGATGATGTCATCGCAGTCGGTGTTGGTATCTTCAATCGTATCGTGCAAGAGGGCCGCTGTGAGCAGAGCGGGATCATCGAATCCGAACACGTGTCGGACCACCAGGCAGACCCGGAACACATGGCTGACGTACGGTGTTTGCTGGTCCTTCCGCAGTTGATGTCGGTGAACTCGGGCTGCAAAAGCCACCGCCGCAAATAGAACGTCGTTGGATTCCGTCATTGTGTGTTCTCCTAGCGATCGCCCCGCTTGCGCGTTTGAGGCATCGGGGGATGGATGAGGTTCGATGGTCCACCGTCAGAGGGTTGATCGACTTCGTTCATGGCTTCACCCAATACCACGGACGATCTTACAATTCCTCACCGCGTTCTCGTCGCGAGAAAACCGGCGGAGGGTCGCTGCCTGGACACAGTCCGCGATTGGGAGACCGGAACTCGGCAGCTTGGAAGCCAGTGCGCAACCGAACCAAAGCAAGGAGATGACCCATGTTCCTGGGCATCGAAATCGGAGGGACGAAACTGCAATTGGGCCTGGGTGCAGGTGATGGGAATCTGCAGGCGCTCTGGCGCGGGATAGTCGAACCGAGTGAAGGCAGCGAGGGTATTCGCAAACAGATTGAGGTGGCCGTGCCCCAGGTGCTGAGCCGGGCGGGCCTGGATCGTACCCAGCTGGCGGGAGTCGGTATTGGTTTTGGTGGGCCGACCGACGATGCCACGCAAACGGTCATCAAATCGCACCAAATCGCCGGCTGGGATGGATTTCCCTTACGCGATTGGGTCAGCGATCTGGTCGGTGTTCCGGCTGTTCTGTGCAACGATGCCGACGTGGCCGGACTCGGCGAAGCGATGTTCGGGGCAGGACGTGGGCTGTCGCCTATCTTTTACATCACGGTCGGCAGTGGAATTGGTGGCGGACTGATCATCGATGGCCAGATCTACCGTGGCGTTGGCAAAGGAGCAGCCGAGATCGGCCATACCCATGTGACCACGACGGCACCGGACGGTTCGGCCGAACAGGCGACCCTTGAATCTGTGGCTTCGGGGTGGGGAATCGCGGCTCAGGCCCGTCGTCACCTGGCGGAATCGGCGAATTGGCAAACCCAACTGCGGGATCTCCCCCCTGTGGAAATGACTGCGGTTCGGATTGCCAACGAAGCTCGACGGGGTGATGCCTTTGCTCAGTTTATCCTCGACTTGGCCTTATGGGGGCTGCAGCAGGCCATCCGCCAAGTCAGTGTGCTGTTGTGTCCACGTCGAGTGGTCATTGGTGGGGGAGTGTCCTTGATGGGGGAGGATTTGCTCTTCAAGCCACTCCGGGACCGGGTTGCCGGACAAGCCTTCGAGCCATTCCGGGGCCTGACGGAGATTGTTCCTGCCGCTCTGGGCGAGGAAGTCGTCGTCCACGGGGCGTTGGCCTTGGCGCGGAAGCAGTTCGGTAGCAGATGACAGGTAATCCGGATAATACACTAGAGGTTATGATTCGCATCAAGATTTGTGGTGTGACCACGCCTGAGGAAGCCTGCATGGCTGCTGAGGCGGGAGCGGATGCGGTCGGGCTGAACTTTTATCCCCCCTCGCCGCGGTTTGTCACGCCGAGCCAGGCTGCAGCGATTGTTCGGGCATTGCCCGCATTCACTGCCCCGGTTGGGGTGTTTGTGGAAAAGCCGTTGCGGCAAGCGTGTGCGATGGCCTTTCAATTGGGTTTGCGAGCCATACAGACCTACGACGATCCACCAGCCACCGAGGATCCGTTCCCCTTTGCTCACATCCCGGCGTTTCGGGTTCAATCGGCCGAGCAATTGGCCGCTATTGCGAGTTGGGTTCGTTCTGCACAATCGGCGGGTCGGGGGCCTGCTGCGGTGTTAATCGATGCGCATGTTCCTGGTCAGTTCGGCGGAACGGGTCGCCCGGCACCGTGGGAACTGTTGGCCGAGGCAGATTTAGGCACAGCAGTGATCCTGGCCGGTGGCTTGACCCCCGATAACGTGGGGCAGGCGATTCGCCTGGTCCGACCGTGGGGCGTGGATGTGGCCAGTGGGGTGGAGTCCGCGCCGGGACGCAAAGACCCGGCTCGAGTGGCAGAGTTTGTAAAGGCCGCACAGGAAGCAGCCCAATCTGCTCGAGAAGCGTAATTGTCGTTGAGTCGATGCGATCTGGCCTTACAATAGCCGACGCCAACGAGTGTCTTGCAGCAATGAGACGGATGTATACCATAGGGAGCCCCGCATGAGCGCGGGATACTGGCTGGGCGTTGATCTGGGTGGGACTAAGATCCTATCCGGGTTATTTGATGATGATTTGAAGCTGCTGGCGCGGTCCAAACAGCCGACTTCCGCCGAGGGTGGGCCGTCGGCAGTTTTTGCTCGCGTTGTGCAAGGAGTCGAAGCAGTCATTCGGGAAGCGAACATCGAGCCGGACCAGATTCGGGGCATGGGCATTGGTATCCCCGGTCAGATCGAACGGGGTACAACCCGTGTCAAATATGCTCCGAATCTCGACTGGCGGGATGTCGATCTCCAACCGTTTATGCCCGCCGCCTGGCGTTGGCCCCTAGTTGTCGAAAACGATGTTCGCATGGGCACCTACGGGGAATTTGCCCACGGCGCGGCACGGGGAGCCCGCCATGTTCTGGGGGTCTTTGTTGGCACCGGAGTTGGCGGCGGCTTGATTCTCAACGGTGAACTGTTTAGCGGTTTTAATGGAAATGCGGGCGAGATCGGCCATTTGGTCATCCATTGGCGGCAAGGAACGGAATTGGAGGCCGTAGCCGGTCGCAAATTCATGATGAAGCGGGCCAAGGAAATCCTTGACGATGCCCCCAAACGGGTGAGGAAAGAGTGGAAAGGAATTGATCTGACGAATGTGCGTAGCTCGCACCTGGCCGAGTATTATCTGAAAGACGATCCGGTGGCCGTCCAACTTGTGGATGACGCCGCCCGAGCGCTGGGGGCTGCCATTGGGGGCGTGGTGAACTTCCTCAGCCCGGAGGTGATCGTGGTGGGCGGTGGCGTCACCGGGGCGCTTGGCGAGACGTTCATCGAACGTATTTGGGAAATCGCTCAGCGCTACACCTTGCCGGGGGCAGCTGAGGGCATCCGCTGTGTGCCCGCCGCTTTGGGCGACGATGCCGGTATTGTCGGCTGTGTGGCCTATACCAAGACGCATCCGCCGTTAAAGACTGCTGACGTAGCCTGACCAGTGGCCAAGCGACTCCCCCTGAGCAATCCGTGAATCCCCCGAACTCTCCGCACCCATGAACTCCGACTGGCGGACGCGTTACGATCTGGCTATCGAGGCGGCTCAACAAGCGGGTCAGTTGGCCCGTACGTATTACGAGAGCACCTTTCAAGTCGAGCGTAAGGCGGATTCCAGTCCTGTCACGATTGCCGATCGCGAAGCGGAACAACTTATTCGGACCCTGATCACCCAGCACTTCCCCAACGATGGCTTGCTCGGCGAAGAATACGGGGATCAGCCGGGATCCACGGGCTATCGCTGGGTCATCGATCCGATTGATGGAACCAAATCCTTCGTGCGCCATGTTCCCATCTGGGCGACACTCATTGGCCTGGAATACCGCGGCGAACAGATCGGCGGGGTGGTCTCGATCCCGGTCTTCAATATGACCTACCGGGCCTTGCGAGGGGCCGGAGCATTCCTGAACGAACGCCCGATCCGTGTCTCGACGGTGGACCGCTTGGCCGATGCGCTCTTGTGCTATTCCAGCATTGGGTGGTTTAGTCGAGTCGGCCGGGAACGAACTTTTCTCGAGCTGGCCAATCGCACAGCTCGCCAGCGTGGCTATGGCGACTTTTACGGTTTTGTCCTGGTAGCTGAAGGGGCAGCCGATGTCATGATCGAGCACGGAGTGAATCCGTGGGATATTGTCGCAACCAAGGCGATTATCGAGGAAGCAGGGGGCCGGTTCACCGACTGGGACGACACCCCAACGGTTTCGCGGCCCGATGTGCTGGCCACCAATGGGCGGGTGCATGCCGAAGCCTTGGCCATCCTCCAAACCGAGTGTACCCGGTTGCCGACCCTTGACCCGTCTTCGACAATAGAGTGATCCCGCCTGAGTGTCCTTTCCTCATCGGAGCAACTGGATATGACCAACGTACGCTTCCTGGCTTTGGCGGCTGCCATCCTCGCCGCCTCGGTCGCTTCCGCCGATGACAAGTGGGCGACCATCAAAGGGCAAGTGGTTTTTCCCAAGGATAAGCCCATCCCCAAGCGTCTACCGCTGAATGTCACTCAGGATAAGGAACATTGCCTCTCCAAGGGCGATATTCTCGATGAGTCGGTCATCGTGAACGCCAAGAACAATGGCATCAAGAATGTGGTCGTCTGGCTACGGCCCGATAATACCGATCCCAAGGCCAAATTCACACCCGAGCAGATTCACCCTTCGGATGCCCAACGAAAGCCGGCCGAGATCGTGATCGATCAGCCCTGCTGCATGTTCATTGAGCGGATCAGTCTGGCTCGACCTAAAGACACCCTGATCGTGAAGAATTCGGCCCCGGTGCCGCACAACTTCTTTTGGAGTAGCGCGAACAACGGGGAGTACAACGTTACCATTCCCAAGATGGACCAGTGGAAGATGCCTCAACCACTCGTCCCGGAAACCACACCGATTCAGTATAAGTGCACGATCCACGGCTGGATGACCGGCTATGTGCGCATCTTTGATCACCCGTACTACGCCGTGACCGACGAGGATGGCAAGTTTGAAATCAAGAACGCGCCGGTTGGAAAATTCCGACTCGTCGTGTGGCACGAGAATGGATTCCGGGGAGGGGCCAAGGGCCGCTTCGGCGATGAGATCGAAATCAAAGGACCGACGCTCGAATTAAAGCCGATTGAGTTCGACGTTAGCCCAAAGAAGTAAGCCCAAACCGCCATCTCCCTCCGAATTCACCAGAAGGCTCACCAAATGGGGTGAGCCTTCAGCGCGTTTATCGAACGGAGACTGCGAAGCGTTTGCTTTCGTCCGGTCCATTTTTTTTGGCCCGACGACGCTCCAAGCTGGCTCCGATAAAGTCGCGGAACAAGGGGTGGGGATCCGTTGGCTTCGATTGGAATTCGGGGTGCGATTGGACCCCCACGAACCACGGATGATTGGGCAGTTCAATGACCTCGACCAGGTTACCATCCGGACTGGTGCCGGAAATCACCAGGCCGTGTGAGGCAAGCAGGTCGCGGTAGTGGTTGTTAACCTCGTAGCGATGGCGGTGCCGCTCGCTGACGACATCGACCCCGTAAGCTTGATGGGCCTTGGTGCCCCGCTTGAGTTGGCAAGGGTAGGCTCCTCGGCGTTGGGTTCCGCCCAGGTTGGTCACGGCTTGCTGTTCCTCCAGCAAGCAGACCACCGGGTGGGGAGTCGCCTTATTGAACTCCGTGCTGTTGGCATCGATTAAGCCCACGACATTGCGGGCAAATTCGATGGTGGCACACTGCAAGCCCAGGCAGATGCCGAAAAACGGCAACCCCGTCTGACGAGCGAAGCGAATAGCTTCAATCTTCCCCTCGATGCCCCGCTTATCGAAACCGCCGGGTACCAGAAGCCCATCGACCCCCGCCAGCAACTTGTCCGCTCCCTCCGTCGCTAGCTTTTCCGAATCGATTCGCAACACCCGGACCTTGGTTTGATGGAAGATCCCGGCGTGGTCGAGTGCCTCGTAAACGCTCTTATAAGCGTCGCGGTGTTTCACATACTTGCCCACGAAGCCGATGACCACTTCGTGGGCTGGATTGCGCATCCGGTCGAGCATGGCGCGCCAATCATCGATGACCAGCGGTTTGGCGTTGGTGATCCCGAGCTTCTCGACGAGCAATTCATCGACCCGCTTCTCCGCAAATCCAAGCGGGACTTCGTAGATGCTGAATTCCTTGTCTTTTTCCTCGATAACGGCTCGCCGCTCGATATTGCAGAAGAGGGCAATTTTCTCGCAGTCGCTTTCCGGGATTTCCCGTTCGGTTCGGCAAATCAGAATATCGGGTTGGATTCCGATGGCGCGCAATTCCCGCACGCTATGCTGCGTGGGTTTGGTCTTCAGCTCACCGGCTGCTTTGAGAAAGGGAACAAGGGTCAGGTGAATGAACAGGCAGTTGTGTTTGCCGACATCCAGAGCATATTGGCGGATGGCTTCGAAATACGGCATCCCCTCGATGTCGCCGACTGTCCCGCCGATCTCAGTGATGACAATATCGACCTCTGGCGTCACCAGTTTTCGAATACAATTCTTAATCTCGTCGGTGATGTGCGGAATCACCTGAACCGTTTTCCCCCGGTAATCGCCCCGGCGCTCTTTTTCGATGACCGACATGTAGATCTTGCCGGTTGTGTAGTTGCAATCCTTGTTCAAGGGTGCGTGCGTGAACCGTTCATAATGCCCCAGGTCGAGGTCGGTTTCGGCACCGTCATCGAGCACGTACACCTCGCCGTGTTGATACGGCGACATGGTGCCGGGATCAACATTCAGGTAAGGATCGAATTTCTGCATGCGAACGTTCAGACCCCGACGTTCCAGCAGCATTCCGATGGCAGCCGAGGTAAGCCCTTTCCCCAAGGAACTGACCACGCCACCGGTCACAAAAATATGTTTGGCCATGATTTGCTCGGAGTCGTGGTCCCCGGATCAAAGCGGTTACGGCCCGAAAGCCGCGGGATGCTTCTATACGTCCCGATCGACCGGACGATGCTTGATCCCTTCCGGCCGTTGACACGTGTGGTTCGCGGAGAGGCTCAGCGGTAACTCACCGCATGCAGGCATTCTATCGCCCGAAACCACTCTTACCAATCATCTGTGCTCAACGCGAATTTCAAGCCCTCTTCACGCTGCCCGTTGTGTTCGGTCATACCGGTAGGCTTGCACAAAATCGGCATAATCGGCAGGGGTATCCACCCCCCGATGCGAATGGGCGACAATCCCCACGCGGATAATCCCACCGGTTGCCAGCACCCGAAGTTGTTCAAGTTTCTCCACTTGCTCCAAAGGGTGGGGGGGAGTGGCCGCGATTTTCAGCAAAAAGTCCCGTCGGTAGGCATAAATGCCCAGATGCTGGAGGAAGCGGGCCGGTTGGAGCTGAAAATCCGGTTCTCCGTCCCGCACCATGGGAATCGGAGAGCGGGAAAAATACAGCGCTCGGCCCTGGTCATCACGAACCACCTTCACCACGTTGGGGCTGAAATACGCCTCGCGTTGGGTGATCGGTACAGCCAAAGTCGCCATGTCGGCCGTTGGGTCCTTGTCCAGCAACTCGGCGAGCAGATCGATACCCGCCGGATCCATCTGCGGTTCGTCACCCTGCAAGTTAATGATCACCTGTGCCGGCAGCTGGGCGGCCACCTCGGCGATGCGGTCGGTTCCGGAAGGATGGTCGGCACGGGTCATGACGGCCTGGCCGCCAAAGGATCGCACCGCGGCGAGGATCCGCTCATCGTCGGTGGCCACGAGGACCGTGCTGGCACAGCGGGCCTGTACGGCCAACTCATAAACGTGCTGAATGAGATATTTGCCCGTTTCTCGGAGCAACGGTTTGCCGGGCAAGCGGCTCGAGGAATAACGAGCAGGAATGAGAATGGCAACGCTCACGGTCCGAACCTCCCTGTTCGGGTTTCCAGCTAACGATCGGATTAGAATCCGCCCCCCGTTATGAGACAAGTGCAAAAGCTCACCTGCCGGAGCAGGTGAGCTTGCGCGTTGGCGATGCCGATCCGTCACCGGGGTTTGTTCGGGCGCGACGACTTGGACCCATGGCTCAAGAAGGAGTTGATCCGTTGCTTGAGCTTGCGGTGTGCGGACGTGTCGCCCTTGGCCAGTTGCTGCACATCACGGAAGTTCAATTGAGGATCCGGGAAGGGTAGGCGAGCCAATGCGTCCTCCAGAGTTCCCAGGAGCAGATACCGATGATGTTCGCCGTAGCACACTTCAATTCCCAGTTCCCGCAGAGCTTCCAGATCGCGGTAAAAGCCGCGCGGAGCCAACTTGAGCTTCCGGAGCACCTGTTGCCGGGTTTGCGGGCCCGCGCCAAGTAAACAGATCAGCCGATACAGACGCGCAGCTCGCTGACCGGTCAGGACAACCGTTGCAGCCTCCACCTTTTTCCTCCCCATGTCACCTCCCACCGTAGTTGGGTGGAGGGACTGTGCATCCCTGCGCGCCGCTTTCGGCGGCATCCGCAGTGAAGCCGTCCGCTGGTCACTGCTACCGATGGGCTAGATGGTATGCGTTGAACTCAGGAAATCAAGTTGGTGTTGGATGAGAAAATGGACCTTCTTCAGCCTGTTAAACTGGGTCAAGTGACACCGGGCTGTCACTGGGTGCGACAAGCTCGGCGTCGGCCCCTCGGCATCACGCTCGCCGGGCTCGCGAACGCCGCCGCATCAGTTCGTCCACAATCGTACCCACCAGCAACGTCAGGCCGATCACCACGGGTATCACGTTGTTGCCCAGACCCTGGAAGGTCACCACGCGTTCAATGACCGGCAGGACCATCGCGCCGAGAACCACGCCGATTGCAGTCCCCTCGCCGCCGCGCAAACTACAACCCCCCAGCACCGCGCCGAGAATCGCTTTCAGTTCGTCGCCTGCACCGGCAGCATCGGCCTGGATCGTGGAACTATCCAGAAATAGAAGAATGCCTCCCAAGGCGGCAAACGTAGAACACAGCAGATACACGGTCGTCCGGTGGCGGGTCACGTTCACCCCGGCATACCGGGCCGCTTGCTCGTTGTAACCGATGGCGTACCAGTATCGACCGTAGGCCGTCCGATGCAGGAAAAAGCCGACCACGCCGGTCAAAATCAGAAACCAGAGGAACATCGCGGGATAAACCAGCACGCCTTTCTCGTCTTTGCCCACCAGCACGAAGGTGATCGTGTCGAGTGCGGAGGCGAATTCTGGATGCGTTTCCGTCACATCCGACAGATTCACCACACCGGTAATGAGCCGCGCCATACCGCGGAAGATGAACAGTCCACAGAGCGTAACGAGAAAAGGTTGCAACTTCATGCGCGTGATCAATAACCCCTGCACCAGCCCCGCCGTTGCCCCAAAGGCCAGAACCAGCAACAAAGCCAGATAAGGATGAATCCCGTCCCGCATCAGGCTGCCAAACAGAATCGCGCTACAGCCGACCACCGATCCCACCGACAGATCGATGCCACTGGTGATTATGACCAGAGCCGCTCCGATCGTGACCACCCCGTAGCGGCCCTGGTCGTTGGCCAGCGACTTGAGGCTTCGGGTGCTGCTCGCGCCGGGGTTGGATTCGAACAGGGCGGCATAGAGCAGAATGAGCAGCCCCAGTACGCCAAGGATTCGTGTCATATCACTGGTACCCCCGTCGCCAGTCGCATCACGGCTTCTTCGGATAAGCCTGATCCCGAAAGTTCACCCGCCAGGCGGCCTTCATGCATCACCACGACGCGATCAGCCATTCCCAGCAGCTCCTCCATGTCGCTGGTGATCATCCAGATGGCCACGCCTCGCCCGGCAAATTCGTCGATCAAGGCGTAGATTTCCGCCTTGGCCGCGACATCCACACCCCGGGTGGGTTCGTCGAGGATGAGCACCTTGGGGTTGCGAGCGAGCCATTTGCCGAACACGACCTTCTGCTGGTTGCCGCCCGAGAGCAATTGCGTGGACTGAGCGGCGGAGGGTGTGCGGATGCGTAACCGCTCAATCCAATTGCGGTGCAGCTCGGCTTCCGCCCGTCGCCGAATCCCGAGCTTGGAGCCTAGCTGATCCAGATTGGGCAAACTCAGATTGAACCCGACTCCCGCCTCCAGCACCAATCCGTTGAGTCGCCGATCCTCGGGCACCAGCAAAAGCCCCGCGGCGATGGCATCGGCCGGCGTTCGAATCCGCAACGGCACGGAGCCGAGCCGCACTTCACCCGCCGTTACCCGGCGAATGCCGAAGATCGCCTCGGAAAGCTCGGTGCGCCCGGCCCCGACCAGCCCGGCCATTCCCAGGATTTCCCCGGCTCGCACGTCGAAGGAAACCGGTGTGCGGGGGCCACCGGCATAGCAAACCTCCCGGACCTGCAAAACCGGGGAGCCTCCTTGCCCCGAGCGGTGAACACGGGGGTAAAATTGCTTCAGGTCGCGGCCCACCATGAGCCGCACCATGTTGTCGTGGGTAATGTCCGAGCCGCGGAGTTCACCGGCATTCCGCCCGTCGCGAAGAACCACCACCCGATCGGCACACCGCTTGACCTCCGCGAGCCGGTGCGAAATGTACAGCACCGAGACGCCCGCCGTTTTGAGCGTATCGATGACCGTGTAGAGTGTCTCGGTTTCACGCTGAGTGAGGCTGGAAGTGGGTTCGTCCATGATGAGCACCCGCGCATCCAGACCCAGCGACCGCGCGATTTCAACCAGTTGCTTTTCTCCCGGCGGCAATTGCTCGACCCGCAGCCCCAGCCGATCGCGGGGCAGCCCCACTTGATCGAGTAGCTCGGTGGCACGGGTGATCATGGTCCGGCGGTTGAGTACCCGCAGCACTCCCCCCCCGGTTGGCTCTCGACCTAGAAACAGGTTATCCAGCACCGTCAGATTTTCGGCGAGGTTCAGCTCCTGGTGAATGAGACTGACACCCCGGCGCATGGCCTCGGCCGGAGTGGCAAACCGGATGGGTTGTCCATCGAGTTGGAGCTCCCCAGAATCAGCTTGATACACGCCGCCCACAATTTTCATGAGCGTGGACTTGCCCGCGCCGTTTTCCCCGACAACCGCGAGAACCTCGCCGGGTGCCAGCGTGAGCGAAACATCATCCAGCGCAAGCACACCGGGAAACTCTTTGCGAACGGAGCGGATTTGCAATCGGGGTGTGGGCGTCCGCATGAGTCGGGCCGGTGCCGGGGTTGGTCGTGCATCAGGGTGACTGATCCCTCGCGCTGCAGCAGCGGTGGGTCGGTCGGTTCGACAATGACACTGCTCGATTTCGGCTGCCGTGCGATTCCAATTGGTTCCTCTGGTGGGGTGCGCGACCATGGTCGATCCCCACCAGTGAACGCCCGAACCAGGGGCTACGGCTCTCAGTCCTTGACCGCTTTGCCCACCGCGGCCATTTGGCTTTTCACAATCTCCAGGTAATCCATCGCTTTGGGGAACTTAATGGAAAGCCCGTTGATCTCCTGATCGGGGCCGCCCTCGCGTGTGACGACCTGGTACGGCAGGGGTTTGGTTAGCCGCTTCGATTTGTCTCCCCGCGCTTCGGCGGCCAGGATTTCCACCGACTTGTAGCCGTAGTTATACGGGTCCTGAACTACGGTGCCTTCGATCTCGCCGGCAGCGATGGCCCGGAGAGTGACCGGGTTCTCGTCGAAGCCCACAATTTTCACCTTGCCCACCAGGTTGTTGGCCCGGACCGCGGTGAGAATGGCAGGCGGGTTGTACGCATAGAGGCCAATCATGCAGACATCCGGCACGCCGGTGAGCCGCTCCAGCATGGTAATGGGGTACTGCTGCGGATTGTTGTTGGGGCCGCCATCGGTCTTGGCCTCGCCATCCACCAAGAAGTAGTTGCCGTACAGTTTCCCCTTGGTTTCCTTGCCGTTTAACGTGCGAACGGCGTCGATGCCGTTGGCCTCCGGGGTGGCCAGTTCATCAAGAACCCCCTTGATGCGGGCTCCCCCATTGGCCGAGATGTCGCTGCCGATGAACATGGCAATTACGCCGCCTTTTTCCGGCGGCAACGCTTTTTTGACCAGCCGCCCCACGGCTTTGCCCGCCTCCACATTATCGACGCCGACATAGCACAAGCGGCCGGTATCCGGGTCGGCGTCGTTGTCCATGGTGATGAGCGGCACTTCCGCGGCGTAGCGGGTGATGTCCTTCTTCTGGCCCTTGGGGTTGATGACGCTAACGGCTAATCCCTTCACGTTCTGTTGCAAGAAGCTTTCGATGATAGGCATTTGCACCGAGGCATCGAGTTTCTCGGGCTGACGGAACAGAACCTCCACGTCGAAGTCCTTTTCCGCCTTCCGAGCTCCCGCTTCGCACAGATCCCAGAACGGGTCGGTGCAGTTGGTGACCACGCCGATTTTGATCTTGTCGGACTTCTTGGTGGAGCAGGCTGGTACCCCGGTCAACGCGATGGTTGCCGCTGCAATCAGAGGAATACGAAGGATCCGCAACACGTGAGCACCCGCTGGTTGGAGAGTAGGAGTGAGTCCACGAGGTGTTTTCAGGCTACCGTCCGGCGGCGAACTGGCAAGCGTGAAGCGGGAGAATGCCCGTTCGGCGGGCGGATGGCGTGGGCCGTCTGGGCCGGCCTCGCCGCCTACCGATTGCCAATCGCCCAAACCGGGTCGGCGCTGGACCCGATTATTTTTCCCACCGGGGTGGAGCGGGTGCGGTACCGGTGAGTTGCTTCTGAAGGGCCTTGCCGCGTTCGGATTGCTTCAGGAGCGGCTCGATCCGCTCGAGTTCGGCTGGGTCGAAACCCGCGCCCCGCATCAGCCCACGAGCCAGTTGGCGGGCATCCTCCCCACGGGTGGGTTGCTGAGCCTTGGCTCGCTGCTCCTGATAGGCGCGCTCGGCGGCGCGGCCCGGGTCGTCGGGTGTGCCGCCACTGGTGGCGATGGCGGTTCCCCCCGGCAGCCCCACCTCCGGGATGCTGTCCCGCTCGGCGCTCACCCGGCGGGCTGCTTGCCGCTCGGCGACCATTTGCCCGAGTTCCGAGCAGAGCACGGCGGCCAGTTCCGCCTCGGTCTTGCATTGCTTCACCAAGCCTTCGCTGATGTACAACTCGTTGTAACCTTTGTGAAAAAGCATGGGTTCCGGTACCCCAATCGCCCAGAACATCGGCTCGATCCCGCTAAAGGTGTTCTGCGCGATAATGCGGCGGCCGAGCGAATCGACTCGCTCGGCGATGGGCAGGCTGGCCTGAGGGTACTGCTTGAGCGACGGAGTTTGGACCTCTTCCCAACCCAAGGCGCGCTTGACCGACCATTCCCCAATCGTCCAGGTGTCGTCCGTGGTCGTGCAACCCGTCGTCAAGATCAGCAGCACAAGACCAAGAAGGGTCAGGCGTGTCATGTTCCGGACTCCCAGGCAAGGAACCCGGGAGATACCGTGCCGCTTGGCGCGTGTCGAGTGCAAACCGGGGTGGTTTACCCCTTCAACCGGGATGCGAAAAGCTTGCGTGCCTTCGCCAGTTTGGGGGCCACCACCCATTGGCAATAAGCCTGGTTGGCGTTGGCCCGGTAGTAACCCTGGTGGTAGTCTTCCGCCTTCCAGAACGGGGTTGCAGACACAAGTTCCGTCACAATTGGATCTGGAAATACGCGCTCGGCATTGAGCCGGGCGATCATCTCTTCGGCAGCGGCCTTCTGCTCGGGTGAGTTGTAGAAGATCACCGAACGGTACTGAGTACCCACGTCGTTGCCCTGGCGGTTCAGCGTGGTCGGGTCATGGATGGCAAAGAAGACCTCCAGTAAATCTGAGTAGGAAATGACCGCCGGGTTGAAGTGAATCCGAACCACCTCGGCATGCCCGGTGGTGCCGGAACACACGGCCTTGTACGATGGATTCGTCAGCGTCCCGCCGGCGTAACCCGATTCCACCTGCTCGACGCCCTGAAGTTGCTCGAATACCGCTTCCAGGCACCAGAAACAGCCTCCGCCGAAAACGGCCTGCTCCAATGCGTGTTGGCTCATGGTCCCCTCAACCGACAGATTACCCATTCCACTCCATGCCAGGGAAGAAGTTCCCTACTTTTGCACAACCACTATAACCACACTCGTGCAACTGGTTTTGGGAGATTACTGCGATGCCGATTTGCCTGGCCACCGCCCTGCTGATGGTATTCTCCCCGCTGGGGGCGGCTACCGCCCCCCGGGATATTTTCGCCCCGGAAAACCTTGTGGCCTGGTGTATCGTCCCCTTCGATGCCAAAAAACGAACCCCGGCCCAGCGCGTCGCGATGCTCCAGCAGCTCGGCTTCAGGAAGTACGCCTACGACTGGCGGGCCGAGCACCTGCCAACCTTCGACGAGGAAGTCGGCCTCCTGAAGAAAGCCGGCATCGAACTGACGGCGGTGTGGTTCCCGGCCGGCCTCAACGACGACGCCAAGAAGCTCCTGGCGGTCATTGAGAAGCACAAGGTAACGCCCCAGCTGTGGGTGATGTTCGCCGACCCGCCGGCCACCGAGCGGGCCGCGAAAGTGCAGGCCGCGGCGAAGGCCCTGCGCCCCGTGGCTGAGGCCGCCGACAAGCTCGGGTGCAAGCTGGCGCTCTATAACCACGGTGGCTGGCCCGGCGAGCCGGAGAACCAGATCGCGGTGATCGAGACGCTGGGCCTCAAGAACGTCGGCATCGTCTATAACCAGCACCACGGGCACGACCACCTCGCCCGCTTCCCGCAACTGCTTCAGGAAATGAAGCCGCACCTGCTGGCGCTCAACCTCAACGGAATGGTCAAGGACGGCGATAAGCTCGGCCAGAAGATCCTCCCGCTGGGGGCCGGCGACCTGGATCTGGCCCTCCTGAAGACCATCCGCGACAGCGGCTATACCGGTCCGATTGGTATTCTCGGCCATACTCAGGATGATGCAGCCGAACGGCTGGCCGACAACCTGGACGGGCTGGCCTGGCTCAAGGCCCAACTGAAGGGTCAGGCGGCCCCCCGGCCGAAGTGGCGGACCTACAAACCGTGAGTTGCCAAGCGTCGGGCTTTCGCTCCCACGCGCCGTGGCTCAGTGTTTCTCCGCATCCGTGACGGGTCGCTGGGCCATCTGCTGAGCATCCAGCCCGCCGTCGACGGTGAAAATACTCCCGGTGCTGTAGCTGGCCCGGTCGCTGGCCAGAAACACGTACCACCACGCCACGTCGTCCACGGTGGCGATGCGCCGCAGCGGAATCTGATCGATCACCGCCTGTCGCTCGACCGGCGACGACTTCAGCCCGTAATCCGTCAGCGGGGTTTCGACCAGCCCCGGGGCCACGGCAGCCGTGGTGAACCCGTGCGGGGCCAGTTCCACCGCCAGTTGCCGGCACAACGCGTTGACCGCCCCCTTGCTGGAGTCGTAGAGCGTGTGCAGCGGTTCGGAACGGCTGGCGTTGAGCGATGTGCTGAACAAAATGCGCCCGCCGCGCTGGGCCGCCTGGGCTCGCCGCACCACTTCCCGGGTCAGCGCGATGGCCACCCATACGTTGAGCCGGAACACGAAGTCGAAGTGGTCGCGGCTCAACTCGGTCAGCGGCGGCTCCTTGTACGTGCCCACGTTGTTGACGAGCACGTCGATACCGCCGAATGCCGCCCATGCCTCGGCGACGAGCCGTTCCGGTTCGCCGTCGGCAAGCAAGTCGGCCTGCACGTAGCGGGTGTGTTCGTAATCACTCAGCAGGCGTTGCACCTCGGGGCATTTTTCCAACGGCTTCTCGCTGGTGACAACCACCTTCGCCCGACTGGCCGCAAACGCTTGGGCCACGCCCAGGCCGATACCCTGGCTGCTGCCCGTTACCAGTGCCGATTTGCCATTGAGCATGACTGAACCCCACGGAATCCCAGCCCGGCTGTTGCCTGCAACGGGCCACTGCGGATACGTTACGGAGACCACCGCGAGGGAACCACGATGCGAACAACCACTGGCCGGGTGTTCTGGCAACCCACTTACGAAGCGGATCGCTTTCTGCCCGAAGGGCCGCGCCTGGTGACTCGCGCGGGAGCCGACCACCTGGTCTGGGTCAACATTCAGACTGGGTCAGAGGCCGTCACCGGCGCGATCCATCACGGCCGGCTTGCTGAGCTGCCCCGTCTCGGTGTGATCCCGGCTCCGGGTCGCCCGGGCTTTGTGCTTCCGACCACGGGGAACCGCGTGTTGGTGGGGCTGACCAAGGAACTCCGAATCTGCGACCTCGACCGGGGCGAGTGGTCCCAGCCCCTCGCCACCATCCCCGACACCAACACCCGCACCATCATCAACGATGCCGAAGTGGTGCCCGGCGGGAAGGCGATCGTGTTCGGCACCAAGGACACGCAATTCAAGGACCCCATCGCCAACCTGTACCTGTACACGGTCGATGACAACCGGGTGTCACTGCTCGCTGACAAGCAGACGTGTTCCAACGGCAAGGTGTTCCGCCAGGAGGCCGGCGGGCTGATCCTCTTCGACATCGACACGCCGACGCGGAAGGTGGTGCGCTACCGGCTCGATGTCGCCACCCGCACTGCCACGCCCGACGGCGTCGCCCTCGATTTGGCCGATCAGGTCGGCTTTCCGGACGGCATGTGCGACTGCGGCGACGGCACCGTCATCATCGCCTTCTACAACCCGGACTTCGCGCAAGCCGGCAAGGCCATCCGCTTCGACCTCGCCACCGGAACCGCCGTCGAGGAGTGGACGACGCCCGGCTCGCCGCGGGTGACCTGCCCGCTCTTAGTGAAGCAGCCCGACGGCGTGAAGCTGATCCTCACCACTGCGACCGAGGGCATGTCGGCCGACATGCGGGCGAAGTGCCCCAACGCCGGCTGCCTGTTCATCGCCGACACGCAACTGCCGACGTGCCCCGAGCCGCAGTTGGTGCGCTGGCCGGGCTGATTGCTCGCTTCCCGGAAGCTCGATTGCTACGTACCCTGACTGCATGCTGCTGTCCGCGAGGTTCCCGCATGTTCCTTTCCGTCACGCTTGCCCTCACACTGGCCCAATTGCCCACACCGACCCCATTCGAATTCAAGGATGGCGACCGCGTCGTCTGGCTGGGTAGCACCCTGGTCGAACGCGAGCAGCGGTACGGCTACTGGGAAACCGCCTTGCTCCTGGCCAACCCGGGCAAGAAGATCACCTTCCGCAACCTGGGCTGGAGCGGCGACACGGTCCACGGCGAGGCCCGCGGCCGCTTCGACTTCGCCAATGCCGAGAAGTGCTTCCGCCAGATTGTCGATCAGACGCTGGAACTGAAGCCCACGGTGATTTTCATCAGCTACGGCACCAACGAATCGTTCGCGGGTGAAGCCGGGTTGCCCAAATTCGAGAAGGGGCTGGAGAAACTGCTCGATGCGCTCAAGCCGACGAGCGCGCGGATCGTGCTCTTTAGCCCCATGAAGTTCGTTCCGCCCGCCCAGACCAACCCGGCCAATACCAACTTGCAACGCTACGCCGGCAGCATCCGGAAAGTGGCGGAACAGCGCCGCCACCACTACGCGGATCTCTTCGACTGGGATGTCGGCTTGCTCGCCAAAGCCACTGACAACGGGCTGCACCTGAACGAGGCCGGCTACCAGTTGACGGCTCCGGTCCTGTTGCAAGCACTTGGACTCAAGATGCCCACCATCCCGCCTGAACAGTGGGAACCACTCCGGCAGGCCGTCATCGCCAAGAACGAGCTGTTCTTCCATCGCTGGCGGCCGCAGAACGAAACGTACCTGTTCGGCTTCCGCAAGCACGAGCAAGGCAAGAACGCCAAGGAAGTCGCCGAGTTCGACCCGCTCATCGCCAAGGCCGAGGAGGAAATCGAGAAACTCCGACGTGCGTTGGCCAAATAACGGCTCAAAAAAAATTTACCGGGTAGTTGACTTTTGTACATCATCTGCCATAATACCTGTGGTGCCCGTGGGCCGGCCAGCTCCTGTGTCCGGCCTGCGACTCTCCCCCGTTTTTGTGAGTGCTTTGGATGAAAAACCTCATTCCCGTCTGCCTGCTCCTGGTGATGTCGCTTCCCGCTTTGGCGCAGCGCGACGCCAAGGTGCCCGACCCCGACCCCGAACTGGAACGGAAGACCTTCATCCTGCCCGAAGGCTTCGAGGTCAACCTGTTCGCCGCCGACCCGCTGCTGGCCAAGCCGATCCAGATGAACTGGGACCCGCAGGGCCGCCTCTGGATCGCCACGAGCGAGACCTACCCGCAGATCAAGCCCGGCGAGAAGGCCAACGACAAAATCATCGTCCTGGAGGACATCGACGGCGACGGCAAGGCCGACAGGACCACCGTCTTCGCCGACGGCCTCTTGATCCCCACCGGCATCGAGCCGGGCGACGGCGGGGCCTACGTCGCCAATAGCACGGAACTGGTCCACCTGTCGGCGTCGAAGCCGGGGCAGAAGGCGGACACGAAGCGGATCCTGCTCTCGGGCTTCGGCACCGAAGACACGCACCACATCATCCACACCTTCCGCTGGGGGCCGGACTGCCGGTTGTACTTTAACCAGTCGATCTACATCCACAGCCACGTCGAAACGCCCCACGGCGTGCGGCGGCTCAACGCCGGCGGCATCTGGCGGTTCAACCCGGACACCTGGGAACTGGACATCTTCGCCCGCGGCTGGATCAACAGTTGGGGGCACGCCTTCGACAACTACGGCCAATCGTTCGCCACCGACGGGGCCAACGGCGAGGGCATCAACCACGTCGTCCCCGGCGGCTACTACCCGACCGCCCAGGGGCCACACGCCCAGCGTGTTCTACACGGCCTTAACCCCGGCTCGCCCAAGCACTGCGGCTTAGAGATCGTCAGTGGCCGGCACTTCCCCGACGACTGGCAGGGCGACTGCATCACCTGCGACTTCCGCGGCCACCGCGTCTGCCGCTTCAAGCTCTCCGACGACGGCAGCACCTTCGCCAGCCGGGAGATGACCGAGGTCGTCAAGAGCAACCACCCGGCCTTCCGCCCCGTGGATGTGAAGATGGGGCCGGATGGTGCGCTGTACATCGCCGACTGGTACAACCCGATCATCCAGCACGGCGAGGTCGATTTCCGCGACCCGCGGCGGGACAAGACCCACGGCCGCATCTGGCGCGTGACCGCCAAGGGCCGGCCGCTTGTGAAGAAGCCCGATCTCGTGAACGCGACCGTCCCGGAACTGCTGGAGCACCTCAAGGCCCCCGAACAGTGGACCCGCCAGCAGGCCAAGCGCGTGCTGAAGGAGCGGGGCAAGGAGAAGGTTGTTCCGATCATTCACGAGATGTACCAAAAGTGCTATCCGCCGGAGAACTTCACCCCGCAACACCTGCTCGACGTGGTGTTCGTTCTGGAGGCACTCGGCGAGTGCGAGCGGATGGATTCGGCCACGACCTTGGAGAACAATCGCGCCTTCGACTTGCTGAACTTGCTTCTGAAATCGAAGTCGGGGGAAGCTCGGGCGATGGCGGTTCGCATCCTCTCCCGTTCCAGGCTCGATCCAAAACGTAAGGCTGAACTCATCGCGCCGCGCGTGCATGACGCACACCCGCGCGTGCGGATGGAAGCCATTCGCGCCGCGCCCCGCCTCGAAACAGCGCAGGCAACCGAGGACGCACTCGCCGCCCTCGACAAGCCGATGGACCGCGTCCTCGACTACGCCCTGTGGCTCACCGTCCGCGAACTGGAACCGTACTGGCTGCCCGAGTTCCAGGCCGGCAAGCTGACCTTCGGCGGCGACGCGCGGAAGCTCGCATTCGCATTGAACGCCATCGGCAACAAGGACACGGTCAAGCCGGTCGTCGCGCTCCTCGACGGCGGCACGGTGCCCAGGGAGAACCTCCACGGGCTGTACCTGCTGCTGGCCCAGATCGGCGGGCCGGAGGAGTTGGCAAGGGTCATGCGGCACACGGCGAGCGATGCCGTTGCGAGCGAAGCCCAGCGGGCCGAACTCGCCCGTGCCGTCGAGGACGCCGTGCGGACCCGCAAGGTCGGGCCGCCGAAGGATGTCGGCACCCGGATCGACGCGCTGCTCGGGAAGTCGCGGCTCACCGCCTTCCGACTCATCGGACTGTGGAAGGTCGAGGACCGCCGGGCCAACCTCGTCCGGGTCGTGGAAACGTTCCTCCCCTCGGACGTTCCGACTGAAGCGCGGGAGGGTCAACTGGTCGCGATCGAGGCGATCGGCATGTTCGGCGACGAGAAGGCGAAACAGTTCATCATGAAGCTTTGCACCGACACGCGGCCGGAAGTCCAACGGGCGGCAATCAGTGCACTCGTCGCTCTCGACTTGCCCGGGGCGGCCCGATTCGCGGCTCGGCACTTCGAGCAGAGCAAACCCGAACCGGCGGTCGCCGAGCTGTTCGCCGCGTTCCTCGCCCGCAAAGGGGGGGCCTCGGCACTGGCCAAGGTGCTCGCCGGGAGGAAGCTCGACCCCGAAGTGGCCAAGCTCGGGTTGCAGGCGGTGCGGGCGTCCACGCTGCAGGTGCCCGAACTGACCGACGCGCTGAGCAAAGCGGGTGGTCTGAGCGGCCCCCGCAAACCGCCCACCGAGGCCGAGGTCAAGGCACTGGCCGCCGAGGCGCTCAAGTCCGGCGACCCGGCCCGCGGGGAACTGGTTTACCGGCGGAAAGAATTGCAGTGCCTGGCGTGCCACGCCATCGCCGGGGCTGGCGGTCAGGTCGGCCCGGACATGACCAGCATTGGGGCCAGCGCCCAACCGGATTACCTCGTCGAATCGCTGCTGCTGCCGGCCAAGGCGGTGAAAGAAGGCTACCACGCAATCCGCGTCATCACCAACGAGGACCGCGTTTTTCTGGGCATCAAGGTCCGCGAGACCGACGGGCTTTTGGTGCTGCGGACCGCCGAGGACAAGGAAGTGACGATACCGGTGAAGGACATCGCCGAACGGAGCGAGGCGAAATCGCTCATGCCCGAGGGGCTGACCGACACCTTGACGCGGCAGGAATTCGCCGACCTGGTTGCGTTCCTGTCCACACTCGGCAAGGTGGGTACGCCGTATGCCGCGAACAAGGCCCGCCTCGTTCGCCGCTGGCAGGTGCTCGACCCGACGCCACAAGACCTGGACGCCTTCCGCCGGGGCAACCTCGCCCTCGCTGCCGACCCGCTGAACACGTTCCGCTGGCAGTCGGCTTACTCGAAAGTGTCCGGCGAGTTGCCGCTTGGCGAGTTACCGAAGTTCGCCATCTGGAACAACACCGCCGAGCTATCGGTGCTGCGCTTCCACCTCGACGTGACCACGGCAGGCAAGGCGATGCTACGGTTCAACAGTGTCGCCGGGTTGTCGCTTTATCTCGGGGGAACCCCGGTCGAGCCGAAGGCGGAAACGGTGATTGACCTGCCGACCGGCCTGCAAACGGTGACGGTGGTCATCGATCGTTCGCAGCGCAGTGACAACGTTCGGGTTGAACTGGACGACGTGCCCGGTTCCCCAGTCCGGGTCGCCGTCGTGGGTGGGAAGTAACATGCCCCGGGCGCTCTTGGCCGTGCATCTGTCGGACGGGGCCATCGCACAGGGGTGGCTCCTCGCGGGGTTTGCCGGGGCTGCCGTGATGTTGCTGGTCGCCCTGTGGCGGATCCGCGAAGACGACATTCCCCGGATCAGCGTGCTGTCGGCCGCGTTCTTCGTCGGCTCCAGCATCCACATCAAGCTGGCCGTACTGCCGACGAGTGTGCATCTGATCCTCAATGGCCTCGTTGGGGTGATCCTGGGTCGCCGGGCTCCGTTGGCGGTGAGTGTCGGGTTGCTGCTGCAATTCTTGCTACTCAACCACGGGGGGCTGACGACGCTCGGCCTGAACGCCTGCATCATCGGGCTGCCGGCGCTGGCGGCGGGATGGTGCTACCCCCTGCTGCGCCGGCTGGGTCTTGGGCCGTTTACCCGTGGATTACTGCTGGGTGCCAGTGCGGCGGGCGGTGCGGTCGTGTTGAATTTCCTCGTGCTGCTCTTCGGCGGCAAGGAGGACTGGGCAACCTTGGCCCAGCTGGTGCTGCTGGCCCACCTGCCCGTAGTGCTAGTCGAAGGGCTGATGCTTGGCGTGATGGTGCGCTATCTGGAGCAAGTCAAGCCGGAGATGCTCACCTCGGCTTGGGGCCATCCGCCGCGGTGAGGCCGACACGAGTTATGAGACCGGGAAGACCTCCTCGAAGGGAACTTCCCACTGGCCAATACCAACACTAACGACAATGGTTTGCTTTTTGACATCAACCCGGACAACCTTACCCGTGGAGCCAAACCGCTGTACGGTGACGACGGTTCCCGGCTTGAGGTTAGCCCGCAACTCGTGGAGTGCGGCCTGCTCCGCGGCGGCGCGGTCGATCGCTCCCTTGCGGCGTTCGTACTCCTGCTTTTCTTTCTCGGCAGCGTGTCGGGCGGCGAGTGCTTCGGCCTTGGCCTGCTCGGCCTCGGCCCGGAGTTGTTGCAATCGGGCCAGATCGCTCGATTTGCCCTTGCGACGCTTGAGGTACTTGTGCGCCCGCTTGAGCAGCTCCTTCGGTAACTTCAAACGGCGGGCGATCTTCAAGGCGTTGCTCATGCCGAACTGGCCGATGTGCAAACGGTATGTCGGCCGCATGGTTTCCACGTCGAACTCGACGGCCCCGTTTTCGGCTCGATCGTTATGGAACGCGTAGGTCTTCAGATCGCCCAGGTGCGTGGTCACGATAGCTCGGCAACCGATGGTATCGAGTTGGTCGAGAATGGCCCGGCCGAGTGCGGCTCCTTCGGTGGGGTCGGTCCCGGCACCCAGCTCGTCGAGCAAAACCAGGCTGTCGGCGGTGGCGACTTCGAAGATAGAGGCGATCCGGGAAATATGCGAACTGAAGGTACTCAACGATTGTTCCAGGCTCTGCTCGTCGCCGATGTCGGCCAGGATGTGCCGGAACACCGGGACCAGGCTCCCTTCCCCGGCCGGAATGTGCAGGCCACATTGGGCCATGAGACAGAGCAAGCCAGTCGTTTTCAGCGTGACCGTTTTGCCGCCGGTATTCGGTCCGGTGATGACCAGCAGATTGAACCCCATACCCAGGCGGATTTCGATGGGAACGACCCGGCGGGGGTTGGCGGGGTCGGGTCCGGGCTCGGTTTGGAACAAGTGTTCCAGAAGCGGGTGCCGGGCGGAGCGGAGCCAGAGGCGGCCCTCGGTGTTGATGTCCGGCGGATACATCTGGTAATCGCGGCTGAAGCGGGCTTTCGCCGTTACCAGATCCAGCTTGGCGATCACATCGAGGGCGTAGCACAAGGGCTTGGCAACCCGGCCGACCTCGCCGCTAAGCCGGCGCAGGACGCGCTTCACCTCCCGGTCCTCCTCAGCTTTGAGGGTCACTCGTTCGGCGCTCAGCCCGGCGATGCTGGCCGGCTCGATAAACACCGTTTCCCCGGTTCCGCTCATCCGATGCACCACCCCCGGCACCTTGTGCCGATGGTTCACCGAAACGGGCAAGACATAGTGATCGCCGTGGATGGTGGCGTTCGGATAGCTGAGAATACGGCGGAGTTCCGGGTCGCGGAGCAGGCGGCGGATTTCGGCTCGCACTTTTTCGTCGAGGTCGAAGAGTTTCTGACGAACGGCGGCGAGGTCGCGGCTGGCCATGTCCAGCACATGGCCGCGGGCGTCGAGGCAGCCGCCGATCGACTTGCCGACCGTACCCAGGTCTTCGATGCCGGCCAGCAGATCAATGAGGTGGGTCAGATGTTCGGCCAGCCGCATCCGGTAGCGATAGATAGCTCCGGTGCAATTGAGACTCTCGGCGACCTCGACCAGTTGCTCAGCGGAAAGCATGGTGCCGATGGCGGCCCGGCGGGCCAGCAAGCGGACATCGTGCAGCCCAGCAAATGGCGGGGTTTGCCCCAAGCCCAGGGCTTCAACCATCTCGGTGGTGAGCGTCAACTCCTGGCGAATGACGGCCGGGTCGGTGGATGGCTCCAGTTGCCGGGCCAGATCAGCACCCAGCGACGAAGCCGCATAGCCGGCCAGCAACTCACGGATTTTGTCGAACCCGAGCAGGTCGAGGGTGTGAGCATCCATGGGTGTGGGTTCAACGGCGGTGGTCATACCCGCAGGGAGACCCGAGTCCGGAACCGGGTTCGCGGGAAGTGCATTGTATACTTAAATCGATCACTTCACCTGCCGCGCCCAGGTTTCGAGAAAGTAGCCACTGCCGGGCGGAGCCTTGAATTCGCTCGGCCGGGGCTTGTCAGCGGGGCCATAACAGAGCTTCAGTTGGTTGCCGGCCAGTTCGTAGATGCCGTGCCGCTTTTGGCCCTTGAGAGGTCCATCGGCGAACTCGAAAGTGATCGACTTCGGGTTGCTGGTGGGGTCCAGCGTGATGTTGGCCAGGGCCAGGCGCAGCACCTTCGGCTGCCCATCCTTGCCTTTGTCCACGAAGTAGAGGAAGTATTCCGATCGGTCGAATACGACGGTGATCTGCTTCATGACATCGGCGGACATCTGCGGGACACCTTGATACTCGCATTGCAGGGGCTTCCAGTTGCCCTGGAGCAAAGTCAGGTCGCCCGGCGGCGAGTTGTTGCCCCGGGCCGCCAGGACTCCCACGAGACTCGTCACACCCGCCAACAGCATAACCCGGAGCATCGCACTCTCCTGAGAATGGTTTGTTCGACCCATTTGCACCGGGTGCATATGCCGCGGTCCGGATGGGGCGTCAACGTCAGTTGCCGGCGAGGAGTGTTCGCCCAACAGTGGCAACGGTCGCAACGGTGGGGCTCCGCGAACGACTTGCTTGTAACCCCAAGAGCCAGCTACCAGTGCAAACACCTACAATCCTTGACATGACGAAACACCCGGACGTCACCATTATCGGTGGCGGTATCATTGGCTTGACCTGCGCGTACTTTCTGGCCAAGGAGGGTCTGTGTGTTGAGTTATTCGACCGTGGTGAACCGGGTCAGGAGGCCTCGTGGGCCGGGGCCGGCATCATTCCCCCCGGGAACCCCGCCGGCGCGGCAACCCCGCTGGACCGCTTGCGGGCCATTGGTTCGGTTCGCTTTCCCAATTTGGCCAGCGAGTTGCGCGAGCTGACCCATCTGGACAACGGCTATCGGCGGTGCGGCGGCATTGAGTTCTTCGACCAGAACCCCGAGCCCATACTCGAACTCTGGCAGCAGGAAGGGATCCGGTTTGAGCCGCTGAACCGGGAGCAATTGCGGCGACTCGAACCCGCTGTGGAGGGTGTGCCCGGGCAACCCTATCTGCTACCGGATTGTGCTCAGGTTCGCAACCCCTGGCATCTGCGAGCGCTCATCGCGGCTTGTGAGCAAGTTGGGGTGATCCTGCATCGGAACACCCCGCTCACCGCCGCCGAGGTCGTGAATGCGCGCCGGTGCTTGATTGCAGCCGGAGCCTGGAGTGATGCCGTGCTCGGAGCCACGGTATCCCGGCTGCAAGTTTATCCGGTTCGGGGTCAGATCGTGCTACTGAAGCCCCGCGTTCCACTGATTAGCCGCGTTCTGATGGTTGGGAAGCGGTATCTGGTACCACGAGCCGATGGGCAAGTTCTGATTGGCTCGACCGAGGAACCGGAGGCCGGCTTCGAGAAAGCCAATACCGCTCAGGCGGTGAGCGATCTGATCTCTTTTGCCTGTGGTTTGGTACCAGCATTGGCCACGGCTGAATTAGTTAAATGCTGGAGTGGATTGCGCCCCGGAACGGCGGATGGCTTGCCATACATTGGGCGGGTCCCCGAGCGGGAAAATCTTTTTATAGCGACTGGACACTTTCGGGCTGGTGTTCAGCTTTCGCTTGGTACAGCACAGGCGATTACGGAATTGCTGACGGGTCGCCCAACGTGTGTCTCGTTGGCAGCATTCGCCGTGGGTCGCCCCCCTGCCCGGGTCAGCCGGAATGCGTTCCGGTCGTAAGGTTCAAGATTTGGAGTGACCTTTCATCGGGAAGCGATGACACGAACTTGAAAGTCGAAACGGGAACCTCGAAACTACGCACATGAACGCCACTGAACACCGGTCGGCAGTCGGACAATTGGCCGACGATCTCCGTTGGCTGGAGGACCATTGCCGCCAGCAGCCTGAACTGGCCGCTCAGGCCGGCACGTTGCGGCTGGCTTCGGCCCTGACGCGCAACGTGATCGGCCCATTCCTGGAAGGGCAGCCAGCGCGTCCGCTGCACCTGGCGGTGGTCGGTGGGGCTGGGGCCGGCAAAAGTACGGTCGTGAACTTTCTGGCGGGTGCGGTCGTCGCGGAAGCAAATCCCCAAGCAGGTTACACTCGGCATCCCACAGCGTTTTTGCCACCTGGGGTGTCGTTCCCCTGGCCAAGCGCGATTGGTTTTCTAGGTCCGCTCCAACGGATCAGCGTTGAAAAACCGGCCAGCACCGATGAAGACGTGTATCAAGTCAAGCGCATTCCCGCCTCGGCGGCTACGACTCACTCGCCGTTGGCCGATTTCGTGATCTGGGATTGTCCCGATATGACCACGTGGGCTTCGGCCAATTATGTCAGCCGTTTGCTGGAAGTCGCGGCACTGGCGGACATCCTCGTCTATGTTGCTTCCGATGAACGGTACAACGATGAAGTCCCCACGCAGTTCTTCCACTTGCTCATCAAGGCAGGTAAGCCGGTTGTCGTGGTACTGACCAAAGCCCGCGAGGCGGAGGCAGCAGCGATCGTGGAGCATTTCAAACATGAGGTTCTCGGTCGGCTCCCCAAGCTGCCCGATGGTACGACCCCCCCTGTGCCGGTCATTGCCTTTCCACAGATGACGGTCCGAGAACGGCTCGACCCTGCTGAAGCGGGAGCCCGGTATCGCGCGGCACTACTCAATCAGATTCTGGTTCTTTGTGAGAGCGATGTGGCCACTCGGGTTCGGACTGTCAGCAATGCTGCCCGATATCTCGTCACGGCTGGCGATAGCCTGCTCGAATTTGCTCGGCGCGACCTGGCAGAACTCGACGCGTGGAGAACAACAGTGCAGGTGGGAAAAACCGACTTTGAGAACCGCTACCGAGGTGAGTTCCTGAGTGGTGAGCAGTTCCGCCGCATTGACCGCTACCGTGAGGAACTCACCGCTTTGTTGGAGTTGCCCGGAGCAGGGCGGTTGGTTAGCAACCTAATTTGGCTGCTCCGTGCGCCCTATCGCTGGGCTCGGGATTATGTGAGCGGACTGGTCGTGCGGCCCCAGGTGTTTAATCTCTCCGAGCGGACGGTGCTTTCCGCTGCATTCACGGGTTGGCTGGACCAACTGCATACCGCGGCGATTCAGCGAGCCGGTACCCACCCGTTGTGGAAGCAGATTGCTATTCGCTTTGACTCGGAATTGGGCCCGCAATCACGGGGGCAATTTGAAGAATTGTTGCGGAGTTTCGAGCTGAAAGAAACCGCTGAACTCGAAACACTGGGTCAGGCATTGGTCAAGCGGTTGGAACGGAGCCCCGCGCTGCTCCACACTTTGCGGGGGGTGAAGCTAGCCAGCGACATGGCCATTATTATCGCTGGTATCGTTTTGGCTGTCGGGACCAGTTGGTACTATCTTTTGGTGATTCCGATTGGTGTTTCCCTCACACACCAGATCGCCGAGCTGATCGTCCGTGGGGTAGTCGAACAGGTTCGCAACCGGGTCCGGCACCAGCGGGAAGACTTGCTCAGCTCACTTCTCACAGGCCCGCTCGCGGGCTGGTTGGTGGAGTGGCCAACGCGCGGCGGTTCAGCCTTCGAGCGGCTCCAACAAGTGCTGCGACGTATCCCGCAGACCATCCGTCAATTGGAAGCTCGGGTGGCTGCTCAAGCCGCCGAGTGGACCGGCCTACAGCCGCCGACCACACTGACGCGCTCAGCGACGCCGGTGAATCCCCTCACCGACACACAACCGGAACGGCCCCGCACATGACGCTCGATCACGCTGCCGACTCGGACTTACCTTTCGCCGAGGAATCGCCACCGTTGCTTCGGACCCTGGCTCCATTGCTTCGTGGGCTGGAACGGCATCTGCGAGCCTGGTTGGACACCCCTCGCAAATACCCGCTCACCATGCTCCAGCGGGCGGAACTGGAAGGTTTGGCCGACGATTTACGCCGTCAGAGTGAGGCCCTTGACGTGGATCGGCCGTTACTGGTCGTCATGCTGATGGGGGGAACCGGGGTTGGCAAATCTACGCTGCTGAACGCCCTGGCGGGAGGACCTATCGCTCAGGCATCCTTCACACGGCCTACGACACGGGATCCCGTCGTCTACTTCCACCAGTCTGTCCGTCCCGATCGGTTGGATCCCGCACTTCGCCTGTGTCGATTGGCTCAGCATGATCGCGAGGGATTATTACAAAAGGTGATCGTGGACACACCGGATCTCGACTCCAACGATCTTGCTAACCGCGATAAGCTCAAGGCCTTGCTGCCGGTCGCCGACATCGTGCTTTACGTCGGCTCGCAGGAAAAGTACCACGATCGGCTGGGGTGGGAACTGTTCAAGGAGCAACGACAACGGCGAGCCTTTGCCTTCGTACTCAACAAATGGGATCGCTGCGTCACCAGTGAGACTGGTTTACGACCAGACGAGGACTTACTAAAGGATTTGAAGGCCGAGGGCTTTGCTCACCCCCTGCTGTTTCGCACGACAGCTCAGCTGTGGCTTGATGCAGCCCTCAAAGCCGGTTCTGGTACACCGCCCAAACCCGACGACCTGCCCGAGGGCGAACAGTTCGCTTTGCTTCGCAACTGGCTAGAACTGGGGTTGACTCGCTTGGAAATCGAAGCGGTCAAAGCTCGGGGCGTGGGACAATTACTGGCCACTCTGCAGCGTGTGGTGGATGGAGTTCGCCCACCCGACCTCAGCGCCGAAGCGGATAAGGTCAAAGATGCTTGGCAACGCATTTTGGGCGAGGAAGCGGCTGTGCAAGCGGATGTACTGGTGGGAACGCTTGATCCCTACCAAACGGAAGTCGAACACCATTTCAGCGTGGGCACCCAGGCCCGCTTCCGGGGGCTGATGGCAGCCTATCTGCGTTTGACGACACGATTGCGGTATGCTGGCAGCAGCCTCCGGGATCGACTGCCGTTGGCAGGCCGTGTGTGGCCTACCGGCAAGGGCGAAACGCCCGTGGAGTGGAACCTGGGCACCTTCGTGCAGGACTGCTCGCGCACCGCAGGAGAACGGGTGCTCGATCAGCGGATCACAGCCCTGGTCAACCGCTTGCTTGTCGAGGCCAATCACCACGGCTTCCCATTGCAACTACTAAGTGAGCCGACTGCGGCCTGTGGGCGGTTGGATTGGCGGGAGCGAGCCACTCGAGCTGTTATCGATGCTCTGGCCGAAGTCGAGCGCGAGGCCACTCATCCAACTGGTTTGCGACGGGTGATTCGTGGCACGCTGGGTTTGATGGCCAATACCTTACCGGAACTTACCTTACTGGCCGTGCCGATCTACTTAATGTGGAACTTCATCGTTCAGCAGCAGATTCCCGGCTTATTCGAACTTTCCTGGATTGTTCTAGCTCCATTACTGACGTTGGTTGTGCTTCACCTGCTGATTCAGATCTTCTTGCCCGTACGGTGGGCCGCCATCCGGGATCGATTTCAAGAGAAACTCAACGAGTACCTTGGCCAGGAACTCGAACGCATCTATCTGGCCGTTCCCGGCGAGATCGCCGATGCCCTCAAAGAGGAACGGCGTCAGGTCGACGCCCTGCTTAGCGAAACCAAAGAAGTCGCCGAGTGGTTAGCCAAGCGCCAGGAGGCCGCCCGTGTCACTGAATTGTATGGTGCCTGAGCCCCGAGATAATCGATGCTCACCATCGAGAAAGGCACACATCTTGTTCCCCAATCGGTCTCGATGGACAGATAGCTGTCGTTGGATAGTGGTTAATGGCAGACCGTTCTGCAAAATTCAGAAGAACTGTTGGAACTCTATATGCCGCCTCGAGGAATGCGACGCCATGGGGATGCAGGGGTGTTTGAGCGTTCCTGTGATGTTCACTTTCTCAAACCAACCAATGAAGGGTTATGAGATTACGTGAGCACTCAACGACAAACTGCATGAATGCCTTCGTTACACATACACAGGCAACGGTTCGTCAGTCTGGGAACTTCGCCCTTTCAAACTCCGAACCAGCATCGGTTACCTTAGACCGAAGCTTTGTACCGTGGCCAAATTGAGGACCAAACTTTGATGGACACTTGTGGGCAAGTCAATTCGCTGTCGGAGATCGAAGTCATGGCCACTTACCCTTGACTCTAAACGGCGAGGACTCCCGCGGCTGTACAATGCCACAGATGTCCCGATCGGTTTGCTGTTTCCGGTTTGGCCGATACCGGGTAGCATGCTAGCGCCCTATTTATCGATCAATTGGCTCTGGCATTAATCGTTGTAAACGTGTAGAACTCGTCCGGATCAGGTAAACTTCCGGCAGTACACAAGACGACGCCGTCAACCCCAGCAAAAAAATGCCTGTTCACTTACTCGCGTTGACCGATGGACCAAATATCCTGCTCGACAAGCCGATTTTGTTGTTTGGCCGGCACGAAGAATGTGACGTTCAGTTGAATTCGAAGAAGATTTCGCGCCGACACTGCGTACTGGCACAAGTCGGTGATCAGTTGGTCGTTCGCGATCTGGGGAGTACCAACGGGGTACGGGTCAATGGCCAACGAGTGGCGGAGGGCCACTTGCGGACTGGTGATGAATTACAGGTGGGCAATTTCAAGTACCAAGTCTGCGGTGATCCGTTGGGTCGCTCACAAGAACAACCCGTTGCCGAGGGGAGGCGACCGACATCCCGCACCGATTCCACGGGATCGACCGATCAGTAATACTTCATACCCTCGATTGATTCTGTCTCGGAACAAACGGTGCCCGGCTACTGACCGGACACCGCGTCAGTATCGGACTCAGTTGCGGAATACCACGTCCAGCCCGATGGCTCCACTGGGGATGGTTTCGCGCATCACAGCACCGCTCTCGTGGCTCCAATTGAAGGTGGGACCGACCTGGGCATGGAGGAAGGCGCGGGCCGGTAAACGCACCGCTTGCCCATCGATCGTCAACATCAGGTGGCGATCAGTGAAGTTGTAGAACCCCACAGTGCGGTATCCACCTGCGACTGGCTCCGACCCCGCAGCGGGGAACACGCGGACTGAGATTGCGGGCCGATTGCCAGTGAGTGGGCTGGAGCGGGAGGTGTTTTGTGTTTTCTTGGGTAATGTTTCCGGGTCGGGAGGAAGAACCAGTGGGGGGAACCCATCTGGCTTCTTGTCTTCAGGAAGCTGCGGTAACGAGACTGTGGGCATCACCGGATCGGGTGTGGCCGGGGCCGAACTGGGAGTCGCGGAGTTAACCGGATCCCGCGGCAATACCAGTGCCGGTCCAGCTGGAGCTGGTCGATACTCGGCGTCCTTGGGTAGCTCGAGTGGAGGAAGAGTCGTGTCGGGCTCGGATTTCCCGGGTTGCTCGGTCAGCGGCTTGGGATCGACGTGCAAACCCTTGGGGATGATAATTACCGGGAAGTTTGGCTCTGGCTCGCCCACCGAGGAACTACCCATCCCAGTTGTACGCGGGTTGGGTGACGCGGGCGTGTCACTTCCCCCAGTTGGGCGAATCGGCTCGACCATTGGCGACCGCGCTGGGGTGAGCGGAGTTGAGCCCACCGCCGAACCAAGGCTCGACTCCCCAGCAGAAATGGGCGCAGGGGCCGGCGTAGCCAGACGGGGCGTGGCCTCGATACGCGGTGGTGAAAGCATCGGAGCCATGGTTGCCGGATAGATGGGTGGGGCAACCTGGATCGGTGGTAGGCATGTCGGATAGACATAGGTTGGAGGTGTGCAGACGACAGGTGGTCCCCAACACGCTCCCATCCACGGGCGACAGGCAGTTGCCCAGTCGGGCACAGCCATGACGCCCAAAATCCCTAGCCAGCATAAGTAGCGGTTCATGGTGGATTCCTTCCCCCCAAGATAAACTTTTCCCCTCACTAGTTGTAACTGGCGACCGAGGGGCGATTCAAGCCGTAATGGCGAGGCGATTTACTGGCTTATGACACAACCGCAGCGTATGATTGAAATAGAGTTGGACGTTATGGGCCATTTTGATTCATTGCGAGGATCCACCATGCGACGCTGGCTGGCTGCCCCGCTGCTACTTATTGCCGCTGTTAGTTTTAGCTTTTGGTCAGGACCACCGCAGCTGCAGGCCCAGTCCAAAGCTGAAGCGCCAATCGAAGAGACATTTCTCACTGCCGATGGCGTGCAACTTCGCGGGTTATTCCACAAATCCACGAAGGACCCCAGCACCGCGCCGGTGGTGATCTTGATGTATCCACCTGGAAAAGGAGCAAACGACAAGGTCAACGATATGGATACTGGCGACTGGGTGGGATTAGCCAACAGGCTGGCTGGAGAGGGGTTCAATGTCTTTCGCTTCGACTGGCGCGGCCATGGCAAGAGCACGGACATCAAGGATAAGGATAAGTTTTGGGGACTCGATCCCATGAATCCTAATCCGTTCACCGCGACTTGGAATTTGCGGCACATTATCGGGGCTCCCCCAAAGAAGCCCATCAAGGACACGATACTTCTCAAGGATCTTAAAGACCCTGTGCGTTATGCGCCTATGTTCTTGACGGATATGGCAGCGGTGCGATTTCACCTGGATAGCAAAAACGACGCGGGCGATCTGAATTCCAGTTCCATTTATCTCATTGGGGCGGAGTCAGCCGCGGCAATCGGTTTGGCTTTTATGACTATGGAGTGGCACCGGCCGGCCTTCGCGCCCAAGCCCAATGAACTCGGAGGGGCCCCTCGCTATGATTACGTGCCCCAACCCCTGCGGATACCCCCCGATCCCGCTGGGGGAGCCGATATTTCGGGGGCAGTTTGGTTAAGCGCTCGTCGTCCCACATCGATTCCCGAAAACCTCATCAAGTCGTGGATCTCCAGGGGTGCCCCAAAACTGCGAGATAATAACCCGATGTTGTTCCTCTATGCTGAGAACGACCGGGTTGGAAAAAGCCACGCCGAGTTCTTTCATATCGAAGCCTTGGTTGGCAAGGGAGATCGCCGAAATGGGCTCAATCCGCTCAACGACGCCTACTTGAAAGAGCTGAAGGGGGCCGACAAACTATCCGGCGTGGGGCTTCTGGGTAATAATGACAAACTCAAAACCGAGGATACGATCATTCGGTTTCTTGAAGCGATTCAGAAGGAACGGGTTAAGATTACCCGCAAGCAGCGAAACTTCACCTCACCTTACTTTGTCTCTCTTAGCCACTTTGGTTTCAACCCATAAGCGGCAAGCTAAATTTAGCTGGTCGGCCGGTTTGAAGCGGGCCGACTAGCTGAGGGTTTACTTGCGGTAGACAGTCGCTGGATCAACGACACGTTCAGCAATAATTCGAAGTTGTCCGCTGTCGAGCTGTCGGAAGAAGCAGCTTTTGTAGCCTTCGTGGCAGGCAGCACCGCCTCGCTGCCGTACTTTCAGCAGCACGGTATCAGCGTCGCAATCAAGGTATATGCCCAGAACATCTTGGACGTGGCCACTTTCCTCCCCCTTGCGCCACAGTTTGTTGCGGCTGCGGCTGAAGTACACAGCTTGACCGGTGCGAACAGTTTCCTCGAATGCCTCCCGGTTCATCCACGCTAGCATCAATACCTCACCGGTATCGGCATCTTGGGCGATTGCTGCAATAAGTCCATTTGCTTTATCAAAGTCGGGTGTCGTCATAGTCACCGCAAGTACTCGTCGTCGGGGTTGACAGTTGGTGCCGTCTGCTTCGACACCATGGCCGCTCGTACATACGGCCGGTTAATGACCACCAAGGCCCAGATTCCGGCCGGCAACCCTAACAGGCAGCAACAACCTATTGTGAAGGGGATCATGGCCAGGATGGAGCTAATCATCGGCAGAATCGGCCCGGACAGCTTCATGAGCCGGATACCGCCTAGCACGATGAACACCGCGGAGATCATGTTGATGCCATAACTAATGGCTAGAGTCGGTCCTTCAGCAATCTCCTTGAACTGGGTAAACACGTCTTTCCACATGTCCTTTTGATCGGCGGGCAGGTTCGGGTCAGCTTCGATGTTGGAAATTGTTTGATCTAATTGCTGGGGTAGCGTTGGCAATTGAATGATCCCGAGAACGGTCAGGATAATCGTGATTGCGCCGGTCACAATGAGCAAGGTAGCCGGCACAGCCACTGCGCTGCGAGCTTGTTCCATCAGCCGGGGATCCGAGCGGGCATCCTCGAACTGGTCATCGGGGTATCCGGACATGATTTCCTCGCAGCTTAGTAAGTAATCAGACTGAAGCACTCATAATTCGCGAGCAATGAACGGCCCTTCAGGAACGAAAGCTCCAAAAGAAAAGCACATCCGGCAACAGTACCGCCCGACTTCTCGATGAGATTGCAGGCAGCAGCCATCGTTCCACCTGTAGCTAAGACATCATCGACTAACAGCACCCGGGCTCCCGGGGCAAGTGCGTCTGTGTGAACGTGCAGTTCGGCAGAACCATATTCGAGGTTGTACTTGTAGCTATGGGTGGAATAGGGCAGTTTGCCAGGTTTCCGGAGTGGCACCAAAGGTTTACGCAACTCCAGGGCCATAGGGGCAGCAAACAGGAATCCTCGAGCCTCAGCCGCGGCAATGGCATCCACCGGTCGTGTCGCAAAATGTGCCGACAACTTGGCCACGGCATAGGCGAATGCGGCCGGATCGGCCAGCAATGGCGTGATGTCCTTAAACAGAATTCCCGGTTTGGGGAAATCGGGGACGTCCCGAATATAGTTTTTCAGTTCCATGACTGCTCCCAATATGGGTTTGTCATAGCGTACCACGGTTAAATGGGAAGTATGTCGTTTGGGTTGCGGCTCCTTGCAACCTTTCACTGAGGTAGGATCATGAACTTGATCATACGCCGAGCAACGTTAGCCGATGAAACCGTGCTCGTCGAGTTGAACGCAGCCCTGGCCTGGGAGACCGAACATAAGCGCTTGCGGCCGGAAGTGCTGAGTGCTGGCGTCCGAGCCGTCTTCGCCGACCCTGCCAAAGGGTTTTATACCGTCGCTGAGTTGCAAGGGCAGATAGTTGGGCAGATGATGGTGACTTACGAATGGAGCGACTGGCGCAATGGCTGGTTCTGGTGGGTACAAAGCGTTTATGTCCGGGCCGAATCGCGGCGAAAAGGGGTCTTTCGAGCTCTGTATCGCGAAATCGAACGTCAGGCGGCGGCCAATCCCAACGTCATTGGGCTTCGCCTTTATGTAGAACGAGATAATACCCGTGCTCAAGCCACCTACCGCGCATTGGGAATGACCAACACCACATATGGTGTAATGGAAGAATATCCGCTGCCCGGTCGGAAGTCCCAGTTGGGTTGATGCTGCCTCAGGTGTTTTTACGCCGTAACCGCCACCAGAACCCCACGGAGATTAGAATCAATCCGCCCGCACCGATAGCAACACCCAGCATGCGGTTGAGTCGCCAGCCCCGAAATTGCGTTATGCTGTTACCAATCTCGAAGGCGACCGTGTCGGCATGGCCGGCCGCGATAACCTTTGCGTTATAGCGGCCGGGTTCCAACCTCGGCAGGTGACATATCCCGCGTTCGTCTGTGGTCCCCTGAGCTACAACCACACCCTGAGCATCGGTGATAGTCACCTTGGCTCCCTCAGCTGGGGTATCGTCGTCGTAGCCAGCTTCCACCTGGATAGTTTCCGGTAGCACGTTGACCACTACTCGGAGATCGTGAGCCCGGACCGGTTCCGGATGCATCAAGGAGACGGTAATGGTGGCGATACTGAGAGCGAGGAAGCGGTAAGGCATAATAGCTAAATCCACCAAACAGGAGCGGATGACAACATGGCTATCTGGGAGGCTATTCTACTCGGTGTCGTTCAGGGCTTGACGGAATTCTTACCCATCAGCAGCACCGCGCATCTGTTGGTGGTTCGAACATTACTAGGGCATCCACATCCCGAGGATGCGTTTACCGTCGTTATTCAATTGGGTACCGTGGTCGCTGTTTTTGGATACTTCCGTGCCGATATCGTTCGATTGGCTCGCGGTATTGGGATCGACTTGTTGCATCGTCGAATTGGTGTGACAACCGATAGCCGGATGGCGTGGCTCATCGTATTAGGTACCATCCCCGCTGTGCTGGTCGGCTTTTTCCTGAAAAGTTGGCTGAAAGCGACCTTCTTTAATTTGGCCTCGATTGCTGTGGTCTCGATTGTATTTGCTGTATTGATGGCCCTGGCAGAGTATTGGTCGGTTTGCCGGATGAAAAAGGGACTTGTTCCCCGTCAGGAGGCGGATATCGGTTGGCTGGACGCTCTGTGGGTCGGGTGCTGGCAGGCTCTGGCATTAATGCCCGGTGGGTCGCGATCCGGCACGACAATTACCGGTGGGTTGTATGCAGGATTGGCTCGACCAGCGGCGGCCCGCTTTTCGTTTCTCCTATCCTTGCTGGTGATTCTCGGTGCGGGGACCAAGGAACTTTACGATGAGTATCAGAAACTTCATTCTCCGATACCTGGAGAACCAGCCAGTCTGTTTGCTTGCGGCGACGAGGTGATGGCCCTAGGGGTTGGAACGGTTGTCTCGGCCATTGTGGGCTACCTTGCCATCGCTTTTCTGCTGAATTTTCTCAAACGTAATTCAACAGCAATCTTCGTTGGTTATCGCGTGCTGCTCGGCGGAATGATTCTGTTGCTGCTTACATTAGGTCTACTACGTTGAAGCAGTTTTTGTTTGGGTGGTGGCAAAACTGGCTTTACTTGACCAATGAGCCGGCTAGCAGCGGGCGAAGTTCACCAGCGAGAAAGACAGACCCGGTAATGCATACCAGGTCGTTTTCAGCAGCACGCGAACCTGCCACCTCCCACGCCTCGGCGGCGGTGGGGTGGATGGAGAAGGAGGTGCCGGGGGCAACCTGGGCTAGTACCACGCCCAGTCTCTCCGGAGGAACACATCGTGGATTGCCATATTGAGTCAAATAAACATGATCGAAGTAGCCTGCCAGCAAGCGCAGCATTTCAGGATACTGCTTATCGGATGACACCGCGAACACCACGGCCTTGTGGCTGACATTCGACACCAGTTCACCTAAGGTGGCGATCAGAGCTTCGATAGAAGGCACATTATGCGCCGTATCGAGGATGATAGCTGGCTTTCGGTTGATCAGTTCGATTCGCGCTGGCCAGCGTACCTCCGCCAACCCCCGGGTAAGGGCTGTATCTGGAATCGGCATGCCAGTGGCCCGTACCTGTTCAATGGCAGCGACGGCAATAGCAGCATTGGCAATCTGGTGTGCACCAGGTAAAGCGGGCACCCATTTGTTCGCTGTAGCTGGTACCTCAAAGATTGGTGCGGTCATCTCCTCGGCCACCTGGCGAATCACTGCCCGGGGGCCATCATGAGTGACACCACTGACCACCGGTATCCCCCGCTTAATGATCCCAGCTTTTTGGTAGGCGATCTCTTCAAGTGTGTGCCCCAACTGAGCCATGTGATCCAGGCCAATGTTGGTGATAACCGACACAAGGGGACGGCAAATATTCGTGGAATCGAACCGCCCACCCAGGCCGACTTCGATCACCGCGATGTCACAACGGCGGTAGCAGAAGTGCAGGAAGCCCACTGCTGTGCCGATCTCGAAGAAAGTCACTAATGAGCGACGAGGTTGGTCCCGACCAGCTTCTTCCAATTTCTGCACTGCCCATGCGACCTCTTCCATCCTCGTAGCGAGCTCGGCCGGCGAAATGGGCAAACTGTTTACCTGAATGCGCTCCTCGACATGTACCAGATGCGGAGAGGTAAACAGACCGACGCGGTACCCGGCGGCCTGGAGTATGGCTGCCAGCATAGCACAGGTCGATCCTTTGCCCTTGGTGCCGGTCACATGGATGAGACGGACCCGATCCTGCGGATCACCGAGTAAGCGCAACAGCGCCCGCATACGCTCGAGCTTGAGATCGCCTGGTCTGGCCGACCGTACCTCGTAGTTGATGCGACCAAACCAGAATTCCAGAGCTTCGTTGTAAGTCATCCCCTGAGCCCCAATCTCCGGCTTGTGTATGGGGTGCTGAGTTGGGGACAGGATAGGAATTTAACGCAATCGGGACCGGTAGGACCGACGCAAAAGCCAAGGTAGAATCATCCCACACACAGCCACTATTGCAATCAAGTCGATCCTGTCAAAATCAGGATTGGCAATCGAATGTAAATAAGGCCAGCGGCGACACTGTAGAGTGAGAAAGCCCGCAGGCGATCTTGGGCTTTCTCAAAACCCCATGTCACTTATCACTGTTGAACCGGCATGCACACCTGCTCCAGGAGTTTCTCGCACTTCTCCTGGATGATGTCGGCCAGGTTCGGCAGCGGTGTGCCCTCCGGCAGCGACTCTCGGACGGCCGCCAACCAGCGGGGAAAACTGTAGAGTTGCGCGAAGCCATCAAGTGCCACCGGCTCTAGCCGGGTGTGCTTGCCCTTGCGCTCAGCCTCTTGCAGGAGCGACTTGCTCTTGCCAGTCATGGCCAGATCGTCTTCAGGCCGTAAGAGGATGAGGTGATCGACCACGGCTGGTTCGATGTCCATCACGCCAAGCTTTACCTCCAGATCCTTGGGCTTCCCCGCTGCACGTGCCAGAAAAAGACCAATACCCACCTTCCACGGCTGACCGGCCTTGCACGCCCAGTGGGCGATCGTGACGACACCGTAGGTCGGGTGATCGCCAAAGGTGAACTCATCGACGATGTGTTGCAGGCGCCACGGGCCGACTTTCACGCCATGTTCGTGACAAACACTTAGGAATGCCCCCAGCCCAGCTTGCAGCTCGCGAGTCGCCCCAGTGAGCGCGCCTTCGGGTTCGAGCTTACGCCGAGCTGCTCGTTGCTCCTGGTCCCACAACTCGCCCCACGACAGCGATACGAATGGTGTTACCATTGGGGTGGTCGGTTCCGCGGATACCACCGGAGCCGGAAAGGGACGGGTTGGCGGCACCTCCGCGACCGCTGGAGCAAGGGGATTAGGGGTGGATGAGGGAGCTGACACGGTTGGAGGTGTCGGTACGACTTCATCGGCAATTCTGCCATCCCTCTGCTCGGAAAGCGGAACCGCCATTGGCACATCATCGGCTGGGGTCTCGATGATCTCAATCTTCTTGAACGTAACTTCCGGTGGCTCAGCATCGTGCCCTAGCAATGCTGCGACTCGGCTAGTCGTCTCGCCCTCTGTCGTATCCCGCTCTGGGAGCATCGCAGGTATGTCAGCCTGAGTCAGACATGAATGTCCTTCGTGTGTTTTTTCACAAAGCGGTGAGGTGGTTGCTAGGTGGCTATCGTTATCTCCGGTCTCGGCATTGACCATGTTTAGGCTTGCCGTCCGGTTGGTGCTATGAAGTTCTCCGGTCGGCACATCGTCTGGGCCATACACCAGATGGTCAAAGAGATGTCGACATTGTTGCAACATGTCGCGGAGAGTGGGTTCAGTGCGGGCAATGCGCTGCACTTGCTCTTCGGCAAAGGGGAAAATATCAGTAACGGGGCCCTCGCTTTCGGGCAGCTCTTCCAAACACGGTCGCAGACGGGCCTCCACCACCCGACGGAATAGATTAGATGAGGGTGCTTCGAGTCGAATCGCCTTGACTGTACCCTGTCGTGGCACATGGACGGGGTTATTGAGCCGATCTTGAATGTAGCCATCGAGGCTGGGCACGAATCGGTTCCACAATCCTCGCTCGGCGAAGATCAGGAAGCACAGCCCATCGATTTGATGCATGACCTGCACGATACCGGCAAAGAACGATTCGGCTGTACGATGGGCATCGTCGGATCGACGTGCCAGAAGCAGATCTTCAAGCTGGTCGAAGGCAACCACAACGGGGATTTTCAGGCTACGGAAGACCTCCATGAGGACCTTGAAAAGCGCCAGCACCAAGTCTTGCCGGGTGGGACGCACATGGAACTCGAGTTCCGCGAAACCGTAGGTTAGAAAGTTAGCCAAATCGCTTTCGTCCTTGAGCAAGGCAGCCCGGGCAAAGCCTTGGTAAATCTGGCGGCGCATCAATCCGGCAGTATTATGCGATTCGGTTTTCTGAACATAGGCCGAAAACACATCAAAGGCTTTTTGAGGCGACAGCCCTGCCTCGTGAATCGCTTGAAGGAGGGGAGTGGGCAATCGAGCAAAGTTGGAGTAGCCAGAAAGATTCTCAGCCAGCCACTCGGCGCGTTCATGTGCTTGGGTCGCCCCGAGACCGAGTCGACGGGCCCAGCGTCCCAACCCCGGCGGCGGGAAAAGGTCAACCTTTTCAGTTGGCTCCAGTTCGCGCAGGGCAACACCCAACACGCGGCGGAGTAACTGGTCGCCAACATATTCTAGCGGTCGTAGCCCTTTTTGCTTGCCCCCGCCCAGCAAGGTATCGATGATCTGGAACAGCAGGTATTCCAGGAAATCGCTGTCCTTCTGGTATACCCCTGGAGTCACGAGCAATTGCCACGACCCGCCGCTGCCGTGCTTAATTGAGTGGAGCAGGTGCGTTTTACCCGCGCCTTTGTTGCCCAGCACCGGTACCACCTCGGAATGTGTCAGAGGATCGTAACGGTACAAATCAATAATCGCATGCAACAAGTCACGTTCAGCGGCAAACAACTCTGGAACGTGGTAGCGAGCGCATACCTCGTCATCGGGATTCCGAGCGAAGTAATTGCGAAAGGGGTTGCCGGCACGCTTGAGGCTTTCCCGCGACCGGTGCGTCAGGGTCAGTTCGGTGGTGGTCATCCGTTACCTCCGGATACAGAATTGCTGGGTCGTTCGCGGCTTAGCGGATCGAAGCGTAATAAGCGATGTTGTGCCCCACCAAAAGGGCATAGGCCGGCTCGGGTATAGCGTAGAGCGGACCAGTCCAAGGATGCAAGTAAATGGCACCATCGGCATGCAGTCGGCGCAAACAATCATGAAACTCGCCGATCGACGGGGGCGATAGAAGCCCCGTTAAGGACCGGTACAGTTCGGGCAAGGGGCAATCCTCACCCGCTGTACCCGACCAGTCGGCGAGCTGAGCCAGGAGAGTTGCTCCCAAATCAGGCTTCACCTCGACAACCACTGCCTCCGGTTCGGGATTAAGGTGCTCAGTCAAGCGTGACCCTAGGCCGGTCGATGGCACCGCCACGACCGGCTCTGCCGGTTGAGCTACCGGAGCGTTGACCCGCCCGGCGCTAACGCTTGGCAGCACTCGAACCACGGCATCCTTCAGTCCTTGCAGGCTATCGGCCATTCGGCGGGCATTGTCGAGCAACTCACCCACCTCGCCTTGGCGAGCTTCTAAAACCCGAACAAAGTCCTCCAGTACTTGCCGGGGATTTACAGCCGCCAACAGAAATTCCCAACCGGCTTCGGTGAGTGCATAAAGTTCCCGCGTCTGTTTTCCTTTAGTCTCGCTCCCGATGGTTTGCAGCAACTGATCAGTCAAGCACTTCTGAGCCGCTGGTTTGGCTGCTGCAGTGTTGGGGAACAAACCAGCCTCGGTCTTGGTAGCATAGAGCGGCAACCCGGTAGGATGGGCTGCTGCTTTGGTCAGAGCATCAGTGATGTGTTGAGTTAGTTTGTCGGCCACGGTCCGCTTCCCTGCGGGATACGAAAGATTGCAACATGCTAGTCAGTTCTGGGGTGCAGTTGCAACCCCGACTCGGCGCAGTCATGATGGGCAGACGCAGGTGATGCGGACAAGCTCAGTTGGTGCAGATTGCCGAACCAGCAAGTGGTTGCAAAACTTTACTCCGATCACCACTCTTACCCAGCGGAGACCTGTGACATGGCCTGCCGACTACCCCTGGTTTTGTTACTTGGCGGGTTGCTGACAATCGTAACCCGAGCTGACGACCCCAAATTGCCCGATGTTGCGGCGTTCGACAAGCTTATTGTGGACACGCTACGCGATGTCCACAATAAAGGTGCTGACCTTTACAACACCAAAAAAGAGTTTGAAGCCACCTATCGGCTGTATCACGGAGCGCTTTTGACCGTGCGGCCGTTCCTTGCCCACCGACCAGCGGCCCAGAAGCTCATCGATGAAGGCTTGGCTGCTGCCGAACAGGAACCGATGCAAGCCCAGAAAGCTTTCCGGCTGCATCAAACTATTGAAGCGGTGCGGGCTCAACTTAAAACCAAACTGACACCGGCTAAAGTCGTGGAACCGGTTGAAGTCGCACCACGGCCCAAGGAAAAACCACCTGTCCACCGAGCTGGGGCTGCGTCAGTTCTGAGCGGTCGCCTGATCTATCAAGGCAAACCGGTTGGAACTGCTGAGATCACTTTGGTGTCACTCCAATTACATCGTCCTCAAGTATTCACCGCCATAACTGCGGCTGATGGGTCTTATACCTTCACCCAACCACTGCCTGCCGGCCGATATGTTGTCATCCTGAAAGGGGCAGGTCTACCTGAGAAGTATCAATCGACCACGACTTCCGGCATCCGCATTGATGTTAAAGCCGGGCAAACTCAGCAGGACATCACGTTGATGTAAATCGTTTGAATCACTAACACCGAGAAGTCGATTCAGGATCTGTTTCAGAAGGTAGAAACGATTGCCGAAGTAATCTCTGTTAAGCACAACAACGATGTGAACGCTAAATGTTTCGCGGAACGATGCATGATGTCCGCGTTAGCAAACCGGTTATCGAGTTGCTACTTTCGAGTCTTCCAGTTAGCAAGAAACTCGACAAAAAGCTGTTCGAGCAGCTGGAATCTACTTGCAGACCGACTCAGCAATCCGGGCACTCCGGGTGGGATGCAGGCCTGCCGTTGGTTTGGACCAACTTATGCTTCCACCGCGTGTTGAACTCCTAGCCCCAACCATCCGTCGGGGGCCATTTCGGGCGGTACTATTCGATTTCGATGGAACTCTCTCACTGATCCGGGAAGGTTGGTCCCGGGTCATGGTTGGTATGATGCTGGACCAACTCCGCGATCAGCAGCTGATGATCGAGCCGGAAAAGGAGTTGGCGGCCCATATTCATCGGCTGGTAATGGCACACAATGGTGCCCCAACCATTCGACAAATGGAGGTCTTTGCTGAGGAGGTCCGTCGTCGCGGGGGGCAGCCCGCTGACCCTTGGGTGTATTTGAGGGAATATTTAGACCGATTGTTGCTTGTGGTTCGGGATCGTTGGGAAGCCTTGGAAAAAGCGGTGGTCAGTGCGGCCCAGTGGGTTGTGCCCGATGCTCATGCCATCTTGGCGAATATCCGGGAACGAGGCGTGCCGCTTTTTGTGGCTAGTGGGACCGAGTACGATCATGTGGCATATGAAGCCCGATTGCTTCAAGTCGATTCCTTTTTCCAAACAGGTATCAACGCGCCCAAAGACAACGATCCGACCTTCAGCAAAGGAAAAGTGATTGCTCGAATCTTAGCTGAATTAGGTATCCGTGGGGAGGAGTTACTCGGCTTTGGCGATGGGGTCGTAGAGACCTTGGAGGTCAAACGGGTGGGAGGCGTTGCCATCGGGGTGGCCAGTTCCGAGCATGGGAGCCCTCCCGGTACCGTTAACACCGAGAAACGGGCTCGCTTGGTCGCTGCGGGAGCTGACATCATCATTCCCGATTACACCGACCACGCTGAATTATTGCATTGGCTGGAGGGCGGCGAATCGGGGCGTTGTGATCGCTGAGGCTCTTGCCGTAGCCATTGGGCTGGGATCGCCAAAACAGGTTGGCTGACTGATTAGGGGAATAGTCCTCGCTTGGCCTTTTCAGTGGCGACTTTCTGTACCCCCAGACTTAAGGCGGCTAAACGATTGCTAAGTTTGTCGGTCATAGCTCGTTGACGAACTCGGTGGAAAGCGGCGAGCATCAACTTGCGTAACTGAGCATTAACTTGGTCCTCATCCCACATGAACTGCTGCAAATCCTGCACCCATTCAAAGTAGGAGACCGTGACGCCCCCGGCGTTACACAGAATATCCGGAATGATGTAGATGTCCGACTGTTCAAGCAACTCGTCAGCCTCGGGAGTGGTGGGTCCATTGGCAGCCTCGGCAAGAATGCGACAATGGAGTTTTTCGGCGTTCTCGGCAGTGATGACTCGTTCCATCGCCGCGGGTACCAAGATCGTGCACGGAGTGGTCAGCAGGTCTGCTGAGTCGATGGCCTCGGCCTCGGGGAAGCCTTTCACCGTGTGGTTGGTGTTATCCGGAGCGTGAACGTAGCGCAACAGTGCCTGCACATCGATACCTCGGTCGTTCCGGATCGCCCCATTGCGATCTCCAACGGCAATGATGCGAACGCCCAACTTGCTGAGTTCGTCACAAGTAACCGATCCGACGTTTCCAAATCCCTGCACCACAGCAGTGGCTTGGTCGGGAGGAATTCGCAATTCCTCGAGTGCTTCTCGGATGCAGTACACAACTCCGCGGCCAGTGGCTTCTCGACGACCAACGCAGCCACCCAACTCGACCGGTTTACCCGTGACAATTTCTGGGCAAGCGTAACCCACCTTCATGGAGTAAGTGTCGTAAATCCAAGCCATTGTTTGCTCGTCGGTTCCCATATCGGGTGCCATCACATCCGTGCGCGGGCCGATGATATTCAGGACTTCTTCCGTGAAGCGACGTGTGAGGCGTTCTTTTTCGCCCATGCTGAGCAATGCCGGGTCGCAGGCGATGCCACCTTTCGCCCCACCGTAGGGCAGGTTCATAATGCCACACTTCCAGCTCATCCACATGGCCAGGGCGGCAACCTCACCCAGGTCGACGTGAGGAGCGTATCGCAGACCACCCTTGCTTGCTCCGCTAGTCAGCGAATGCTGGACACGGAAGCCGATGAACATCTGCGTTTGGCCGTTATCCATGCGTATCGGAACGGCGACAATCTGTGACCGCTTGGGGATCATCAACCGTTGCGCAATTCCGGGGTCCAGGTTGATGACTTTGGCAACTGTTTCCAGTTGGCGGCAAGCCATCTGGTAGGTTGGGGAATTCCCGAAGAGCGTGACCGCGGAGGGTGCCACGGTCGGAGCCAGCGAAGACATCTCAAGATACCTCGAACGGGGGAGAGGACCGTCGAAAGGAACAATTGAATTATATGCTGCATTTGCCCGATTTAGGCGGCCCGGTGCTCGTCAGAGGAATCCAGACGCGATCGCATGACCCTTGGGCGCGTTATGTTCAGATGTTCACGAACAAGATACGGCCGTTTGCCCTGACTTTCGAAGTAAGTTCGTGTCAGAACCTCACCCAACAGTCCCATCGAGACGAATTGCACACCAATCAAGCCAGCAACAGCTCCGAGCAGGAACAAAGGGTTAGCCGTCATTCCGGGACCGGTCGTGTACTTCATTACAACGGCAGCCCCCACGCCGCCTAAACCGAGTACCAAACAGAGTAAGCCCACTAGCCCGAATAGGTGCATGGGCCGTGTCTGATAGCTACCCTGGAACTTGACCGTCATTAAATCGAGCAATACCCGCACTGTACGCGTCAGGTTGTACTTCGATCGACCAGCGATCCGTGGATGATGGCCTACCGGCACCTGGGTAACGCGCGCCCCCTGCTGGACCATCAAGGCAGTGATGAAACGATGCATTTCGCCGTAAAGTAACATCCCCTCGGCTACCTCACGCCTCATAGCCCGCAAAGTACAACCGAAATCTTTGAACGGAATACCCAGAACCTTACGGATCAACCAATTCGCCACGAAACTCGGCACTTTTCGAACCAGGAACCGATCTTGCCGTCTGTGACGGAGACCTAGTACCGCGTCATAACCCTCCTCCAATTTGGCCACTAATTGTGGAATATCGGCTGGATCGTTCTGCAGATCGCCATCCATCGTCACGATGATTTCGCCACTGGCCGCGTCTAGTCCCGCCTGGGTAGCCGCACTTTGCCCAAAGTTCCGTCGTAGCCGAACCACCTTGACACGGATGTCGTCGGCCGCGACTGCTGCTAGTTCCTCGAACGTGCCATCGGTGCTACCGTCGTCTACGAACACAAGTTCCCAGGCAGAAATCTCCTGCAGAGCCTGGGTTACCCGGGCCACCATTGGCCGTACGTTTTTGCGTTCATCCTTGACCGGCACGACAACAGATAGCAAGGCCATATCCAGAACTCCCCGATGGACAATGCTGCCATAACGGCTTGGCCAGTCAGAACTCCATTTGGTGTAACTGCACAGTGGTAGTGGATTTTGATTTACCGGAGGGATAATTCCGCAATAAGAGGCTCCGAGCCATACTGGGCAAAATTCGTGTCGAGTAAGTCAATGGACTGACAATCAAGTAGATCCGCGTGTAGCATATAGAGCCCGGGGTTAGGGATGGGTGGGAAACCTGCAATCAAGTCAATCGAGTGCCCCGGCATCACGCGGTGGGCCTGATGGCCAGTATGTCCCCGATAGACACATTCTCCGGCTTTACTGAACACGGTGTAGCGTAATTTCACTCCCCCGCTGCCACCGGGTACCAGTTCCCACGGCTCAATCGAGCGATTCGTGGCTCGAATCTGAACTACAAAACCACGATTGGCGGTTGCGATAAGCGGTTTCGGCTCTATCACAGATAGTTCGGCCCGAAATGGTCCGGGGCAGTAATTGTTGAGTAACCAGTGGCGAAACCGCTCGGGCGAATGGGCTTGACCCTGTTGGTCGAGCCAAGATTGATAATAATCAAAAAATTGATCGAGTACCGCAGTGCGTCCAATGGCTAAGTGGCCATAGCGGGGCCACATTTGCTGACGCGCGACAGAAAGGGTCGCGTCGGTGAGTAGTAGCAACGCCATGCTGCTGGCCAGTCCGGTTCGGTCTGCTCCTGCTGCGCAATGGATGAGTATGGGATACTCAGTGTGGTCAAAAATTTCAACGAGGCGGTTTAGCTCGTTTGGTGGTGGGAAGCGTTTGGCAGAAAGCGTGAGATCTTCTTGGCTGATACCGGCCATGTGTGTGGCCCATGCATCGTTCATATACCAGTTCATCTGGGGACAGCAGCCCCGTAGATTGACGACCGTTCGAATGTTCTTCTGAACGATAACACGCGTAAGCTTTTGCTGCGAGAGTTGGGCTGAGCGATACACTTTACCCGGAATTACGGTGTGCTCATTACTACCAGCGAACACACGACCAGCCTCCATTGAGAGGCCAATCATAGTTCCGGCTCCAATAAGTTTGAACAGGGTCCGCCGGGAATAGCGGCTCGGGGGCGTTAGTGCATCCATTGTGCGCGGAGGATGCCAAATTTGGGTTTCTTGGGGAAGATCAACTGATTACCGAGGTGCGCCAGGGTGGTATGAACCCGGAGATTAAGCATTTATGATGATGAGAAAGTGTTTAGTTGCCCAGTTGCAACCCTGAGGCTAGAACAGCGCCGCGGCTGGGTGTGCGCTACTGGTGAAGGCACTCACCCTTAACTGCTGGCCGCTAAGGATCTTGGAGACGCTACGATGAAACGACTCGCAGTTGTGGCCTTCCTCTTGGGGTTTGTCAGCGTGATTGGCTTAGCCCATGCGGCCGACAAAAATGATCCTACAGGCACATGGCAATGGGAAGTCAAGCGTAAAGGTAAGGACGGTACCGAAAAGTCCAGCGTTGTTACCATGAAACTCGAGCACAAGGATGGCAAGATCACCGGCACGATCTCGACTGGCTTCGGTGGCGGTGGGGGTAAGGGCGGTAAGGGGGGCAAGGATACTAAGATTGAGGATGGGAAATTCGAAAACGGTGACATCACCTTCTCTATCACCCGCGAGTTTGGCAATAACAAGGTTGTCACGACCTACACAGGCAAGGTAGCCGACGACACCATCAAGGGCACAATCACAACCAGCTTCAACGATAAGGAAAACAAAACCGATTGGGAAGCCAAGCGAGTTAAGCCTGATGCCAAGAAGGACTGATCAACGTGAACTAAAGACTTATTAAATCAAACGTTTATGTGACCAAGAACCTCGGCTTTTGCAGCAAGTCGAGGTTTTTCCTTTTCTTCACCCATTGTATTGATGTGTACTCTTACTATCTACATAAGCTTATGACTAGCTATATTTTATGCTTCAATCAATCAGCTAAATATGTACTAACTATTCGTTGATGATTTGACAGTAATCGTTGAACGTGCTAACAGGAGTGTCCTTCCTCAGGTAACCATAGCTGAGCTAGTAGTACAATGGCAAGATAATTACGTTTTAGTAATTTTTTTCGATCGCTCTGAACCTCGCGATCGCAGACTGTTGTGCGTTGCTTTTGCTCCGTTCAGCGAATGTGATTTCACCGGTCGACCTTGGCCATCTCTGCATGCTGGTAAGCCTATCAGTGGTTCTTGATGGGAACACGGCCGTAGCCGCATTTCTATTAACACCGATAATACCCCCCGTCATTAGGGGGCGATCGGCTATGAGCGATACGCTGGGAATAGCTTTGGTCGGTTGTGGCACTGTTGGCAGCGGTGTAGCCGAGGTTCTTCTGCGATACCAGGACCGGTTAGCGGCTCGTGCCGGTCGGCTATTAGCCCTTCGCCGCATTGTCGTTCGTAATGCAGCGAAGCCTCGAGACCCGGCCATTCCCCGTGAACTCATCAGTACCGACCTTGCTGCCGCTATCCGGGACCCAGCCGTTCAAGTGGTTGTCGAACTGATCGGTGGTACGACAATCGCTAAGCAAGTGGTGCTTGATGCGCTCGCTGCAGGTAAACATGTTGTGACAGCTAATAAGGCCATGCTTGCTGATGCCGGTATCGAGGTGTTCGAGGCGGCCCGGCAGGCCGAGCGCACCGTGTGCTTCGAGGCCGCAGTCGCTGGTGGTGTGCCCATTATTCGGGCATTAGGGGAAAGTCTGGCGGCAAATCAGGTTACCGCCATTCAGGCCATCTTGAACGGTACATCGAATTTCATTCTTACGGCAATGGCTGAACGTGGCATGGGCTATCGCGAAGCCTTGGCTGAAGCCCAGAAACTTGGCTACGCCGAGGCCGACCCAACGCTGGACGTGGACGGATCCGATGCCGCACACAAGCTAGCGGTCCTGGCGCAAATTGCGTTTGGCGTGACTGCCAAACCTCACGAGATCGAGCGCCAGGGGATCGATCAACTCGATGCTAGGGATATCCGCTTTGCCCACGAACTGGGCTACACCATCAAGCTTTTGGCCGAGGCGTGGACCGATGGGACCACGGTGGCGTTGCACGTGGCCCCTGTTTTATTGCGGCACACCGATCTATTGGCGCAGGTCCGTGGTGCCTATAACGCAATACTGGTTCACGGTGACATTGTTGGTGAGACACTGTACCAGGGGCCAGGTGCCGGCCGCATGCCCACGGCCAGCTCGGTGGTTGCCGATCTAATCGACCTTGCTGTGGGTCGGGCGCAGCGGACCTTCGCTGCCGCGCAACTCTGGTCGAGAGCTAGTAAAGGATTCACAGTGGAACCGACCGAACGTGTACGAAGTCGCTTCTACCTGCGGTTATTGGTGGCAGACAAGCCGGGCGTTCTAGCAGACATCACGCGGATCCTGGCAGATGAACAAATCAGTATTTCAAGTGTGGTTCAACACGAGGCACCCGAAAACGAACCGGGGCAACCTAGCCCGGGAATTGAAGTGCCGCTGGTGATCGTCACCCATTATGCCGAAACTGGCCGTTTCAAGGGGGCATTGCAGAAGATCAACCAACTGACGACCGTCGCTGCCCCCGCTGTTTACTACAGCATGGGGGATTGATGCGTTGGGCCGATAGTCCCGCAGTTGTATGGTTGCTTGCCAGCTTGGCACTGATACTGGCAGGTTTCGGTACGCTGCCCCACGCCGGTGGCTTCAACGATGGCTCGCGATTGGCAACCGCCGAATCGCTCATTGAGCGTGGTACGTTGGCCATCGATGATTCGATCTTTGTTCACCCCCCGACCTCGCTTGTCGACCGTGGCATCCTCATCTACCTCCCATCCTATCCCAAACTGCTCGTAACCGGCACCCACGATAAATTGCTGATTGACGGCCGTTTCTACTCCGACAAACCGATGGTGCCCGCGATCCTGATGGCTGGTGTCTATCGCCTTCTGATGCTGTTGGGTTTACCACCCCCATCCGAACGCCCTGACGTGTTCATCTGGGTCATCACTTTTCTTACCAGTGGCCTGAGCTACGCGGCGGCAGTGGTAACCATGTGGTTCTTGGGTCAGCGCACTGGATTGCCAGCAGTTTGGAGATTGATTTGGCTGTTTAGCTTTGCGTTGGCGACCGTACTGCCGGCTTATACCCGACACCTCAACCCCGGACTCCCGCAAGTGGCCGCAGTAGCTGGTTTGGTGCTACTGCTTTCAAAATCAGCCACGACCGTTGCTCGGACTGCGTGGATTGAACTTGTTAGTGCCGGATTTCTTGCCGGCTTGACTTATACCCTTGACCAAGCCAGTGGTGGGTTGTTGCTTCTCTCTGTGATCGTGGCAATTCTCCTCCGCGATCGCCGATCGCTACCTATTGTTGCGTTCATCCTTGGTGCATTACCGTGGGTGATTGTTCACCATGCGATTCACTTCACGATCGGTCATGTCTGGGTTCCATTGAATATGATTCCTGAGTACTTGGAATGGCCCGGTAGTCCGTTCGACCGCACCAACATGACGGGCATCGCTCGGCATGATACCATGGGATTATTCTTGTATGCTCGAGATTTGCTGATTGGCAACGAAAGCTTTCTACTGTGCAACTTGCCGTTACTCTTGGCAGTGGCTGCCGGATGGCTTGTCCTCATTCGCCCGGGTATTGATCGCATTGAACTCACCGTTCTTGGAGTCTGGTGCATTGGGGTGTGGTGGACGTACTCAATTCTTTCCGACAACGCTGGCGGTGCTTGCCTTTCGATTCGCTGGTTTGTGCCACTTGTGGTACCTGGCTTTTGGCTATTGGCGCGATTACTGACTGAGTGGCGGACATTTCGGATCGACTTCTTGGTCCTGACTGTTTGGGGTCTGATTTTGTCCTGGCACATGTGGACGGTTGGACCGTGGACGATTGTGCCCATTCCTCACTTTTGGGATGTCGTCAGAGCGGCGCTGTGGTCTTGGGGTCTGGCCCGCGTAGTCGCTTTGTGCTACTGGGTTGTAAAGTGGGTTTGGTAAATGAGTTGGTGCAGCCAGGGTCAACCCGGCCGCACCAGGTTACTTCAAACGCCAACGAGTTCCGCCTTTGGGGCAAACTTTGCAGCTAATTGGGGGTCAATTTCCTCCAGCACCTCCTTGAGCCGCTGCCGGGCGATGTGCAGCCGACGCTTGATTGTGCCAGTGGGCACTGCAAACTCTCGCGCCATGTACTTGAGGCTACTGCCTCGCAGGTAGAATGCCTCCAACGTAGCACGATCCAGCGGTTTCAAGCGGGCCAGCCCTGCCTTGAGCTGCTGAATAGCCTCCGCTGTTTCCGCATGCTGTTCCGGACCTCGGCTATGAGCTTGAACATTCTCCAGCAACTCTGGATCAGTCCCCAATAGAGGGCTTTTGCGGGTTAGCCGGTTGATCGCCATACGAGCGGTCATCCGCCGCAACCAGCCAGCGAAGCAGCGGGCGTCCCTGAGTTGGGGGAGCTTGCGCATGGCTTGGACGAATACGTCTTGAGCCAATTCCTCTGCCTCGAGCGGGTTTCGAACACGACCCAAGGCCGTGGCGAAAACATTACTCTGAAACCGCGCTACCAATTCGCCAAACGCTTCCCTGTCCCCGGTCTGGGCCCGCTCGACCAGTACGATAATCTCGTTCCAAATCATCCTCTAGACCTATCTGTCCCGATCCGGTTGTGTGGTTCACGCTGGTTCGCATTTGCAGATCACAGGCAGCCCGCCCTGGATCAGTGAAGGGGGGCTGGCGTCTGGATTCGGCAGAGGGCTAGCGATCGGTTCTGTGCCGCTGGCTCGCTTAACCAACGGTAATCCGTTGGGTTAAGGAGCAAGAGGCTTGTCGGAACCGGACCAATTCAGCCAGCTGCTGCGGTTTTTTGTTCTGATTGCAGTTCACAGCAGGGTCGCCGTCAGGCGCACTTGTGATTCCCGGTCCTGTTTCCGAAGCGACTAAAGCGGGAGGAGCTTCGTCTGCCCCGTGGACGCCGGCGTACCGTGTTGCCCGGCATCAACGAACCACTGCTGAGGACTGCTGAATCAGTTACCAGCGCTGTTAAGGCTTGAATTCCTGGTTTGCACCAAACGACCTTCCGCGACAATTTGACTCAGTGAGTGCAGCGAGACCTGAGCGAGCAGGTTCGCGAAAGCCTTCTGAGAGGTGTAATCGCGCGTTAAGCCGTGGGTCACCTCACTTCTCGGCTGCTCGTATCGGGCTCGCTTTCCTGCGGAGGATCCAGAGACCAGTCGACCAAGCGGGCGATTGGCAGTCGCTACCGAGTTGGTCGCCAAGGCACAAATCCCCAGAAACTGCAGCCCGGCTGCGATCGGCAAATTTCTTTGCCGTGGTTGGGGAAGATGCTTGCCACTTCTGAGGTTGAGTGATGGCAAACATGAACCCGTCAGCCGATTGACCAGGGGCACTTAGACATCCGACCGAACTGGCCGGTTGCACAGCGGGATCGTCCGTGTGCTGCATTTGCATCGCGGACAACTGCCGTGACCGGACCGATTCGGATTCCGGATTGGGGGAGAAAGGATTTTCCCCACGAGACAGGTTGTCCGTCGAATAGCTTGTGGACATGGCCATGACAAACCCCAGACCGAAGCGTTCGGCCGGGGTGCCCAGCTTCAAGCCGGCCACCGTCACGGTCTTCTGCACCACGGTCTTCAGGGTCTTGGCACACATACCACACCTCCGACGGACAATTGGATTAAGTTCTCTCGTCGAACTTCACCCGTAGAATAAAGATTAGAGCCTCATCGCAACCAGTTGAAAACAATGGAGTTAAGAAACCACTAAAAAACGTTGATCGTTTAATCCTATGAAAGTTCAAAAAAACTTCCTAGTGATTAACTGTTTTGCAGTCCACTCGAGTGAACAGCATCACATCGATCATCAACGCCCACTTCGCATGAGTCACAACAATGAGACGGTGAACCTCTACCTTAGGTTCGCAACGTTGGGCGAATTCTGTCCAAAATTTTCCCCAAATGGACCAGTTTCGTTTGAAATGAGTCTCGCTAAAGTGGAAACGCTACCCTTGTCACGAGTTGCGCGCATATGTGATAATATTGAACGTGATTGCTCAACCGGATTCGGCTCACTCCGTTTCACTTGCCCCCTAATCCACCTCAAGGACGCACACTCTATGCATAGCCGCTGTTTGTTGCCGCTCGGGGTTGTAATCGGCCTTGTTCTGGCCGGTTCAACTTTCGCCCCAGCTCAGCAGCCTTATGATGATCCCGTTCTGGAGCGAATGCGCAAGGACATCTTCTTCTTGGCCAGTCCAGAATGTGAAGGCCGTGGGATTGATACAAAGGGGATCGACAAGGCAGCGAACTACATTGCAGACCAGTTTAAGCAAGCCGGCCTGAAACCGGCGATGAACGATGGCACCTACTTTCAGCCGTTCACAGTCACCACAGCTGCCAAGCTGAATAAGGCCAGCGCTGCTCTGAAGGGCCCTGATGGTGTCAGGAGAGAATTAAAATTGGGTACCGACTTCAACCCTATGGGCTTCAGTCCCACTTCAAAAATGAAGGCCGGGTTGGCGTTTGTCGGTTATGGTATCACTGCACCGGAGTTGAAATATGATGATTACGCTGGCCTGGACGTGGAAGGCAAGGTTGTGCTTCTCATCCGGCGTACCCCACGAGCTGGCGTGACTGGGGAGAAACGCTTCGACACCACTGTGTCGCCCAACGAGGAAAGCAACTTTGGGGCGTTTGTGAGCAAAATCGAAAATGCCGTGGCTCACAAGGCTGTTGGTGTATTAATCGTCAACGATTCTGGCTCCGCGACCACCCGCGATACCCTCCCACAATACGCCAACCATGCCGTTGGGACGACCACAGCGCCGTTCCCGGTGCTTTTCATTAAGCGTGAGGTAGCCGACGCCTTAGTTGCCAGTGGCCCGGTTAAATCAATTAGCGACATTGAAACACTCATTGACACCGATCTCAAGCCGCGTTCATTTGTAATCCCGGGCTGGACGGTTGAAGCGGATGTGACGGTTGAACGAACCGAGTACAAGTGTAAGAATGTTGTTGGTTATCTCGATGGTGCTGGTCCGCTAGCCGAAGAAACCATCGTGCTAGGTGCCCATTACGATCACGTGGGTTACGGCAATTTCGGAAGCCTCGGCGGGCAATTAGCCCGCGGCAAGATTCACTTTGGGGCCGATGACAATGCGTCGGGTACCACAGGGCTAATCGAACTGGCTCGTCGCTACGGTGCCTTGAAAGAGCGTCAGGGCCGGCGTTTGGTGTTTATTGCGTTCAGTGCCGAGGAACGCGGACTCTATGGATCTCTTCACTACTGTAAGGAACCCTTGTTCCCGCTGGAGAAAACCGCCGCAATGATCAATATGGACATGATCGGTCGGGCCGCGTTGGTGAACAGCGACTGGTTGGGGGTTGGACCAAAGAAGGAACGATTGTTGGTCTACGGCACCGGTACGGGTGATTACTTGGCCCGGCTTGTGGCTGACTGTGGCGAGAAATGTGACTTCAAATTCAGCACGCTGGCTGCCGGCACCGGCCCCAGCGATCACGACTCGTTTTATCGTAAAAAAGTTCCGGTACTGTTCCTTTACACGGGTACCCATGGCGAGTACCACCGACCGACCGATGTGCCTGAGAAAATTAATGTACCTGGCATGAAGCGGGTGGTGGACTTCGTACAGCTTTTGGCTGACGATCTGCTCACCCGTGAGACTCGGCCGAAATATCAGGTGACCCGTGATCCATGGAGCGATCCGACGCAACCACGTATCAGCCGACCCCAAGGGCCACGCTTGGGTGTACGGCCTGGCAATTACGAAAGCGAAGATGGTGGGGTGTTGGTCGAAGGTGTTACTCCCGGTGGCCCTGCCGAAAAAGGGGGAATCAAGGATGGCGACATTATCATTGAAATTGCCGGCAAGCCGGTAACCAATATTGGGGGCTATATGACGGCCATGAGCACCCAAAAGCCGGGTGCCCCAATCGACGTAGTAGTTCTGCGGAAAGGTTCCAAACTTACCTTGAAAGTGACGCCGGAATAAATGCAAACGAGCCGCTGGGGTGTCGCTCGGTACGCGATACTGCAGCGGCTTAGCATTTTCAGAGGTTCCTCGTGGACATTCCCCCCGTTCAGCTTGTTCGGCAGACCGCTCCACAACCCACCGTTGCCAATGTCCCGGTTGAGGTGCGTCAGTTATGGCTCACTTCCAAGACCGCTCAGAGGATTTCACCGGGTGCCCGTGTTGCCGTTGCAGTGGGCAGTCGCGGAATCAAAAATCTGTTGACTATTGTCAAGGCGACGATCGAGGCTCTCCAAGAGCTTCGTGCGAAACCCTTCGTGGTCGCAGCGATGGGGTCGCATGGCGGGGCTACGTCCGAGGGGCAGCGAGAACTACTGGCTAGCTACTACATTGATGAATTGCATTTGGGTGTCCCAATCATCACCGACATGGATGTTGTGCAAATCGGTACCAACTCCCTTGGGCAACCTGTCTGGTGGGACAAAAACGCATTGGCGGCAGATGCCGTAGTCACCGTTTCGCGAATCAAGCCCCACACCGACTTCCGGGGTCAGTTCGAAAGCGGCATCCTAAAAATGCTTGTCATTGGATTGGGCAAGCGAGTCGGTGCCGACCAGGTTCACAGCTTTGGTCCGCTCGGCTTACGAGACATGATTCCCGACGCCGGCCGTGTAATCCTTCAAAAGACCCCATTCATTGGTGGCTTGGCAATTCTGGAGAACGCTCACGAAGATACCGCCCGACTCGAGGTCGTGGATCGTGATGACCTATGGGATCGCGAGCCGGAACTGCTTCAAGAAGCTACCCGTATGATGGGTCGGTTGCCGTTCAAAGCTGCCGATGTACTAATCATCGGCGAACTGGGCAAGAACTACTCGGGGGCCGGAATGGACCCGAACGTCATTGGGCGCATGCTAATCGAAGGTTCACCAGAAATCGAAACCAATGATCCGCGGATCATACGGATCGGTGTGCTGGACGTATCGCCAGAAAGTCACGGTAATGCCACCGGAATCGGGCTGGCCGACCTGACTACCAATCGGGCCGTCGCCGGCATTGACCACAAAGCCTTCCGCATGAATAACCTGACGGCTCGCTCGCTGTGGCGATCGAAGCTGCCGTTTGCCTTTGAGACTGACCGGGAGGTGATCGCCACGTGCGTCGAAACGTGCTGGCAAGTTGATCCAGCGAGGGTGAAGCTTTGCGTGATACCAAATACTCTCGAAGTTGCTGAGATGTGGGTCTCCCCTGCATTGGCCGAGGACCTCACTGGTAAGCCGCACCTGGAGTTCGTGGGCGGGCCGCAACCGCTGCCATTTGATGGAAGTGGCAACCTGCTTCAAGAGACACTTTTCCCGCACAGCGTCCGGGCCAGACGATATGTGAATCACTGATGGCTGACACGGTAACGAATCCCCGTACAGCACAAGTGCGAGGTGCCGCGCGCTTTACTGGAATTGCTAGAGTCAATCGACTCATATTGGGATGAACTGTTGACTTCAAAGAGAGGCCAGGATGTCGGCGACCTCAATCGAATGGACGAATGCCACCTGGAATCCACTTACGGGCTGCACCAAGATCAGTCCTGGTTGCACTCATTGTTATGCGGAAACACTGTCGAAGCGCTTGCGGCTTATGGGTCAGCGAAACTACCGTAACGGATTTTCTCTTACACTGCACGAGCACATGCTTGACTTGCCGCTACGATGGAAAAAGCCCCGAAAGATTTTCGTGAACTCCATGTCCGATCTATACCACAAGGACGTACCTGTAGAATTTATCTCTCGTGTCTTCGAAACCATGACTCGGGCAAACTGGCATCAGTATCAAATCCTGACCAAGCGGGCCGATCGGCTTGAAGAACTCGCGTCGTCTTTGCCCTGGGCACCGCACATCTGGCAGGGTGTCAGTGTCGAGAATGGTGACTACACGTTTCGCATCGAGCACCTTCGCCGCACCCCGGCCCACGTAAAATTTCTGTCTATCGAACCCCTTCTGGGTCCAATCCCGAACCTCGACCTGAGCGGTATTCATTGGGTGATTGTTGGTGGTGAAAGCGGTGGGGGCTGTCGGCTAATGGAACTGCAATGGGTAGCCGAAATCCGGAAAGAGTGTGAGCGGCAAAGCGTGCCCCTCTTTGTGAAACAAACAGGTGAGAAGCTGGCTCGTCGGCTTAAACTCCAGAGCAAAAAAGGGGGGGACCCCCAGGAATGGCCCGCCGAACTGCGCGTGCGCCAATACCCGCTGACGGTCGTAGAATAGAAGAAACAGCCCGCTGACTATGCAGATCTCATTACAGATGGAACCCGGTCAGAAGCAAACAATTGTGTCTGATCCTGGTTAGGGTTTGCACTTAAGTCATTATCGCGTGCAGGCTCTTGCATAAGGTCTTTGGAGACATCCCTATGCCTGAAACCCTGGAATTTAAGGCCGAACTCAAACAGCTTCTTCACTTGATCACCCACTCGCTGTACTCCGACCGCGAGATCTTCCTCCGTGAACTTATCTCGAATGCCTCGGACGCTATCAACAAGGTGCGGTTCGATGCGCTGGCCAATGCCGACAAACTCGAAGGCAACACCGATTGGAAAATCAAACTGACACCGGACACAGCCGCTGGAACATTGACCATTTCGGATAACGGCGTCGGCATGTCGCGGGCCGAGGTGATTGAGAACCTCGGCACGGTGGCTCAATCCGGCACCAAGGCATTTCTCGAAGCGGTTAAAAACGCGGGTAAGACAGCTGAGGCTCCAGGTCTGATCGGTCAATTTGGCGTCGGTTTCTACTCTGCGTTCATGGTGGCCGACAAGGTAACGGTGGTCACACGACCGGCCGGGACAGGCTCGGATGGCACCAAGTGGGAATCGGACGGACAAGGAACGTTCACCATCGAGCCGGCCGAGAAACCTACCCGCGGTACCGATGTGATTCTGCACTTGAAGGACGATGCCAAGGAGTTCCTCGAACCCTACCGACTCCGTGGATTGGTACGAAAGTTTTCGGATTTCCTCGAATTCCCCGTCGTCATGGATGTCGAGAAGGAGCAGGACGGCAAGAAGCAGACTATCGAGGAAACACTCAATAGCCGAAAAGCGATCTGGCTACGCAAAAAAAACGAAGTGAAACGCGAAGAGTACGACGAGTTTTACAAGTCATTAACGCATGATGTCGAACCGCCAGCTGAGGTCGTCCATTACGCCGCTGAGGGTAAGCACGAGTTTAAAGTCCTAGCGTTTATCCCAGCCAAAAAACCGTTCGCCTTTGACTGGCAAGAACCCGTCTGTGGTTTGCGACTATATGTCCAGCGTGTACTGATTATGGACCGCTGCGAACAAGTGCTACCGTTCTACCTCCGCTTTGTACAAGGGGTTGTCGATTCCTCGGATCTACCACTTAACGTCTCACGCGAATTACTGCAGCAGAATCCGTTGCTCGATGTGATTCAGAAGAGCGTCGTGAAGAATGTGCTGGACACGCTCGCTGGAATGAAAAACGTGGATTTCGACAAGTATCTGACGTTCTACAAAGGTTTTGGTTCGGTGCTCAAGGAAGGGCTGGCCCGTGATTGGGCCAACCGCGATAAGATTGCTGACCTGTTGCTATTTGAGAGCGTGAATACCGAACCAGGCAAATTCACCACGTTTGCAGAGTACGTCGAAAAGATGCCGGGAGACCAGACGGAGATTTACTATCTCACCGGTGAGTCGGCCGAACAGTTGCGGAAGTCTCCGTACTTGGAGGCGTTTAAGGCCAAAAACCGTGACGTGCTCTTGCTTACCGATCCAGTGGACGAGTTTGCCATTCCCAGTTACGGGGCGTACAAGGGTAAGCAACTCAAAGCGGCCGACCGTGGCGATACTGCTACTGGTGAGGAGGTACCTAACGAACTCAAGGTGCAGTTCGCTGGGGTGCTTGCGGCAATCAAGGGCAAGCTGCCCGAGGTAGCTGACGTGCGACTCACGACGCGGTTGACAGAAAGTGCGGCCTGCCTGGTTGCCGAGGGATCGGCGGTGAGCGCGCATTTGGAGCGGCTTATGGAGCGAATGGGTCGCAGTGGGGAAGGCACCAAGCGAGTGCTGGAATTAAACCCCAAAAACCCCGCTGTCGAGGCGTTGCGGCAATTGCATGCCAAGGACGCTGCTGACCCCCGAATCGAAGCCTATGCCCGATTGCTTTATGATCAAGCGGTGATAGCAGAAGGTTCCACGGTGGCTGATCCAACAGCCTTCGCCCGCCGGGTAAATGAACTCATCGCGCGAGATAGCAGGTAGTGATTCTCGAAAGTCGTGAAAGAGCCCCCGGGGCTGTAAGCACTCGGGGGTTGACAACCGTGTTCCTCCCCTCAAACTCATCCCACGGCAGAACACTTTGCCTCAGTCTCAAAAACGGACTGCTCACAGCTCTGCAAAGACACCTTTCTGAGCATTTCATCCCAAATTCCTTGTCCAAATTCCGATCCTGTGTTCTACGGTTAAAGCACATTGGATTAAGCACAATTCCAAACTAGGACACGACTATGATGCTCGCCCTGCTAGTTGTGGGAATCGCGCTTGGTGTATTAGCAGCCTTCGTACTTATTAATCGAACCAGCTTGATTCTTCAGCCTGTGCTTGCAGGCGAAGATACCGGGGTTGGGCTAGCTGATTTAACCGCAGAAACACCCATTAACCCCTTTATCGACAACCGCGATGTACAGCCGGATTGGCATGTCGCCACTGTTGCCGCACTGAGTGACGCCGAGGAGTTGCTCGACACATTGGAAAGCCACGGATACGCCGAGCGTGAACTGGTGGTGATGAGTAACTCGTGTTTTGCAGTCCGTTGGCGCTGATTTGAACTGATCCAAACCATGCTCCGAAGCCGGGTCGCAACAGGAGGACTGCGACCCGGCTTCGCTTTGAGTTACTAAATCGTACTGCCCAATAACTCGAGCTTTCGATGACAGCTAGCCCGGTCTATCAAATCCGCAAATCGATCGGAATTCACGCGACATTACTTGGCCATTCGATTTCTCCAAGAAAATCCTCTGCCACCTGACCGCGGTGGGATGTTAAGATCGCTTCACTTTCTTGACCATTCGTCCAATCTCGAGATACCGGAGAGGGCCTTAGAAGTGGCTACTGCGACTGGAAATCCACCCGCTCCTGTGCCGACGGGCCACCCCACCGGCTTTTGGTTTTTCTTCTGGGGCGAGTTTGCCGAACGATGCTCATACTACGGTATGCGGGCGATTCTAGCGCTCTACATGACGGAGCGGTTGGGGGTTGATAAGGCGGATGCTGGCACGTTCATGTCGCTGTTTATCGCCGCTTGCTACTTCTTCCCACTCATTGGTGGCTACATAGCCGACAACTTCCTGGGCAAATATTGGACGATCGTCTTGTTCTCCGTCCCCTATGTGGTTGCCCAATTCATTGTCGGCATCGAAAACCGCTTTGTGGTGACAGGAGCCTTGGTGCTTTTGGCGATGGGATCCGGTGTGATCAAGCCAAACATCTCGACTCTGATGGGTTTAACCTATGATCAGCAACGACCAGGCCAGACTCAATTGCGGACTAGTGCGTTTAGTTGGTTCTACATGGCGATCAATATTGGGGCTGCGTTTTCCCAGTTTAGTATGCCCTGGATCCGCAATCAGTATGGCTATCAAATCGCGTTTCTATTCCCGGCTGGCTTGATGGCCATGGCGCTATTCATTTTTGCCCTGGGTAAGCGATTTTATGGTCAGGAAGTCATCGAACGGAAAGTGATCGGTTCGCCTGGCGAAAAAATACCTGATTCCACAACGATTACTGGCATTCCGGTCAAGTATCTCGTGGTGACCAGCGAAGAGAAGGCAGCCGACCGAGCCCTGAAATGGTTAGTCCTTTCTCGTATCGGAGCATTGTTCCTGACGGTGATGTTTTTCTGGGCAATTTTCGATCAAGCCGCGAGCACTTGGATCTTCTTCGCTGACACGTACATGGACACAACCATTTTCGGTGTCAATACCCCTGCCGATGCCATCCAAGCGTTTAACCCAGTGTTCATCGTTATTCTGGTACCCTTCAGTGTCTGGCTATTCAAGGTGCTGGCTCGCAACGGGTTAGAAGTAAAAGCCACCCAGAAGATGACGGTGGGATTCCTGCTCACCGGATTGAGTATGGTCATCATGAGCTTAGCCGGATTCATGGCTGGGCAAAAGCAACAGGCCTTGCGCCTTACCGTGCCGGAGGGTTCGCTGATCCTGCCTCCGTGGACGAACGGTAAACTCGAAGAAGTCTCCGGAACGGCCACCATTGGTACCGAAGTCCAAATCGCTGCCACAGATTTCAATTACGACAAGGAAAAGAAAAAGTTGGTATTCACTACCGGTAAGGTGATCTTGTCGGATGGCAGCGACATACCCGTGGCCAAAGCCCACATCTCGGTCAGCATGGATCCGGCTGTTCAATCTTCCCCGTTCGAGAAACGGGGAGTACTTGAATCTCTCTTAAAGTCCGGCGAGGAGCTTGCCAAGATCAAGCCAACAGAAGAAGACAAGGCCGTTGTCGAGGTCGTCGACTGGGTCAGGCCGGAGGAGCGGGTTACGGTGTGGTGGCAAGTACTGGCTTACTTGATCATCACCGTTGCCGAAATCCTGATTTCAGTGACCGGTCTCGAGTTGGCGTTCGTGGCTGCCCCAAAAACGATGAAGAGTTTCGTGACGGCTTGCTGGCTAGCCGTTGTGTTTCTGGCTAACCTGCTTATCAATGCTCCCATCACCCGACTCTACCCGGTCATGGCACCAGGGGTGTATTTTGCCATGCTCGCCGCCGCGATGGGAGGAGTAGTGATTGTATTCCAACCAATCGCCGTTCGCTTCAATCGGGCCATGGAGACCGCCAAGGCGGCCGAGGAAGAAGCCAAGGCCCGCGAGGAAGGTACCGAGGCAGTATGACGGGGCATTCATCCGGCGTGAGATAGCTTTTCCGTACAGTGAATGGAACAGCCGACTCACGCCCCCCCACATCTTGCTCGTTAATTCAATAGCGTGGTACAGTGGGATCAATTTGCACCGCCCAGCGTTCGATACCGCCAGCGAGCGATGCAACGTTTGGGAATCCGGCGTGTAACAACACCGCTGCTCCAGAGATGCTCCGAATGCCATGATGGCAGTACACGACCACGAGCGATTCGCCTGGGTCCAGTTCTGAAGCACGTGACGGCAGTTCACCCAACGGAATGTGGACGCTGCCGGGCAACCGACAGACGGCATGCTCGTCGGGTTCCCGCACGTCTAGCAGCAGTACCGGCGCGCCGGCATCGAGGATGGCTTTCAAATCGGACGGTTGAATCTGCGAGACCATCAGGACCTCACATGTGGAAAGACTAGCTGTCTGGTCGGAGTCTACTGGTTGGCCCAAATATTCCCACCGCTGCCACGGATTTAGAAGGTCCGCTGACAGGCGTCCGTTGGTTAAGCAATATCTGGGAGGTGTAATTTCGTCAGGTATTCCCGCTCTTTGGCTCGCATTTGTGCCATGCCCGTAGGATTACTATCAGTATACCCGCACAGATGGAGACAACCGTGGATGACATAGAGCACCAACTCTAGAGATAGGTCGTGCCCACGTTCGGTAGCATTCTCGGTGGCCACTTCGTAGCCAATTACGATGTCACCTTCCAATAGCTTTGCCCTTGGATCTGTGTAAGGGAAGGTCAGCACATCCGTTGGCTCATCGTGGTCAAGGAATTGTTTATTGAGCCGGTGAATATGTGCATTATTGACGAACGCCAAAGTCACCTTGCTGGTTCTCACGCCCTCACCCTCGAGGACGGTCCGGGCAGCGCCCTTCAGCCCTTGGAAATCCAGCGGATAATCATATGGGTTGGATATCGAAACTCGGATCATGCAGACATGATAGCACCTTTGACTGGCAATAGGACCCGCCAGAGAGTGTTCGTGCGATGTGAAATCGCTAAGTTGGTTGCGTCGACTCACCCCTAGGTTCATCCCCGGTTGTCGTATGCAGCAGACTGATCCAATCCCGACGCCCGCTCCAGTAGCATGGTCGCCATTCCAATTTATGAATGCGCGGCTCACGCAGGGGGTAGTTTTAATAAGTGTAATGGGTTTGTTTCTCGAACTTTTGCTCATTCGTTGGATTAGCACAGAAATCCGTGTTTTTGCCTATTTACAGAACTGCGTGTTAGTGGTCTGTTTCCTTGGTTTGGGCATGGGTGCGTGGGATGCGCGGCGGAAAGCTTTTGCTTTACGGCATGTGCTGATCCCCTTAACGATACTAGTTAGCCTCTTGGCCATCCCAACGACACGGGCTGTGCTGGGCGAAATCACCACCGCGTTTAGCGGCTTCAACGACCTGTTAATGTGGGAATCCATCGAAGTGGGGGCCTGGACGATTTTTCAGGACACAACGTTGGGGCTGGGGCTAACCTTTGTGCTCATGGTACTGATGTGGGAGACTTTTGTGCCGATTGGCCGGTTGTTGGGCCAGTTGATGGACCTCCACCCTCAGACAATCAGGGCTTATTCGGCCAATGTGTTCGGTAGCTTAGTGGGAATCTGGATTTTTGTTGGGGCCAGTGCACTGGACTTGCCCCCCGTGGCCTGGTTTGGCTTTTTTGCGTTGGTGGCTCTGGCTTTTGTCGGCTCTGGCGGGAAGTCGGTGCTGGTGGATTGTTTGCTTTTGACGGGAGTGGTTGTGGGTGGTCTGGGAGCCTCGTATCAGGCGGGCTTTCAGGAAATTCACTGGAGCCCTTATCAGAAACTCGCGGTACGTTATCCAGGCTATTCCCCTACTAGCGCCGAAACCTGGTTAGGACGATTTGTGCGCGGGGAACGCACGGATATGGGAGGAATCTCAACCACGCACTTCATTGCCGTAAACAACCACGTTTTCCAATCTATTGTGGATATTCGCCCTGAGGTGGTGCAGGCTAACCCGGGGCCATATCCGCCGGAGCAGTATGGCTATTCAGCCTATGACTTGCCACATCGGTTCCACCCCAATCCAAAGTCGGCGTTGGTCGTTGGGGCCGGAAGCGGTAACGATGCGGCCGGAGCATTGCGGAATCACCTGGAACGGGTCGTTGCGGTCGAGATCGATCCAGCTATCATCCGACTTGGGAAACGCTTTCACCCGGAACAACCCTATTCCGATCCCCGATGTGTCGTCGTCAATGATGATGCCCGGAGCTACTTCGCAACAACCCTCGAGAAGTTCGATGTGATCGCCTTTGGATTACTGGATTCCCACACCACCACAGCTATGACCAACGCCCGGCTCGACAATTACGTGTATACTCTCCAAAGCCTGGAACGGGCCCGGAGTTTATTAAACCCTGGCGGGGTGTTGACGATTAGTTTTGCACCAGAACGGGGGTTCATCTCCGATCGGCTTTACACGGCATTGAAGAGAACCTTTGGCCACCCACCAGTAGCCATTTTTATCCCCGCGAATGGTTATGGCGGTGGGCACATGATGCTGGCCATCGCGGACTCACCCATTGGGATAAGTGAACGACTCGCAGCCGACCCCCGGTTGCGCAAACTTATCGAAACCTGGAGTGAGCCGGTAGACAAATTCCCGGGAACGACGCTACTTGCCACAGATGATTGGCCGTATTTATACCTCGAAACTCCAACCGTGCCGAGACTTTACTTTTTACTGGCTGCTTTGCTGGTGGGGCTATTCATCTTTGGCTTGGTCCGACTCGGTGCCGCGGGTACGGTCACTGCATTTGGCTCTGGCGGTTGGCATTTCTTTTTCCTCGGTTCCGGGTTCATGCTTCTAGAAGTGCAGAACATCAGTAAAGCTGCAGTGGTGCTTGGCAATACCTGGACGGTAAACGCTATTGTCATTTCTGGCGTGATGATCATGATTCTGCTGGCCAACCTCATCGCGGCCAGATTCCCGCGTTTGCCATTGGTACCGGTTTATGGCTTACTGATAGCTTCATGTTTGGGCTTGTATGCGTTAGATTTGTCTACTTTTGCTTTCTTACCCTATGGCGTGAAGGCTGCCGTCGTAGGGATGCTCACCAGTTTGCCCATGTTGTTCAGCGGCATCGTGTTTATCCGGTCTTTTGCAGTTGCACTTCGGAAAGATGCAGCTCTTGGAGCCAACTTGATTGGTGCCCTTGTGGGAGGGTTACTTCAAACAGTTACTTTTGCGACCGGGATCAAAGCACTGCTGCTAATCGTTGCAGGCTTATATCTTCTGGCAGCGGTGACAACGCCACGGGGAGTAAGCCGTGGAGCCGCATGAATGAGATTGCGGAACTCATGCTGCTGCTACATCTGAGACCCGAGAGGTTGGTAACTCGACGTTCAACTTCACTGGCCCCATAACTGTATTTCGAGTGGCTAGTACTTCACTGGCCAGTGCCTGATAATCGACCGCCCCGGGACTTTTCGGAGCATAGACGAAAACACTTTTACCGAAACTCGGGCTTTCCGCTAGTTTGATATTCCGACGAATCTTCGTCTCGAAAACCCGGGCATTAGCCCAGGGCAGGTTTGCTCCCCGGCTGTGATCAAGAAACGTCGTCAAGTCATGGACTACTTCCTGAGCCAGCTTCGTACTCGAGTCGTAAAGGCAAATAATGATTCCCGTAACGGTCAGCTTGGGGTTTATGCGTCGGGCAACTAGGGCGGTGGTCTCTAATAACTTTGACAGCCCGTGTAGAGCGAGGAAGTGCGGCTGCAGGGGGATGAAAACCTCGTCGGCCGCAGCCAACGCATTCAGTGTTAGCACACCAAGGGATGGTCCGCAATCCATTACAGCATAATCAAACGGTTCGGTATCCCGAGCCATCGCTTCTCGTAGGATGACTTCACGCCCGACGATTCCAGCAAGCTCTACCTCGGCGGCGGCCAAGTTGATATCGGAGGGAGCGATCCACAGGTTCTCAGTAACTGCCCGGCGGACTTCGACCAGGGATTTGTTTGAAACTAATACGTCATAAAGCGAAGGAAGTGTGCCATTCGGTTCGATTCCCAAGTGTGTACTCGCGTGAGCTTGGGGATCAAGGTCCAATACGCAAACCCGTTGCCCGGCCAGGGCAAGGGCCGCCGAAAGATTGACGGTTGTGGTGGTTTTGCCAACTCCGCCCTTCTGGTTAATCACCGCGATCCGTCGCATGTGATACCTCCGTCAAAGCACACCAAATACGCCGAACTGGCCCGCGATCAGCTCCTTGCCGCATCCGGAAACGGTGTTATAACCTGAATATCCTCTCCCCGACCAGCCCAACCGCAGGCGGGTTGCCGATTCCATGGGCGGCCTCACGGTTTGTCTGGTACCACTGCGCGGATTCAAGTTAACTTTTGACCGCAAACCTCACCCTACTAGGAGTCGATGAGCATGTCCACCGCTCGTCAGAAGGCCGTCGAAGCTATTGCGAACACTGAGTATGACCTGAACCAGATCGACTTCCGCACTACACACCTCAAAGACCTCTTTGGTGAGCTGGTGTTCAGTGAAGAAGTGCAGAAAACCAAATTACCCAAACCGATCTTCAAGGCACTGCAACGAACCATCAAACAAGGTGTGCCACTCGATCCAAGTATAGCCGATGCGGTGGCCAGTGCCATGAAAGATTGGGCCATTGAGCATGGTGCCACGCATTACACCCACCTGTTTCAGCCCATGACGGGATTGACCGCTGAAAAGCATGATAGTTTTTTGATCCCGACCGGTAGTGGCCAGGCTATTGCCGAGTTTTCGGGTAAGGAGTTGGTCAAGGGTGAACCGGATGCCTCGAGTTTCCCGTCTGGCGGATTACGTGCGACCTTCGAGGCCAGGGGCTACACCGGCTGGGACCCGACCAGTCCCGCGTACATCCGTGAGACACCCAATGGGGCCACATTAGTCATTCCGACTGTCTTTGTTTCATGGACTGGTGAAGCGCTGGATAAGAAAACCCCATTGCTTCGTAGCATGGAAGCGCTCTCGACACAAGCCTTGCGGATTTTGCGGTTGTTCGGCAATACCGAGGCTCGAAAGGTCTTCACCACAGTTGGTCCGGAGCAAGAATACTTTTTGATCGATAAGCAATTCCTCTACACCCGACCCGATCTGATGAACTGTGGTCGAACGCTATTCGGTGCCAAGCCACCCAAGGGGCAAGAGCTGGAAGACCAATACTTTGGTGCCATACCGGATCGGGTTATTGCCTGCATGGCCGATTGCGAGGCAGAGTTGTTTAAGCTTGGTGTTCCGGTGAAGACACGACACAACGAAGTTGCCCCCAGTCAGTACGAGATTGCCCCGATCTTTGAGGACAGCAATCTCGCCACCGATCATAATCAGCTTTGCATGGAAGTTCTTCGTCGCACTGCCGAAAAATATGGCCTGGTATGTCTGCTCCACGAAAAGCCATTCGCTGGTATTAACGGCAGCGGCAAACATAATAATTGGTCGATGGCCACCGACTTGGGAGAGAATCTCCTGAACCCAGGTGAGACCCCACACGACAACGCCCAGTTCTTGGTATTCTGTGTTGCTGTGATCCGCGCAGTCGCACGCTACCCCGAATTGCTTCGGGTTTCGGTCGCCAGTGCAGGCAACGATCATCGCTTGGGTGCGAACGAAGCTCCCCCTGCCATCATCTCGATCTTTCTGGGAGATCAACTTCAGGATGTGATGGATCAACTGGAACGAGCCGATTTGAAATCGACTAAGACCGGTGGCTACATGGAAGTGGGCGTATCGGTGTTACCACACCTGCCCAAGGACGCTGGAGACCGTAACCGAACCAGCCCTTTTGCTTTCACCGGCAACAAGTTCGAATTTCGAGCTGTCGGCAGCAGTTTCTCGATAGCGGGACCAAATACAGTCCTGAATACGATTGTGGCAGAATCTCTCGATTACATTGCCACCCAGCTAGAAGTGGCGACCAAGTCAGGCAAAACACTAAACAAAGCGATTCAAGATTTACTGCCCGGCATTTTAAAGGAATCTAAGAAGATCATCTTTAATGGGGATAACTATTCCGCAGCTTGGCATGAGGAGGCTGAGCGCCGTGGATTGCCTAACCTCCGGAACACTGTTGATGCGTTGCCAGTTATCATTCGCAAGGACACGATCGAGCTGTTCCAAAAGTATCGGGTGTATTCCGAGAAGGAATTACAGAGTCGGTATGTTATCTTCGCTGAGAAGTACGCCAAGGAGGTGACAATCGAAGCCAACATGATGATCATGATGGCTCGCACCATGATTCTGCCTGCTGCTTTGCGATATCAATCAGAAGTTGCAACGGCAGTGAATGCGACGAAAGCGGCAGGAGTAGATGCTGCAGCGCAACTTGAGCACCTTCGCGACCTGACGACAACAATTACACAGTTCCAAGCAGCAACTGCAGAGTTGGATCGCGCGCTATATAACAATGGGCACGGCGATCCCTACGGACATGCCAAAGCTGTGCGTGATAATGTGCTCCCACGCATGGCAGATCTACGGTTGCTCGGCGACAAGTTGGAGACAATTGTGGCCGATGATCTCTGGCCATTGCCGACTTATCGTGAGATGCTCTTCATGAAATGAACCGCTTGCATGTCAGATTTGGTACCGAATACTGGCTGTCGCATGCCATTTCCACTGGAATGCGACAGCCTTTTTCAGGACAAACAATCACTTGAGGTACTTCAGCAAACCATCGTAATCACTAAACTCCGCTTTTTGCTCATCCGCGTGACAACGAATGCAGCGGTCCGTGATCAGGGCATTGATGTGAATTTTGCCACCTTTCAAATAATCCGCTGTGAACGGTTTTCCATTCAATTCAGGTGGCAAAGGGAAAGCATCCGCCTCAAAGGTCTTCCGGCGTTCTGGGTCAGGTAATTTACTCCAGGCCAGCACTGCAGCCAATTCATTGTGCCGTTCATTAAGCAGTGCCAGTCGAGCGGTCGGATCAGTAACCTTTTTGAAGATGTTTCCATCTTGGTCGAAGAATGCCCGCACCATGTTCTTTTCGGGCGGGTTTTTGAATGGCATCTCCAGCACGGGGTAATCCGTTCCGTCCTGGCGCTTCAGCGGGAATCGAAGGACCTGTTGCAATCGGTTCTCCTTGCTTGCCGTTGTCGTTTGCGTGCTGTCTGCGTGCAGAATCTGCCAAGCCAATCGCGTCGCCATGGTTGCTGCCTCCATAGCAGGTCGGGGTAGCCGACTCGGCTCAGTACCTTCGTTGCGAGCAGACGGATGGGAGCGTTTGCCGGGTTCAGACGAACCAAGCAAGCGCTGTTCCTTGGCATCAAGAGCGGGTTTGATCTGGTTAAGATAAACTAGTCCGGATATTACAGCCCCCAGGCCAAAAATTAGTATGATCATCAGTTTGCCGCGAGGCCCGTACATGTTGAACAAACTCAAGGTGATCTGAACCGCCAGCCCTACTCCGGCTAGTCCGCCGGTGCCGATGATCCCCATCGCAAAGTAAGGGCCCCATTCGGTGCTTTGGCGGGCCAACCACCAGAGCGACACATCGGCCACGACGGCCAGCAGAACGAGTGGGCCAAGCAAGCAACGGACAATGCTAGGGTACGATGTGAACGCGACTATCAGTCCGGTGAGTGAAAACAGCACTGAGAAACTGAGAAGATGCGCATGAGTCGATTGCGTTAATTTTTCTAAGCTAATCGGCTCTTGAACTTGGATCCAGTCTCCGCCGCTACGGAAAGGTTTGCTGGAAGTAACGGCGAGGTACTTTTCGATATCGGCGTAAGAAACTAAGGGAAAATTAGCTGCCTTCGTATCGTCACCGTCGGGCTTATGGCAACGGGTACACCGTGCTTCGATGATGGACTTTACCTTGATAGCGCCATCGGTACTCTTGAACTCGCTAGTGATAGCGGGTGGCATCTTGTTGGGTTCTACGCCAAAGTTATCGTCCAGATACGCCCGCTGACGAATCTCGGGGTCCGACTCTGCCCAAAGCACCAGGACATCTCGTTCGCCACTGCGCTCCGCCCGAATTCGTTGCCGCTGGGATTCGCCAGCTCGGCTGATTCGAGTGAATTCTGGACATTTGTTGAAGAATGCTGGGGACATGGTACCAATTCCGTTGAATGGCAAGCCATCTTCAGCGGCAGTGATGAGTTTGACGAACTGACTGGTCGGCCGGGGGACGTCCGCTTCAGATGCAAACCACTTTTTGCCTGTGTATTTCAGGATCACGTCTTCGAGAGTGGGCATAGCTTTGCCGGACTTGGAATCCTGAACGTGAACCTGAATCATCGCTGCCAAATAGCCCCCACCAACTGCCAGCAGAAAACAGGTCAAGACTAGCTTGGCAGGAAAAGGTAATTGGCGTAGCGTGAAATGTCCATTGGGCCCCATCATGGTCGATCTCCACTACCTGACTCGAACAGGGCTCGTTCAACAGCTGCGAGCACTGCTTCGCGTGTTTCCGCCAACGGAGTTGAAGTTCGGGCGCCACTGGCCAGACGATGGCCGCCGCCACCAAAACGTTCGGCGATCCTGGACACATCGACCCGCGAGCGTGCCCGTAGGCTTATCTTGGTCCCCCCGTCGACCTGTTCGATGAAGACAACTGCTACTTCCACACCCGCAATACTGCGGGGAAAATTGATTAGGTCTTCGGTATCCCCCGGAACAGCACCAGTCGCCGGATAATCCGCCAAGTAAATTTCCGTGAAGGCAATTTTCCCGTTGGAACGAATCTGTAACCGCTCGAGTCCCACCCCAAACAACCGCAATCGTGCCAGTGGAGCCGCCTCATAAAGTAGCTCATAAAGCCAGGTGGGGTTAGCACCGGCATTAGTTAACACCGCCGCTAAACTAAACGTTTCCGGTGTGGTGTTGGGATGGCGAAACCAACCTGTATCAGTTGCTAAAGCCATGAACAGATGGTTAGCCATAGTGCTGGTCAATGATACCCCCAAAGCTTGAACGATTTCGTAAGCTAATCGACCAGTCGATTCCGAACTCGTATCCACGAATCGCAACCCACCCAGATCGTCCTGCGTGCGGTGATGATCAACAACTGCTCGGGGCAGGGGGCTTGCTTGTAGCCAGTCAGCGAAGTCACCGAGTTGGTTTCGGGTTCCCGTATCCAGAATCAGAATGCTATCGCAATCGGTAAACGCCGCGGGTTTGAAATCCTCGATCACCGTTCGTTCGGGATCCAGGAACTCATAGCGAGGCGGCAATTTACTCGCGATGGCTACCCGGGGCTTTTTTCCTAGCTTGAGAAGTGCTTCATACAATGCCAATTGCGCCCCGAGACCATCTGCATCCGGCCGGATGTGGGTCATCAGCAGAGTTCGCTCATGTTTCTGCAAGAACTCGATTAACGGAGACCAGTCCACGGGCATGTCGTGTACCGTTTGGCAGGATAAGTTCATTCTAGCTGCAACCGGGTGGGCGGAACAGTGGTTTGCAAATAACAACCATGCTACAATTCAGTTGTCATAGTTCACGCCCAGCGAGCCAACCCGTGCTCCAGGCCGCTTGGAAGTTGTAGCCGCCGATCCAGCCATCCAAGTCGAGCACTTCCCCGGCCAGGTACAATCCGGGCTGATTTTTGCTTTGCATGGTCCGGGAATCCACCTCGTCCAGGCTGACACCTCCGGCTGTCACTTCCGCTTTCTCGAAACCAAGCGTCCCACAAACACGTAACCGTAAACGCTTGATGACCATGACTAACTTGTGACGATCCGGTTTCGACAACGCAGCCCCTTTCCGATCGACCGACAGCCCGCACTGAAAAAGCAAATGGTCGGCAAGGCGGCGAGGAATTTTCTCGGCAAGGATAACAGCCAATTGTTTTTTACCTGAAACGAGTGAAGCGGTGCGGAGGAAGGCATCCAGGTCTGATTCGGGGATTGTTGGTAGTAAATCGAGTTCTAGCATTAGCGTCTTGGCTTGAGCGTGGCTGCTGACGGCCCGACTGACATCAAGGGCAACAGGTCCGGTCAACCCAAAGTGAGCAAAAAGGAGAGACCCTCGGCGGGAGGCTAGTGCTTGACCCTCGGGTGTTACAACTGCCAATTTTATGTCTGGAAGCGTGATACCGCGCAGTTCCGTTACCCAAGGTGCATGCACAGTGATTGGCACTAGTGCGGGACGTGGCGGCACGATCGTATGCCCAAACGAGGCTGCCCAAGCATAACCATCTCCGGTGGTCCCACACCCGGGATAGGAGCGTCCACCTGTTGTTATGAGGACTTTCCGAGCAACTAGGGTACGGGAACTCGTAACGATCCGAAAACCTGTGTCGGGGTGCCAAAAGATCTCACGTGCCGGTTCATTCAGGTACAACTGAGCGCCACTGCGGCGGAGTCGGCGTAAGAGTGCGTCCAAGACATCCATTGCGCGGTCGCTTACTGGGAAGACTTTACCAGTATCTTCAACTTTCGTGGCCACACCTTCAGATTCGAAGAACGCTACCGTTTCCCGTGGTCCGAAGGCAGCAAGAGCCGAGTGTAAAAATTTCCCATTCGACCCGAACGCGGTGACAATCCCCCGGGCATCACAATCATGTGTAATGTTGCACCGGGTGCCGCCAGACATCAGGATCTTCACACCAGGCTTTCGACCTTTCTCCAGCAGTAACACCCGTCGGCCCCGCTCGGCTGCATGAATGGCCGCCATCAAGCCAGCAGCGCCGGCCCCAATGATGATCGCGTCGTGGTTGGAAGTAGGCATTCGATCCACTCGCGCGCAAGGTGTTGTTAACAATCCTACTCAGCCTGCTGTATGCTAAATGGATGCAATTTGCGAATCCCGAATTCCTGTTGCTAGTACCACTCGCACCAGTTGTGATGTGGTGGTGGCTGCGTCAATCGCGGCTCGCTCTGCGCTTCAGCGATACCTCGCTCTTTGGGGACTACCGAGGAGCCCGGTCTTGGCGGCTTCGCTGGATCGGCGGCGGATTGCGTGGACTAACCGGTTTGGCTTTGATCGTTGGTTGTGCAGGACCACGGTTGCCCGATGAGCGCACCCGCCTACCGGCTGAGTCGATTGCCATCATGATGGTCCTGGACGTTAGCGGCAGTATGGAAACTCTGGTGCCGTGGGCGGTGGGTGAACCGCTTGTTACTCGGCTTGAGGCGGCCCGGCGATCCTTTAAGCTCTTTGTCGCCGGGGGTATGGCCCCGGATGGTACTCACTTTGAGCCCCGCCCCTCCGATCAGATTGGGTTGATTGCCTTTGCCATCGTTCCTCAGAGTGTTTGTGTTCTTACGCTGAATCACTCCGTTCTGCTCAAGGAAGTGGATGCTCTCAAGATCTGGTACGGAGTGTCGGCAGGGACCAATGTTGGTGATGCCATCGCGCAGGGGTTGATTCAATTGGAAGCAGCCAAGGGAGTGCAAAGCAAGGTAATTATTCTGGTTAGTGACGGTCAGCATATCCAATCCAACGATGCGATGCTACGACCATTGCAAGCGGCTCAGTTAGCCGCTAACCTGGGGTACAAAGTCTACACCATCGATGTAGGTGGCGAGCCCGCGCTCATAGCCGACCCGGCGGACAAAGCCGAACGAGAGCAAGGGCGACAAACCCTGAATGCCGTGGCCAGTATGACTGGCGCTCGCGCTTTCACTGCCGATGCCGGAAGCGAAATGCTCAGCGCTTTCCGCGAAATCGATTCCATGGAACGTACTGTGGTGGTTGCACCCCAATATCGGCGATACTTCGAGTATTACCAGTGGTGTGCGGGCCTGGCGGTGGGCTTGTTATTCCTAACTCACCTGCTGGATCGTATCTGCTGGCGAGTTGTGCCATGACATTATTTCAATTACTCATCTCGCTGGGCCTTACGGGATTATTGACGGACATCAGTGAGTTCGTGCTTGCTGTGCGGTTTGCTCGCCCAGATTTGCTATGGATACTGCTCGTGTTGCCGTTGCTGGAACTGGCCAATCGCTGGGCCGCGGTGCAACAGCGTTTGGCCCTGACTCGAATCGGTCGCCCTTCCACGATAGCGGGATTAATCCTCAAACCTGTAGAGCGAGAACGCCAGCGCAGTCTAACATATTTGCTAGCCTGGGTTTTGCTAATCATTGGTTTAGCTGGGCCTCGTTGGGGGAAAAGTAGCGAAACTGGCATTGCAGTTGGCCGGGATGTTGTAGTGCTCGTCGATCTGAGCCGGACCATGCTCGCCGACGACATGGCCGACCCAGCTATTGCCCAACGGTGGAAAGCGGCGCAAGTCGGGGCGCTCGATCTGCTTGAATCGGTCTCACGTCGGGGTGGCCACCGCGTGGCTGTCGTGGTATTCGCTGCTCATCCCAAAGTTCTTTGTCACTTAACGACCGATTACGATCATGTACGGGCTGTGTTGCATGAGTTGGATGGTGATTTTCCACCCCCGGAAATCCGACCAGGGCCAACCGAGATGCTTTCCGGTACTCGAATTGGGGCAGGAATTATTGCGGCGGTTATGGCACACGACCAACGATTCCTGGGTTCTCAGGATATTATCCTTATATCGGATGGTGATGACCCCGGCGACGATAACGAATGGATTCGCGGTGCCGACTCTGCTCGCAATGCGAACATCCCCGTTCATACAGTCGGTGTCGGTAATCCCGATGTCCCTGCGGTAATCGCCCTGATGTCCGCCTCTGGCGGTGAACTGGTCAGCACGCAGTTGCAGGAAGAGCCGTTAATCCGTATCGCTGCAGAAACACGGGGGAGTTACCTACCTGCTCGCCGACAGACTCCGCGACTGGGTGAGTTCTTCACCAGTCAGATCGAGCCTTATCCTAACCGGGTTTTCACCGACGATTCCGTCCCTTTGCCAAAGGAGCGTTACCCGTGGTTCCTGGCATTAGCGCTGATGCTATTTATGTTGAGGTGGTTCTGGGGCAAGTAATTAAACAAAATGAGAGTGGCAATGGTAAAATGGTAGCGTATTTGGGGTTTCAGAGATGCTCAGACGATTGAAAGTGTCCAACCCCTTGGCCTTACTGTTGCTAGTGGCTGCGGGCCCGGCATTCAACCCAACACCCGAACATCTGATTCGTCAAGCTAATGAGGCATTTGCCCGAAATGAACTAGCTGAAGCGGATCAGTTGTACGAAGCAGCACAGGAACTCACGCAGGATCCCGGATTAGTGGCATTTAACCGGGCAGCGGTGCTGTTTCGAAACGAAGCATTTCGGGAAGCTGAAATTCAATACTCCCTGGTGCTGGCAGACGCAGCTTGCCCCCCCCTGCGAGCTGCCCGGGCATGGTATAATCGTGGTACTTGTTTGCTTCGCCGTGGCACATCAGCGTCACTGTATCACTCGGCTATTGCTTGCTTCGAAAACTGTCTGGATTCCCCTGCAGCGGATCCCCCGCTGAAGGCGGATGCCCGGTACAACCTGGAACTGGCAAAATTCCTTTGGCACCAGGCTCGTAAGTCAGCGACCCGGCCGATCTCGCCGAACGAGAATAGACCACCTGAGGAGGCTTCACAGCAATCACCTCACGCTTCGCCGGGAACCGATCTCCAGCCAGGCATGGGGACTCCCAATCTCCCTTCGGCCAGCGCGGAAACCGGTTCAATAGTCGTCAACAATCCCGGGCCGCAACCGACACCGACCAGTACTCAACAACCTAACAGGGGCGGAAGTCAGCAACATCTCCAGCCATTAGAGAACGATACACACATTCAGACCCTCACTCCTGAGGATACGCGTGAGTATCTCCGCCGAGCAGCTGAGCGGCTCAGGAAAGACCGTCAGGATTTGTGGCGCACACTTTATGGCAAAGTCCCGACTGGTGTTCGAGATTGGTGATTCGTTGTATCAGCAGGTCAATCAAATGGGACAGACTCTGGCTTGCTCCACTTGCTGTAGCATCGGCCGCTCCTTCCCACGGTGGGTGCTTGTGGGTCTAATTCTCGTTGTTTACCCGCCGAATGAACTGTTTGCTCAGACCACATCCATTATTGGCCAGCCCGTGACGGATTTTTATGGTGCCAGTGGGAATGGAGTGAAAGCGAGTTGGAGCGTGGATCGAATGACCGTTCCCGAAGATGAGGCGATCCTTGCCACATTGACGATTACCGGAGTCAACAATCCACAACAGATTATTCGTCCCGATCTCAGGAAATTACCTGAGTTCCAGGACCGCTTCATTATTACCGATGGGATCGACCCACCCCCAGAACCCGACGCAAAGAGTGTTCATTTTACCTACCACTTGCGACCACGGAACCGAACGGTTGACAAGATACCGACTTTGAAGTTCCGTTGGTATAACCCCGCTGCGGCTGTGGCTAAGCAGTACCCCACAGCTCGTGCTGAATTTGTTGCCATTACAGTGACGGAAGCAACTTTGAGGCAATTGCCACCACCTCAGCCCTTGGACGTGCCCGAATCGTGGCTGACCATCACGACGGGGCCGACAGTCTTGACTCGAACTTCCGTCGAGCTGGGATACAGTACTCTGCTGCTTGTCGTACTGGGTCCGCCTGTGGCTGCTAGCCTGTGGTATCTCGCCTGGAAGCGTTGGTATCCCGATTCGATGCGATTGGCCCGCCTCCGTCGGAGCCGGGCTGCATGGCGAGCACTTGAGAGAATCCGAAGATCGGGTCGCACGGATGATCCCCCCTATACCGTCGCCCGAGCCATGCTCGACTATTTGCAGGAGCGGTTTCAAGTGCCCAACAGTGTGGCCACAGCGAGCGAGGCTTCCGCCGCTCTGGAGGAACGACATGTGCCTCTTGCCAATTGCGAGGCGGTTGCCCAGTTCCTTCGTCGATGCGATGCGGCTCGATTTGCCCCGGTTAACCAATCAAGCAACACTCTGACCAGCGAAGCCAAGGCGATTATTGCTCGCTTGGAGGCAACATGAGCGTTGCTGTGGTGATTGTGTACGCCATTGCATCAAGGGGGTGGGCGAGTCACTCCGATACCGATTTGTTGGCAATGGCTGAGCGCGCCTTCGCCGCCGGTAGCGACTATCGGCATGATGCGGCTAAAGCGCGTCCACAATTTGAGCACGCTGCAGCCGGGTATGATGAACTTTGGCGGCGGGGATATCAGAATCCCTTCTTGGCCCTGAATCGAGCCCGGTCACACCGGCTGGCGGGAGACTTACCTCGGACCATCGTTGCGCTCCGAGAGGGTTTGTTGGTCGCCCCTTGGAGTCGCCCCTTGCAAGTAGCCATGGAGGAAGCGCGAGCCACCGTGAGTTACCCACAGGTTGGTGATCTTGAGTTACAATGCCGACCGAGATCGGTTGTTACTATCAGCAGTAGGATGTCACCGATCGAAGCCTGGTCACTTCTTGGCTTTCTGTGGCTCCTCAGCTGTTGTGGTCTGGCACGTTACGCCATGACCAAAGCGCTCCGTTGGCTGCTTGTTTCGATTGTTTTGTTTGTGGCGCTGTGTGTGGTGGGATGGCTATGGTTGCAGGATCAGCAGCAACAGCAGAAAGAACGTGCGTTTCCATTAGTCATCGTCAACCAGGAGGTCACCTTACGACGTGGAAACGCTGAGGCGTATCCGCCACGATTCGAGGGTAAACTTCCACGAGGGGTCGAGGCCCAGGAACTCACACACCGCGGTGGCTGGGTGCAAATCCGACTAGCCGGGGGTGCAGTCGGATGGATTCCGGAGTTTGCTGTGCTGAGGGTTCTCCGGTCGTGAATCAGGCGATTGATGTCATTCCCCCATCGACTGAACTGGGTTGGAGCGAGCAACCATGATCGAGGCCAGCTTCTTCTTCTCGAGTCGGCCGGCCTATCCGTGGTCCATCTCGCCATTTGGTTTGCCCGCTCTGGCGGTTGTGGCCACCCTTTTGGTTCTATTCACCATTTGGAGTTATACCGGCCATTCTAATGCGACACGCAAACGAGTCGTGGTAGTCCTGGTCTTACGGCTGTTGGCGTTGACAGTCACGCTGCTCACCGCGATGCGGCCCAGTGTCGGTGTCGAGGAAAATCCCAAGCTGCCCTCGATTCTGCTAGTTGGTGTGGATACCTCCGAGAGCATGACGGTCCGGGATGAGGTGAACAATCAGTCCCGAATCGAGGCAGTTCGCAAGACGCTGGAGAAAAGCCAACCCATCCTGGATGAACTGACTAATGATCTTAATGTCAACGTGATTCTGTACAAGTTTTCAACATCCGATTTTGATCCAACGACCAGTAAGTATGTGCTGGGTGATCCAGCAGACGGTAAGCGGTCGGACTATGGCACCTTCCTCAACCGGACATTTGACCGTTGGCAGGGTGAGCGATTTTTGCGCGGTCTGCTGATCATTGGGGATGGTGTCGATAACGGTGAAGCCTTTTCTGCTATATCTGAGGCGAGCCGCTTTGGGCGTCGAAATTGCCCTGTTACCACATTCACGGTGGGTGGTGAAAGCACTGACGGCAATGTGCAAGATATTATCATGACTGGCATTGATTGTATGCCGTCGCCTGCTCCAATTAAAACCGATGTGATCGTAACCGGAACCGTACAAGCCTATGGTTTCGTTGGGACCCGTGTCGTGGCACGGGTATTTCTCAACGATAAGCCCCTCGCAACGGAGGAAGTGACGCTCGAGAAGGAAAAAGACAACAAGGTCCGTATGACAATCAAGGCTCCGTCGGAACGTGGTGAATATAAGTTGAAGATGGTGGTTGGACAGGACAAAGGGGGAGAGATTGTGGCCCTGACGGGTGAATCCCGCGATGACAACAACGCCTCCGAAACTTACCTGACTGTGACAAAAGATGGCGTACGTTTGTTAATCATAGATCGTTTACGTTGGGAACAAACCCGACTCCGTGATGCACTGCGGTCCGAACAGCGGTTTGATGTGAACGAGGTGATTCGCCAAAGCAATCTGCCGCCAACATCTGCCGAACGTGAATTCCTAGATCTCGATGCCCAGGCTTATGATGTCATCATCATTGGAAATGTCACAGCTGAACAACTGATCCAAGCCGATCCGCAAATCCTTGATAAGATCCGGGAACGAGTCCAAAAGCATGGTATGGGTTTGATGTTCCTTGGCGGCGAGCATGCCTACTACGGTATGCCGGACGACTTGCTCCCCGTCGTTCTCACGCCAGGCAATATTGTCGAGAATGTCGAGAAAGGGACCCAGCGACCCATCGATCTGTATCAAACGATTCCTACCGATGTCGGGTTGGAAAAGATGATGAAGTTATCGAAGGAGCCGCTGGAATCGATTCTCCTTTGGAACGAAGTGAACTCCGCTCGGTCACGTGCCAGAATCACGGGTTACAACAAAATGGCACGCAAACCTCAGGCCACGGTCTATGCCTGGGTTACGCCGGAGTTGACCCAGGTAAAAGCGGGAACCCCGAAGCCCGACAACCGCGACCCGTTGCTGGTCGGCTGGCAAATTGGCGATGGTGCTCGGGGTCGGGTATTAGCGTTTGGAGCTTACGACACTTATCTCTGGGAAAAGCTTGGCCAACCCAGAACCAAACAAGGAAGTGAGATCCATACACGCTTCTGGAAGAACTGTGTGCTTTGGCTCGCACATCAAGATGAGGAAGAGGGCCAGGCCTACGTGCGTCCTGCTTTACGACAACTCAAGGTGAATGCTGAACAAACCATTCGCGTTGGGGTCAAGCTACCCGGTGGTAGTGACGACCCATCTGCCGAGTTGACCGTCAAAATCGTGCCACTTGTCGCCGGGCAACGGGAGCCAAATCAACCGGATATCGACAAAGCTAAGCCCGAAATCGTCATCCGCGACAAAGACGGCGCAAAGGTGTTATTCCGGCCAAAAGTGAAAGGCGAGTACTTTGTACTTCTCACCAGCCCCAAGAAAGATCCCGAGGGCAAACTGATCCGGGATGCGGAAGGCCAAGCAATCCTGCTGCAAGCTACGGCGAAGTTCATCGTCGTGCCCGACACATCGGACGAGATGCTTCGGGTTAATGCCGATCACGACTTTTTAAGTCGGCTATCTCTTCCTAATGGTGGAAAGGCACTCCGATTGGAAGACCTTCCCGCATTTCTTAAGGAGTTAAGGAATCAGCCCCAGGATGGCCCAAAGCCACGGCCCCGGTTTTACCCCGATTGGCGACGTAACCACTCTAACGGCTTTTTGCCCCTGTGGCTTTTCATCTTTGCATTGTTATTGGGTGCCGAATGGGGCCTCCGCCGTTTCTGGGGAATGGTCTGAAAGGCTCCCACGCCCGGTGTCCTCTGGATTGAGGCATCATATCGAGGGCTTTTATCATGCGTGCTGCTTGGGTTCCACTCACCATGCTGATTGGTATGCCGGGACTCGCTATGGCTTGCCTTTGGGATTACGACACCATCAAGATGGAGCGCGCCCGCTTCCCCAGTACTTTAGAGTTGATTACCGGTAAGTTCCTGCGACATTCCCCGGAGTTTTATCATTGGCGGATTGCAGATCGGTTAAAGAAACTCGAAGCTGACTCGACCAACCCAGCCTTGCTCGATGATCTTGCGGTTGCCTACGACAAGACCGGTCAACATGAAAAAGCTATCGAAATCGCAAAGAAAACGGAGCACTTGTACCCCGGTCGGTACGAGACGGCTGCCAACTTGGGCACGTTCTACTTTCATGCTGGCAGGCTGGAAGAGGGCCTTCCACACATCGAGCGGGCATTGCGAATCAATCCCAACGCGCATTTCGGTCGGGAACAGTACCAGAAATTACTCGTCGAGTATGTTCTCTCTCGGCGGGTGGAAGGGAATACGCGGTTGCCCCTAATGAGCATCATCCCGCACCAACACCTCGCATCCACCCTTACAGCCAATGACTTCGGCTACGAGAAGGGATTCGCGGACTTTCTTGCTCGTAAAGCCCGCGAGAGCACATCGAACACCTTAGTCGAATCCCAACGTGCTGACGCGATCAAGGGCATCCTGGGTATGATGAAGTTCGGCAATCACGCCTCACCGGTGTTACTCGAAGCTCTTGGGTCACTTTTGGCCAATAATTCAACTGCACCCACCCAGGATGCGAAAATGTTGGCGGCTCGGGCCTATTTAAAGGCGTCTTATGAAGTAGCCGATGAATCGGCTCGGCAGGATTATCGTCGTTTGGCCGAAAAGGTCCTGATGATGCAGACCATTCGCCCGAACTCTATGACACAATTAACTCTCGATCAGGTCGAGCGAGAGTTCCAAAAGGAACTTAACGAAGCCCACCAGTGGTATGCCGAGCTTCGTGAGCGGGAATTGTCATGGATTCGAGACGGGAAAGACCCCGAGGTGGAGTTCGATCGACTCTACATTGAAGAACCACACGTTTCGGGGCTAGAACACGATGAAGCCCTTACTCTTCTGAAACTTCTTGATTGCATCGGTCGGTCGATAGCAGCGGTAGGAGTGGTAGTTATGGTCGCTGGGTTGGGGTTAATGCTTGGCTACCTAAGGTACCGAAAAATTCGCCATGGGGGGCAGGACATGGTGAGGTAATGCATGACAAAGTTTCAAATCAATCGCCGACTGTTTTCTGAAGCTCGTCAAAACCTTTGTCGGCTTCTTTTTTGATGTCTTCCCACCTATCGACAGCAGCAGCCTTGAGCTCTTCGAGTTTCTTGATAAATGCTTGGCGTTTTTCGGTTGATTCCTTCCACCTAGCTTCCAGTTTGGTCTTTATCCTCGCCTGTGGCTTTATCGGCTTGGTTTTTCAGCGCGGCAATTTTCTTGTCGAGCTTGTCCAATTTCGCGTTGAGCGCTAACACCGCTTCATCTCGGTCCTTGATTGCACCGGTTCCACTTGAACACAAGTTGCAGCCAACGGTTAACCCAACCAAGCCACCCAGCGCGCAGTACAGCACACCCGTTCGCGACATGAGATACTACCTTACAGTGATGGGAACAGATTCAGGCAGCAGAAATGAGACAAGATTGGTCTCGAGGGGCAAGCTGCCTGTCGTTGCCCCCTCGTGAAATACGACACCGGTAGAGCAAATTTATTCCCGGATAGCGCGTTCGATCCAACCGCCACCCAAAACCTGGGTTCCGCCATAGAAGGTGACGGCTTGCCCCGGCGTTACCGCAGGCTGTGGCTGGTTGAACCGCACAATTGCTCCACCGTTAGCTGTAGCGATGACTTTAGCTGGCACTCCTATGTGGCGATAACGAATTTTCGCTCTGCAGTCCAAAGGTTCAGAAGGCACATCGATAAGCCAGTTCACTTCCGAGGCCACCAAACCATTAGCCAAAAGGTCGTCGGGGTCACCTACAACAACGGTCTGCGATTCTGGAAGAATTTCCAACACGAATCGCCTTCGCCCCGCTGCGATACCCAATCCTTTACGTTGACCGATCGTGAACCGATCGATGCCGTCGTGCTGGCCAAGCACGGTACCGTCCTTTTCAATAATAAGTCCCGGCATCGCAACTTCGGGCCGACGGCGACGCACGACTTCCGTGTGGTCGCCACCCGGGACGAAGCAGATTTCTACACTGTCGGGCTTTTCAGCCACATTGCCCAAACCAGCTTGCCGAGCAAGCTTCCGAATTTCTGATTTACTATACTCCCCTACTGGGAATAGCAGGTGAGGCAGCACATCGCGCTTGATGCCGTGTAAGACATAAGATTGGTCCTTGTCGCTATCCAAACCGGTGTGCAACTCGGGTCCTTGCTTACCCTGGAGGATGCGAGCATAGTGCCCTGTCGCAATGAACTCAGCACCCAATTTCTGGGCAAATGTCCAAAGTTGACCAAACTTCAGCCATGTGTTGCATACCACACACGGGTTGGGTGTACGGCCGCGCTTATACTCGTCGACAAAATAGTCGATGATCTTGCCAAACTCGGCCTCGAAGTTAAGTGCGTAAAACGGGAGGTCGAGCCGATCGGCGACTCGCCGGGCATCCCCCGCGTCCAGGGCGGAGCAACACCCCTGCTTGTGGCTGTGGCGACCGTTGCGATTGTGAGTCACTTCGGTTGACAGCCCCTCACTGACGCCCGTTCGCATGAATAGCCCGATCACCTCGTAGCCTTGTTGCTTCAATAACACGGCCGAGGCGGAACTATCCACTCCTCCGCTCATCGCTAACACCACCCGTGGCATATGTACCTCCAGTAGTGAATTATAGACACGGTTGCTTGGTGGTGTGTTCGCTGATAAAAGCACAGACCCACCCGCTGTTACGGGTGGGCCGCAACATAACCAGTTGTCGCTTTAATTTACGAGAGATACCGGACCATGGTTGTCACAGTGCCCATTGTGCTGATGATGCAAGTGACCATCGACGATGTAACAGAGGTGATCGCCGTGGGGCACGGCCGGATGACCACAATTCGGGCCATGAACATGATCAACCGTATGAGCAGCGCAGGTGTGCCCTCCCCCGCAATTAGCCGGATTCGTCGTATCGACTTCCAACCGATGTTCCTCAACGGTACCATCCGCGCAGACATGGTGCAGATGCCCATCATGGAGGTAGTCCACATGGTTACCGTGTTGGACACCTGTGTGGCCGCAGCCGGGGCCGTGGGTGTGGTTGTGCTGCGGGTGAAGGGAACAGCTCATTCGTCGTCCTGCTCTTCTTTGGATTCCGGGAAATGCAAACCACGACCATCCAACTCGTCGGCATGAGCCAAAGCATTGGTCATTAGGCTCTTCACATGATCGTCGGTCAAGGTGTAGTACACATGGGAGCCATCACGTCGACGTGCGATCAACCCCTCGGCCCGGAGAATTCGTAGCCGCTGCGAAACCGTCGAAAATTTTTCACCCAACTTGGCGACCAACTCGCCGACGCATACTTCGCCCCCACTTAACAGATGGAGTAGACGCAGACGCGGCGTATCGCCGAGAGCGCGAAAAAACCGTGCAGCCCGTTCAAGTGCTTTGGGGTGGGGAACAAAGCCCGAATACGGTACGGCATGTTTGTGACCGCAAGTAACCGGCTGCGGTGATCTTTTTCGCGATTTCATCATTTCATTAAATAACATATTATTCCCACGATGCAAGCGCAAAGTGCCACTAATGCAGTTAGTAAAAAGCTGGGATCGTGGGGAGGTTACCATGTCGACTGAATTGCCCGGTTGTCATCACTATCTCAATCGCATTGCCCCGACGCCACTCGTGCCAATGCAGTTGGAGCGATCATCTCCACCGATCTGGTGTAAGTTGGAATTTCTGAATCCCAGTGGCTCGACTAAAGATCGGATTGCAAGGTTTATCTTGGAAAATGCATGGCGTCAGGGTCGCCTCAAGTTTGGTGATTTAGTTGTCGAAGCTTCTAGTGGTAGCACAAGTATTGCTTTAGCCTTGGCTTGCGCGCAACTCGGGCTCCGGTTTCTTGCGGTAATGCCTGAAGGGATCAGCAACGAGCGCGTTTTGATCATCCGGGCTTACGGGGCCCATGTGAAGTTCAGTCCCAAGCAGGCAGGCCTTCGCAGAGCCATAGAGGAAGTTGAGCGGATTGGCCGCGAGCTTAGGGCATTTTTGCCGCGGCAATTTGCAAATCCGGATAATGCCGAGGCCCACCGCATGTGTACCGCACGGGAACTGATTGATCAAATCCGTGGTGGGCGAGTCGACGCCGTGGTTTCGGGGGTAGGAACCGGCGGTACACTGGTTGGACTTTATGCTGGATTATTCGAGAGCGGTTGCCCGGTGATGCCGGTTCTGGCCAAGCCGGTGAACATGATTCGAACCCCCGATCTGGAATGTTGTAGCTTTAGTGGCCGAATTCCCGGTGTGGCTGATTCGATCTCGGAAATCTTCAAGCCGGAAAAATTGCCAGGGCTTCGCATCGTGGAAGTCAGGGATGATGACGCATTGGCTACTACCCAAGCATTGATCCGGCTTGGATTCCCGGTGGGGCCA